>Ga0137403_10007629_pt1 | contig 12178 bp, 11 predicted proteins | sample CZOMad2_1_16fung_FD_122057 | JGI IMG/M metagenome (GOLD analysis project Ga0137403, IMG submission 122057) | Vadose zone soil fungal communities from Angelo Coast Range Reserve, California, USA - CZOMad2_1_16fungal (Hybrid Assembly) | ecosystem: Environmental > Terrestrial > Soil > Vadose zone...
CGGCACACCCAGACGCCGCCCGGCCCGGTGCAGAACACATTGCCCCGCACGTCGACCTTGAGGCCGTCGGGCACGCCGGGATCTTCCGAGGCCATGTCCAGCAGGACGCGGCCATTGGTCAGCATGCCGTCAGGGCGCAGCGCGAATGCCCGGATGTGCTTGTGGGCCGAGTCGTCGATGTACAGCACCGACTCGTCGGGTGAGAAGGCGAGGCCGTTCGGCAAGGCAAAGTCGTCCGCCAGCAGGTGGAGGCTCCCGTCGGGAGCGATGCGGTACACGCCGTGGCAGGGCTGCTCCTTTCCCGGGATGGGCTGGGTCCACCAGCCCGGAGGCCGCACCACGCCCGGCCGGCTGGGCTGGACGGCGTAGGGCGGGTCGGTGAAGTAGATGGAGCCGTCGGACTTGACCACGATGTCGTTGGGGCTGTTGAGCCGCTTGCCCTGAAAGTGCTCCGCCAGCACCGTGCGAGCGCCGTCGTCGGCAATGCGAGTCACGCGGCGGCCGTCGTGCTCCGCCGCGAGCACCCGTCCCTGGCGATCCAACGTCAGGCCGTTGGACATACCCGTGGCGAAGGTGGTCAGCTCAGGACCCTCCGGCAGCCGGCGCCAGCGCACGATGCGCTTGTTCGGGATGTCGCTGAAGAGCAGGTGAGTACCGCGCCAAACCGGCCCTTCGGTGAACGTCAGCCCGCCGGCGATGCGCTCGATGGCTGCGTCTGAGGCGATGAGGTCGCGAAGGCCCGGGTCGTGCACTTCCAGAAGTGACATGACTCCTCCTCAGTTCGCGGCGCGTAGCCCAACGCCGTGCGTGCGCGAAGCATATCGTAGATCTTCCAACGTCGGCTCGGTCCCGCCTCGATTCAGAACGCCAGGCGCCACGCGCCGACCACGGCTGCGCCGGCAGCGGCGACGAGCAGCCATTGGACCGGCGCCGGCGGGACCCATCGGATGGTGAGCGCGGCTATCAGCCCGAGCCCCCCGCCCAGGAGGAAGCCAAAGAGATGGGCGAGGAGGTCGGCATGCGGCCCGGTGCCGAGCAGCGCCAGGAGGGCCAGGCTCGCCGCGATCACGACCCATGACTTCCTCCCGCCCGCTCCCGCGCGGCCCGCGACGATGCGCAGGGCGGCGAGGATGCCGATGGCGCCGAAGGTGGCCGTGGATGCACCGACGGAGACGTGATCGCCGCCGTGGACAGCGGCGGTGACGGCGTTGCCGCCGGCGCCCACCAGCAGGAGCAGCCACAGCCCGACGCCGGGCCCGAGGTACCAGCACACGGCGGTCACCAGCACCACGGTGGCGGCGGCGTTGCCGGCCAGGTGGGGCGCGTCGGCGTGCAGCGTCAGCGCGGTGATCGCGCGCCACCATTCGCCCGCCATCATGCGCGTCGCGTCCGCGCTGCCGCGCTCGAACCACACGCTGCGCGCCGCGCGCGGTCCGGTGATCGCAAAGAACCCGATCAGCAGGAGCGCCACGACGGCGCCGACGATCGTCATGGGCCGCGCCGACGTCGTCTCGTCGCGGCGGCTCGGGCCCTCCCTGGAGCTCTCCTCGTCGTAGGCGGCGAGACTCGCCAGGGCGGACGGGGCATCATCGGGTGGGACGATCACCGCCCAGCCGTCGAGGCGCCGGCGCAGCCAGTGGGGGGTGCCGGCGGCGGCGAGGACGACGGCCCACTCATCGGCTCGCTGACGGCTCGGTGTCACGCGCACCGCCGTCCCCGGCCCCGGCATGCTTCGGAGCGGATCGCTATCCGGCTTTAGCGCTCTCCACCGGCGTCGGACTGCCGGCACCCGTCAGCCCCAACCGGCGGATCGAGATCTCGGCGCGCTCCTGCATCCGGGCATCGTCCGCGTTCAGGTTGCGGGTGAAGCAGCAGTACTCCAGCTGAACCCCGTTGGGGTCCTTGAAGTAGATCGACTTGGCCCAGTCGTGGTCGACCACATCCGACACCTCGACGCCGCGGGCGATGAGTGCGTTGCGCATCTCGTCGAGCCCCGCCTCGGAGCCCGCCTCGAACGCGAAGTGATAGAACGCGTTCGGTACCCCGAGCCCGTGGTTGATCCCGGCGTCGTACTGCGCCGGCACGCCGGGCACGCCCCGCGCTTCCATGAAAGCAATGAGCTGGTCGTGCCCGGTGTCGAAGAAGATGTGGCGGATCTGCCCGCCTTCCTTGACCTTGAGGGTGTCGCAGCGCACCGCCTTGAACTTCAGGACGTTCTCGTAGAAGTCACGCGTCCGGTCGAGATCCAGTGTCGAGAGGCCGATGTGCGAGAACCCCTTGTGCGCCATCGTGGGCCGTCCTTTCAACGGAGTACGCGCTCGAGTGGCTTCGTCGAACCCGACGATCAGTGTACGACCCTTCCGGAGCGAGGGAGCCCGAAGATTGCCCGTCGTCCCATGTTCGAACCTCCAGAGGCGAACGATCGTCCCGATGGCGAGGGGCTCTTGGAATGCAGTTGCCCAAACTCCCAGAATTAGGTATACCTAACTGCCTTTCACCAAGAAGGCAGCGTAATGAAGCCAATGGGTATCGCAGGAGTGGCGGGATCCCTGGTGGGGGTATCGCTCGAAGCGAAGGGGCCGCTCGCCATCAGTCGCGCCCGCCGCCTTGGTATCTATGTCGTCGGCAGCGGGCTCTGGCTTTCGGGTGGTCTCTGGCTGCTGTTTCACTACTTCGCTCAGAGCCGAGGAGACTTCGCCCTGAGGCCCCATCGACTGGAGCCGTGGTGGCTGACGCTTCACGGCGCCTTCGCGTTCGGTGCGATCTGGGTATTCGGCTTACTCTGGGGCGCGCACGTCACGCCCGCTTTGGCGGGCGGGGAACGACGGCGTTCCGGCACGGTAGTGGTCGGCCTCTGCCTGTGGCTGATCCTCAGTGGATACCTCCTCTATTACCTGGGCCACGAGAGGCTGCGCGCCGTCACGAGTCTGCTTCACTGGTCCCTCGGACTCCTGTTCCCGGTTCCATTCTTCCTTCATCGTCTGAGGGCCACACCGCGGCCGATCCCGCGAAGCGATGTCGGCCATACCCGGAGGACACGCTAACGCCGACTCTGAACACATAGCCGCTCACCCAGCCAGCCACCCAAAGCCCTTCGAGCTTGAGGCAGCGAGCCATCAACCACGGCGCGGGCAGGAAGCCGCGTCGACGTGGAGGTGTCCGTGGCCTCAATCAGCCGCTCGAGAACCGTCGCGATGGTCCTGCTCGCCGTGCTGGTCTGCGGGTGGGTACCAAGGGTCGACGCCGCGTCGCCCGAGGAAATCGACCAGAAGCTCAAAGCGATGGAAGAGGAGATGCGCGCCCTGAAGCAGCAGCTCAAGGAGCTCAAGGAGGTGCCGGCACCCGCGGTGCAGACGCCGCCCCCGGGCGCCCCGCCGGGAGCGGGAGCGTCCCCGCTCACATCAGAGAGCGTCCAGCCCCCGGCTGCGAACAAGGACATTCTCGGCTTCCTGCCTTCGCCTATCGAGGGCCTCAAGCTCGGCATGTACGGCGAGTTCAGGTTCGGGATGGAGCAGAACCCGGATCGCAACGGCCAGTGGCAGAGCGGGTTCGATGCCGCCAGGATCGTGCTGCTGCCGAGCTTCCAGTTCACCGACAGCATCATCTTCAACGCCGAGATCGAGTTCGAGCACGCCGGTTTCGCTGCCGATGCCGATGACAAGATCAATGGCGCAGTCGGGATCGAGCAGGCGTGGGTGGACTTCAAGGTCAATCCCTACTTCAACGTGCGGTCGCCGGGTATCGACCTCGTGCCCGTGGGCTACACGAACCTCTTCCACGAGCCTACGCTGTTCTACAGCGTCAACCGCCCCACGCTCGCCAACGGCCTGATCCCCACAACCTGGTCCGCGCCCGCGATGAGCGTCTACGGCAAGATCGTCGACAACTTGCACTACCAGGTCCAGGTCAGCAGCAGCCTCGAGGATTTCGGGTCGGGCTTCGACTCCAGGACAGACGGCAACTCCGTACCGCCGTTCCCCGAGGGTTACGATCCCGGCATCTCGGGAAAGACTGCTCTTGGCCTTGCGCGACCACCGCTCGGGGACTTCCGGCAGCTCACCAATGCTCCGGCGACTGCAGTGCGGCTCAGCTACACCCCACCGTTCATTCCGGGGCTCGCCGGGAGCACGAGCGTGTACTACACGCCGAGCACGACCCCCCGCGGCGCCTACTCGGATACGGGCACGACACTCAAACGGTCGAGCCTCACGCTGATCGACTCGGAGGTGCGCTACCGCCTGCCGGTGACCGGCTTCGAGTTCCGGGGCGAGTACGTGCAGAGCATCTTCGGGAGCCCGGCGAACCTGCGCGCGAACAATGACACCGATCCCACGGACAACGTCGGCCGAACGATGTGGGGAATTTCGGGCGAGGTCGCCTATCACTTCGGGCTCGGGCGGGCGCTGGGCGCCGAGTGGGAGATCGTCCCCTTCTATCGGTACACGTTCCAGAGCCTGCAAACCTCCGGATTCCGCGGCACGGATGAGAACACCCCCACTGGCTCCGGCCGGCAGCAGATCCAGACGATGGGCTTCGCGCTCTTTCCTGGCAAGAAGCTCGTCCTCAAGCTGACGTACGAGAATGTGCTGGATCACCAGTCGGGCGGCTGCAAGTGCGATTACGTGCTCGGCGGAGTCGGCTTCTATTTCTGATGCCACGCTCCATTACCACGGATTGGGTCAGGTGGACAGTGCCGACGGCCATCGTCATGTCGATCGCGCCGGCCGCCTATGCCACGCGATACCTGACCGTCGAGGAGGCCCAGCGGTTGGCCTTCCCGGCGGCGACCCGGTTCGTCGAGGCGCACGTCATCTTTCGGGCCTCCGACGTCACCGCGATCGAGCGGCTGTCGGAGCAGAAGGTGCGGACGCGCGGCCAGCAGGTCTGGAGAGCTCAGGCCGACGGCCGTCTCCTCGGTTTCTTCGTCATCGACTACGTCATCGGCAAGCATCTTCTGATCGACTATTCGGTCGCACTCGAGCCGGACGGCCGGGTCAAGGGGGTTGAGGTGCTCGAGTATCGAGAATCCTACGGCAGCGAGATCACGAGCCACAGCTGGCTCCGGCAGTTCGTCGGCAAGACAGGTCGCGATCAGATCACGATCGACAAGGACATCCGAAATATCTCCGGCGCTACCTTGTCGTCCCAGCACGTCACGGAGGGCGTCAAACGAATCCTGGCCGTTTATGAGACCTGCCTTCGATAGCGCGCGCCGGGCGCGGCCCCTGCTCGGGACCTTCGTGGAAATCTCGGCCCGCGGCGCCCCGCGGGCCGATCTCGACGCTGCGATCGACCGCGCGTTCGAGGCCGTCGCGGAGGTGCACCGCCTCATGAGCGCCCACGACTCCCGCAGCGACGTGGGCCGGCTCAATCTCGAGGCCGCCACGCACCTAGTTCGCGTCCATCCCTGGACCTATGAGGTCCTCCGCGCCGCGTGCGAGCTCCATGATGCCACGGCCGGGATATTCGACGTTGCGCTCGGCTCCCCCGGGCCGCGCTCGGCCCTGCAGGCCCGTTCCGACGTCGAGCTGGTCTCCGGCCACCGCGTCCGCTTCAGACATGCTGCGGTCAGGATCGACCTGGGTGGCATCGCCAAGGGTTTTGCGGTCGATCGCGCCCTTGCGTGTCTCCAGGCTTCGGGCGTCCCGCGCGGCATGGTCAATGCCGGTGGCGATCTTGCTGTGTTCGGAGAAGACGTCACGGTGGTGCGCATACGCGACCCGCGCAACCCTGGATGCGAGCTCTGCCGGATTGAAGTCAGGAACGCGGCGCTCGCCTCCAGCGGGGGGCGGTTCGACCCGTTCGAATCGTCGGAGGCAATGGATTCGGCGATCATCGACCCGGAGACGCGGGGCCCGGCACGGAGGATCCGGGGGGCCACGGTCCGCGCGCCATCCTGCATGATCGCCGACGCGCTTACAAAGCTCGTCATGCTGACCGGTGAGGCCGCGGCCGCGCTCCTACCACAGTACGGCGCGAGCGCGCTCTTCGTGTCCGCGGATGGGGATCTCCGGGCCACCCGCGACGGGTCCGCCGGAGTGCATGGATGGCTCACTCGAGGATCTCGTCGAGCACGCGCCCTTCCACGTCCGGCGGCGCGAGGCCGAGCAGCCGGGCGGCGGTCGGCGCGATGTCCACGAGTCGGACGCGCTCGAGGGCAAGGCCGGCCCTCACGCCGATGCCGGCCGCGATGAAGCCCGTCGGCATGCGCGGATGCGACGGCAGGTAGCCGTGCTGCCCGCCCGAAGCCGAAACGAGTAGGGAGCCCCGACAGCCGGAACCCATCGCGAACCCCGGCGCGGCCACGATCGCGAAGGCGGCGTTCGGCAGCGCGCCGAGCGCGTCGAGGGCCGCGCGCGACACGATCGTGTAGGCGTCACCCGCGTCTGCGCGGAGCGCCTTCTCGGCGGCGGCAGCCGTCGCCGTGTCGCCGGGCGGATTGACGAGAATCGCCGCCGAGCCGCCCGCGATGTACGCAGTCGCCCGCCAGCCGTCGCCCGGCTCCGGGCAGCCACGCAACCCGGCGCGCGCGAGGAGCACGTTCGGATGCACGCGCCGGTGCGCGTCCTCGAAGCCGTGATCGCCCGTGACGATGATCACCGAGCGATCGGCAAGCCCCGCCTCGGCCAGCGTGCGCCGTATCGTGCCCACGTGGGCGTCCACGCGAGTCACGGCCGCCTTCGGCTCGGCGCCCTCCCGGCCCACGCGGTGCTGGAAGTAATCGGTCTGGACCAGATGCACCAGCAGCAGATTCGGGCGCGCCTGCCGGATCATCGCCGTGACCATCTCGGTCAGGAACGTATCCCACAGCACGACGTCCTTGAACATCTCGGCCTTCGGCGTCACGCCCAGACGCTCGAAGATCCCGGGCGAGCTGTCGGCGCGCAGCCGCTCGAGGGGCTCCTTCTGCGCGTAGTAGTCTCGCTCGGGGACGAGCAGGTCGACGCGCGCGCCGGCGGTGACGGGCCACGAGACCGCCGCGGTCGTCAGCCCCGCGGCGCGCGCCCACTCCCAGATCGGCGAGGCTTGCAGATCAGTCGCTTCCTCGTACCACCGCCCGCGCGTGCCCGCGGGCGTCGGGATCGTGTTCGAGAGCACGCCGTGGCGCGCCGGCCTCACGCCCGTGACGATCGTCGCGTGGTTGGGATAGGTGACCGTGGGGAAAACGCCCTCGGCCGCCCGTGCGTGGCTTCCCGTCTTGAGCAGCGCGCGTAGCTCCGGCGCCGCCCAGGCATCGTCGAGGTAGAACTCCGGACGCAGGCCGTCGATCGAAATGATGACGACGTGGCGCGCGCGTCCAGGCCCCCGCGCGTGGACCGCGCAGCCGGCCAGCGCGCCCAGCAGAGCCACAACGATGAGCAGGCGCCGACGCCTCACACGACCACCCGGACTGCGCCGGCCTACGACGACGAGATAACCGCGACATGACATGACGAGCGCGGTGTACCACGGATCGAAGGTGGCGACCACACCGGACGCAATATTGGCGCTCGCGACGACGTCCGGCTAGGATCGCCGGTGTGATGGCCGCGCTCCTGAAGATCGCTGCCTGGCCGGTAAGTCGTGGCTGAACCGGGCGTCGAGTCTGCGGCCGACAAGCTGTGGTGGTACCGCGACGCCCGCCTTCCGGCGCCGCCCCCTCCGCCTCGTCGCTGGCAGTGGATTCGGCGAGAACACGTGGTCGACGCCCTCGGGTGTCTCGCGCTGTCGACGTTGTGCTTCAGCCAGGCGCGCAGCGAGGCGCTCCTCAGCGGGGACTGGGGCTTCTACAACCGGGTGGCGCTCGGGACGCCGGTGATCGTGGCGCTCCTGCTCAACCTCGTCGGTCTCGCCGCCGTCGGGTTTCTGGGCGTGCGGGTGACTCGACGAGCCCGGCGGCCGGCCTGGCGCCGCCTCGCCGCCGTCGCGGCCGCGGCGGCGCTCCTGATCGCGCTGAATCTCGCGCGAATCACGTACCCGACCGTCGACCGATGGACGGAGGTGATCGGTCGTCCCTGGTTGCTGGCCTTCGCCCTCCTGATGTTCGCAGCTTCATTCGGGTGGCCGCGTCCAGCCCTGCGCGCGATCCGGGGTCTGGCCCTCATCGCGTCGCCGCTGGCGGTTCTCACGCTGGTACACGCCCTGTGGATGTTCCTCGAGGTGGCGGCCGGCCCGGTCTGGCGCAGGGTCGACCCGGCGCCTCTCAGTGCGGGCCCGCCCAGTCTCCGGCGCGTCGTCTGGCTCGTGCTCGAAGAGCTCGATCAGCGGATCCTGTTCGAGGCGCGCCCGCCGGGTCTCGAGCTGCCCGAGATCGATCGCCTGAGGCAAGAGTCGCTCTACGCCGACGCCGCGCGCCCGCCGGCGGGCAGGCCGGAAGTGTCGATGCCCGCGCTCATCACCGGGCGCCCGGTCGTCGCCGTCGCGCCGACGGGCCCCAACGACCTCGAGCTCACGTTCAGGGACGGCAAGACAGCGCGCTGGAGCACCCACCCGAACGTGTTCTCGCAGGCGCGAGCGATGGGTTACGACACGGCCGTGATCGGATGGCTCCTGCCATACCCGCGTGTCCTCGGTGCCTCGCTCGGCGCCGCCGACTGGAGATCGTCCGACGCCCACGAGCAGACACGCGCCGACACGCTCCGCCAGACCCTCTGGAACCAGTGGGGTAGCCTCGTGCCGCCGGTGCATGTGCGCCGGCTGTTCGCCCAGACGGTCGCGGAGCTCGGTGATCTGGCCATCCGCACCGCGGCCGACGGCCGCTTCGGGCTCGTGCTGCTCCACGTGCCGCTCCCACGCCCGCCCGGCATCTACGATCGCGCCGCGGGACGTCTCACGACGCGGAACTTCACCAGGACGGGTGGGGGCTATCTCGACAACCTCGCGCTGGCGGACGTGCTCATCGCGGATCTGCGGCGTGCGATCGAGCGGGCGCGCCTCGGCGACCGCACGTGGCTCGTGGTGAGCGGTGACGGGTGGTGGAGGGAGGCGGAGCGCTACGACGGCCACATGGACCACCGCGTGCCGTTTCTCGTGCGGCCTCCGGAGGGCGGCCGCGCAACGCACGTGGACGCCGCGTTCAACACGCTGGCGGCACACGACCTGGTGCTGGCGATCCTGCGCGGCTCCATCATGGACACGAGCGACGCGGCGACCTGGCTCACGCGCAATCCGGTGGCGCCGCCGAGGCGTTACACGCGCGAGGGCCTCCCTATCTACTGATTCCGAATGCGCCGACATGCTTCGATAGCAGTGATCCTTTTGCTCGCGACGGCTGGCTGCGCGGGGCAAGCCTTCGTTCGGCCCCAGCCTGAGTCACTGATCTTGGGGAATACCAGGGAGGCCGACATTCGTCAGCGATTCGGCGACCCCTACCGCGAAGGCGCGATAAACAAGAACGGGGAAGCGATCAAGAGTCTGAGCTACGCCCACGCGGCGGGTGCTGCTTCGCTGGTTGGCGGCGTGACCCCGGCGCGGGGACAGAGGTTCTACTTCTGGAACGCGGTGCTCGTCGGCCACGACTTCACCAGCTCGTTCGACGAGGACAAGACCGACTTCGACGCGAGCAAAGTGCCGCAGATCAAGAGCGGGGAGACGACCGAAGCGGAAGTACTCGCCCTCCTGGGGAGGCCCCAAGGAGCCTATACATACCCCCTGATCAAGGACAAAGGGGAGCGGGCCATCGTCTACCTCTACTCTCAGACTAAAGGCTCGGCCTTCAATCTCCGGTTCTACAACCAGCTCCTCGTTGTGACCCTTGACGCCAAGGGTCTTGTCAGGGACGCGGAGTTCACATCGTCGGGACAGCGCTAGAGACGCACCGGGGCGGAACGACACTGGGCGACCGGTAGTCAACGCGCGCCGTGTCGGCTATACTACCGCCGTGCCGAATACGGAACGCAATTCCGATATGCGAACTCCCCCCGCTCCCCGCGGGCGCGCGCGCGGCGCGGGCACGAACGGGGGGCACCGCGCGGCGAACCGTCTCGTCGACATCCTCGAGCTTTTGGCGGCAAGCCGCGACGGCCTCGCCCTCCGCGAGGTGAGCGCGCGCCTGCGGGCGCCGAAGAGTAGCCTGCTCCCCCTCCTGCGGGCGCTGACCGCGCGCGGATTCCTGGCGCAGGGGCGCGCCCTCGAATACCGGCTCGGCCCGGGCGCGCTCGATCTCGGGGCAGCCGCGCCGGCGCATCGGGACCTGGTCGAGGTGGCGCGGCCGGCCGTCGTCGATCTCATGCGGCGGACCGGGGAGACGGTATTCCTCGGCACCCTCTGCAGCGACCGCGCGTCCATCGTCTACGTCGACAAGGTCGAGAGCGACCACGTCATCAGGTACGCCGGGGGAGTCGGTGATCGCCGCCCGCTCCACGCGACCTCCAGCGGCAAGGCCATCCTCGCCTTTCTCTCGCCAGATGAGCGCGAGCAAGTGTTGAAGTCGCTATCGCTCCCGCGCCACACGGAGCGGACGGTGACGAGCCTGCCCGCGCTCCGCGCCTCGCTCGAGGCGATCCGGCGGGCCGGCTTCTGCGCGACCACCGACGAGCTGGTACCGGGTGCGTCCGGGATCGCGGCGCCGGTCTTCGACCGTTACGGCCGTGTCGCGGGCGCCTGCGCGATCGGCGGGCCCACGGATCGGGTCGGCCCCAGGACCCGCGTGCTCGCCATCGAGGTGATGGCCACCGCGCGGGCTCTCTCGGCAGGGCTCGGACACCGCCCGCCCGATGGGAAAGAAGCCCGGGTGAGGACGCGATGAGCCGCCGCCTCGTGGCCCTCGCCCTTCTCGGCGTCGTCGTGGTGGTCGTCGGCGCGTACGGGGTCCGCGTGTGGCGCTACTGGGACCGCCATGTCTCGACCGACGACGCGTTCGTCGAGGCCCACATCTCGCCGGTGAGCGCTCGGGTGCGCGGCACCGTGGTGCAGGTGCTCGCCAGCGATAACCAGCAAGTGCCCGCCGGGGCCCCGCTCGTGCGCCTCGACCCTCGTGATCTCGAGATGAAAGCCCACCAGGCCCGAGCGGCGGTGGCCACGGCGGAAAGTCAGTTCCGGAGTGCCGCGGCGAGCGTGCCCGTGACGGACGAGTCCACCAGGAGTCAGGTCGCCCTCGCCGAGGCGACGGCGGCGGGCGCGGCGCTCGGCATCGACAGCGCCCGACGCGTGATCGACGAGCGTCAAAGCCGGCTCCAGGCGCGCCGGGCAGCCGTGCAGGCGACGACGGCCGACGTCGCCGCGCGCCAGGCGGACTTCGATCGGGCGGGCCTCGATCGCGGGCGCATGCAGGAGCTGCTCGACCGCGGACTGGTTTCGCGTCAGGAATTCGACCACGCGGAGAGCGCGTTCAAGACGGCCGGCGCGGCCCTCGAGGCGGCCCGGCGACGCCTCGACATGGCGCGCGCCGAGGTGGCGCAGGCCGAAGCCGAGGTGGCGAGTCAGGAGGTGGCGCTAGCGCAAGCGGGCCGGCAGCGCGAAGCGGCCGAGGCGGGGCTCGGCGACGCCCGCAGCCGCCGGGGCGAGGTGACGATCCGCAGCGCGGAGAGCGCCAGCGCGCAGGCGAAGGTGGCCGAGGCGCGCGCCGCCCTGCAAGAGGCCGAGCTGAACCTCGAGTACGCGACGATATTTGCGCCGGTCGCCGGCCGCGTGACACGACGCACGGTGGAAGTGGGCCAGGTCGTGCAGCCGGGCCAGCTCCTGCTCGCCATCGTCGACGCTGGCCACGTCTGGGTGATCGCGAACTACAAGGAGACCCAGCTCACTCACGTGCGCCCGGGGCAGCGCGCGTCGATCTCGGTCGACACGCACCCCGGTCTCGTGCTCCGCGGGCGGGTTGACTCGATCCAGAGCGGCACCGGCTCTCGATTTTCCCTGCTGCCCCCACAGAACGCCTCGGGCAATTTCGTGAAGGTCGTCCAGCGCATCCCGGTGAAGCTCGTGCTCGAGCCGGGGCAGAACGGGCATGCGCTCCTCGTGCCCGGCATGTCCGTCGTCCCCGTCATCGAGCTGCGATGAACCCGGGCGTCCGGCGCGCCATCGTGGCGGCCACGATGATGATGGCCACAATTCTAGTAATTCTCGACGTCACCATCGCCAACGTCGCCCTCGACCACATGCGCGGCACGCTGTCGGCCGCCGTGGACGAGATCACGTGGGTGCTGACCGCGTTCCTCGTCGCCAACGCCATCAGCGTGCCCATCACCGGGTGGCTGACCGA
>Ga0137403_10007630_pt1 | contig 12178 bp, 12 predicted proteins | sample CZOMad2_1_16fung_FD_122057 | JGI IMG/M metagenome (GOLD analysis project Ga0137403, IMG submission 122057) | Vadose zone soil fungal communities from Angelo Coast Range Reserve, California, USA - CZOMad2_1_16fungal (Hybrid Assembly) | ecosystem: Environmental > Terrestrial > Soil > Vadose zone...
CAATGCTCCTCGAAGCACCCGCCCATGAGCCCGATGTAGCTGTTGAGGTTCATCGCCTTGTTGGACTCGTGCGAGAGGTTCGCGTAACGCTTGCGTTCGAACGAGCGCAGCGTCACGTCGAAGCGCTGCGCCAGCCGGCGATACTGCTCGTGCATCCAGGCGGCATCGAGCATCCCGGCTTCGGCGCGCCTTGCAAGCGCTGCCGCCTGCTGCCGCAGGCTTCGACTCTGGCTCAGGAACGTCAGCTCCACGAAACAACGATCGCTGTGATCCCGGATCTCGTGTCGCTCGCCCTGTTCTGCAAACCAGTCCCCCACCTCTCGCAACACGTCGGCCAGGCGGCGGCCCTCTGCGGCAAGACCATCCGCCGCCCCGGGCGGCGTAGCCTCGAACTCGGCAAGCGCGCTTGCAGTCCGAGCGCGCACGGGCGCGAGCAGCCGCTCCACGTCGGCCGGGATCTGCCGGACCGAGTTCAGTGCCTTGGCATCCTCCAGCGTGGCCGGAAGTGGTGGATCGTCGACGAGCAGGACCACCGACCGTCTCGGGTAGTCTTGAAGCGCCGCTGACAACAAGGTCTTCCGCACAACGCCCGCCTCTTCCTTGTACGAAGGGACGAAGATGGTGACCGACGGCACGGCCTTCAATCGGAACGCTGTGAGTTCCGCATCGCTTGCCGCCCGGTGCCCCGCCAGCCGTTTGAGATAACCCCACCGAGCGAAGAGGTATACCAGGCCCCCGTAGACCAACACGCTGACGAGCGCGAGGTACAGGAATGCCTGCGCGGCTACCAGACCATCGTGCTCCCTGACGGCGGCGATGAAGACCCTGGCGTCGTGGAGCGCTACGCCGCCCCATGCGACCAGGGCCATCACGATACCCGATGCGGTGACGAGCCGAGACAGAGTCTTCCCTCCCCCTTGAAGAAACGGATCCGTGAAATCAGAAGGGTGGTACCGCCAAACGAGGACGGGAGACCAACTTCAACAGCCATGCCACAACGAACCGCCTTGTGTGATCGAATGTTAGCGAACAGACTCGAGGGAACGGGTGTCCATGGGGTGTCATCGGCGTCAGCCGCAGGCTGAACCTGCCCCAGTTTGGTAGACACCCTGGATCTGGCGGTCGCCGATGCCGTTCGCGAGTGAGCTCGGCATTCGGCGCATCGAGGCTGACCTCTTGCCCGAAGACAAACTTCAGCGAGTCAATCGGCTACTGGCCGCTGGGCGAGCCCGTCGCCATCGTCGTCGCGACGACGCCGGCGGCGGCGCACGAGGGCGCCGCCGCGGTGGCGGTGGCCTGGGTGGTGCGGCCCCTCGTCGTCGACGTGGTCGCCGCCCTCGCCGAGGGCGCGCCGGACCTGCACGCCGGCGTCACCCGCAACCGCTGTTACGACTGGGAATGCGGGGACACCGCGGCCGTCGGCGCGCCGGGCGCCGTCATCAACGCCATCCTGGATGCGCTCGCGCCGCCCGGCGTGACGCACATCGACATGCCGGCCACCCCTGGACTTGCCCCGGTTTCGTAGACACCTGGGTTAAGTTGCCAGTGCTTCGTGTTCGCGCTGACGCTCGAACGCTCGGGGCTGAGATAGCCGAGCCCGGCCGAGGAACTACGTGTCGAGGTATCCCGACACGATGCCGAACGCCGTCTGGCGCGATCCCGAAGCCGTCGAGGATTGGTGTGGCCAGCTCTCATCCGATGCCCCGCTGTTCGAGGGCCCACGCGCCGTCCGCGCGGCCGGCTGATTGCCGACGCGGTCTCGGAACCAGAGAGGCCCACGATGGTAACCGTGGGAGCGCGTCCTTCGGCTCATCTGACGTCGGTATTCACCGAGAGCATCCCCCTGGGCATCCATCTGTCCATGTCAGACACCGTCACTCATGAAGAAGGGAGACCGACGGCAAAGAACACGAGTGCCGAAGTCAGCCACAGCCCCAGGAGGATCGAGAACAGGAGACCTCCTGCCACGGGGAGCACCCAGGTTGCAAACCTGCCAGATCGCACCATGAGCACCTTGACGACGACAGCGCCGTAGAGGGCCGACCCGAGCAGTGAGTGAATCAGGACGCGCGGGCTGTTGGCGCCGAATCCAAGCAGGAAAATGCAGTGATAGGCCACCGGCAGCGTCAGCACGATCGCCGCCCGCCCTGACCAGCGATGAACACCGTGATAGAACCGCCCCTTGGGCGGGAAGCGTAGCACCTCGTAGATGCGCGCGGCCGTCAGCAACTGACCACATGCGAGCACCACCGCTGCCGTCACCAGCCACGCCTTCATCTGGAGGACGTCCCTGAAGAAGAGATGGAAGAAGGGCGTCGCATAGGGCTCACGAACCTTCCCTCCGGCCACGAGACCGACGGTGAGTGTAATGAGTGCGAAGATCACCAGCGGAAGCGCCAGCCACCCTGGATGCGCACCGCCGAAATCTTTCCGACCGAGTTTCTCGCTCACGCGTATCCTCCGTTGACGATCATTGACGATGCGACGGCCGCCTTCAGACGTCGTCGCGGCCGTCGAAGTTACCCAGCCGCGACGAAAACACCGAGCGGGTGTATCCCCTGGGGCCGACGGGAGCCTCTAAGCAAGCGGATGTGATGTGCGGCGCAGCCAGCGGTCTATCGCATATCGATCCTCACGGATCATCTCGCTACTGCCACACTGGATCGCTTGGAAGTCTCATCTCATCCCAGCCGTTGTAAGAAGGAGCAGCTGATGGCACACGGCGCTGGAGCTGGCCCGGGCCGGCAGCGAGGTGATCCTGGCGACCCGGCAGCACAGCGTCGGCCCATCGGCGCCTATACCGGCGAGCGCGTAATGCGCCCGGCCCACCATCGCGGAGGCCATGCCACCCGTGCTGAACGCGGTGAAGACTCGGTCAAGGAGATGGGCGGGCGTGAGTTCTTGAAGAAGCGCCCAGACGATGGGCGTGAAGAGGGCGGTGCTACCGCCGATCGCGGCGATCAACGCTCCGGCCAGCACCGGCGTGTCGAGGCTCGGGAGCGCGCACGTCGCCAACCCACCGACCGCCAGTGCCGCGGCGACGATCCACAGCCGGTAGCGGAGGTCGCCCTGGTTCACGAGGCTGAGGACGGCTGAGGCGACGAGCGTTCCGGCTCCGAGGGCTGACCAGAGCCATCCCAGCTGAACGGGTCCCGCGCGCAACAGATCGTCGGCGACGATCGGCAGGAGAAAGACGAACGCGCTCATGCCGAGGCTGAAGAAGGTAGACGTCAACATCGGCCGCCGGACACTCCGCTGGTGCACGACGATGAATCTGAAGCCCGTCAGAATCTCCGCCAGGAACGTGCCGGCCACTTGCGGCGGTCCTGGAGCCACCGCGTGTCGCATCCGGATCGGGATCAGGCAGAGCGTCGAGACGAGGAAGGTCGCGGCATCGAGGAACAGCACGTTCTGGACGCCGACATGCGCAATCGCGACCCCACTGACCGCCGGCCCCAACAGCATCCCGAGGTTGGTCGTGCTCTGGATCGCCGTCACAGGCCGCGGTCGCAATCGGATGCAATAACGCGAGCCGGACTTGCATGTTCTTGCGGAAATGTCAGCGGCCATGTCCCGGTGAGAATGGTTCGTGTCTCGAAAGTGGGGAGTGAGCGGAATCGATGAGGGCAGTTGTCGGCCAGTCACCCGAAATGGAGACTCTATGCGAGACGATCCACACGCGCGTCTGCCGAACTTTACCCGTCGGGCGTTTCTCTCGACTACAGGCTCTTCGGCAGCGGCGGCGGCCATCGCAGGGTGCGCGCCTACGTCACATCGCACCGCCGAGCGTGGATCGCCCGGGGCAGCCGCGGACGGGCCGATGATCGAGGGCGCGGTCCCGGTCACGCTGCGCATTAACGGCAAGGAGCAACGGCTTCTCGTTGACCCGCGGACGACGCTGCTCGATTGCGTCCGTGAGACCCTCGCCCTCACCGGAACGAAGAAGGGCTGCGACCACGGGCAGTGCGGCGCGTGCACCGTGCACGTGAAGGGCCGCCGGGTGAACTCGTGCCTGAGCCTGGCGCTGATGCACGACGGCGAAGAGATCACGACGATCGAGGGCCTGGGCACGCCTGACGCGCTGCACCCGATGCAGGCGGCCTTCATTGCGCGCGACGGATACCAGTGTGGGTATTGCACGTCGGGCCAGATCATGTCGGCCGTCGCGCTGCTCAAGGAACCCTGCGGTCCCGACGACGCGGCCGTGAAGGAACTGATGAGCGGCAACATCTGCCGCTGCGGGGCCTACGCACATATCGTGGCCGCGATCCAACAAGTTCGCAAAAACAGTTAGCCGCGAGCAGGAGCGATTTCCATGCACACCTTCGAATTCATTCGGCCAGCAGATGCCGCGGCGGCGGTTGCGGCCGCTGCGCAGGCGAAAACCGCGCAGCAGGGCGCGGACGTGCGGTTCGTCGCCGGCGGCACGACGCTGGTCGATCTGATGAAGCTGAACGTCGAAACGCCTGCGCGGCTGATCGACATCAACCGTTTGCCGCTCGACAAGGTCGAAGCAACGCCTGACGGCGGGCTGAAGATTGGCGCCACCGTTCGAAATTCGGATCTCGCCCACCATCCGACGGTGCAACGAGATTATGCAGTGCTGTCGCAGGCCCTTCTCGCCGGCGCATCGGCACAGCTTGTGACAAACGAAAAGCATTCACTCGAATCGCCTACAGCAAAGTAGTTCACCCAACCGCGAAGAATCGGGTTGATCTGTTCGGATCCTGATGTATTGAAAAGAACGGGTTTGGTGAACCGGGGAGGACTCGAACCTCCAACCCGTTGATTAAGAGTCAACTGCTCTACCATTGAGCTACCGGTCCACAGGTTTTCAGGGTTTGTGCTGGCAAACCCTGAATGACACTGAAGCTTTAGTAGTTTACATGGAGCAGAAAAATTTGTCGAACGAGCGATCAGTCAGGAGTAGGTCATTTTCATTCACTGTTAAGCCGGCAGCGGGTGTCATGTTGACGGTTCCCAATCATTACTTCGGGCGCGAGACCTCGCGAGCTCAGCCAAAATAGCGGAAAGTTCTCCAAAACTCCGGCCATGGCTTGCGCAGCTTGTGACAGACAAAAACATTGGGATGGTCGCGCGTTTCTTCATTCTCAACGCCGAAGCGGTTCCAAATGTGTGCCGCAAGCCTGCACGAGGCGAACTCCCCCTGAAGGTCGTCAAGATCTGCTCCCACAACGATTAGTGTTTGCGGCGGAGGATCGCCATAACCACGCTGCCAAAAAGAATTTACCCCGCTGATTGCTCGAGGAAGTCCGTACTGCGGTCCGTAAAGATTCACAGCGCCAGCTTCGCCGTAATTTCCGGTCAGGATTCCCAACTGCGCGCGCTCTTCCGTGGAAAGCGAATCCCGAATTTGCGCAATGGTCTGGACAAGTTCCGGCCAGCCAAGTTCTTCGCGGAAATCTCCGTTGATTTTCATGGCATGCGCTGCCCATCTGGAGTTCGCGGGCGCAATGGGAAGCGTGATTGCCCCCATGATGACAACGTCCGCGACAAGCACCGCCCAAACCAGAACACGAATCCACTTTTGTGGCTTGTTTCCCACGCGAACAAGCGCTCGTTCGCCCCACACGCTCCCTGCGGCGTAGAGCATCGGATATGCCGCGGCCAGATAGTACGCGCGGCCTTTCGCGATCACGAAAATTGCCAAGGGAGTCAGGTACATCCACCCAAGCATGCGGAAGCGTTTGCCGTCACGAGAAAACAAAGTGAAATACAATCCCGCAATAAATAGAACAAACCCGAAAAGCGTGAACTGCAATTGTTCAGGAAGAAAATTCTCTGTGCGGCCAATGCGCACATCGCGCGCGTGAATATGCTGAAGAAAGTCAAGTGAGATAAAGTGGTTTCTGGCCTGCCAAATAAGATTCGGCAAACAAATCAGAATAGAGAGCGCAACTCCGTACCATAGCCATTTGATTTTAAGATAGCGGCGCGCGTCTGTGAGTATGACCGCCACTACGATTCCGATCGCAAAAAATCCCATCGTGTACTTGGTCTCGAGGCCGAGTCCGATGCACGCTCCGATGGCGAGCCACCAGCGCGGATCTTCCGTCTTCAGCACCTTCACCACAAAATAAGCGGTCAGCACCCACAATAAATAGTCAAACGAGACATACTGCATCAACGCGCCGCCGGCCAGGCTAAACGGAATTGCGGCGACAGCGGCGACAAACTGCGCTTCGCGACGGCCGCCCATCTCGCGTGCCATCAATCCGGTAAGGACAACTGCGATTGCTTCAGCCACGGCAGCGAAAAATCGGAAGCCGGCCAACGATGTTCCGAAGAGCATCAGCGACAATCGTGCGAAAAACGGCGTTACCGGCGGATAGGCCACGAACCCCCAGTCGAGATGCCGCGCATCTTCGAGCGTGGCCAGTTCATCGCGATGGAATCCGTACTGATGTCCCGCGATCCAATGCACGATGACCGTAAGCGTGGCGACATACACCAAGATGGCAGTGTCGCCAAGCCAAACGGATTTTGATTTGTTCACGACGGATGCTTCACCAGGCACGCATCGGTCTCCTTAGAAACAATGGTCAGTCGTGATCTTCGTCACTTGTGCGCAACGGCGAATGACAGAGTCTTCGAGAAAAATGGGAGAACCTTTGTTTCGATGCGATCGCCGATGTGATTCAAATGATCCCCTTCGTAGATCTCAAAAGCGTGCGTGACGCTGTTGGCCTTCAACGTTTCGTCGAGAATTTCAATATTTGACGCAATCGGCTGGTCCTTGTCGCCAGCATCAAACGCGAAACCTTTCAAGCGCTTCAGATCGGTGATGTGCTGATCGACAGTAACGAGTGGAGCATTCGCGGCCCACTTTGCGGCGACCGCGGCCTGCCATTCCCCGTCCTTCAAAGGCAAATCGAGATAGAGAGGAGGATTTTTCGGGTTCGGAGACCACGCTGCACCCGAAGCAAGCATCGCTTTCGCCATGAAGCCAGCTTTTTCAACTTCAGAAGGATCCTTAACGGCTGCGGCCTGTTGCATCATCTCTGCCGTTGTTTGCCTTTCCGTCGCAGCCATACAGCATGGGCTCAGCAGATAAATGCTTGAGAAAATCTCCGGGTGCTTCATTCCGATACGCATAGCGCCGTATCCGCCCATGGAGTGCCCTGCTAATCCGCGGCTTGCAGCGTCCGAAATAGTGCGATAGTGCGCGTCGATGTACTGCACTAATTCCTGGGCGATAAAATCCTCCCAGTCGCCAATCGTGACGGAATTGGAGTACATGCTGCCAAAGTAGCGTGTGAAGGCGTTTGGCATCACAACGATCATTTCGCGTGCTTCGCCGCTGGCTAAAGCCTTATCGATGACGGAGGGAAGATTGATCCAATGCTTGACCAGGCCCATCCATTTCTCATCGTTATCCGTAAATCCGTGCAGCATGTAAACGACGGGATACCGCTGGTTCACCGCCGATTTATAGCTAGGAGGAAGATAGATCGTGACCTCGCGGTCTGGTAAATCGCCCTCGAGATTTCCCTCAAGGAATTTGCTATGGACCTTGACTCTTTCGACGGTGCCTTTTTGAGCGCCGGCGAAAGGAGCCAGAATAAGAAACGCTGCCAGCAGCGCAGTTGCAAAAACCATTCTGACCATTCTTTTTTCCTCGAAAAAGAGTTCGCTGATGCACGAGCGATTGTGAAGCAAGCACGCTAACGCAAGAATTCTTCGAGCCGAACGCGGGAATCGGTCTTGGCGTCGCGATATTTCACAATCACAGCCGCGTATAGCGATAGTCCCCACTTCGCGCCCGCCGCGTGCTTCACTTCGCGTGCGCCAGGAACCACGATGGCCTGCTCGGGGATCACCAGCGGCTCATCGTCGGCGGCGCTGTACACGGTATCACGCACCAGATCGTAAACAGGAGTGGAGGCGTTCAGGATGGTGCCGGTACCGAGAACCGCGCGCTTTTTAACGACAGTGCCTTCGTAGACGCCGGAGTTGCCGCCGACCATCACTTCGTCTTCAATGATCACCGGCATTGCGCCGACAGGTTCGATGACGCCACCAATCTGCGCGCCTGCGGAGATGTGGCATTTCTTTCCGACTTGCGCGCAACTGCCGATCAGCGCGTGCGAATCGACCATCGTGCCTTCGTCAACATACGCACCAACGTTGATGAACATCGGCGGCATGCACACGACACCGCGAGCAACGTAACTGCCATCGCGAATGCTGGAGCCGCCGGGAACGAGGCGCACGCCGTCACTCAGATGTAGCGTTTTGACCGGATATGTGGATTTATCGAGAAACGGCTGCGCTGTGGGGTATGGCCCCATTTCCACGATGGACCCCATGCGAAATCCCAGGAGGATTCCTTTTTTAACCCACGCGTTCACGCGCCAGCCGGACGGCGAAGACGCATGCGGTTCCGCCGCGCGCACTTCGCCGGCGTTCAGCGCGTCCTTGAATTTTTGAAAAATGCGACGGTCTTCTTCCGAATAGGTTTCTCTCAATGCAGCGTTTGAAAGTACAGACCCAGCACTCCCCGGCGGATGGTCAAATAAGTCCTCAATGAGGGATGCTAGCGACGGCAACGGAAGACCTCTCGACAAGTTCGAGCGAATCCAAAACGGTGTGGATGCGCATTCGATTCTCCACTCTTGGCGGTACCATCGGCAAGCGCCAAACCGGTTCGAGCAGGCCCATCAGAGCGAGCGCTGCCTTGACGGGAATTGGATTCGATTCGACAAAATTGATTTCCATCAAAGGCAGATACTTGCGGTGAATGGTACGGGCCTGATCAAATTCGTCGCGAAATCCGTGACGGCAGAGCTGTGCCATTTCCGCGGGAATCTCGTTCGCTGCGACGGAGATCACACCACGTCCACCGAGTGCAAAGAGCGGCAGCGTGATGGCATCGTCGCCGGAAAGTATTGTGAATTCGTTCGGTACCGCGTTGGCAAGCGCTGACATCTGAGAAATATTTCCTGAGGCTTCCTTGATGCCAACGATGTTTTCGATTGCCGCGAGCCGCTTGACGGTGGAGGGCTCGAGGTTTGTGCCGCAACGCCCGGGCACGTTGTAAAGCACAATCGGGAGGCGCGTAGACCGCGCGATCTCGCGATAGTGCTGGTAGAGTCCCTCCTGCGTGGGTTTGTTGTAATACGGCGTCACGGAAAGTAAACCATTGGCACCGAGAGATTCGAGCTCGCGTGCAAGCTCTGCGACTTCGTGAGTGTTGTAGCCGCCGGCGCCGGCCAGGACCGGAATTTTCCCGGCCGATTCTTCGAGCGTAATTTCCACCACACGAAGATGTTCACGCCGCGTCAGCGTGGGATTTTCACCGGTGGTTCCGCAGGGAACGAGAAAATCCACGCCCGCGCTAAGCTGGCGCCGAACAAGCTTTCGCAGCGCAGCCTCGTCCAGGGAAAAATCGAGCTGAAACGGCGTAACTAGGGCCGTGCCGCATCCAGTGAATTGCATCGTGCCTCCTCTTTCCGGAATTGTTTCGGGGCGAACTACGGGAGCTCGTCCGCGATTTCTCGAAATTCGAAAAAACCTCTTTTGCCAGCGAGCCAGCTTGCCGCGCGCAAAGCCCCTCGCACAAAGCCATCGCGGCTTCGCGCGGTGTGGCGGAGCGTGATGGTGTCTTCACCCGAATCAAAGCCGATTTCGTGAGTGCCCGTAACCGATCCAGCGCGATTGGCGCAGAGGCTCACGGGACGCGAATATCCGCCGCGCGAAATATCTTCAGCTAGGGCGAGAAGCGTGCCAGACGGCGAATCTTTCTTCGCGGCGTGGTGAATTTCCCAGCCCCATGCGCCGTATGCTTCTTCGTGCGCAAGACGGCGAGCCGCTTCGCTAACGACGGCGCGAAAATGATGCAAACCGACGGAGAAATTCGGGCCCCAGACGACGCTGCCGTTTTTCGCCGCGGTAATTTCGCGAATCTGCGATATTTCCTCAAACCATCCCGTTGTGCCCGTCACCACCGGGACGCCAAATTCGACCAAGCGGCGAATATTTTGCGGTGTTGCAATCGCCGTGGTGAATTCGATCGCGACGTCAGCCCCGGCCAGCGATTCCTGGGTGAGAGCGGCTCCGTTGCCATTTTCCGAGGAGCGGAAAATGCGAACCACTTCGCAGCCGTGCTCTGGCGCGAGACGTTCGACGGAGCGTCCCATCTTTCCGTAGCCGACGATGGCGATGCGCAGGCTCATCTTCAGCGCGCTCCTGCGAGTAGCTGCTGAACCATGCGCGTGTAAATTCCAATCGCGTCTTGGAGTTGCTTCTTTGGGATGCGCTCCTCTGCCGTGTGTGCCACGTGGATACTGCCCGGGCCAATGAGGAACGGTTTGCCCCAGGCACCTGCAAAGTTCGGAATGTCTGTGGTGTATGCAACGACGGTTTTCTCAAAGCCGTCCATCGCTTCAAGGTGCAGCGCAGGGGTATGAAGCATCTCTTCCAATTCGCCGCGGCCATCCACGGCCGCTCGCAGTGCTGCCCGGATTGGTTCGGGATCACCGACGGTGCGAAACATCAGATCCGCGCGGGCTTCATCGGCGATTACGTTCGGCGCGCGTCCGCCGGAGATGGTGCCGATATTTAACGTCGATTTGCCGAATAGGGAGTCTCGCGGCAGCGAAAGTTTGCGAACATCAGCGAGCACGTCGAGTAATTTTTCAATCGCGGATTCGCCGAGTTCGGGATACGCGGAATGAGCGAGCTGGCCTCGCGCGGTAAGAACGTAGCGCAGAGCACCCTTTGAGCCAAGCGCCAGTTTGTTTTCCGTCGGCTCTCCATTGATGACAAATTTTGAGCCGCGGGGATTTTTAGCCGCGCACAAGGCTCCGAGGCTGTCCTTTTCTTCGCCGACAACGAACAGCAAACCAAAATTGCGCGTTCGCGCGGCGAGCAGGTTCTCGGCAGCGGAGATCATTGCCGCAATGATTCCCTTCGTATCGCACGCGCCGCGGCCGCGAATAAACTCGTCATCCTCGCTGGAAGGAAAAAACGGCGGCACCGTGTCCATGTGGGTCGACAGCGTGACGACGGGCGTCCCCCATGTGGCCAAAACATTGAAGCGATCGGGAGAAACTTCCATCTGCTCGACGGCGCCGGCAGTGGGCGCGGCGAGTTTTGAAAGCGTCGCAAACAGAAATTCGCCTGCGGCTTTCTCACGGCCGGTAATGGACTCAATGTCGATCAGCGAACGCGTAAGTGCGAAAGGATCCATGAACCCTCATCGAAAAAGTTGTATTGGAAGAGAACGCAGAAAGAGAAGAGAGAACCGCGAAGAAAACTCGGGGTCGCTGCCTCTCGATAGCGCTTCATTTGCGCGGAGTATGTTGCACGAAATGCATCACACATAGCGCGAAATGACAGTGGACAGGCCTTGGACCTGCCCCCCAACGCTCGGCTGTTCAGCTACAGACGGCGTTTCGGCGGAGTGAACATCCTGGCTTAGAAACACAAGCCCTGAAACCCGCTCCCTTTCGCGATGGCCTCCGAAACTGTTCGGAATTGCTGGCCACGCTACTCATGAGCTCCGCACCTCTACCAAGAACCTTTTAAGAGTAAGCTACGAGGGGCGACAACGCAAGCGAGGCGTTTGGCGCGAAGCGGAGAAACCGTAGCAGAGATTACTTCGGCGCTTTGCGTAGGACTTCCACCAGGCCGCGCGCCACTTCTCTGGCGCGCACAATATCCGATGGATCGAAAGAAATCGCAGCGACGCGCTGGTGACCGCCACCACCGTATTTTTCGGCGAGCGAAGCCAGATTCTGGTCGGCGCTAGCCAGGTTCCAGGGATTGGTGCCCAGAGAAACTTTCGCGCGAACCGCGGACGCACTGACGCTGATTGAATAAACACATTCGGGATGGAGCAAGTACGGAATGAATTTGTTATAGCCTTCGAGGTCGAGATCGCTGACATCGAAGAAAATCACGCCGTCGCGCGCTTCGCTGCGTTCGCGAAGAATTTCAATCGAACGCCGGTGACGTTCAAGGAGCGGCCCAAGATGTTTTCCGACAATCGGCAATTTAACCATCTCGGGGAGCGGCTTGTAGGCAAGTTCACGAATAATTTTTGCGGGCACGCCATCTTCGGGCGCCGCTTCGATCACCAGCGCGAGTTGCGTCGCGGGTTCGACGAGTTCAACAGCTGACTCCGCCGTGGGAAATTGAGCTCCATCGATGATGT
>Ga0137403_10007631_pt1 | contig 12178 bp, 13 predicted proteins | sample CZOMad2_1_16fung_FD_122057 | JGI IMG/M metagenome (GOLD analysis project Ga0137403, IMG submission 122057) | Vadose zone soil fungal communities from Angelo Coast Range Reserve, California, USA - CZOMad2_1_16fungal (Hybrid Assembly) | ecosystem: Environmental > Terrestrial > Soil > Vadose zone...
TTGTCGGCGTCGAAGGCGCCCCAGCCGCCGTTCTTGCTCTGCAGGCCCAGGATCCATTCATTGCCCCGCGCGATGGCCTCGCGGAAATCCACATTGCCGGCGGCAGCGGGATGGGCCGCGCCGCGATCCATGGCCATGACCACCGCGGCTGTATCATCCAGATCGGGATAATGGGCGTTGGCGTATTGAAAGGCCCAGCCCCCGGGCCGCACATCTGGGCGCTTATCGGCCCAGTCGCCCACCACATCGAGCACCTGCAGGGGCTTCAGCCATTTGAGTCCGGCCAGCGCGCGATCGACGGCCTTGGGCGTGCCCACCTCCATCAGCGCGTGGCAGACCAGCGCCGTGTCCCAGACCGGCGAGAAACAGGGCTGGCAATAGATCTCGTCTTCCTTCACGACCAGCAGCTTTTCGATCGACGCGCGCGCGATGGCCACCCGCGGATCGCTGGGGGAATAGCCCAGCACGTCGAACATCATCACCGTATTGGCCATGGCCGGGAAGATCGCACCCAACCCATCCTCACCGTTCAGGCGTTCGATGACGAAGGCGACCGCCTTGTCGATGGCCTTCTTGCGCGGGCCCCTGGGAAACCAGGGCTCCACGACATGCAGCACGGCATCCAGCACGCCGAAGATCCCGGACCAGGGCCAGACCTGACGCGGCCCCTTGGGCCAACGCCGCACCTGTTCGGGGGGCTGCACGAAAAGCTCGGCGATGGCGATGCCTCTGGGATTGCGCGCCCGGGGCTTCAGCGTCATCAGCACCAGCAAGGGCACCAGCACCGTTCGCGCCCAATAGGAGATCTTGGAGAGATGAAACGGAAACCATGAGGGCAGATTCATGATTTCGACCGGCATCACCGGCACGCCGCGCCAGGGAATGACGCCGAACAACGCCAGCAGGCAGCGGGTGAAGACGTTGGATTTGGCGGCCCCGCCATGGGCCAGGATCGCGTCCCGCGCACGGCGCATGTGATCGGCCTCGGGCGAATCGCCGATGGTCTTGAGGGCGAAATAGGCCTTGACGCTGGCGCTGATATTGAAGGCGCCGTCGTGGAACAGGGGCCAGCCCCCGTGCTGGCCCTGGATGCGGCGCAGGTAGACGGCGATCTTGGCTTCCACCTCCGGCGCGGCGGGCTCGCCCAGGAAATGCTTCAGTAAGACGTATTCGGCGGGGATGGTGGCATCGGCCTCCAGCTCGAAGTCCCAATGTCCGTCCGGGCGCTGCTGGCCCAGCAAGGCCGTCGTCGCCAGATTGATGGCCCCGTCGATGGGCAAATCCCGATCGGCGGCGGCGCTGTCGCCCATTGCCATTTCCCGGCTCAAACCCGGCATCCGCCTATTTTCTGCATTCGGCTTATTCATGGCAGGAAGGGCATAGCCTCATAGACCCGTCCGATGCAACTGCTCTGCCGCCCGGTTGCCCGACCGGATGGCCCCCTCGATGGTGGCCGGCAGGCCCGTCTGGGTCCAATCCCCGGCCAGAACCAGGTTGGGCCAGGATGTTTCGGCCGGGGGGCGCTTGGCCTCTTCGACCGGCAAGGCGGCGAAGGTGGCGCGGCGTTCCTTGACGATCTGCCAGGCGGGAAGAGTCGCGGGCAGGCTGGTGAGCCGCGCGACCTCGCCCCAGAGGTCGTGAGCGAGCACCTCGCGATCCGTGTCGATCAGGCGGTCGGCGCCGCTGATGGTCACCGACAGGCGCCCCTCGAAGGCAAAGAGCCATTCCACCGTCCCGTTGACCACGGCGAGGATCGCGGGAAAGCCAGGCGGTGCGGCGATACGGAAATGGGCGTTGACGATGGCGCGGAACTCGCTGGGCGCCGTCAGTTGGGGCACCAGGCTTGCGGCCACCGGCGCCGGCACCGCCAGGACGACCGCATCCGCAGCGCTGAGCGCCAGCTTGCGGGCGCCGAAATCCAGGCCAGCCACGCGAGACCCTTCGAATATGAGGGCGCGCAATCGATGCCCGAAGCGAACCTGCGCGCCACGCGATGTCAAATATTTCAAGGCGGGATCGATGAAGGCGGCGGAGAGACCGCCGTGGGCCACCAGCGGTCGGCAGGCCCAGCCGCCCAGCATCAGGCTCTCGCGCAGGATCGCCGCGGCAAGCGCGGCCGAGGCCGCCTCGGGCTCGGTATTGAGGGCGGCCAGCAGCAGGGGATGCCAGAGCCGGTCCCAGAGCCGGTCATGGAGCGGCCCCCGGCAATCGATGACCTCGCCGATGGTGGCGCCCGGTGCTGCGCGCAGTAGGCGGGCGATCGCCAGATAATCTCGCGCGCGGCTGCCCGGGACCCGCCGGCGCGGATTGAAAATCCACCAGGGCAGCCGGCCCTCGTTGGGCCGAAGCCGCCAGCGGGCCCCGCTCTTGAGATCGGCGAAATCGAATTCGGCGCGATCCGGACCCACCAGGCTCGCCTGCGATCCCACAGTGCCGAGGTAATCCAAGGCGGCATGATTGCCCGAAAGCAGAAGATGATTGCCGTTGTCGATGACCGCATCCAGCGCCGGTTCGTAATAAGAACGACAGCGCCCACCGGCGTGGTCAGTCGCTTCATGCAGGACCACATCGCTGCTGCCGTCATTAAGACGGAGCGATGCGGCGAGTCCGGCCAGGCCCGCTCCGACGACATGGATCGTGGGTCGCGGCATCAGAATAGGCTGTTGCGCAGCACGATCCACATCAGGCTCGCCCGGTTAACCCGGACAGGCGGGCGCGGCTGTGCCCAGCCGCGGGAAACCAGGCGGTCCAGGATGCGGCGATAGACGGCCTCCATCAGCCGCGGCGCGCGGGTGATGCCTCGCGGCGAACCGGCCATGATGCGATTGGCCTCGGTGAAATGTTCGCGCGCGCGCGCGGCCACCGGGGCGCAGGCGCGGCCGAGGTCCGGATGGGCCAGTACCGAAACCGGATCGTCGCCCTCGATGCCGGCCTCGCGCAAGGCCTCGCGCGGTAAATAGAGGCGACCCACGCCGGCATCCTCATCCAGGTCGCGCAGAATGTTGGTCAGTTGCAAGGCTCGGCCCAGATGATGGGCCAGGCGCTCGCCTGCGACAGGTTCCATGCCGAAGACGCGCACCGAGAGCCGGCCCACGGCGCTGGCCACCCGATCGCAATAGAGATCGAGGGTCGCCAGATCCGGCGCGCGGATATCCTGTTCCACATCCATCGCCATGCCGTCGATAACGGCCAGGAAATCCTCGCGCTGCAGATCGAAACGACCCACGCATTGGGCCAATCCAGCCAGGCGTGCCGGCGCGGCACCGCGATAGATGTCGTCAATGTCGCCGCGCCAAAGTTGCAGATCCGCGCGGCGCTGGGGACGCGGCGCGTCTCCGTCGGCGATGTCGTCCACGGCGCGGCAGAAGCCATAGATCTCGTACATCGCATCGCGCCGGGGCGCCGGCAGCAGTTTCATGGCGATGTAAAAGGAACTGCCAGAGGGCCGCACGGGTGCTGCGATGGGTTCGGCGGCCAGGGGGGTGGCGATCTCCTTGTTCATGGGATTTCGCTTTGCGCTCCTGTGGCGCGGAAGAGGCGCAGAAAGCGCAGGCCCAAGCCTTGGATCGTGCCCAGCGCCGTGACGCCGGCGACTCCGCCGGCCCCAAGATGCACGCGCTGGCTCAAGGGATCGCGTCGTTGCAGCTTGCCGGTCAGAGTCCAGGCGACGCGAAGGATGACCGCGATCTCCAGCCCCAGGCGAGTGTCGCCGACCTGGCGCGACAGAGGGCCCGCCGAGCCCAGCAGCTCGACGGTGCGCCCGGCCAATCCGCGAATGCCGAGCAGCAGCGATTGCGGCGCGCGTGGCTCCAGCAATACCTCGGGCGTCAGACCGGCGGCGGTGAACGTATCGAGCGGGATATAGACCCGGTTCAAATTCCTGAAATCGGCGGCGCAATCCTGGAGATGGTTGATCACCTGGAGGGCCGAACAGAGCGCATCCGAAGCGGGCCACGTGGCCTGGGATTCCCCATGAGCATCGAGCACGAATCGGCCCACAGGCATTGCCGAGAAGCGGCAGTAGTTCATCAGATCGTCCCAATCGCGGTAGCGCAGCTTGGTGACGTCCATGCGAAACGCCGTCAACAAATCCTGGGCATGACGCGGCGCGAGATTTCGCTCGGCCAGGGCGGCGCGCAGGGGCAGCGCGTCGGGCTCGGCGTCGTCATGGCCCAACAGGGTCAGTTCCAGGCGGTCGAGCAGCGCCAGCTTGGCCTCGGGATTCAACGTCGCATGATCGGCCACGTCGTCGGCGGCCCGGGCAAAACGGTAGAAGGCCAGCACCACGCCGCGATGGCGGGGCTGAATCAAGCGCGAGGCGACGGGGAAATTTTCGTCGCGATGCATCTTGCCCGAGGCAACCTCGGTGGCGGTGGTCATGCGGCGCCAGATCCCGGCGCTTGGGCGCGCCCTTTCCACATGCCGCCCCGCCCGCGCCCATGCTGATAGGCGGAATCCAGGGTGAACAAAAGATAGATCGCCGCAATCGCCGGCAGCGCCAGACCCCAAAGCGGCGAGAGGCGATAGAAGCGCAGGGTCGGCTGGAAGGCGAGCGCCATGGCCAGCCAGCCGAGGATGCCAAGCCATCGGGCAGCATCCTGGGCGAAGAACGCCAAGGCCGGGGGCGCGACGTATATCAGCGCCATGCCTGCAATCGTGCCCAGCAACAGAAGCGGTGAGTAACGCAATTGGGCATAGGCCGAGCGGGCCACCATGCGCCGGATTTCAGCGAGGGAGGGATAAGGCCGCAGGCTGACGACGCGCTCCGTCAGTTCCAGACGGATCGGTCCCCGGATCTTGAGTCGCGCGGCCAGCGCGCAATCGTCGATCAGCGCGCCACGGATCGATTCGATGCCGCCGGCCTGGCGCAGATCCTGTATCCGAACCAGCATGCAGCCGCCGGCCGCCGCGGCGATGCGCCGATCGGGGCGATTGACCCAAGCGAAGGGGAACAGCATCTGGAAAAAGAAGATGAAGGCGGGGATCAAGGCGCGCTCCGCCAGATTTTCGCAGCGCAGTTTTGCCATCCGCGAGACCAGGCTGTACCCGCCGCTAAGAGCCAGCGCCACCTGCCGGCTGAGGGAGTCCGCCGCATAGCCGATATCGGCATCGCTGAACAGCAGGAATTCCGGCGGCTTGCCGAGGTCTTGCGCATGTTCGACGCCCTGGCTCAGCGCCCAGAGCTTGCCGGTCCATCCCGGCGGAAGATCACCTCCTTGCAAAACAGTCAGGCGGTCCCGGCATCCGGCCGACTCTGCCGCCGTCTCGGCGACGCGCGCGGTGCCATCGCCGCTCTGATCGTCGACCAGGATCACCTGCAATGAGCCTTCGTAATTCTGGCGCAGCAGCGAGCCGATGGAGTACGCCACCACATCGGCTTCGTTGCGGGCCGGTAGGATGGCAACCACATCGGGCCAGCCGTCGGCGGGCGTCTGGGGTGGCGGCGCATCGGCCGGATCGCGCTCGCGCCCGCGCCAGAAATCGCCATGGGCGAACAGCAGATAAAGCCAGGCGGCCAGCGACAGCAGCGCGATCGGCAGGACCACGGTCATCCGAGATACCCCGCTTGCCGGAACCATGCGATGGCCTCGGCCAGGCCCTCGGTGAAGGGCCTGGCACGGTAGCCCAGTTCGCGCTCCGCCTTGGCCGAGTCGAAGACCATATGGTGCTTGGCCATGCGCAGGCCATCCAGGGTGACGAAGGGCTCGCGCTTGGTAAAACGCGCGACGGTCTCCGTCACCACGGCGAGGGGATAAATGGCCACGCGCGGAATGCGCAAGCGCGGGGGCCGGCGGCCCATCAGGCGGGCGATTTCCCCCAGCATGCGGGCAAGGGTCACGTTCTCGCCGCCCAGGATATAGAGTTCACCGACCCGGCCGCGCTCGAGCGCGGCCAAATGACCGGCGGCCACATCGTCCACATGCACCAGATTGAGGGAGGTATCCACATAACCCGGCATCCGCCCGCTCGCCGCCTCCACGATGATCCGCCCAGTGGGCGTCGGCTTGATGTCGCGCGGGCCGATGGGGGTGGAGGGATTGACAATCACCGCCGGCAATCCTCGCTCGGCCGTCATAGCCTGGACCAGCCGCTCGGCTGCGACCTTGCTTTGCTTATAGGCGCCGATCGCGCGGGATTCGTCCAACGGACTGCCCTCGTCGGCGGGCGACCCATCGGGGCGCGGCGCCAGCGTCGCCACGCTGCTGGTGTATACGATCCGTTCGACCCCATGACGCAGCGCCGCTTCCATCACGATTCGCGTTCCGTTCAGATTGTTGTTTACGATCTCATTGTGATCGGGCGCCCAGAGCCGGTAATCGGCGGCCACATGGAACAACACACCCGTTTCCGCCATCGCACGATCGATGGACGCAGGATCCCGAAGATCACCCTCGGTCAACTCGACATCCAGGCCGGCAATATTGTCGCGCGGGCTGCCGGGGCGCACCAGGGCACGGATCCGGCGGCCCGACCCGATCAGCGCGCGGATGACGGCGGACCCCACGAAGCCGGTTCCCCCGGTGACCAGAACTCGTTGTGTCACGCTCATCCGATTATCGTTCCCGGCTTGGTCGTTCGATTGTCGCGATTCCCACCCTCCGATAGGGTAATGCATCGGTTTCAGCCGAGCGAGGATATAGGGGCCGGAAGGCGTTAAGCCACTGTAAAAACGCGATTGTTTGGTCTTCACGACAAGCCTGCCATTATGATATGGAGCCGCGCCGGCTGGCCATTGGGCCAAAATTGGCCCTTCTGAGGTATTATGGGTGGCTGATGCTTGGCAACCTCTGGGTGTTCAGGAAGCAAACATGGCGACGAAAGGCTATTGGCGCGAGATTTCGGCGGTCCTGGTGCTGAAAACCGTCGGAATCCTGCTGCTCTATTGCCTGTTCGTCGTCTCCCTCGGCTCCTCGGAGATGACGCCCGCGAGCGTGGCCGAGCATCTGGCGCCCGCGAACGCGATGCCGGCGAGGTAGGCGATGACCGATCTGGCGGCGGTCGACCTGTCACGGCTGCAGTTCGCGCTGACGGCCATGTACCATTTCCTGTTCGTGCCGCTGACCATCGGGCTTTCGCTCATCATCGCCATCATGGAAAGCGTCTTCGTCATGACGCGGCACGAGATCTGGCGCGACATGACGAAGTTCTGGGGACTGCTGTTCGGCATCAACTTCGCCATGGGGGTGGCCACCGGCATCACCATGGAATTCCAGTTCGGCACCAACTGGGCCTATTACGCCCACTATGTCGGCGACATCTTCGGCGCGCCGCTGGCCATCGAAGGGCTGATGGCCTTCTTCCTCGAGGCCAGTTTCGTCGGGCTATTCTTTTTCGGCTGGAAGAGACTCTCGCGCGTCGAGCATCTGGCGGTCACTTGGCTGGTGGCGCTGGGCAGCAATCTCTCCGCGCTCTGGATTCTCATCGCCAATGGCTGGATGCAGAATCCAGTGGGATCATCCTTCAATCCGCAATCCATGCGCATGGAGGTGACCTCGTTCTTCGAGGTTCTGTTCAATCCGGTGGCCCAGGCGAAATTCGTCCATACGGTCAGCGCCGGTTATGTGACGGGGTCGATCTTCGTCATGGCGGTCAGCGCCTGGTTTCTGCTGCGTGGCCGCAATCCGGATTTCGCCCGTCGCTCCATGACGGTCGCCGCCAGTTTCGGCCTCGCCTCTGCCCTCTCGGTGGTCGTCCTGGGCGACGAGAGCGGCTATACCGCCTCCCAGAACCAGAAGATGAAAATCGCCGCCATCGAGGCGATGTGGCAGACCGAGCCGGCCCCCGCCAGCTTCACCTTGTTCGGCATTCCCGATCTAGCCGAACGCAGGACGCATTATCGGATCGAAGTGCCTTGGGCCTTGGGCCTGATCGCCACGCGCTCGCTCGATACCGAAGTGCCGGGCATCAGGAATCTGGTGGCCGTGAGTGCCGATCGGATCAAAAGCGGGATGATCGCCTATGGCGCGCTGACCCAGCTTCGCGCCAATCCACAGGATCAATCGGCGCACGGCCTGTTCGACGCCCATGTCAAGGATTTGGGCTATGGCCTGCTGTTGAAGCGCTATACCGCGGCCGTGACCGATGCCACGCCCGAACAGATCGACAAGGCCGCCTGGGACACGGTGCCCAATGTGGCCACCCTGTTCTGGTCGTTCCGCTTCATGGTGGGTATCGGCTTTTTCTTCATCGCCTTCTTCGGCTTTGCCTTCTGGCTCTCGGCCAAGCGGCAATTCGAGCGATATCGCTGGTTCCTGCGGCTTGCCGTTCTGGCGACGCCGCTTCCCTGGATTTCCAGCGAGCTGGGATGGATCGTGGCAGAGAACGGGCGGCAGCCCTGGACCATCGACGGCGTGCTGCCCACGTTCCTGTCGGCTTCGAGCAATTCGGCGGGCAATGTCTGGTTCAGCCTTTCCGGATTTGTCCTGTTCTACAGCCTGCTGGCCGTGGTCGAGTTCTACCTGATGGTCAAATACATCCGCCTTGGCCCGGAAGAGGCGCTTGGGACGCCGGCAGCGGTGCCCGGAGGCAGCCCATGAGTTTCCTCGATTACGAAAGCTTGCGCGTGATCTGGTGGGTCTTGCTGGGGGTGCTCCTTATCGCCTTTGCGGTCACGGACGGGTTCGATCTCGGCGCCGGCATACTGCTCCCCTTCGTGGCGCGCGGCGACGGCCAGCGCCGCATGACCATCAACGCAATCGGCCCGGTCTGGGAGGGCAATCAGGTCTGGCTGATCCTGGGCGCCGGCGCGATCTTTGCCGCCTGGCCCCTGGTCTATGCCGCGGCATTTTCCGCCTTCTACCTCGCCATGTTCCTGGCACTGTCGGCGCTCATCCTACGGCCGGTTGCCATCGTCTATCGCAGCAAGATGCCCGGGGCCGGCTGGCGAGGCATCTGGGACTGGCTGCTGTTCCTGGCCAGCCTCGTTCCTCCCCTCGTCTTTGGCGTCGCCATGGGCAATGCGCTGGTAGGTGCGCCCTTCCGTCTCGACGATACCCTGCGCTTGACCTATAGCGGCAACCTCTTCGAACTGCTGAATCCCTTCGCTCTGCTCGCGGGTCTCGTCTCGGTCGCGATGATGACCATGCATGGCGGGGCTTACTTGGCGGCCAAGACGGACGAGCGCGTCGCGGATCGCGCGCGCATCGCCGGATTCGCTGCAGCGCTGGTCCTGATCCTGTTGTTCGCCGGCGCCGGGTTCTGGGTCGCCAAGGATTTGGCGGGATATCGAATCCTTGGCGATCTTGCCCATGATTCCGCTTCGAACCCATTGGCCAAGACGGTCACCCGCGAGATCGGCGCCTGGATTGGCAACTACAGCGCGATGTCCTGGACGATGGCCGCACCGGCACTGGGTTTCCTCGGCGCGGCGCTTGCGGCACTTTTCCTTGCCCTCGGCCGCGACAAGACGGCCGTCTTGGCAAGCGCGATGGGTGTCTTCGGCGTGGTGGCGACGGCCGGCGTCAGCATGTACCCTTTCATCCTGCCCTCGTCCCTTGATCCGGCCAGCAGCCTGACTGTCTGGGATGCGTCATCGAGCCGGGCGACCCTGTTCAACATGCTGGTCGCGACCGGTCTGCTGCTTCCGATCATTCTCGTCTACACCACCTTCATCTATCGGGTGCTGCGCGGCCGGGTAAGCCAGAAGGACGTCGAAGCCGATCACGCGAGCTATTGAGAAAGGAAGCGAACCGACATGTGGTATTTCAGCTGGATTCTCGGAGTTGGGCTGGCCTGCAGCTTCGCCATCCTGAACGCCATGTGGCTCGAAGTGCGCCAGGGCAACGAGGAACGCGACGGGGTGAGCCGGGATTAGTTCGCGCGGCCGCGCGCTAGCCATGTCATAAAGACAGGCTCAGCAGGGCCCAAACGAGCATGACAGCGCTGACGATGGCGACGGGCCCGCGCCACCAGGCGATCCCGCTTTCCGCCGCGAGCGTCCGCGCCGGCAACTGCTTTCGCCCGTGGATCATGCTGGCAACGAGGTTCTCGTGCCCCAGGGCCGAGGTGATGGCGACACCGGCCAGATGGACCAGCAGTATGGCGAGAAGCAGATTGAGATTCAGCGTATGGACGTCGGCCAGGGCCGCCGCCCAAGCGTCGGGTACGAAGCGGGCGAGCGGGCCGTCATAGTCGAAGGTGCTGGCGAAAAGTCCAGAAAAGACCTCGACGAGAATCAACAGAATAATCACCATCACCGCCCAACCGCCTATCGGATTGTGACCTGGCACCACCCGATGCCTGCCCCCCACCAGTTCCCGCAGATGAGCGATGACAGCCCGCGGCCCGCGCAGGAAATCGGCGAAGCGCGCCGGACGCGGGCCGAGGAATCCCCAGATCAGGCGAAAGATCACGAGGCCGAGGATAGTGACCCCGGATGCCAAGTGGATGCGATAATAGGCGGGACGGCTGCCGCTGACATAGGCGACGACGAAGAGCAGCACGAGGCCCCAATGGAAAATCCGCAGAAACGGATCCCAGACCGGCACGACGATCTCCGGCGGCGAGCCGGACGCGGAATTCTCGTTTGCGGTCATTGTGCCCGGTAATCGCGATGACAGGCCTTGCAGGTGGCGACCATGGCAGCCAGCTGCCGGTGGACATCCCTGCTTGGCGTCGTTTCGGTGATGGTCGCTAGCCCGCCGGCCTCGTCGGCCAGCTGATTGGCGAGGCGGTCGAACCCGGGCCGCTCGCTCCATATGGAATCGAGGGCCGCGGTGCGCAATCCGTCGCTGGCCGACGTCCCCTTGGGAAACAACTTTAGCAGATCCCTGGCGTCGCGCTGAATGACGCGGGCGCTTTGCGCCACCTCCCCGTAAGCGGTGGGATCCTGCCAACGATCGGCGGCGTGTTTGAGTGCGCCGGACATCTCGCCGAAGAGCCCGCGGCGGACCTGGACGAACTGGGCCCCGGTTGCCGCAAGCGCCACCCCCGCGAGAAGCGCGAGAGCCAGCACCGCGGCGATGGCGATGGGCCAGCGGAACTCGAATTTCAATATGATCTCCTCATGCGGTGTTCCCCGCGCCGGCGCCCGGCCAAGCGACATCGGGCGTCGTTGCGCGCTACTTGGGCGAGGTTGTATTGCATCAACCTGACATCAAGATTACGAATTCGTCAGAACATCGATGGGGCGGCGGGCGCTAACATGCCCGTCAAGTCGGTCGCCATCGGTCGACCTCATTTTGCCGTACGAAAGGAAACCGATGTCGCTGATTCAGGCCGTCCTGCTCGCCGCCGTCCAAGGCGTGAGCGAGCTCTTTCCCGTCAGCAGCCTGGCCCATGCGGTGATCCTGCCACGACTTCTCGGCTGGCCGATCGATCAGAAGGCTTCGGAATTCCTGCCTTTCCTAGTGGTGCTTCATCTGGGTACGGCCGCCGCCCTGCTCGTCTATTTCTGGCGCGACTGGATCGGCCTTGCGCAGGGCCTGCTGGGTGCCGGCGCGCCGTCCGAGAGATCCGCCAGCCGGCGGCTGCTGGCAATGATCGTCATCGGCACCATCCCCGCCGCGATCATCGGTAAGATTCTCGAAGCCCCGCTGCGCGGACTTTTCGGCAGCCCCATGGTGGCGGCCGCCTTCCTGGTGGCCAATGGCGTGGTGTTGTTGATCGCCGAGCGGCTGCGGCGCAATGCGGGGCGTCAGACGTTGGAAAAACTAAGCTGGGGCCAGGCCCTGTTCATCGGCCTTTGCCAATGCGGCTCTGCCATCCTGCAACCGGGCAACACAGACCACCGAATTATCATCAATAAATTTGGGGTCGGTAAACAGGTTGATGACAGAAGATCCCATCACTCTGATCACCGCGCCGGTACTGGCATTCAGTACCTGTAATTCGCTTTTACCAGTAGGAGCAACTTCCACAGCAACAATTTTTTCGCCAGATGGAGAAATATCGGGCGTGAAATATTTTGTTTTGCGCCGGATAGTTTGCTCTCGTTTGGTTTGTACATCCAGCAATTTTATCACGCTGTAATCTCTCCAGGCCCAGCGCGGATCGGTTTCATAAGCCGCATACACGATCTTTCCGTTGCGATAAGAAAACTGGTCGTCCACGGCGATATCTCTCGTACGAAAACGATGTTCTCCCTTATTGTCGGGTCAGAAACATCGTCACACTTGCCTACGGCCCATTGTGCAGGGGCCTGCTCTCCGGCCGCATGACGGGACAGACGCAGTTTGCC
>Ga0137403_10007632_pt1 | contig 12177 bp, 9 predicted proteins | sample CZOMad2_1_16fung_FD_122057 | JGI IMG/M metagenome (GOLD analysis project Ga0137403, IMG submission 122057) | Vadose zone soil fungal communities from Angelo Coast Range Reserve, California, USA - CZOMad2_1_16fungal (Hybrid Assembly) | ecosystem: Environmental > Terrestrial > Soil > Vadose zone...
CGGCGGCTCGTCGGGCGGCTCGGTCTCCGTTTCGGTCGCGACGGCCTCATGCGCGAGAAACCCGCCCGACTGGTGCCGCCACAGCTTTTCGTAGTGGCCGCCGAGGCGCAGCAACTCCTCGTGCGTGCCCTCCTCGGCGATGCGGCCGGCCTCGAGCACGATCAGGCGGTCCATGCGCGCGATCGTGGACAGGCGGTGCGCGATCGCGATCACCGTTTTGCCTTCCATCAGACCGAGGAGCTGCTCCTGGATGGCGAGCTCGACCTCGCTGTCGAGCGCCGAGGTCGCCTCGTCGAGCACGAGGATGGGCGCGTCCTTCAGGACGACGCGCGCCAGCGCCACGCGCTGGCGCTGCCCGCCGGAGAGCTTGACGCCGCGCTCGCCCACGTGGGCCTCGTAGCCCGTGCGGCCCTTCCAGTCCTGCAGACCGACGATGAATTCGTGCGCCTGCGCCTTGCGCGCCGCCGCCTCGACTTGCGCGTCGCTCGCGCCGGGTCTGCTGTAGCGGATGTTCGCGGAGATCGAGCGGTGCAGGAGCGAAGTGTCCTGCGTCACCATGCCGATCGCGGCGCGCAGGCTCTCCTGCGTCACCGCGCTTATGTCCTGCCCGTCGATGCGGATGCGGCCGCTATCCAGTCCGTAGAAACGCAGCAGCAGGTTGACCAGCGTCGATTTGCCCGCGCCCGAGCGGCCCACCAGCCCGACGCGCTCCCCGGGGCGGATGGTGAGGTTCAGGCGGTCGAGCACGCGCGGGCCGTCGCCTCTGCCGTAGTTGAAGCTCACGTCCTCGAAGCGGATCTCGCCGCGCGGCACCTCGAGCTCGCGCGCGCCCGGCCGGTCGCCGTCCGAGAGCGGTACGGCGATCGTCTGCATGCCCTCCTGCACCACGCCGATGCTCTCGAAGATTCCCGTCACCTCCCAGCTCACCCAGCCGGCCACGTTGGCGATCTGCCATGCGAGCGGCAGGGCGGTGGCGACGACGCCGGCGCCCACCGTCCCTTGCGCCCACAGCCAGATGCCGATCGCCGCCGTTGCGGTGAGGAGCGCCGCGTTCATCACCGAAAGCGAGAACATGAACTGGGAGATGAGGCGCATATGAGCGCCGATCGCGCCCTGGTGCTCGTCGATCACCTCGCGCACGTAGGCGTCCTCGTCTGCGAGCCGCGCGAACAGCTTGACGGTGAGGATGTTGGTGTAGCTGTCGACGACGCGCGCCATCACGTGCGAGCGCACTTCCGAGGCGGTCTTCGCAAGGTCGCGCATGCGCGGCACGAAGTACCGCAGGAACACGATGTAGCCGAGGAACCAAAGGAGCGTCGGCAGGCCCAGGCGCCAGTCCGAGGCGGCCATGAGCACGAACGCGCTCACGCCGTAGACCGCGATGTACCACACGGCGCGAATGCTCGCCATCACGGACTCGCGCAACGCGTTGGCGGTCTGCATGACGCGGTTGGCGATGCGCCCTGCGAAATCGTTCTGGAAGAACGGCCAGTTCTGCCGAACCACGTGCCAGTGGCTCTGCCAGCGGATCATGCTGGTCACGCCCGGTATCAGCGCGTTTTGACGGATCAGCATGTCGGCCAGATTGGCGAGCGGGCGCACGACGAGCACGAGCGCCACCATGCCGGCGAGCAGGGGCCACTGCTGGTCGAGAGCCGCCCGGCGATCGGGAGCTTCCATCAGGGACACCAATCTGCCGATAAACACCGGGATCACCGTGTCGATCAGCGCCACGGCCAGGCTGGTCACGAACATGAGCGCGTACCAGCCCTTGGTCTGGCGCACGAAGTGCCAGTAAAAGGACACGAGCCCCGGCGGCGGCTCGCCCGGACCGGTGCTGGCCGTTCCGCGAATGCGCGATTGGAGATACTTGAACATGAGGAATAGCCGGCTCGACCGCGGTGTTATCCTAGTGTGCCGTAGATCGCACGCGTTGTTAAATGGTGAATTCTCTCGATCAGAGGAGGAATGAAATGAGGATAACTACACGCATTTCCCTGGTGGCGGCCGTCGGGCTCGCGCTGGGCTCGTGCGGAGGCATGCAGTCGCAGCAGCGCGACATGTCGTTTTTCGTGACCAGTGCCGGCTCGGGAAAGGGAGCCGACCTGGGCGGCCTCGACGGCGCGGATCGGCACTGCCAGTCGCTCGCGAGGGCCACCGGTTCCAGAGATCGCAACTGGCGCGCTTACCTGAGCACCAGCCCTTCCGGTGGGTATCCGGCCGTGAACGCCCGCGACCGCATCGGTCGCGGCCCGTGGCAGAACGCGAAGGGCGTCGTCGTCGCGAGCAACGTCGATCAGCTGCACGGCACCAACAACCTCACCAAGGAGACCGCGCTGAACGAAAAAGGCGAGATGGTCAACGGCCGCACCGAAAAACCGAACATGCACGACATGCTGACCGGCTCCATGCCCGATGGCCGGGCGATCACGGCGAGCGGGGATTCGACCTGCAGCAACTGGACCACCAGCGGCGCCGGGGCCGCGATGCTCGGGCACCACGACCGCCAGGGGCTGCGCGACGACGACGCGTCCAAGTCCTGGAATTCCTCGCACCTGTCGCGCCCGACCAAGGAAGGCGCCCCGGGCTGCAGCCAGGTGGCGCTGCAGGGCACGGGCGGTAACGGACTGTTCTACTGCTTCGCCGCGAACTGAGCTTTCCCCTGCTCGACCCCTTCTCGCCGGCTTCGGGGAGAAGGCCGCTCCCTCACCGGGAGCGGGGGTGGAATTTCACGAGTTCCGGCCTGCTCCGGGCCCAGGCGAGCCCGGGCCCAGCCTATTGCACGGCGCGCTTCGCGCGTTTTGACTGAAGCTTTCAGGCGGATCCAGTCGGCGGTCTTCTCGGCTTGATACAGCGCCGGCGCCTCCAAATGGGCGCGGGTCAGCGCGATCAGCTCGTCCGCGCGCGCGGCATCGGTAAAGGCCGAGGCGGCGTCGGGCAGAACGTGAGGGCGTCCACGCGGCGAGGCCTTGGCAAGGATGGCTGGAAGGTGTTCCAGCACGAACTGCCAGCCAAGCTCGACGCGCCCGTTGTCATCGCCGATGTGAGTGAGATTGAAAACCGCATCGCTGGGCGGCAGCTCATCGGTCAGCATCAGCTCCATCAGCCGTCGCAGCAACCCCGGATCCCGCACCTGTCGCAGGGCGGACTGCGCCTCCCACTTGTCGGCCACGTCGATAGCGCTGCGCATGCGTTCGAGCAGGGTGTCGAACGTCGGCGGGTCGGCGTAGCGGCCGACGATGTTCAGCACCGCGGGCCGGATCGCCGGATCGATCGGCCTTTGCGCGCGCGCGGCAAAACGGGACTGCGCCTCTCGCACGACCGCTTCGTGCCCCGCCCTGCCGAGCGCCTCGATCAGCGACCTGCGCACCAACGGAGTGTCGGCGGGTTCCCCCGGCCGCGGGTCCCAGCCGGCGCTCGCGAACGGCGTCTCCAGCAGCCGCGCGACGTAGCGATCGAAGACCGCCTGCTCGCCCGGTGAATCGATCAGCTCGCGCAGAAAGCGCAGCGCAGCGGTGACGTGCTCCCAGATCGTGCGGTCGGTCTCGGCGCCGAGGTTCTCCACGAGCGCGAGATAGCGCGTCGTGTCGGCGCGCCCCGCCTGCACGAGCGCGAAGGTGTCCGAGAGCAGGCGCAGACGGTCCGGGGCCGGCAGCCGGCTCAAAGCGGGCACGAGCCGGCGAAAGCTCCGGTCGTCGTACTGGCTGCGGTAGTAGCCGGTGTCGCCGGCGTTTGCGAGCATCGCGCCGCAGCGTTCGAAACGCAGCTTCCGCGGATCGCGCTCGAGAAGCACCGTGCGCCGCGCACCCGTCTCGTCGGCGAGGATCACCGGCACATTCCAGGTGAGCGGCGGCGCCTTGGGGTCGTTGAGGGTGAAGCGCTCCTGGGCGAGCGTCACGACGGCGGCGCCGTTTTCGCACCGCTGCAGGACCTTTACGACCGGGTATCCGGGCTGCTCGGTCCAGCCCGCGACCAGCTTGCCGATGTCTTGTCGCGATGCTCCTGACAAGTGGTGCCAGAAGTCGGCCGTGGTCGTACTGGAAAAGCGATGGGCGCGCACGTAGCCTCGCACACCGGCGCGAAAAACGTCTTCGCCGAGATACCCCTCGATCATGCGCAGGACCGCGGCCCCCTTGGCGTAGGTGATGGCATCGAAGACGTCCATCGCGCGCGTGTCGTTCTCGACCGGCGTCTGGACCGGATGGGTCGTCCTGCGCGCGTCCTCCGACAGGGCCTGGTCTTTCCAGAGCGCGTCGCGCAGCGGCGTACCCCAGCGCGGATTGAAGCGCGCCGAGGCCTTGCCCGCCATCCACGAGGCGAAGCCCTCGTTCAGCCACAGGTTGTCCCACCAGGCCATCGTCACGAGGTTGCCGAACCACTGGTGCGCGATCTCGTGCGCGACGATGCCGTAGACACCTTGTTGCTGGCGCAGCGAATCTTCGCCCGGGTCGTACAGGAAGCGGCCTTCGTTGTAGGCGATCGCACCCCAGTTCTCCATCGCGCCGACTATGCCCCCCGGGAGCGCGATCTGATCCAGCTTGACCAGGGGGTAAGGTTCGCCGAAGTAGTCGTTGAAGTAATGGAGGACCTCCTTGGTCGCCTCCATCGCGTAACGCGCGCGCGCCCGCTTGCCTTTGACGGTATGGATCCCGAGCCGGATTCCATCGACGCTGTCTTCCAGGAGATCCATCTCCCCGACGAAGAGCCCCACCAGATACGTCGACATCGGCACCGATCTCGCAAAACTCACTTCCTTCCTGCCGTCGGGGCGGAGCTCGACCCTGGACTGCGGCATGTTCGAGACCGCGGTCAAGGGCGCGTCGATCACCGCGACGATCTCGAATGTCGCGCGAAACACCGGCTCGTCCCATCCCGGAAAGAGCCGGCGCGCCTGCACCGGCTCCATCTGGGTGGCCAGCATCAGCTTTTCCGCGAGCCGCCCTTCTTCGCGCTGCTTGTACGCTATCTGGTACAGGCCCTGGGGATGCTTCCCGATCTTCCCCGAGTACTCGATGCCGAGCCGATAGCTCCCGGGCGCGATCGGCGCGCTCGCGGGGGTAAGCGTCACCGTTTCGCGCCGGGGATCGAAGCTCGGCGTAAGGCTCGTTTCGTCTCCCCTGCTCGCGCGCAGCCTCACCGAATTGAAGTTCAACTCGGCGGCATTGAGCACGATCGCCGGCACGGGTCGGGCGACTTCGATGTCTATGAGCGCTTCGGCGTCGAAGCGGTCGTAAGTTGCCGCCGGAACGATGCGCAGCGCGTAGTGCTTGGGCACCACGTCCTTGGGCAACTTCCCCGGCGTCGTCTCGAATGAAAAGCGCGGCTCGGCGCTCGCCGAGCCGGCGCACACCAGCAATGCTGCGGTGAGGACGAGTGAGCCGATCGCGGCTGTGGTTGCCGCTCCCGGAGTGATCATGCGGAGGTCCATCTGTGCGAAAGTCCACAATTATGGCGCTAAAGAGGGCCTGCGCCGAGAGGGTCTCGTCTACCATTCGCCACTTCGAGGGTGCGTCAGAAAGGAGAAACGCCATGTCAAAGCCGCTTCGTGCGATGGCACTTGCGCTCATTGCGATGCTGTTTTCCTCCGCCGCAGCCGGCCAGGGTTTCGACCTGCGGAGACTTTTCTTCGGTGCCGGGGTGAGCCGGAACATGGTTTCCGGCTTGGATGACAGTACCGGCTTCCAGGTTTTCGGCGGCTACAATTTCTCCGCAATAGCACGGAACTTCTATGTCGACGCCGAAGCCGGCTATATGGATACCGGCAAACTGAAGGCGCCCGGGTGCGTCGGGCCCCTTTGCAACGCGAAAGCCAACGGCCCCTGGACCACCGGCGTAGCGCGGTATCTGGTCGCGCCGAACGTCGAGCTGATCGGCCGCGCGGGATACGATTTCGGCGACGACGACGGTTTCATGTTCGGAATCGGTGCGGGCTACATCGTCAACAGGCACCTGAAGCTGCGCCTGGAGTTCGTCGCACGCGATCACGTGGACTCGTTGCAGTTCAACGCCGTTTTCTACCCCTGGTGATCGCCGGGGCTTCGGCTGAGGCCGGGGCCCCGCACTCTTCACCCTCCGCTCGACTTTCGCCGCTCCGCCCCGATCGGTCCGGCACCCTTGTGCCCCTTGATCCTGCGGAGCTCGCCGAACATGGACAGCTCCCAGGGCCGTATCGCCATGACCAGGGTCGTGCCTTCCCGCATCTCGTGCGCGAGGCGCTTGTCCTGCTCGGCGAATATGTCGAATTCCTCCGCGAGCTTGCGCATGTGCTGCTGCAGCAGCCCGTTCGATTTCTCGGACAGGCTCCCATGCACCGTGACGCGCAGCTCGCCCGCCCGCAGAAACGAGGACTCAAAAAACTGCCGTTGCACGCGTTCCTCGAAAAAGCGCTGGATCGGTCCGCCTTTGCGCCAGTTGAAATTCTGAGGCAACCGCACCTTGATGCGGTTTTCGGGCAGCAGGTCGATGATCTTCAGGCGGTCCAGCCTCGCGAGCAAGCTGACGAGCTCGGTCTCCGAGAACCGGTAGGTCTCCAGGATCTTGGCCGCCGTCCAGTGGCTCACGGCCAGCATCCCGACCAGAAGCAGCTTGGGATTGCCCACCAGTTCGCGCTCCTGTTTTTCGCTCAATTCCGCAACACGCGCGTCGGCGCCGCGCGTCAGCTCGAGCAGATCGGCGATCTCGAGATTCATCAGCGCGCAAATCCGCTCGAGCCGGGCGAGGCTGAGGTTGCGGCGCGCGAACATGCGCTTGACCGAGGACTCGGAGAGCTTCAAACCCTTCGCCACATAGCGGTAGGTCAAACCTTTGTGGCGCAGCGTTCGCTTGACGACGTCGACGAGTAGAGCGGCCTGGGACACGCCTGAAGTACCGAAAAATAATACTTTGGGCGCAATTGTAGGCCACTTTTCCCATATGGGTTGCGTGAAATGACCTGTTTGCCGAAGCTGCCGTGTGGCACGCAGCCGCGGAAAACATCGCTTCGAGTCCTGCCCAGGGAGAAAACGATGCCGAAGCTCTCGACCCCTGAAACACCGACCTCGCCCGTCATTCTGGCCGCAGCCGTCGCAGCGTTCGCGCTCGCCGCGTGCTCGCACGTTCCCGGCCCTCCCGCACCGGTTCGCCAGCCGGTCGAAATCAAGGACAACACGACGATCGGGTCCGCTCGCCTCTCCTGGCACGACGCTCCCGAAACGACGCGGGCGGGCGCGTTCAGCCCGGGCATGGAAATCGAATACGACCGGGGCGCCGGACGGTCCAACCAGCACCTGGGCGCGAACGAATTCATCCAGATCGACGGCAAGACCCTGTTCGGGCCCCAGGACGTGCGCCATCACGCCGATCTCAGGTACGGGCACCTCGCGATCGACGTAATCTGGCGTTTCCCCGTAAGAGCGCCCAGGCTCGAGCTGGAGTGGATGGCAGGCCTCGGACAAGCGCAACTGGGCCTGCGCTCCGAGAGCCGCAGCTTGGCGGTGGATCCGCTCGTCGCGAAGTACTCCTTGTCCGGGGTGGTGCTCGGCGTGGGGCCGCGCTGGAACTTCACCGACACGCTCGCCCTCGAAGCCCGCGCCCAGGCTCTTTCGTCCTCGCCCTCGTCCGACGACAGATTCTGGTATCGCGAGATCGCGGTGCGCTATCGCCCGGTGAAGAACGTCGCGATTCGCATGGGCTACTCCGAAATGGACTACCGGCCGGCGAACTTGTCGGACGGAGACTCGCCGGTCCACGTCCGCATGTACGGCCCGTTTCTCGGCCTCGACTTCCCGTTCTAGCGCAAACTCGCAAAATTTCTTGCTATAGTCGCCTTCGCCCTGCAGGAGGAGGCACCATGGCCGACGGCTCCGACGTCAAGCGCGAATCCGACTACGACGTTCTTTACCGCATCATGACCGCGCGCATGAGCGTGCGCCGCATCAAGCCCGATCCGATTCCCGACGAATACGTCGAAAAGATCCTCGAGGCGGGCCGCTGGGCGATGTCCGGCGCGAACGGCCAGCCGTGGGAGTACCTCGTCATCACAGACCCAAAGAAGAAAAAGGACCTCTACGAAGCCTTCCAGGACACCAACCAGGAGTTCTGCTTCTGGATGGAGCAGATGCGTCCCTTCGAGCTGCGCCATCCCGCGTTCCAGGTGAAGGGGGACGACCTCAAAGACGAGTGGCAGAAGATCAGGAACAGCACCGGCGGGCAGCAGCGCCGTCCCTGGCACGAAGCCCCGGTGGTGATCGTCGTGCTCGGCGACGGCCGCAGGCAATGGGCGACGGTGAACGCGGCTTTCACCTTCGGGCGGCACGCGAGCCACTTCACCGACGGCCTGGCGAACACCTGCACGCACATGCAGCTCGCGATCGCGTCGCTCGGTCTGGGCTCGCACTGGGGAACGGTCCACGTCCAGGAGCCGCTGAAGCGCGTGCTCGGCGTGCCCGACCTGATCGACGTATACCTGATCATCTCGGTCGGCTTCGCCGACATCGAGCGCAAGCCCGGCGTGAGACGCGATCTGAAGGAGCTCGTGCACCGAGAGAGCTACGACATGTCCAAGTTCATGTCGAACGAGGACATCGTCGACTACCTCTACAAGCTGCGCGGCAAGACGATGTTCCGCTATCACCTGAAGGACAGCCTGCTGCCCGGCGACAAGAAAAGCTGATGGGTGCCTGCCGTGCTGCGGCCTCCGCGGCCGCTTGGGCCTTCGCCACCGCCGCGTGGCCTCAGGCCTATCCCACCAAGCCGATACTCATCGTCAGCACCGCTTCACCGGGCTCGAGCGGCGACGCGGCGCTGCGGGTGATGGCGGCCAAGATGTCCGCGAGCCTGCGCCAGCCGGTGGTGATCGAGGTCAAGACCGCCGCGCGCGGCGCGCTCGCCGCGCAGGCTCTTGCCAGAGCCGGCCCCGACGGATACACGATCACCTACGGAACCTCCGGCACTTTCGTCAACGCGCGCTTCCTTTTCAAGAACCTCGCCTTCGACGTGCTCAAGGATTTCGTGCCGATCAGTCTCGCGGTCAGCGCGCCGAGCTACGTCGCGGTGAACGCCTCGGTGCCGGTGAACTCGCTGCAGGAGCTGATCGACTACGCCAAGCGCAATCCCGGAAAACTCGAATACGCCTCGAGCGGCGCCGGGTCGGTGTTCCATCTGGCCGGCGAGTCCTTGAAGCTCTACGCGGGAATCGATCTGCTCCACGTTCCCTACGCGCAGGCCAATTTTTCGCAGATGATCGCCGATTGGGTCAGCGGGCGCGTGGCGATCTACTTTCCCACTTATCTTTTTCTCGCTCCTTACCTGCCCAAGGTGAAGCCGCTCGCGATCGTCGACGGCCGGCGCAGCAGCCGCATGCCTGAGGTCCCTACGGTCGCCGAAGTGTTACCGGGTTTCAAGAGCTTCATCGCGTGGTGGGCTTTCTTCGGCCCGGCGGGACTCCCCTCGCCTATCGTCGAGCGACTGAGCGCCGAAGTGCGCGCCTCGCTGAAGGCGGCCGACGCCGCGGCGAAGATCAACGACGACCTGGGACTGACGATCGTCGCGAGCACGCCGGAGGAGCTCGCTGCGCACTTGAGGCGCGATATCGACGCCGTGGGCAGCCTCGCCAGGGCGATCGGCCTGGAGCCCGAATAGGCCGCGCCGGCCGGGCTACTGCTTCGGACCTCCGCCCCCGGCCAGCAACTTGTTGCCGGGCAGGTTGCGCATCTCGGCCCTTCTCCTTTTGTTGCACGCGACGCAGATAAACCTGACGGGCCCGATCTTCAGGAATTCGCTCGTCGTCCAGTGACTTCCGGCGCTGCAATAGCGCTTCTTCGCTTCCTTGTCTGCTTTTTTCACAGCGGGTTGTCGGGATAGATCAGCGAGCGCCACATATGGGCGACGGGGCTGCCGTCGAATCCCAAGCCTTCCTTCGGCTGCTTGAAGTGGCGGCCGATCACGTCGATAAAGGGCTCCAGCGTCGGATTCACCCCGGGCTCGAACGCGTAGAGGTCGTGCACGGTGATCATGCGCGCCTCCATGTACCACTTGTGCTTGCGCGCCTGCTCGTACGCCGCCTTGATGTAAGGCTCCGGCACGTAGCCTTCGCCGAAAATCTGTATGTAGCGTTCCGGATACCCGTATCCCACCGAAGGATCCGGAAAGAAGCGCAGCGCCTGGTGATGGCGGATCGCCCAGCTCACCTTTTCGGACACATAGGGCTCGAGCATCTGCGCCGCCCACCAGCCGTGATCCACCTTGATGAGATTCACCGCGATATCGTGCAGCAGGCAGGCGAGCACCGTCTCCTCGGACTCGCCTTTCTTGCGCGCGTCGTTCGCGCTCTGCAGCATGTGGGTCGCGGTGTGCGGCATGAAGCGCAACTTGAAGAAATCGACGATCGTGGGCCTGGGCGGCATCGCGGCGAGCGCGCCCAGCTCGAGCGGCAGGCCGCCCGGCGTGAAGCCCCCGAAAAGAACCCCGGTGCCGCGCCGCAGCTTGGGCGCCGGAGCGGCCGGCTGGTGGAGCCGCTTCATCATGGTTTCCTCGAGAGCGTCGGCGCGCTCCTCGGATGACAGCGTCCCCGCCTTCGAGTCCAGGCCCGCTGCGAAGGTCTTGCGCCCGCCTTCCATCAGTCTCTCCTCTCGAACCCTTGCCACGTTAAGCCGCGCCGCGGCGGGAGTCAACGAGCGATTACTGCGGCTCGATCTTCGCCAGGCCCACGTAGCGCTTCCAGCGCTCGGCGTCGCTCTTCAAGAGCGCCTGCATCTGCCCGGGTGTTCCCGGGAACGGGTCGAACGCCGCGTTCGCAAGGAACTGCTTCGTGTCTTCGGCAGCGGTGATCTGGTTGAACCAGCCGGCGAGCCTTTCCACCACCGGCCTGGGCGTGCCTGCGGCGACCACCACGCCCCACCACGGCGAGACGTCGGTGTCGCCATAGCCGAGCTCGGCGAGGGTCGGCACATCGGGGAGCGCCGCCGAGCGCTTGGCCGAAGTCGCCGCGAGAATGCGCAACTTGCCTCCCTTCGCTTGACCCACCGCCCAGGTCGCGTCGAAGGCGATGAAGTCGAGCTGCCCCAGCAGCAGGTCGGTCAGCGCCTGGACGTTCTGTTTGTATGGGACGTAGGTAGCCTTGACGCCGGCCGCGGTCTTGAAGAGCTCCGCTGCGATCACGCCGGTATTGCTGGTCGCGCCGTAGAAGCTCGAGGTCGGCTTTTGCCTGAGATGCGCGACCAGCTCGCCGACGGATTTGATCGGACCCGCGGCGTCCACCAGGAATACGAAGGACAGCGAAGCGATCGTCGCCACTGCGGAGAAATCCTTCGCGGCGTCGAAGGGCAGGTTCTTGAACAGGTACGGCGCGGCGGCAATGGTGGAGCTCGCCGGCGTGATCATGATCGTGTAGCCGTCGGGCCTGGATTTCGCCAGGGCGTCGCTGGCGATCATGCCGTTCGCGCCGACCTTGTTCTCGACCACCACCGGCCTGCCGGCGAGCTTGGAGAGCCGGTCGCTGTAGAAGCGCACGATGAGATCGGCGCCCGAACCCGGTGCGTAATTGCACAGCGAGCGGATTTCGCGGGTCGGGTAATCCTGCGCGGCGGCAAAAGGCGCGGCGAGCGCGAAGAATCCTGCGGCGAGCAATGTGAGTGTTCTACCGGCTTTCATGAGCTCAGTCTATCGTCACGCCCAGCTCCCGGATGATCGGCCTGAACTGCGCCACCTGCCGCCGCAGCACCGCGTCCTGCTCCGCGGGCGTCGAGCCCACCGGCTCGGCGGCGAGATCGGTGAGGCGCTTGGCCGAATCGGGATGGCGCACGGCCGCGGCGGTCTCGCGCTGCAGCCGCTCGATGATCTCGCGCGGGGTCTTCGCCGGCGCGAAGAGGCCATTCCAGCCGTCCGCCTCGAGCTTGGGAAAACCCAGCTCCCGGACCGTGGGCACATCGGGCAGCACCGAAAGTCGCTGCGGCGCGTTGGTCGCGAGCGCCTTGAGGGAACCTCTCCTGATTTCCGCAAGCGAGGACGAAAGCTGGTCGCCGCCGAGCTGCAGGCGCCCCGCGAGCAGCTCCTGCTTGAGCGGCGCCGCGCCTTTCAGCGGGATATGGGCCATGTCGATCTTCTCGTCGCGCTTCATCACCTCGCCGACGATGTTCATGTACGAGCCCGGGCCGGTCGAGCCGTAGTTGTACTTCAGAGTCCTGTCCTTCTGCAGCAGCG
>Ga0137403_10007633_pt1 | contig 12176 bp, 11 predicted proteins | sample CZOMad2_1_16fung_FD_122057 | JGI IMG/M metagenome (GOLD analysis project Ga0137403, IMG submission 122057) | Vadose zone soil fungal communities from Angelo Coast Range Reserve, California, USA - CZOMad2_1_16fungal (Hybrid Assembly) | ecosystem: Environmental > Terrestrial > Soil > Vadose zone...
ACAGACAAAATCATGAAAAACTGTTTGCGGTTCATTCGTTTACAAGCGCCTATCTGGAAAACGTTGGGACACTACTGAGGATATGTGCAAATTGGATGGCTTGTGTCAGCAATTGCAATTGCCACTGTATTCGTCAGCATGTTGACATTTGTCGTTTTGAAGTTCTCTAACAAGACTTCACGGGACGAGAGATCAGACAACTAGCGGGTGAATGGTGTCACCCATTAGCCGCCGCTGGTCAAGAGACAGCAGCATCGCGAAACGATGAACGGTGTCAGGCTTGACATGTTGCATAACCCGGGTTTGCCTTGTGAAGGTCTCCTCCTTCCTTAGCTGCTAAAGAAAGAGAACTCCCCCCTCACGCCCGAGCCGTTGCGCCGGGCGTTGTTGTTTCGGTCTCTGTCAGCTGCCGGCGATGATCGCCAGTGCCGCGGTGGCGGTAAGGATGGGGATGCGCTGATAGCTTTTTAGATCGAGCAGATGCGCATCCCCCGAGACGATCAGATCGGCCTGGGCCGCGAGCGCACAGGCGAGCACCCGATCATCGTCCGGGTCGCGCGGCACCGTGCGGCGGATCGATGCTGGCGTTACCACGTTCACGAACCCCTGATATTCGGCCACCAGCTGCGCGGTCGTCTTGCCGGTGGCACGGATCGCCCTGGCGAGCTTGCCTCGGGAGAGCACGCGGGCAAACTCATCGAGCAGCGCGCGGCTCGTGTAGAAGGCAAGGGGATAGTCCTCGATCGCCGCGATCAGCCGATGCGGACTGCCGCGCCACAAGAGCGCCGAGACGACGGTATTGGTGTCAGCGACGACGCGCACGCGCTGCGCGCCCGGATTTGCGAACCGCGTCCACCTCGGCTTGAATCTGCGCTTCGCTCATCGGCGCAATCTTCACCTGCGCCACGGCCTTCGCGTTGGACAGAAACGCCCGTGCCGCGCGCCGGCGCATCGCGTCGCGCAGCAGATCTCCGATCGCTTTCTGCGTCAGCAACCCCGCCTTGCGCGCTTCGCGCGCCAGGCTGTCGGGCAAAATCACCTTGAGTTCGGTCATTGGCGTTTATCCTTTAGCGGCTCGCCTGCGCGAGCATCGCTTCGAGTACTTCCATCACGGCGCGCTGCTTGGGCTTCGGTAGCGCGCTCAAGCGTTCGAGTTGCTGCAACAGCTTGGGCGTGGGGCCGCGCTTGGCGGGCCGCTCCTCTTCGCCGACCAGGGTTTCCACGGTGCTGCCCAGCGCGCGCGCGAGTGCTGGCACCACCGACACCGGCACGCCGCGCCGGCCCACTTCCCAGGAGGCCACGGTCTGCTGCGACACCGCCATCATCTCGGCCAACTGCACCTGGGTGATGGCCGAGTCCTTGCGCAATTGCGCGATGCGGCCGCCCATCGCCTTGAAAAACGCCTTCTCGCCTTGCGTCATGGGATCGATCTCGAAGTCAAAGAGTCGGCCCATACGATACCTCCCGTTCCTGTGTGCGGAGTTGACGAAACTCCTATTAGTAGTATTCTAGCGCCACAGTTAAATTTGTTCAAACCCTCTTGACAGGGTTTTAATCGGAGGCCCGATTCATGGCGCGCATTCCCGAGGCAGAAATCGAGCGGCTAAAGAGTGAGGTGTGCGTCGAGCGGCTGATTGAATCATCGGGTGTGGGGCTCAGGAAATCCGGCAAGGACTGGCTGGGCCAGTGTCCTTTCCACGACGACGGCGAGCCGTCGCTGGTGGTGACGCCGTCGAAGAATCTCTGGCACTGCTTCGGCTGCCAGACGGGCGGTGGCCCCATCGACTGGGTGATGAAAAGTCAAGGCGTGAGCTTCCGTCACGCGGTGGAGTTACTGCGCGAAGGCATTCCCCCTTTAGCTACCGGTGCGGTGAAACCCGTGCGCCAATCCACCACACCCAAGCTCGCCGCCCCGGTGGCGCTCGGCGCCGACGATCAAGCTTTACTGAACCAGGTCATCGACTACTACCACCAGACCCTCAAACAAAGTCCCGAGGCGCTGGCCTACCTCAAGAGCCGGGGCCTCCATCATCCCGAACTGATCGAGCGCTTCAAGTTGGGCTACGCCAATCGCACGCTCGGACTTCGGCTGCCGGAGAAGAACCGCAGGCAGGGCGAGGCGATCCGCGGCCGGCTCACGAAGCTGGGGCTGTATCGCGCCACCGGGCGCGAGCACTTCAACGGAAGCTTGGTGATTCCGGTGCTCGATGAAGCCGGCAACGTCACCGAAGTCTACGGCCGCAAGATCACGCACGCCTTGCGTGCTGGCACGCCCTTGCACCTGTATCTGCCGGGACCGCATCGCGGGGTGTGGAACGTGGAAGCACTGCAATCGAGCAGGGAGATCATCCTCACCGAGGCGCTGATCGATGCCATGACGTTCTGGTGCGCAGGTTATCGCAACGTCACCAGCGCGTACGGCGTGGAGGGCTTCACCGACGATCACCTGGCCGCGTTCAAGCGCTGCGGCACCGAGCGCATCCTGATCGCCTACGACCGCGACGACGCCGGCGAGAAGGCCGCTGAGAAACTCGCCGAGCGACTGATCGCCGAAGGAATCGAATGCTTCCGCATCCAGTTCCCGAAAGGCATGGACGCCAACGAGTATGCGTTGAAGGTGGCACCGGCTTCGCGTTCACTTGGGCTCGCCATTCGCAAGGCGCTGTGGATGGGCAAGGGTGCCGCCCCCGGCAACCCACCCCAGGCGACAGGAATCGAACCTGTAACCCCGGTGCAATCGCCTGTGCCTGACGTTTCTTCTTTAGCCGCTAAAGAAGAAACGTCTCCGATCACACCCATTGATCTCAGCGCCGATCCGCTGCCGGCCGCGGCCGTGCCGCCGGCGCCGGCGATGGACGTCGCCGCCGAGGTGAAGGACGCGGAAGTGGTGATGGTCTTCGGCGAGCGGCGCTACCGCATCCGGGGCCTGGCGAAGAATCTCTCCTACGAGTTGATGAAGGTCAACGTGCTGGTGGCGCAGGGCGAGGCCTTCCATGTGGACACGCTCGACCTGTACGCGGCCAAGCAACGCGCTGCCTACATCGCCCAGGCCGCGATCGAGCTGAAGGTAGCCGACGAGACGATCAAGACCGATCTGGGCAAAGTGCTCTTGAAGCTCGAGCAGTTGCAGGAAGAGCAGATCCGCAAAGCCCTTGAGCCCAAGCCGGTGGAGAGCGTGCCGATCAGCGAGCCGGACCGGCAGGCCGCACTCGCGCTGTTGAAGTCCCCCGATCTGCTGTCGCGCATCCTCACCGACTTCGAGGCGATCGGCATCGTGGGCGAAACCACCAACAAGCTGGTGGGTTACCTCGCCGCCTGCTCGCGCAAACTCGATGCCCCGTTGGCGGTGGTCCTGCAATCGTCCTCGGCCGCCGGCAAGAGCTCGCTGATGGATGCGGTGCTCTCCCTGATGCCCGAAGAGGAGCGCGTGAAATACTCGGCGATGACGGGACAGTCGCTGTTCTACATGGGCCAGACCAATCTCAAGCACAAGATCCTGGCGATCGTGGAAGAGGAAGGGGCATCACGCGCGAGCTATGCGTTGAAGCTGCTGCAGTCCGAAGGCGAGCTCACCATCGCCTCGACGGCCAAGGACCCGGCCACCGGGAATCTCGTCACCCAGGAATACCGGGTCGAGGGGCCGGTGATGATCTTCCTCACGACCACGGCGATCCAGATCGACGAGGAATTGCTCAATCGGTGTCTGGTGCTCGCGGTGGACGAGAACCGGGCACAGACGCAGGCCATTCACGTCCTCCAGCGCCGCCGCCGCACGCTCGAAGGCCTGCTGGCCAGGCACGAGCGCGAGGAGATCCTCGCTCTTCACCGCAACGCGCAGCGGCTCTTGAGAACGCTCGCGGTGGTCAACCCCTACGCGCAGCAGCTCACCTTCCTCGATGACCGCACGCGCACCCGGCGCGATCACGAGAAGTATCTGACGCTGATCGACACCATCGCACTCTTGCACCAGCACCAGCGCGAAGTGAAGGCCGTGACGCGGGGCGGCAAGCGCATCGAGTACGTGGAGGTGACCCTCGACGACATCGAGACCGCCAACCAACTCGCGCACGAGGTGCTGGGCCGCTCGCTCGACGAGCTGCCGCCGCAGACGCGCCGACTGCTCATGCTGATCGAGACGCACGTGCGCGCGCAGTGCGAGGCGCAATCGATCACGCGCTCGGCCTATCGCTTCAGCCGCCGGATGTTGCGCGAGGCGCTGGGCTGGGGCGACACGCAACTGAAAATCCATCTCGCGCGACTCGTGGAACTCGAATACCTCACGGTTCATCGCGAAGGCCACGGCTTCGTCTACGAACTGCTCTACGACGGCAAAGGTGCGGACGGCCGTCCCTTCGTGCCAGGGCTACTCGACGTCGAGGCCTTGAGACACGACTACGACGCTGCCTTTATCCATGACGCCGAGCGGTCGGGGCAAAACCTGGATCGGTCGGCCCCCGGTCGGGGTGCGGTCGGGGGCCGGTCGGGTCCCGGTCGGACCGATGAATCCGCCGCAGCGCCAGATGCTACGGGCGTTTCCGGAGAACCGGCGAAGAACACGGCCAAAACGCACCGCTCCGGCGGCAACGGACACGACCCGTCGTACCCCAAGATTCCTTTAGCCGCCTCGGCAAGCTAGAGCCTCGATGGTCATCAAGCGCAAGAAGCGCGTGCTGCGCCGGAAACCGCGGCTGCCCCCGCGCGTGGCCGCGGCCGATCCTTCCACCTCCAGTCCGCTGCGCGCCTATGCGGCGGCGTTTCTCGATGCCACGCGCGCCGCAGGACTCGCCGAGCACACCGCGCGCCTTCGCCAAGCCGCACTCGACCTGTTCATCCGCTGGTGCGACGCGCGCGGCGTGCGCCAGCCCCAGGAGGTGACCCGCGCGATCCTCACGCGCTACCAGAGCCATCTGTACCACTACCGCAAGGCCGACGGGCAACCGCTCGCCTTCAGCACCCAGGCGAACCGCCTGCAGGCGCTCAAAGCCTTCTTCAAGTGGTGCGCTCGAGAAAATCACCTTCTCCATAATCCCGCCTCGGAACTCACGCTGCCCAAGCTGCCGCACCGGCTGCCGCAGGTGGTGCTCAAGATCGAAGAGGTCGAGGCGATCCTGATTCAGCCCGACGTGACCACGCTCTCCGGCCTGCGCGATCGGGCGATGCTGGAGACCTTGTACTCGACCGCGATCCGCCGCATGGAGCTGGCACAACTGCGGCTCTTCGACCTGGATACGCGCCACGGTACCCTGATGGTCAGACAGGGCAAGGGCGGACGTGACCGCATGGTGCCGGTGGGAGATCGCGCCTGCGCCTGGTGTGAGCGATACCTGAACGAAGTGCGCCCGCAACTCGTCGGCCCCGTCGATGACGGCACGCTGTTCCTGACCGACTACGGCGAGGCCTTCGAGAAGAACCGCCTGGGGGATCTGGTGAAGCGCTACCTAGCACACGCGGGACTGATGGTGCCGGGTGCCTGTCACCTGTTCCGCCATGCCTGTGCGACGCACATGCTGGAAAACGGCGCCGACATCCGCTTCATCCAGGTGCTCCTCGGCCACTCGGAACTCTCGACGACACAGATCTACACCCAGGTGTCGATCGTGAAGTTGAAGGAGATCCACGCGGCGACCCATCCGGCGCGCCTGGCGCGCGCCAACGATGCGACAAGGCGATCGGGTCTCGATCGCGACGCGCAACGACTCCTCGACGTGCTGGCGGCCGAGGACGCGCAGGAAGACGCCTGACCGCTCCGTCACGGCGCTTGGCATGCGCAAGCCCCGCACCGTCGCTGCGACAGCGGAAACGCAGGCAGCGCCTCTTCGTTCGGCATGCGCTGACGATGGGGTTACCTCGTGCGTCCAGGCCGGCGGGGCATGCAGCCCCTTGGCCCGGCCGCACGAGGCGCTGGCGTCTTGCAGGCCGGGGTAAGCCGAAGCGCGCCAGCGCGCCGGCTCAACATAACATCGCGTTACGCAAAGTGCGGCCAGGCCGCACCGAGCCCTGACGGGTTCGCGTAACTGAGTGTTATGTCGGGCGCCCCGGCCTGCGTGTGTGGTTGCGGCTGAAAGCCGCGCCGGGTTGTTTGCGTGCCCGCCTGCCTTCGGGCCAGGGCGAGAGCGGGGCGTGTTCGGCGCCGCGAACAAAAATACCTGAAACGCTCTTGAGGGCAGGATAGACGCGCGTCAGACAACTATCACACTTGGGCCTCCTTAGCCGCTCCCGCGGCTGGCCGCTAAACCGCAAAAAGCTTCCCTTGCCGAATCGCTCCGCGTGGCCAAAAATGCGCGTCTAGGGAAATTTTTTAATTCGCCGGAGGTGTATCTTCGTTTCGCGCGCGCAACGCAATGAGGCGTCTAGGGAAATCGCCTTCGACTACGACGAAACCGTGTCGGGGGCTTCTGTTTACAACACCTTCCGGGATTACTCACCAGACATAGGGAGATACATACAGAGTGATCCGATAGGATTAGTGGGTGGCAGTAATACGTATGCCTATGTCGGTGGCAATCCGCTGAGCTACATCGACCCGCTCGGGTTGGACCGGATCAAGATTTGTTTGAAACAGGGAACGTTCACGCTTACTGACGACGACGGAAATCCCAGGATGACTGCTTCGGCGCATCCTGGGTGCAAATCTACCGCGAGCAGGACCGGTAATTTCAAGGCCGGGCGGTGGCAGAAGAACAAAGTTAACCAAGACTACTGGAACACCAGATTCCCGTACTCTGATCCTTCGATGGGTTGGCTGAGTGGCTACGGTCCCTGGTTCCTGCCGATCAACACCCCCTCGGGTCAATACACGACCACAGGAATTCACGGGACTTCGATCTTTACGGCGATGCCTTGGTCCTGCTCGCATGGATGTGTTCGCCTCAGCGACCCAGATATCGAGAAGCTTCACGATCTGCTGCCAAAGCCGCAAGGTACGCCGATCGAGATCGATGCCGATTGCAAAGAGGAGTGAGGGAACAATGTCAAAAACACTCGTGCTTCTCTTGGGACTTGTCGTCGGTGGCGCACTCGTCTTCCTTGGTAATTGCCTTGGCCTGATCCCCTCGCCGCAGTCGGCGACGGAGCGTGCGCTCGCGGCACGAATCGAGTCGATCCCGATAGAGAGCATTTGTAGTGCCATAGGGTCTGGCAAGCAAATCTTGGGCGACGATCACGTCACCGTGTCGAGTGACGGCAAACGATATCGGGTCGTCGGCTGGCAGATCGAAAAGTCCGGAATTCCAGTTGTCTATTGGACCGGAGCCGACCTCCCGGCTGACGTACCCGGATGCAAAAAATAGACTGAGTTGAAGCGCTCATCTACGCTGTTTGTTGTTGGCATCGTTTCGGTCCTTGCCCTCGGCGGGCAAGGAGCAATTCCTGGCGACGTCTTGAATCCCAGTGTTGTTGCCGACCGGGTGGTGATCGGAAAGATAGCGCATCGCCTGTCGCTGATGAATCACGGTAAACCTGTTAGGACATACAAGGTGGCACTGGGGTCGCAACTGAACTTGCCGAAGGAGCGCCAGGGAGACGGCCGCACGCCCGAGGGGCTCTACATCATCGATGGTCGCAACGCTTCGAGCGCATTCCACCGCGCCCTGCACATCTCCTATCCGAACGTTGCGGACCGAGCACGCGCCACTGCTGGAGGTTTTGCGCCGGGCGGCGACATCATGATCCACGGCATACGCAACGGGCTGGGATGGATCGGTTCGCTGCACCGCATTTTCGATTGGACCAAAGGCTGCATTGCCGTCACCGACGGCGAAATCGAGGAGATTTGGAACGCGGTCCCGAATGGCACTGTAGTGGAAATCAAGCCGTGAGTCCGGCACCTGCGCCGAGAATGTGCGTCTAGGCAAAAATTCTGCAATGACGGAGGTGTGTCTTCGTTTCGCGCGCGCAACGCAATGAGGCGTCTGGAGAAAATGCCTTCTGTTACGACGAAACCGTGTCGGGGGCTTCTGTTTACAACACCTTCAGGGATTACAGCCCCGAGATCGGGCGGTACATCGAGAGCGACCCGATTGGGTTGCGGGGTGGGCGCAATACCTACAGTTATGTGCTGGGCAACCCATTGCGTTGGGTTGACCCACTCGGTTTGGCAACACCCTCAGACGTGTCGATCGCGCTTGATGTAATCAGGGCTTATGTACCTGAACTCTATCCAGTCGCGCCAACTTCCGTCACGCCCGTGCCCAATCTGCATACGTGGTTACCAGATTGGCTTGGAGGTCGTTCACTACAGGGCTACACCGATCTTCAGAACAACATTCAGATCAACTCAGATCTTTATGGCGACTGCAAGACACCGGTCGATCAATTTGTGACGTTAGAGTTCATCCAAACCATCGCTCATGAATGGCAACACGTCCAGCAGAGTTCGTTCGAGCAGCTATTAACACACGGCCCACTGCACGATCAAATCAATACCAATGCGACGATCATCTCTGAGAAAGTTCTGAACGACTTCTTGCAACGACGGAAAGCCATACCCCAGGATCGTTGCTCTTGTCCAAAGTGATCAACTCGCGGACGAAAGAGGATGAGATGAAATTAACCACAAAGTTGATACGGATAGTAGGAGTAGTTCTTGTCATTCTTGGGGCACTGTTTATTGTGGCCTGGATAATGCTCAGGAGCGACACCATTGCCAAGCCGAGTGCAGCATTTCTAAAAATGACACAAGCGCTTTCTCTCGCGCGAGCAGAAGCTACCAAGTGTTGGAACGAGAAGCGCTCAGTTGTCTTGGGCTGCAATTCAATTAAGGAACACCTACCTATACATCCGTCAGGAGACGCACTCTATTTTGCCACCGATCAAGGTGCGCTTGTCGGCATTGACTATGCAAATCACGTCGTAGTTGTACTCACTCCACACGTTGAAGCAGGCGAGTTGACTTGGCATTGCATGGGTAGTCCACCCGAAGCCGTTGCAACGTCGTGCAGTCGATTGATGTGAGGTGCCAGAAAAAGGCTTTACAACTACTACCGTGACTACAGCCCCGAGATCGGAAGGTATATTGAGAGCGATCCGGTTGGACTGAGAGGCGGCACCAACACTTATGCATATGTCAGGAATAGACCAACGGGATCCGTCGACTCCAAAGGATTGGCCGGATCCATCACAATCAACTCTAGTGATCAGCCAGACGGCTCTGATTCATCAAACGTCACCGCCGGTCATAGTTGGATAACGTATGAGCCGGAAACGGGCGCAAAGGACTCGTACAGTACTTGGGGCAATGATCCCCTTGGACCAGGAAGCAGTGCACTGCAAAAAAACATACCCGGTGAGGTTAATCGCGGTGACCATGATCCCGGAACCGCTTCACGTAAAGAGTATTGTAGCGACGATTGCGAGCACAGATGCCGGCCTAGCTCGCACTCTCTGATGATCGAAAGCGGAGCAATCGCGCGCGTAACTTTGCAGTTGTAGAAAAAATCAAGGCCCGCCCGGTGTGTACCGGGCGGGCCTCGGATGCAGATCGATATGGAGCGAAAAATGGATGACACCGATAACAGCGGCTTCGTAAGGCAACGCCGCAATCTGATGCTCATTAGTCTCGTTCTGCTTTTTTCTGAAGTTGCAGACTTGAGGATTCCAAAACTGAGCGTGTTCGGAAATGAATTGGATTTTAGTGAGCCGTATGCCGTCAACGCGGCTCTGTGGGTTGCAGCATGTTATTGGTTGTTGCGTTTTTATCAATATTCCCCTCGATCCCTCAGCCCTCTCAAGAGTTTCGTTTATCAGCGCGTTTTCGCAACTGCAATGCCCGCGGCTCTCTCAACCGTGTTGCGAGAAAAACCCGAATTGCGCGAGCGGTTTGTTGACTTGCCCGCCGCAGAGCCGATCTTCACGGCCAGGGAAGAACAAATTTGGGGCTTCACTGCACAGGGGTTGGATATTGAACTCGCCATTGACAAGAGCGCAACTTCAGGGAATGCCAGTTGCACGGTGGACACGGGGAAACATCGGACAATCGTAAAGGGTTGGGATCTTCGAAGACTTCAGTGGCGCGCATGGATATACCTCATCTTCCGGACGCCACTATTTACAGAGTACCTGCTGCCATATTTGCTATTCGCTCTTCCGGTCATATTCGCTGCTTACCAAGTCATCGGAAATTGGCTTGAAGGAGGGGTGGAATAGATTTGATTGAGTTGGCGCGCGGGGGCGCGCAGAAACGGCAACCGTAACCAGAACCCTGCAATCACCGCGGACGAAAAGCGGCAACCGGTCGACAACACGTTCTACGGCGCAATGAGCCAGTCGGCAAACGCGGGGAACGTTGGCTTTGCGCAGATCGACAAGGCATTGGCAAAAAAATCTACGAAGGCGCGTGAGGCGGATCCGGGTAAAGGCCCCAAGCCTTTTCAAGAACCTTGCGTTCCCACTTTGTAAGCGTCTGTCGCATGTCCGTGCACATTGCCGCAGGCCATCGTCCCGCCAGCTCACCTTTCGTCCAGGCTTCCCGCTACATCGTGTCCCGGTTATCGAAGATGCCATTTAGTAGCTGCTGCACATCATCACCTTTTACTTTCCAGATAGCGAAACGATTCTCCAACCTGGTCGGAATTCTGACGAGAGTTTATAGCACCGCGAATATTCCTCGCGATGTTGTCCAGGGAATAGGTCAAGACACTGTCCCGTTTTCGACCTGCAGCGGACCGTTGAATTTTAATGGCGATCTCAACGGTGCTCCAATGAGGATGTCGCTTGGCGATGGTCACGGCCATGCGTCGCCATCGTGCAATCCGTTCCTTTGATTCCTGACCACGGGTTGTTTCCGCAGATAGCTGCGCAGTCGATGCGATGGGTTCTTTCATTGGGTCGCGTCCGTCAAATAAACCTTCCCACCTCAAGTGCTTTCTTAACCAGATCGGCCAATTGCCCGCCAACCAGTTTCGAAAAACGCAAGTCAATAAATCCGGTGCTGACAGGAAGCCATTCGTGGGGGATGCCGTCGGCTTTGACGGCAAGGGGGGTATCGCGGACTGCAATTGTCAGGGTGTGCTCTGGGTGCAGACCCGGCTCCCGATCCGCGTCAAACTCAACGACGAGAAGCCGGGTATCGATGGCTTGCCGGACGGCAACAAGGAACACGTTGTCCTTGGCGTCACGCATCACGAGCTCGTAGTGCTGGGCTTCTGTTCTTGACATCGACCGACAGTTCGTTTTTATTTTTCCCGCCTTGCGCGAGCTTTTTTGACTTTAGCCTTTTTTTGGGTAATTGCGCAATGAGACGTTGTCCTACACGATCCATTCATGCTGGATTCTCAAACGGCTCAATCAACTCCGCGCCTTAGGTCCGCGCATAGTTGACGCGCGCATTGATGGGATAATGAACAAACTCAGTCACAGCAAACTCCCGCCCGAACTGTATAGCAGCAGCGACGGCGTCATTCCCTTATCCAGCCAGGCCGACCTCCACGACTATCAAAATTCTTAGATTTTCGGTCATTTAAAAACTGGGCGCACAAAATTATTTAAGCATGATGAATGCAGATCGAAAGTGTAGTTCGTGCAATAACTCCCCAACCGTGCGATTTAACATCGCTCTCTTCATCCGAAGATGTCATGATCACTATTGGGATGCCCTTCAGACCCTCTTCGACTTTTAACTGTTGATTGTCACGCTCAGTTGACCCCGATTTTCGTCGGCGCGTGACCCGCACTGGACGATACCAACCGCTTGGATACACGGCGGAGCACCAATACATCAGTCGGGGGGTCCGCCCGAAATAATGAAAAACTGGATCGACTGGCAGTGAAAATAAGCAGGTACTCTGAGAGTAGGCATCGAGTGGATATTTCGAATTGGTCGAACGTAACAATCGACGGCGCGCTGTTTAAGACAAAAAACGGTCCACCTTATCCGGCGCGACCGGGAGACTTAGCAGAAACCCCTGCATTTCGTCGCATTGCAATAGCCGGAGGAGGTTCAACTGCTCCTTGGTCTCCACTCCTTCCGCTACTACTTTCAGGCCAAGAGAATGAGCCAATGAAATTATCGCGGATACAATAGTCCTGCTTTCGGGTCGGATGTTCATTCCCGCTACGAACGTCCGGTCAATCTTGAGCGTGTCCGCCGGCAACTGGGCCAAGTAATTCAATGATGAATATCCCGTACCGAAATCGTCGATCGCGATGGTCACCCCCAGTTCGCGCAACGCCTTCAGCCG
>Ga0137403_10007634_pt1 | contig 12174 bp, 10 predicted proteins | sample CZOMad2_1_16fung_FD_122057 | JGI IMG/M metagenome (GOLD analysis project Ga0137403, IMG submission 122057) | Vadose zone soil fungal communities from Angelo Coast Range Reserve, California, USA - CZOMad2_1_16fungal (Hybrid Assembly) | ecosystem: Environmental > Terrestrial > Soil > Vadose zone...
AGAGAAAGAGAGATCCTTCGACTCGCGGTGCTCGCTCAGGATGACCATCCTCGTCGGATGGTCAGTTGGAGATTCGAAGGGAGATAGGGGAAGTGGGGCCCTGCCTAAGCCACTCGAGCCGCCAACGTGCCCCGAACCTGTGTATTAAACGCAGACAGGGGAAATACGATTCCCGAATAGTAGCGCGCTTCGATTTCAGTAGCGGCAGAGATGCAGTCTTCCGCGGACATGATTGGGTGATGGGTCCGCTTCGGAAATTCGTCATACGTTCTGCCGTCGAGCCGTCTGCCCGCCTTCTTTTTGCGCACTCCGCCCCACTGTTTGAAGAAGAAAGGAATACCGCTGCGCTTGCACTGATCCCGAAGCGGTAAGACCCATTCTTTCTTCATGGGCCTGGCACCGGCCCCACTCTCGCCGCCAACAATCATCCAGTCGATGCCTCGCAAGTCCAGTTTGCCTATGTCCTCTAGTAAAGGTTCGACGGAGAGAAAGCGGACCTCGGCATTCGCGTTTCGCAAGTCTTCGATGCGCGGCAAACCATACTTCTTGTCTTCCACGCTTACTCCCCACCAGATGTGCCGCTGTTCGGCAGCAAAACGAAGCTTCGTATTGAGGAGTTTGCGGAGGCGTTCCGACCTCTTGGTCAGAACCTGGAAGGTATGCCACTTGGCCGCCGCCATGACTTGCGCCACTGCCACGACGTAATTGTCCGGAACCGCATCGTGAAAAAGGTCACTCATCGAATTGACGAAGATCATTTTCGGGGCACGCCAGCGCAACGGTTCCGCAAGCTTTTCCGGGACCAGTCTCGGGTCAAAGCCCTTTTCGTACGGGTGGCCCTTAACCCCTCTGAAGCGTTCCGCAAATGTCTCCGCATAGCAATGTTTGCAACCAGGGCTGATCTTTGCGCAGCCCCTGACCGGATTCCAAGTCGCGTCCGTCCATTCGATTGCAGTACTTGACGACATAACTGGATCACTCCTCGACCGGAAGATTCAAGAGTCGCTGGCCGGATGGACCAATCTGGGTGGCCTTGCGCCAGAATTGTTCTCCCAATAGGTGCCTGCTGGCAAGGACCATGAAATAGAGTAGGAGATTGCCCTGGTCACTGCGGATGTCGATTTCTCGGTCCTGAACCGTGCGGTAGTTAAGGTCTCGCAACCGCTGCATATATCGATTCAGGATTCGGCGAGCGATTTGGGACTGTGATCCCCCCGCCTCCACATCTTCGCGCCATCCAGTATTTCCGAGAAACCCCGTAAGTGCGGTGCCTTCAGCCTTAGCGTACAAAGGTAGGTTCATTCTGATGCCCATGCCAAACTGAATTGTCATCAACAGGTCCATCTTACGATTGTGCACTAATCGCCGAATCGTGCTGAACTGAATTTGGAGACCAGTAGGGTCAATGAAAGCAAGCGTTAGATGGTTGGATGGCAATGCCTTCAGTACTCTATCAATCACCGCGTTACAGTCGCCTTCGATCAAAGAGACCTGCGCGAGTTTCGGATGGCTGCTAAGTCTTTGCCTTAGCGAGGATAAGACTTCAGGGACATCGACAAAAACGTAGTGCGCAAAGTTGTATTTCAAGGAAACGAGAGGGGAGCCTTCTACCTCTTCCCGGGTGCCTCGAATGATGCTTCGCCCAGGGCCGGAGAATAGGTCGACGTATGATAATTTTCCCGCCCATTTTCCCCACACACCTCGACTAAATATATCTAAATACCGTTCTAGGTAGTGTTTCTTGTCGAGCACCCACGGCCCTGTGGGTCGTGCGGGTAGCGCATCTGAGGCAACTGCTGGCGGCTCTGGCAGAACCAATCGCGGGACCTCTCTCCTAGAGTAACAAATCAAATTGAGAGTAAGACAAGAAGTTACTTACGTTTTTCGTTCTCCAAGGAGCTTGCGCCGCCCGGCGGTGCTCGGTCATGAGCTCTTCCATCATCCCAAGATTCCGCCTCAGCCTTCGTCTAAGGGAATCGCTCTCTGAGAAACTTTTCGAAGAACTCTCTGTTTAGAACTATCCCTCCGTATTTTTTTCCTTTCGCACCCTGGCTCCGTGCAGCTTCTTGTAGCTGGCCTTTGATTTGCCCTATCTGCTCCGGCTCAGGTACCCTGCCGGCAAGGTTCGCGACCTCTTGCGGACGATAATTGCTCTTCCCGAGGACAGTACATGCATAAATGCAGGCGAGGTAATGAACAAATGCTATGGGGACCGTGTCGAAGACGGTTCGTCGTTGATGTAAGCTAATCTCGACTGCTCTCGTGATCTCGAGGCTGGCAAGGTAGACCCTCAAATCCCAGGAGGGATCAAACACCTGGGCGTAGACGGCGTCCTCACGCAACGACTTTGATCGTTGCCTTTGGGATCGCGCAGGGTCGCGGAGGGCCACAGCGCGGACTGCGGCGGCCAGATAGGTCACGGAAACTATTCGCTCCGAAGGCTTACCCTGATTCTTATAGAAGTTCTTGCGTCTATCGTAGAACCAACCGTTGTCAAGCAGGAAATGTTCAATGTCACGTTGAATCTTATCGAGACCGCGCAGGGATGCAAGATCTACCGTGCTCTGGTAATTCGTTGCTTTTATGATTCTCGCCCGCGCGCCTTCGTCGGACGTGAGGATTATTTTCAACAGGATTGCTCGTTGATCCTCGTTGGACCCGCCCGTTCGGAAGTAACGATATACGGTTTCCGTCGTCTGAAGCCCGTTAACGATTTGAACGTTCTCAAGACTAATTTCTTTTCCGACTACAGTTGCATGAGTCGCGAGGATCGTTACTCCGTTATTCAGCCACCAGAAATCCTCCTCGGACGGAGAGGCATTTCGAGACAAAGTGGTCATAATGTCTTCGTTTACCCTGACCTCACCGAGATAATCACGCACATTTGACTCGAAAAGATACCTTCGCAACTCGCCGGTCTCGTCGCTCATAAACGTAAAGTAGTCCGGCAGCGCTACGAGCACTACATAGTTTTGTCCCTCTCTCGAAATGTAACTCTCAATAAACTTCAAGCGAAGGGAGTAGACCTTTTCACGCCTAGCGAGTTCTAGAAGCTCAGAGGCTCCATCAAAGTGAACACTTTCCTGCACATCGCTGAACAGTGACCGAAGCGACTCTCGAATTTGGTCAGCTCTGCTAGTTAGATTAGCGGCCAGGGTAGTGGTGTCGCCTCGGCTGCAGAGATGGACTGAAATCGTGAGGACTGGTCTTCGATCGGCTAGAGTGAGCAACACCTTGCGAAATAATTCACGTTGAGTCAACACCTCCTCGGCGAACGGATAGGCTAAGTCATTTTCAGACTTTCGCAGGTCGAAAAGCTCTAGTATTGAGGCCCCAATTGCATTCAGGGGTTGTTGCTGAAACGCTTCGGCGTGACGCACGGAAAATAGGAACACGTTTATTTCAGGATTCTTGCGGAGGGAGTGATCTAGAACATCATCAGTCGCAAGCTGACCGTCCACGAGAACGAAAAAGCCATCGACCCCGCCGTCGTCCGTCCCGTCTGTCCAACCTGACTCAAGTTCCTCGTAAGACAGGTCAAAGTCTTTTAGAAGTTGTTCAAAACAAAATAATTCTAAGATTTCAGAGTCATCGAGCCCAACCGCAAATCGAGACCGAGCTTTGGTCAGGAGACTGTCGAGTAGGACGACATCGTTTCCAGCCATGGGATGACACCCTCCTTAATGGTCATGGTGAGTAGGTGAAGTCAAATCATGCTGCACCTAGCTACATAGATTGAATATTGGCATTTTACAACTATTCAGGTTCATACCAGTTCCCACCTGTAAATAAATAAAACTAGTAAAGGTCGCTAGTATAATAATGCAGAATGTAAACGTTCCGGGTCCACGCTCAAGATACCTGCGTCAGTCCCAGCGAGGGAGGGGGCGGCGGGCGAGGAGGACTTGGGCGGCCCATTTGCCGAGGTAGACGGAGAGGGCAACACCGTGGCCGTTGTAGCCGGCGAGGAGCATCACGTGTTTGCTGCGAGGATGGCGGCGGAAGACGGGGAGCATTTTTTCGGTGAAGAGAATCGGGCCGCCCCAGCGGTGCGTGATGCGCGCGGAGGCGAGGGCAGGGTGCAAATTGCGGACGCGGCTTTCGAGCCAGCGAAGGCGGCGGGCAGCTTCGCCCCTGCGGACATCGTACCGGCGCAAATCGTGCGCGCGATTTTTGATCGAGCGGGCGTCGAGGGGAAAGCGAGAAGGCGGGCCAACGTAAGGAGGGACTAGGCCGGAGCCGAAAATGACGCCATTCGATTCGAGCAGGCGTCCCCATAAATAGGGAAAGTCCACGGTGTAAAACGGGCGGCGCGAGGACAGGCCGAGGGCTTTGAGCTGCGCGGCGGAGAGCGGAGCGGTGGCCAGCGCAAAGGTGAGTTTCGGCTCGGCTGCGGCGCGCAGGCCGGACAATTCCAGAGAGTAAGCGTTAGTGGCGAGAAGGACTTGCTCGGCGCGGATTTCTTTGCGGTGGATGCGGCCGTGCACGTTGTGGCGGACGTGCAGGCGCAGCGGATTCGAGAAGTCCAACGCGCGAACCTCGGCGTGTTCCACGATCTGGGCGCCGGCGTTTTCCGCGGCGCGCGCCAGACCGGCGACCACCTTGCCCGGGTCCACCGTGCCGCCCGGCACGCGTCGGACAACTTTCAAGTTGCCGGAATCGCTCCAGGAGATCGGTGAATGCTTGGCCGGAGCGGAGCGGCCAAGCTCCCAGACGCCGGGAAGCGTTAAGCGCGAGTCGATTCGTAAAGCGTGCAAAATTTTCTTGTAGCCGGCGAGCACGTCGCCGAGTCCGGGGAGCTTGCCGGCCGCGGTTTCCGCGAGCGCCATGCCGCCGGTGCGGCCGCTGGCGCCGTCACCGAGCGAGGCAGACTCCAGCACCAGGACGGACCGCCGGGGAGCCAACCGGCGCAGCCAGGCTGCAGCGGAAAGGCCGCTGAAGCCGCCGCCAACAATGGCGAAATCCACATGATCGGGGAGCGCGCGCGGGGTAGGACGGAAATCCACGGTCCAGGGCGGCCCGCCCCAGGGATGAGCTTTGCGGCGCATGGCATTTCTTTGATGCGAAGGGAACGTGGCCGGTGGCGGGAATATCCGCGACTGCCCGAAAAAGCAGATCCCTCGCTCCGCTCGGGATGACAAATCAAGGGAGAGGAACGCCTGCGCGCGGGCGTCAGGTCGGCTGGGGCAAATTCTTTTTGGAGGAGGCTTTTTTGCGATAGAGGACCTGGTCGGCGGCGCCGAGAAGCTCGGCAATCGTCTTGCCATCGTGCGGGTAGACGGCTATGCCGGTACTTACGGTGACGGGCGGCTCGTCGCCATCGGTTCTGAGCCGATCGGCAATGCGATCGGCAACACGCAGAGCGGCATGGGATTCCGTTTCCGGAAGAACGAGCACGAATTCGTCCCCACCGTAACGCGCGGCGGTGTCAATAGCACGGCAATGAATCCGAAGAATGTTTGCCAACCGGCAGATAGCGTCGGTTCCGACAAGATGGCCGTAGGTGTCATTAATCTTCTTCAGCCCGTCCAAATCGAGCAGCACGATGGAAAAGGGCCGTTCGGAGCGGTCGTAGCGCTTGATTTCCAAGTCCAGGGCGTCCAAAAGCCGACGGTAGTTGGCCAGGCCCGTGAGCGGATCGGTGACGGCCAACTGCCGCACGTATTCATCGGCGCGCTTGTGTTCGGTGACTTCGGCGGCGAGAGCCATGGTGGTGATGGCCATGATTCCGACGAACGTTTGCAGCAGAAGCAACGAGGTGTTTTGCGATTCGCGGGAAAAGGGGCCGAAGCCGTGCGTGGTGCCCCAGGTGGCGATCGCGGCCAGTAAGGCAATGGCGGTGGCGGCTTTGCGGCGGCCGAAGCTGAAGGCGGCCCAGATCAAAAAAGGAACGCAGAGGTATTCGAGGGGATAGTTTTTCACGGCGGAGTGAAAGCGGCCGCTAAAGACGATCCAGCCGGTGAAAAACAGTCCTGCAAACAAGAACGCCAGCTCGATGAGCTGCTTGCGAGTCCAATGCAGGCGGGGATTTTCCCACCAGAGAAGAACGAAGGGAGTGACAACCACGGCGCCGACGGCGTCGCCCAGCCACCATGTCGTCCAGATGGAACCGTACATGACCCAGGGCGCGAATCCGGCTGCGGCGAGAGTAGTGACGCCGATGGTGGCGCTGACCGTGGTGCTGACGATGCCCGCGAGGAAGGCAAATTTGAAAATGTCCTGCGCGTGTTCAAAGGCATGGCGGCCAGCGGCGGAGCGATTGACCAGATAACAGCCGACGACGCCTTCGAGCGTGTTTCCGGCGGCGATGCCGAGAGAGGTGGCGAGGGAGCCGGCGTTGGTGAAGTTGACGAGGAAAGCTCCGGCCAGGATGGCGGGCCAAGCACGGTAGCCGAGGACCAGGAATGCGGCGAGGGCAATGCCGGTGCAGGGCCAGACGGGGGTGGCGCTGGCGTTGACGAATGCCAGCTTTAGGCCAAGCTTCCCGGCCACGAAGTAGACGGCGGCCAGGACCACCAGGGTGGCTAGCTCTTTTAGAAATCGCGAGCGAACCATAGACCTCTCCGATTCGCAAGGGTGGGCGCTAGCCCTGCGGCAGGACGGAGGTCGCGCTCTGACCTAGCTTCGTCCCAATTGGGGACAGCCAGGATCACCCTCACTAACCTTCTATTTTACAATAACTTCCAAGAACGAGGAGGGGTGGTCAAGCCGGTTTGTCCTATCGTTCAAGGGTCTTTCAAGGGCGCGTGGCGGAGCCAATAACGATTTCGAGCGGCAGGCTCACTTCGTGGCCGTTCCAGAATTTTTTCACGGCGAGGAGGCTTTCGGCGCGAGCTTGGGCGCGCTTTTCGGGAGTGAGCTGATCGAGGAGCGGGCGGAAGGGCGCGGCAACTTCGGTAAATTGCTCCCAGTATTCTTCGACGGAGCCGGGCCAGCGGCCGGTGATGATGCGGTCTTCCTCATGGACGTTGGCGAAGCCTGCGGACTGGAGCGCGTGACGGAGACGGTCCCGTTCGCCGAACATGAAGAGGCTGGGACCATCAGGGTCGGGAGGGGGCGGCGGAACGGGAAGATGTTTGAAGACGATTCCCGCGGTGGTAGTGAAAAAGGGCTGTTCCTTCTTTCCCCAGGCGACGAAGGCGGCGCGGCCGCCGGGCTTGAGGACGCGGAGACATTCGCGGAGGGCTTTGCCGAGATCGGGAAAAAACATGATGCCGAAGCGGCAGGTGAGAACGTCGAAGGAAGCGTCGGCGAACGGAAGGGATTCTGCGTTGGCTTCGCGGAAGTCGATGTTGGTTAGACCTTTTTTGCGGGCGAGCTCTTCAGCGAGGGACATCATGCCGGGGCCAAGGTCGGTGGCGGTGACGTGACCGGAGGGACCGACTCCGGCGGCGATAGAGAGCGCGGGATCGCCGACGCCACACGCGAGATCGAGGACGCCCATGCCGGGACGAATTTGCGCGGCTTCGAGGATGGCTTCCGTGGCGCCCCGCGTGAAGGCGGCGATCTGCGCGTGCCACTTGCGCCAGGCGGCGACCGTCTTTTCGCCGGTCCATTCTTCATGGAGGCGAGTGCGAAACATTTGAAGTTTGGCGGGATCGGGTGAAGTGCTTGGCGTACTCATGAGGAGCCTCCGTTCTTGGAAAGTGTAGCAGAGGGATGAACGAGCGTCAGGGCTTCCAGAATTTCATGACAGCGGAGTAGTCGAGATCTTCTTTCGCGGCGCCTTTGACGTAATTATAGGTTTCGCGGGCGGCAGCAGTGGCGGGAAGGGCGACGCCGAGTTGATTGGCGAGATCGAGCGCGAGGCCGAGATCCTTGTGCATGAGGCGCAGAGAAAAACTTGGGACGTATTCGCCTTTGAGAAGATTCGGGGCTTTTACGTCCAGGACGCCGGAGCGCGCCATGCTGGATTGCAGGACTTCGACGAGTTTTTCGCCTTGGAGGCCGGCGCGCGTAACGAGAGCGAGAGCTTCGGCAAGCGCGTCCACCTGGAGAGCAAGGATTAGATTCATGGCGAGCTTGATGGTTTGACCGGCGCCGTGCGGGCCGAGATGGAAAATCTTTTTGCCCATCACGGTGAGGATGGGCTCGGCTTCCTTGAGCGTCTCGGCGTCTCCGCCGATCATGAAAAGCAACTCGCCCTTTTTCGCGCCCCAGTCTCCGCCGGTAACAGGCGCATCGAGGAAGCGCGCGCCGCGTTCCGCGCAGGCCGCGGCAATTTTGCGCGCGAGGGCAGGAGAGATGGTGCTGGAGTCTATGTAAATGGCGCCGCGCTTGAGGGCTTGCATGGCGCCGGCCGAGCCCCAGAGAACTTCTTCGAGGGCGGGAGGATCGCTGACCATGGTGAGGAGGAGATCGGAAGCGGCGGCAACTTCTTGCGGGGATTTGGCGAGCTTGGCGCCGGCGGCAACGAGCTCCTCGGCGCTGGAGGCGGTGCGATTCCAGACGGTGAGCGAGTGGCCGGCTTTGAGAAGATTCATGCCCATGGGACGGCCCATGAGGCCGAGACCGATGAGTCCGATTTTTTGGGGAGCGGCAGATTCCAAAGAAGACCTCCTCGAAAGCGGCGGGCACGAAGCGCGCCGTTGTTTCCGTAAAACGAGGAGACGATTGTAGCCGAATCGCGTGGAGGAAGCAGCGCGGCGGGGCTTTGGTAGCAGGTCGTTTCCGAGTACCCGTAATTCGCCCAGAATCGATGCCAAGTGCGGAGATCACTTCCTACAAGCCGACTTCCCAGTACTAATCTCGCCGTAGAACTCGGATAGCTTCCGGTTTGCCGACCATCCTCCCGCGACTTCCCAGAAGCGCGTTTCTGGCCAGTGACGGGCGCTTGTCCGGTTACCCGACGCACCAGGACTTTGAGAAACCGTATTCGTTCGCTTGACAGAAGACATGCATGGGGGTACACGGGAAATAGAGGTGGCTATCATGAAGATCGTAGTAATCGGCGGCAGTGGACTCATCGGATCAAAGCTCGTCACCAAGCTTCGTGGGCAGGGACACGAGGCAATCGCGGCGTCACCCCAATCGGGTGTCAACACTCTCACCGGCGAAGGACTGGCCGAAGCGCTGAAGGGCGCGTCGGTGGTCGTTGATGTAACGAACTCTCCTTCCTGGGAGGACGCGGCGGTGATGACGTTCTTTGAGACATCAACCCGTAATCAGCTCGCTTATGAAGCAGCCGCGGGCGTGAAGCATCATGTTGCGTTGTCAGTCGTAGGAACGGAACGCCTGCTCGGAAGCGGTTTCTTCCGCGCAAAAATGGCTCAGGAGAACTTGATCAAAGCCTCCTCGATTCCCTACACAATTATCCGTGCGACGCAGTTCTTCGAATTCGTCAAGGGCATCGCCGATTTTTCCACGGAGGGCAACAAAGTACGCCTGCCGACTGCGCTTATCCAGCCTATGGCGGCTGACGATGTCGCCAGTGCGGTGGGCCGGATCGCGACGGGCTCACCAGTGAATGGCACCGTTGAAATAGGAGGGCCGGAAAAGTTTCGTCTCGATGAACTCGCCCGGCAAGGCCTCGCCGCACACAAGGATCCGCGCGAGGTTGTCGCAGACCCAAAGGCGCGCTACTACGGCGTGGACATTAGCGAGAGGACACTCCTTCCCAGCGATGGCGCGCAACTCAGCGAGACCCGTTTCGAAACCTGGCTCACTCAGTCCGCGGCGAAAGCGGCGGGCGCCCACTAGTGGATCTGTCAAAGCGAGGCCGGTTTGCGTGAACCGACCTCATTCAAACGAAAGGTTTGCTTATGACGATTACAAAACTGATCTTGATGCTGGTATGTCTTGTGTCCATCCCGCTGGAGACGAAAGAGGCGAAAGTGACGCCGCTCTTTTCGAAAGATCTGACGGAGTTTCCTGGCAAGGAAGGTGTGATGATCACCGTGGAGTATCCACCGGGCAGTACGGATCCAATCCATCGCCACAACGCAGATGCGTTTGTTTATGTGCTTGAGGGCTCAATCGTGATGCAAGTGAGGGGCGGGAAGGAAGTGACTCTGACGCCCGGCCAGACCTTCTATGAGGGTCCCTCTGATGTTCACGTCGTTGGGCGGAACGCGAGCCAAACCAAACCGGCGAAATTCGTCGTGTTCTTCGTGAAAGACAAAGGCGCTCCCATATTGGTGCCGGCGAACTAGATCAAAGGCTACAAGAGTTGGCCCGACTCGGCTGGCAGAACTATGGCAGGACCTGATGCGCTCCTCGGAGTTAGGATTTCGCACTACCGCATCCTTGAGAAATTGGGCGGGGGTGGCATGGGCGTGGTGCACAAGGCGGAGGACCCGATGACAACGCACCTTAACGGAACGGAAGGCCGGGGATCGCAAGAGAACTTCAGAGCCCGTCGCCGGGCGTTCCGCGCTCTGCATGAGGCAGGCTGTTTCGTGATTCCGAATCCGTGGGACGTCGGCTCTGCACGGTACCTGCAGCAGCTCGGATTCCCCGCGCTGGCGACGACCAGCGCGGGCTTTGCGTTCTCGCAGGGGCTGCCTGACTCCGAAGGTGCGCTCACTTGTGAGCGCAACCTGGCATACATAGCCGATATCGCGGGCGCGGTCGATGTTCCGGTCAATGCGGACTTCGCGTCTGGCTACGGAGCGTCACCGCAAGATGTGGCCGATAATGTCACGCGCTGCATCGCGGCCGGCGTCGCGGGCCTGTCGATCGAGGATGCAACCGGTGATCCATCGTCGCCGCTTTACGAGCTGCCGCTCGCCGTCGAGCGTGTGCGCGCTGCGCGCGAGGCGATCGATCAGTCCCGTGCCGACGTCCTGCTGACGGCTAGGGCAGAATGTTTCCTTGTCGGCCATCATGATGCGCTTCGCGAATCGGTCCGGCGTCTGCAGGCATTCGCTGAGGCGGGGGCGGACGTGCTATTTGCACCCGGCCCCCACGATCCCACGGCGATCAAAGCGCTCGTTGACGCGGTTCGGCCGAAGCCGATCAACGTCCTGGTGGTTCGGGACAGTGGCTTGAGCGTCGCCGACATCGCGGCGCTCGGCGTGCGACGCATCAGTGTCGGCGGCGCGTTGGCTCTTGCTGCATGGACCGGTTTCACGCGCGCAGCGCAGAAGTTGAAGTCGGAGGGGAGTTTCGCAGGCTTCGCGAGCTTGGTGTCGTACGCCGACATCAACGGGTTCTTCGTGACCGACTACCGCACGCGGCAGTCTGACCGGCGGCGATCGGCGGGGTCACCAAGCTAAGTATTCAGGGAGGCGACAGATGTACTCCTCGCACTGTCTCGCCTTCGGGTGCTTAACGGGCTTGATGGCGGTTGGTCATTTGAGGGCTCGATGGTCTGCGAACTACGTCGGCCAGCGCGCGATGGACAAACGAAACCGCGATCGATCCTTCACCGACTGCCGATGCCACGCGTTTGACGTTGCCGCACCGAACGTCACCCACGGCGAACACGCCCGGAAGTGAGGTTTCGAGCAGATACGGTGAGCGGTCGAGCGGCCATCGGGCAGCGGCGAGATCTTCCCGCGTCAGGTCCCATCCGGTCTTGATGAAACCTTTCGCATCGAGCGCGACACGGCCATTCAGCCAACCGGTGTTGGCTTCGGCCCCCGTCATCAGAAATACGTGCTTAATATCCTGACTCGTTACCGCGCCCGTGCCGTCGCGCCACCGCACACGCTCAAGATGTCCGTTTCCCTCAAGAGCCACGATCTCGGTTCTCGTCTTGATCTGGATTGTTGGGGTCTCCTCGATGCGTCGAATCAGGTATCGCGACATGCTCGCCGAAAGACTGCTGGAGCGGACGATCAGATGAACGTGCCTCGCCGCCTGCGCCAGGAACACCGCGGCCTGACCGGCCGAGTTCGCCCCGCCTACGACGATGACCTCATCGCCGTCGCAGAGCTGCGCTTCCATGAAGGTCGCGCTGTAGTAGACACCCGCACCTTCGAACTGACCGAGATTCGCGAGCGACGGCCTACGGTATCGAGCCCCAGTGGCAATGACCACTGTGCGAGCCGGGATGGTCACGCTGTCGTCGAGTCTCACGCCGTAGGCGTTGTGTTCGCAGACCAACTCCGCGGCGCCTTTCGCGATCATGACCTCGGCGCCAAACTTCTGTGCTTGGGCGTAGGCGCGTCCGGCCAGCTCTCGCCCTGAAATCCCCGTTGGAAATCCAAGGTAGTTCTCGATTCTCGAGCT
>Ga0137403_10007635_pt1 | contig 12173 bp, 6 predicted proteins | sample CZOMad2_1_16fung_FD_122057 | JGI IMG/M metagenome (GOLD analysis project Ga0137403, IMG submission 122057) | Vadose zone soil fungal communities from Angelo Coast Range Reserve, California, USA - CZOMad2_1_16fungal (Hybrid Assembly) | ecosystem: Environmental > Terrestrial > Soil > Vadose zone...
AGCTTTGAAATCGTCGCCCGCTCGCAGGAAAAAAGACAAAGCCTCGCGCTTATCAACCGCGGCCTCGCGTCGGTAGAGTAATACCCCACGCTCAAAAAGCAACTGCCCGCTTTTTTCAAGCGCCCGCGAGTGCTCGGCGACTGTCGCGGTCGATTGCGCGATTAAAGGTACCGGTAAGCAAAGCAATACAAGCACCGCAGCCCAATGCAATTCCGCCTTAGAGACTTCCATAATAATTACCGAGCCAGAATTGGTACGATTACTTCTCGGCGCACGTACGTAGCCGGCGGGCCATCGAATGTGATTGATAACTGTTGATCGGCACTTCCAGCTGCACGGCTGACCTGGACGCCGGTTGCTTCACCGAGTCGGCGCGGGCTGCGCACTCCGAGCGTGTATGAGTGGCCAGCTACTCCTTCAACCACAAGTCGAAGCGCATTTGCATCAGAGCGGGCGCGCAGCAGGCGAATGCCCTGGTTGCTTTGGCCTGGCTTGAGTGATTCCGGCACGACGTAAACGTCCGTGCCTTCGTCGTAACTGAAAACGATCTTAGCGAGCAGCGTTAGATCGAAACTGATCTCAGCTCTCTGGATATCGCCCACCTGCGTCAGCTTGAATGCTGCCGGCTGACCATTAACGGTCACCGAGCGAATGCGTGCATCAAGAGGGAATGCCGGCGCGATCGTTACGCGAAGCCTCTTCACCGCTCCTGTTTGATATTGTCTATGAATTGGGGCTGAGAAGGGAAAAACAGTGATTGTCTGAACGCCCGGCATTCTCTCGAAAGTCAGTTTGCCCTGTCTATCGCCCACCAAAAGGTTTGATACGCTTACGCGATCCCAGTTCGCGGGCAACTGCGGCGCGAATCTAACAGCATTGCCGCCATCGGTTGCTTCGATGCCGAGCAGGCCGCGCATTACCGGCGTCACCACCATTGCTTCGGACCAGACTTGATGATGTGATGACCTGCCGAACGCCGCGTTGAAATCGCCTGACAGTAACTCGGTCACATACCCGAGCGCGCCGCTGTACGTGAGCAGCGCGTTGGCCATCAACGCCTGATAGCCTACGTGAGGTCTTCCGTAGCGGTATGCGCCCATCGAAACCCAGCCGGTGAACAGCGGCCACACCGAGCCGTAATGATAAGAGAGCGGGTCATACAGCATGCTGCGATTTGAAATTATTCGCGCTCCCCAGTCCGTCGCCATCGCGCCGCTGCCGAGGTGATCGATCTCAGATTGAGCGCGCTCATCATCAAGCGAACGCCACCACAGCGGAACAGCAGGCAGCACCGTGTCTTCATCGATCAATCCCACTTTGCTGATTTCGTTCAACCGTGACTGACGCCGCTCGCGGTTAGGCCCGGGCTCGGCGGTGCCAGGCGTAGCCTGAGGGCGATTAGTCGCAAAGGCGTAGAACCCGCGATCAGCCAGCCAGTAAGCTTTCTCGGCAGCCGCCCGTGTGTGTGCGGCAGCAGTTCGCGCTTCGGCTGCGAGCTTACTGTCGTTCAGCCGATCGGCAAGCTCTGCGATGCAACCCAGCGCTTCGATCCACAAGCCCTGCATGTAAATCTCTTCGTGCGGAGGATAAAGCGCGCCGCCTTCCACCCAGCCGTGCCCGAAATTGGTGTTCTCGATCAGTCCATTTCCATCAGTGTCACTCGCGGCTGTGAATCGGTAAGCCTTCACGATCGAGTCCCAGTTCTTCTTTATGAATTCCAGGTCGCCGCTCGTTCGCCAATAGTCCCCGTGAGCGATGATGTACAGCGGAGTCGCATCGGCGCTGGCCCACGGATAACCATAGTCTTTGAACCAGGGAATGAGCCCCGCGCTCTGAGAGATTTCGTGAGGGATCTTGCCGTCGTCGCGTTGAAACTTCTTCAGAAAATCGAGCGTCGTCCGTGTAGCCGCGTAGTCGCCGTATGACGTGATTGCCAGCGCGGTCCATAGAGCGTCGCGGCCGAAGAACCACGCGAACCCCGGGCGTTCGCTCTCACCCGAGGTTCGAAACCCGGCGAGGAGTCCCGTCCCTAGAAACGGATTCGTCGCAATCCCTTTTTCAACCCCGACCTTCGCCCAGGCGAAAGCCATGTTAAGCCGCTCGTCGGGAGTCTCGACCGTCGCGGTCTCCTGAAGCCGGCTGTAATAGTTCACGTTGTTTTCGTAGAGCGACTGCGCGGAGGCAAGCAACTTGTCGTATGTGGCCCTCGCCTTCACGCGACCTTCGACGCTGCCGGCGATCACGATCGGGATAAACTTAGACTTCGCGACGTCGGACGCGGCGTCGATGACAAACCGGACTGGAACGTCGCGCGGTTCCTCTTGATAAGGCATCACCGAAAGATCGCGCGCCATCGGCGAACCTATCATTCCAACGAACCGATTCGTCTCTTCTCCGATCGTGTAAAAGTGGGCCCTCTCATCCCAGCCCAAATACGCGGTCATCAACCCTGCGGGCCACATCAGCCTCAGCTTCGGGCGGAACGAACCTGTAATCGTCATCGGCAAGACGCTTTCGACATCGAGAAGCATTATGATTCCGGGCTCGTCGATCGGCGCGAAGATTGTCTGGCGTACGGTGAACGCGGCGTGAGAGTAGGTAAACGTAGTCGCCTCGGGCCGGGCATTGATGGCGACCGTTATGTCAGGTCCATGAATGTCCAGCGGATAGCCTTGAAGCTGAAACGCGAGGTTGAAGTCGTCGATTATCTTTAGCGGGTAGACCCAGGCTTCGAGCGAGCGGTTCTCGTAGCCGAAAACCGCCGAGCGGTGGCCAATTACATCGAAAAACGAACCGAGCTGAGTGCGCCGTTCGAGCTCGAGCCCGCTCTTTTTCAGAGTGGACTTCTTAATTGACTCGGGGGCTGTCTGAGCTCCAACGCCGGACGCAAAGGACGCAAGGGACGGAATGGACGCAAGGGAGGATAGTATGGCTGTCTGACAGCAGATCCACCTGGCGCGGCTCCAAAGCATTTTCAAAGCGAACCCTCCCCGAGCGAACCCTTCCAGACAGGATAGCTCTTTCCGTTGCGTCGAGTGCCAATTCTATTAGTGCGAACCTTCGGCTTCAAGCTGTGCGGCTCCAAGTTGCGGCTCCCTTCGCGTCCCTTTGTGTCCCTTATGTCCCTTATGTCCCTTATGTCCCTTCGCGTCCCTTATGTTCTTCGCGTCCCTGGTGCGAAAACATTGAGGAACCAAAGCGCCATGTGGTATCAATCGGTGCGTGATTGTATGACCCAGAGAGCTGCGACAGAACGGATCTGGAGGGCGGCGGCGTTGATGCGCGGCAAAGACTCCCTTGACAGTCGCATGGTTCGAGCTGCGTTGTTGACCATCTTTCTCCTGACCGCACCGGCGATCTGTCATGGTCAGGGCAAACCAGAAGTTCTAAAAGTCGAACCCCCTAACTGGTGGGCGCATCATTCGATCAATCCGGTGCGCGTGATGATTCGAGGACGCAACCTTGCAGACGCGCGAGTGGAAGCCGCCGGCCTCGGAATCGAGACCGGGCTCACGCGAATTAACGCGCTGGGAATCTATGTTTTCGTTGATGTGAAGATCGACGCGAATGCAACACCGGGTCGCCGGGCTCTGCGTATCACTACACCGGCCGGCACAACCGAGGCGTCGTTCGAGATCTCCGCGCCGCTTACGCGCGAGGGTCGCTTTCAAGGCTTCAACACCGATGACGTGATTTACCTCATCATGCCTGACCGCTTCTCGGACGGGGATCCGACGAACAACGACCCGATAACCTCGCGGGGACTCTATGACCGATCGAAGACCCGCTACTATCACGGCGGTGACCTCGAGGGCGTAATCAACCATCTGTCTTATCTGAAGAGCCTCGGCGTCACGGCGATCTGGCTTACACCGTGGTACGACAACGTCAATCACCTGAACGAGCTCGAGCAGTATCCCGACGGGTCCGGCGGATCCAAGCAACCGATTACCGATTATCACGGGTACGGCGCCGTTGACTTCTACGGCGTCGAAGAACACTTGGGAACACTCGCAAAGTTGCGCGAGCTCGTCGATGCAGCTCACCGCCTTGGAATCAAAGTCACTCAGGATCAGGTAGCCAATCACACCGGGCCCTATCATCCGTGGGTCGATGATTCACCGACGCCTACCTGGTACAACGGGACGAAAGAGCATCACCTGGCGAACATTTTTCAGACCTGGGTGCTGCACGATCCGCACCCGGTCGCTCAGATGAAGCGAGAGACGCTCGAAGGCTGGTTCATCGATATCCTGCCCGATCTGAACCAAAATGACGACGAAACGTCGCGCTACATCATTCAGAACACGTTGTGGTGGATTGGCGTGACCGGCATCGACGCGATTCGCCAGGACACGTGGCAATACGTTCCGAACAGCTTCTGGCGAAAGTGGACGGCGGCAATCAAGCGCGAGTATCCCAAGGTCAACATTGTCGGCGAAGTTCTGGATGGCGATGTCGCGCACTGCTCGTTCTACCAGGGCGGCCGAATGAGGTTCGACGGTGTCGACACGGGACTCGACACGCTGTTCGACTTCCCGTTGCTTTATCCCCTGCGCCGCGCATTCGCCGAAGGCAGGTCCGTCAAAGAGATCGCGTTGGTCCTCTCGCACGATCAGCTCTATCCGAACCCGAACGTGCTCGTCCCGGTGGTAGGCAATCACGATTTGAGCCGGTTCATGAACGAGCCCGGAGCGACAGTGGCGGGCCTGAATCTCGCGCACACTTTGATAATGACGATGCGTGGCACGCCGCAGATCTACTACGGCGACGAGATCGCAATGAAGGGCGGCGGCGACCCTGATAATCGTCGCGACTTTCCGGGAGGATTCCCCGGCGACACCCGCAGCGCTTTTGATAAGCAAGGCCGAACGTCTGACGAGCAACTTGCCTTTGACTATCTTCAAAAGCTCGGGCGGTTGCGAGCGGAGCTTGAACCATTGCGTCGCGGCGAGCTGGTTAATCTCTACGTTGCGGACCAGCAGTATGCGTACGCCCGCCGGACTGAACGCGCATCGGTGATCGTAGCGTTCAACAACGACAACAGGCCTGCGACAATCGAGTTCGATGTTTCTACAGTGGGTCTCGCGGATGGTGCGACGCTCACCGACAGGCTCGGAGCGGCGCGCGACGTGCTCGTGAAATCGGGTAAGCTCAAGGTGAGCTTGCCAGCCAGGGCGGCGGGTATCTTCGTTCGGCGATGAACCCACGAGTCACGAGTAAGGAGCGGACCATGCAAAAGCCCCGATTGAGCTTCTGGCAAATCTGGAATATGAGCTTTGGGTTCCTGGGAATCCAGTTTGGATGGGGCCTGCAACTCGCCAACATGAGCGCCATCTACACATATCTGGGCGCTGATCCTGACCGAATTCCAATTCTGTGGCTAGCGGGCCCAATGACGGGCTTGATCGTCCAGCCGATCATCGGGTCGATGAGCGATCGAACCTGGAATCGTCTTGGGCGTCGTCGTCCATATTTCCTGGTAGGTGCGATCCTTTCAAGCGTAGCGCTATTCTTTATGCCGGACTCTACCGCGCTGTGGATTGCGGCGAGTCTGCTTTGGATTTTGGACGCAAGCATCAATATCAGCATGGAGCCTTTCCGCGCTTTCGTAGCAGACAAGCTCAACGTAGACCAGCGCACGGTCGGATTTGTGATGCAGAGTTTTTTCATCGGCATCGGCGCGACCCTTGCGAACGGGTTGCCCTTTTGCTTTCGACTACTCGGCGTGACCGGAAGAACGGCGAGCGGCATTCCTCTCACAGTTCAATATTCGTTCAAGATCGGCGCAGCGGCTTTTCTATCGTGTGTATTGTGGACAATACTCACATCAAAAGAATATCCGCCTGATAACCTCGAGGAGTTTCGCCGCAAGCAAGCAGAGACACGAGGCACCGGCGGTATCCTGGAAAAGCTGATTAATGTAGTGCGCGAATTGTTGAAGGAAATTGGCGGCGCCTTGAGTGAGATGCCACAGGCAATGAAGCAGCTCGCAGTGGTTCAGGTATTCACCTGGCTCGGGCTGTTTTGTATGTGGATGTTCTTCGGCTTGATGACTTCACGACACGTATTCGGCGCGATCGAGTCGAGTTCTGTGCGCTTCGCGGAAGGCGGCGAGTGGGGCGGCATCTGCTTCGCCGTTTATTCGATTGTCTGTTTCGTCGTCGCATTTTTGTTGCCGAAGATTGCCGCCGCCACCAGCCGGAAGACCGTCCATGCAATATCGCTCACCTGCGGAGGCGTCGGGTTGCTTTCGACCTACTTAATTCACGATCAATACGTGCTGTTGCTTACGATGGTCGGCGTAGGAATCGCATGGGCCTCCATTTTGTCGATGCCTTATGCAATTCTGTCGGGAGCTTTGCCGCCCGCCCGAATGGGCGTTTACATGGGCATCTTCAACTTCTTTATCGTGATTCCTGAGATCGTGGCGTCGCTGAGTTTTCAGCCGCTCGTCAGGTACGTCTTCGGCAACAATCCGCTCTACGTCGTGATGCTCGGGGGCGCTAGCCTGCTTGTAGCCGCGGCGCTGGTTGCCCGCGTGCGCGACGTTGCCGACCGGATCTCACCTGAAGCGGTGATCGCGGCCGACGAGTACGAACCGTTTACTGTGCCTGAGGCAATTCAGCCTGTGCCGAGCACGGGCCTGATAGACGAGTAGACGACGCTTCCTGAGTCTTTCGATTCAAACGAAAGAGTTCCAATGTCGAAATTCATTCGCTCGAGTCTTTGCGTCCTACTCGCTTCCCTCTTACTTCTCACAACGCTGCATCGCGCCGCGGGGCAGCAACCCTCGCGCAATGTATCAGGTCTATCCGCACGCCAAAGCCGCGATTGGGTTCGCGATGGCGTCGTCTACGAAATCTTTCCACGCGCGTTCTCACCCGAGGGCAACTTCAACGGCATCACTAAGCAGCTCGATAGACTTAAGGACCTCGGAGTCACCATTCTTTGGTTGATGCCAATCCATCAGATCGGGCAGGAAAAAAAGAAAGGAACGATCGGCAGCCCCTATGCCGTGAGAGACTACTACTCAATCAACCCCGACTACGGAACGAAAGCGGACCTGCGGCGACTGATCAATGAAGCTCACAAGCGCGGGCTCAAGATCATCATCGACATCGTTGCCAACCACACCTCGTGGGACAGCGTGATGATGAAGAACCCGGAATTCTACAAGCACGACGCGCAGGGCAAGATCATCTTTCCTTATGACTGGAGCGACGTGGCGTGGCTCAATTACGAAAATCCGAAGCTGCGCGATTACATGATCGATATGTTGAAGTACTGGATTCGCGAGTTCGATTTGGACGGGTTCCGTTGCGACGTCGCCGGTGAAGTGCCGGTCGACTTCTGGGAGCGAGCGCGCTCGGAGATTGAGAAGATCAAGCCCGACCTCGTGATGCTCGCCGAAGCGTCAAAACCTGATCTTCTGGTCAAGGCCTTCGACCTCGACTACGCGTGGCCGCTTCATTCAACGCTGACCGAGGTGTTGAGGGGAAGCTCTCCGGCAACTGCGATTCGACAAGCGTGGGAGGAGGAGCGCGCGAAGTTTCCACGCGGCGCAACTCACATGCTGTTCTCCGACAATCACGATGAGAGCCGGGCAATCGCGAGATTCGGCGAGCGCGGCGCGCTCGCGGCATCGGCGCTCGCATTCATGCTCGACGGCGTGCCGTTGCTTTACAATGGGATGGAAGTAGGCGACACAACTGAATCGGGAGCTCCAGCCCTGTTTGAAAGGCTGCCCATTTTCTGGAGCAACGTCGAACGGCGTCCCAAGTTTCCCTTGTTCTACCGGCAGATCATTTCTCTCAGGCGGGATCACCCGGCGTTGCGTCGCGGGGAGACCGAGTGGCTTCGCAATTCGGACGAACGGAGCGTGGTGAGCTTCTTGCGACGCGACCGCAACGAAGAGTTGCTCGTTGTAATCAACTTGTCGAACAGACCGTTTGCGGGCTTCGTGGACGTACCTGTCGGTTCATCTTTCCAAAATCTGACGCCCGATTCGGTCTCTACAGATCCCTTCTCCTCCTTGCCTGCGCTGACGATCGAGTCGATGGGGGTCAGAGTCTTCGGTCGAACCCTGAAATGACTTCGTTCGCCGCGGGGCCTGAGTGAAATCTCCAACCGGAACGGTGGGTGGATTGTTCAGGTCCAGCCTACGAACGAAGGCGGCTGACTGCTTCTTTGAATACCACCCACGGCAGTGGGTGGATCGTTCAGGTCCAGCCTACGAACGAAGGCGGCTTGACTGCGTCTTCGAATACCACCCACGGCAGTGGGTGGATCGTTCAGGTCCAGCCTACAAACGAAGGCGGCTTGACTGCGTCTTTGAATACCACCCACGGCAGTGGGTGGATCGTTCAGGTCCAGCCTACACAGAGGGCGCTCCGAGATTCTCGTTTTTCGTCTCATCCCTCGCGGTGCATGGAGTGAGAGATAACAACAAAGAGGGGCGGTCCTCTCCTTGTAGCCTGACTTGAACGATCCACCCACTGCCATGGGTGGTATTCAAAGAGCAGTCAAGCCGCCCTCGTTTGTAGCCCTGAACTTGAACGATCCACCCACTCTGCCGGTTGGGGGATGCCCGACTTTCACGAAACTTTGTTGCAACAGTAGACAAAAGGTCGCCGCGTGATTTACTATCGCCCCAATCGTTCAATCAGCTTTTATCTAAGCACGGAGCAGAACTGGACTCTTTGAAGTAGCAATGCTTGAAAGTCGATAGCTCGACAAAGCTGTAACAATAAGTAATTCTTCCTATTTGACCTGAATCACTGCTGAAACACCGGGTAAGAGTTTTGGGTAGGAGTTGAATCATGGCGAATGATAAGTATTCACCGCGACCCGAACACAAGTTCACCTTCGGTTTGTGGACGGTCGGCAACCGCGGGCGCGATCCGTTCGGTGAAGCCGTTCGGCCGACGCTGCCTCCGGTTGATGCCGTGCGTATGCTCGCGGAAGTCGGCGCCTGGGGCGTCAACTTACACGACAACGATCTTGTGCCTATCGACGCCAAACCTGCCGAGCGCGACCAGATTGTGCATAAGTTCAAAGGTGCGTGCGAAGAGCACGGGATCACCGTGCCCATGGCTACCGTCAACCTTTTCTTCGATCCGGTCTTTCGTGACGGCGCGTTTACTGCGAACGATCCGCAGGTCCGCGCGTACGCTGTGCAAAAGACCATGCGCGCAATGGATCTGGGAGCGGAACTCGGAGCGAAGATCTTCGTGCTGTGGGGCGGGCGTGAAGGCGTTGAGACGGATGCCTGTCGTCGCCCCGACGAAGCCATCAAGCGACTGCGCGAAGCTATCAACTACCTCTGCGAGTACTCATTGGACCAGAAATACGGTTACAAGTTCGCGCTGGAAGCGAAACCGAATGAGCCGCGAGCGGACATCTATTTGCCCACCACTGGCGCATACCTCGGCTTTATTGCAACGCTGGACCATCCTGAAATTGTCGGCGTCAATCCTGAAGTAGCGCACGAGCACATGGCGGGTCTCAATATGACTCATTCGGTCGCTCAAGCGTGGGAAGCCGGCAAGCTCTTCCACATAGATCTGAATGATCAGATACCCGGCCGTTACGATCAGGATTTACGCTTCGGTTCGGCGAATCCAAAGACGGCCTTCTGGCTGGTGAAGTTTCTCGAAGATGTCGGTTATGCTGGACCGCGCCACTTTGACGCGCACGCTTACCGCACCGAAGACTACAATGGAGTCAGAGAATTTGCGCGCGGCTGTATGCGCACCTATCTTATATTGAAGGAGAAGGCGTCGCGCTGGAACTCGCATCCCGAAATCAGAACGCTGCTAGCTCAGATTGCCGAGAAGAATAACGGCGGATCGCCCATTGGAGAATACGATAAGGAAAGAGCCGGCTCGCTCCTGGCGCAAGACTTTGATCGCGTGGCGATCGCGGAGAAGGGCCTGGAGTACGAGCGACTCGATCAACTGACTACGGATATTCTCCTCGGCGTGGATTAGTTGGACATCCTCGAACCGCCACGCCGCGGCGAGCAGCTAACCTCTCAAGGAAACCTGGAAAACGCATGTCTAAAAACACAACTGACTCTTTGCGCTTCGTGGCTTTTGCCATTGTCTTTATGGTTGTCGTCTTCGCATCGGCGTGTGTTGAGGCGCCGTCAGATAAATCAAATAAGAATTCGGGCCGCATACGAATCGGCCTTTCGATGGATACGCTAAAGGAAGAACGCTGGCAGCACGACCGGGACCTGTTTGTGGAACGCGCCAAAGAATTAGGCGCCGACGTTCTGGTGCAAGCCGCCGACGGCGACGACAAGGTGCAAACGCAACAAGCTGAAAACCTCTTGACGCAAGGCGTGAACGTGCTGGTGGTGATACCACACAACGGTGAAATAGCAGCCTCAATTGTCGAGGCTAGTCATCGCCAGAACGTGCCGGTGGTCTCTTATGACCGGTTGATTCGCAACAGCGAGCCCGACCTTTACATTTCCTTCGACAACGAAAAGGTCGGCGAGTTGCAGGCGCGCTACCTGATCGAACGCGCGCCCCGGGGGAACTATGTTCTGATCGGCGGCGCGCCCACGGACAACAACGCCACGCTGTTTCGCAAGGGCCAAATGAATATCCTCAAGCCGGCGATTGATCGCGGCGACATTAAAGTTGTGGCGGACCAGTGGGCGCGCGACTGGCTGGCGAGCGAAGCTCTGCGCCACACGGAAAACGCGCTGACCCAGTCAAACAACAATGTCGTCGCTGTGGTGGTCTCCAATGACGGCACAGCAGGTGGCGCCATCCAGGCGCTCGAGGAGCAGAAACTCGGCGGCAAGGTGCTGGTCTCGGGCCAGGATGCAGACCTCGCTGCGCTACAGCGCATCATCGCAGGCACGCAGTCAATGACAGTTTATAAGCCGGTCGCACAGCTCGCGCGCCGCGCCGCCGAAGCCGCCGTCGCTCTGGCCAGGCACGAGAAAGTTGAAAGCACTTCAGCCATCAATAACGGGAAGGTTGACGTCCCTTCGGTGCTGCTGGATCCAATTGTCGTTGACAAGAACAATATCGTTGATACGGTCATCAAGGACGGCTACCAAAAACTCGAAGATGTCTATAGAAACGTTCCCCCGGATCAGCGACCAAAGGCGAAAATGGAAGGCAGTCGTCGACAGTTCACAGATAGCTTCGTGGCAACCCTAGTCGAGCTCACTTTTCTCGTCTTCTAAGTCGAGCAGGCGCCCCGGAGGGTGCTGCAGTCCAAACCGGAGTCTCGTCTTCCGAGACGACCAGGCGAGTCCATGTCAGTAACCACAAGCCCTCCGCTACTGGAGATGCGCGACATCACCAAGTCCTTCCCTGGCGTTCGCGCGATCGACGGCGTGACATTCGACTTGTTCGCCGGAGAAGTTCATGCGCTGGTTGGTGAGAACGGCGCGGGCAAGTCAACGCTGATGAAGGTCCTGGGCGGCGTCTATCCTTACGGTACTTATGATGGTGAGATTCTGATTGACGGCGAGGCGCGCAGCTTCCATAGGGTGCGGGAGGCTGAAGAGGCTGGCATCGCCATCATCTTTCAAGAACTCTCGATCATCAAGGACCTTAACATCGGCGAAAACATATTCCTGGGACGCGAGCCGCGCCGCTTCGGCGTCATCAACTGGGAAGAGCTTTACAGCCGAGCCCAGAAGCTGCTCGACGAGTTGCACTTGACGCTCGACCCACGCACATCGGTCGGCCAACTGGGCATCGGACAGCAGCAACTCGTCGAGATCGCCAAGGCGCTCTCGCAGCAGGCCCGCATACTCGTACTCGACGAGCCGACCGCCGCCCTGACCGATGCAGAAGCCGAAACGCTCTTTCACATTCTCGACAACCTTCGCAAGCGCGGCGTGGGCATGATCTACATCTCGCATAAGCTCGACGAAGTTTTTCGAATTTCGGACCGCATCACGGTCCTGCGCGATGGGCGCACGGTAGGAACCGAGCCCGCCAACGCCATTGACGAAGGCCACGTCATCGCCCGCATGGTCGGGCGCGAGGTCGGCGACATCTTCCCGAAGGCCGACCACGAGCGAGGAGAGGCCATCTTCGAAGCGCGTAACATCACCGTCGAAGACCCCAACGTGCGCGGCAAGATGCTCGTGCGGGGCGTGAGTTTCTCGGTGCGTCGCGGCGAGGTCCTCGGGATCG
>Ga0137403_10007636_pt1 | contig 12172 bp, 11 predicted proteins | sample CZOMad2_1_16fung_FD_122057 | JGI IMG/M metagenome (GOLD analysis project Ga0137403, IMG submission 122057) | Vadose zone soil fungal communities from Angelo Coast Range Reserve, California, USA - CZOMad2_1_16fungal (Hybrid Assembly) | ecosystem: Environmental > Terrestrial > Soil > Vadose zone...
CCCCAGGCCGGCGCCGCCGACGAGCGCGAGCGTCCCTCTCATGCGTCACCTCCGGTTTCTTGTTCCCAGCGATAGCGGTCGCGACGTTCGAGAATCTCGCCCGACGTGCGGACCTCCTCGTCGGGCGCGCGCGGCACGCCCAGTGCGCTGCCGAGCTCGTCGACGACGTTCTGGTCGGGCGTGGCCACCGTGCCCCCGACGGCCTCCTCGCCGACGTGGTCCGCCCGCTCCCAGTCGGCGTCGGGATCGCCGCCGGTGAGGCGCGGGCTCGTCTCGTGGTACGCCTCGCGATGCGCCTCGGCGGCGCGCTCGCGGTCATCCCGCATCACCGTTGTTTCGCGCGCAGGCGGTCCCTGCAAATCTTCTTCCGGTACGCCCCGGCGGGCCGACCGCTCCGCGATGGCTTGCCCGTCCTTGGGATTCGGCCGCTTCTTCCTGGCGCGCGTCGCCTGCGGCCGCTTTTTCCTGGTAGTCATAGGGTTGAACGACCAGCGAACGACATGCCAGCGGCCGGCCGAACTCCAGCGGTTGTAAATCGTAGAAACGTTGCGCGGGTCGTTCAAGGCATCGCGGCTGCCGCCACCAGCCAGTCTCCGGGCCAGCCCGCGACGGCCGTCTCGACCACGGCGCCTCGGCGGACCAGACGTGTGACGCAGCCCGCGACGTCCGCCGACGGCAGGCCGAAGAGCCGGGCCAGGCCGCGTGACGTGCTGAACACCGCCGTGTCGAGATACCGCGTGACAAGGCGGTCGAGCGCGGAGGCGCGCGACAGACGCCGTCCTTCGGCGACGGCCTCGGGCAGCCAGGCCTCCAGCAGATCCCAGCGGTAGGAGAACGTCGGCTCGTACCGTTCCTCCGTCTTGACGACCCAGAGGCCCTGCTGCAGCTCGGCCATTGCGCGCTCGAACTCGCGCGTCTTGGTCGACTCGAGCATGAAGGCGTTCCCGCGCAGTTGGCGCGTGTACTGCGGATGCTCGCGGGAGAGCGCGTCCATGAGCCTCCGGGCGGTGTGCGAGAGCCGCCCCGCGTCGTACTCCACTGGATAGTCGCGCGCCCGCTGCCGTCCGCGGCCGAGCGCGTAGAACGCCGGAAACACGTCGAGGGCCACCAGCATCGGCCGTGCCTTGAGGATCTTGCCGTAATAGACGTGGCGCGCCGCGGGCAGGTCGTCCTTGAGCTGCCACGTCAGCCCGACGCCGTCGTCGTGATGCGAGTGACGCGGCCAGCGCGGCCGCGCGCGCCCGACGACCGCCTCCCACAGGCACGGCACGCCCTCCGGGAAGCAGTAGAACGTCGAGCAGAAGCCGACGTCCTGCACGAAGGCCAGCGCCGTCTTCGTGTTCCGGACGCGCAGACCGGGCGCGCGGCGGAAGCGCCGGTCACGGCGCGCCTGCAGATCGCGGCCCGGCGGCGGAATGCTAGGATCGCGGCGTGGCACGCTGGTTCTGCTACCTCCTGGAGTGCGCCGACGGCACGCTCTACACGGGCATCACTCCCGCGCTCGAGCGCCGGGTCACCCGGCACAACGACGGATCGGCGTCGAAGTATACGCGGGCGCGCCGACCGGTGCGCCTGGTGTGGTCGGAGCCGTGGCCCGATCGCGCCACCGCGTCGCGACGCGAGTCGGAGCTGAAGCGATGGCCGCGCGCCGCGAAGCTCGCCCTGCTCGACCGCTAGGAGCTCGTGAGCCCCGAACGCTGGGGGGTTTGGGGGGCCATTTCGGGGCCCCCCATGTGGTGCCGTGCAACCCAGGCGCGGGCGCCGGCGTCGAGGTCCGCGAGCTCGGCGGCGGCGAGCCCCGCGGGATCGAAACGATAGCGGTAGTGCAGCGTCAGGAGCGCGGGCAGCGGCGCCGTCGTGACCACGGGCGATGCCGACTCCACGCGCGCGAGCCAGCGCGCGAGCGACTCGCCCGGCGTGCGGGGAAAGGCCAGCTGCGCGAGCCGGCGCTCGACGAGATAGAACGCCGAGTCGGCGCCGGGACGCGGCGGTGAGGCCGCGCCGATCGGCGCAACCGCGGCGCCGCCGGTGGCCACGCGCCGACGCCGGTACAGCCGCCACGCCAGCAGCGCGATGAGCGGCACCAGCAGCCAGCCGATGGACCCCGTCAGCCGGTCGTCGCGCTCGCTCCAGCGCCAGCGCGAGAAGAGATAGGTCGCCCACGACCAGAGGTCGCCGAGCGGCGTCCAGAACGAAGCCGTCTCCCGCTCCGTGGGGATCCACTCGCCGGGTGTCGTGTCGATCTCGCGCCAGGCGCCCCCCACCCACGCCAGCGTCCACGCGTGCGCGTCGTTGCCGCGCACGATGAAGCGGCGCTCCAGCGGGCTCCACTCGTGCACGGCGTAGCCGATCGCGTAGCGCGCGGGAATGCCCGCCGCGCGCAGCAGCATCACCGTCCCCGTCGCGAAGTACTCGCAGTGGCCCGCGCGCGTGCGAAAGAAGAAATCCGCGAGGGGCGAGACCCCGCGCGGCCGAGGCCCGAGAAAGCGCGCGTAGCGAAAGCGGCTGCTGAACCACGCGCGAACGGTGACCAGGGCCTGCTCGGGGCTCTGACCGGCGAGCCCGAGCTGGGCGGCCGCGCGGTCCACCGCGGCCTGCTCGCTGCGCGGGATGACGAGGTCGAGCGACCGCGGCGGCGCGTCGGCGGTGCCGTCGCCGAACCGTGCCCCATAGCGCACGAGGCCCAGGCCCTCGTCGACGCGGACGGCGCCGAGCGAGTTCCTCGCCAGCTCGACGACCAGCAGCTCGTCCAGCTGACGCGAGCCGCTGGGCGCCGGCAGGACGCCCTTGCCGCGCCGCAGGTACGCAGACACCATCACCCGTCCGCGCTCGACGACGCCGGGCCCCAGCTTCCAGGTGGCGCCGTCGGACTCCGGCTGCACCGGGACGAACGGCGCATCCACCGCGTACCAGGCCGGGGCGTTGTACACGTTGTACGTCGCCTGCCGAAGGAGCGCCGGCGGCCGCGCCCCATCCGGCGACTCCACGCGCAGCAGGATGCGCGAGCTGAGCTTGACCTCGCCGATCTCGCCGAGGGCCGTCGAGCTCTTGAACGGATCGGTGTCGCGGCGGATGAGGTCGAGCAGCCAGGATTGCGCCGCCCGCTCCAGCGCGCGCTGGGCCTCGGCGATGCCGACGTGGCCCGCCCAGCCCAGCCCGATCGCCACCGCCAGCGTCGCGGCCCAGACGGCGGCGGGGTAGCGGCGCGGCCGCGCGCTCCAGAGCGCCCAGCTCGCGAGCACGACGGCACCGGCGAAGAAGGCCCCCGTGCGGACGTTGGCGGCGCTGGCCGACAGTACCGCCAGCGCGACGTACGGGTACGTCAGGTCGATCGGCCAGCCGGGCTCGTCGGGGCGCTCGTTGGCGCGGCGCCGCAGGCTCCAGAAGAAGATCGACAGGTCCACGGCGCCGGCAGTGCTGTACAGCTGGCAGATCACGAGCGGAAACAGCGTGAGCGGAAGCCACGCCAGGATCGCCAGCACGGCGCGCGCGGCATCGGTGCCGACGAACTGATAGATCGCGATGAGCACCAGCAACACCGCGCTGAGATCGGAGACGCGGTTGAAATCGGCGCGCGAGAGATCCCACCGAGAGCGGACGAGGTGGCGGCCCTCGACCAGCGTGGCCATGACGACCCCCACGGCGAGGAAGCCCGTCTGCCAGCCCCAGAAGACAAGCGCCGCGCCGAGCAGCCCGGGAGGCATCACAGCCGGGCCAGTCCTTCGGCGATCCGGCCGGGGGCGAGCCGCCGGACCCCGGCCGCCTCCAGCTCGGCGTCCAACGCGGCGTCCTCGCCGACGACCAGCACGAGGCTCGGCACGCCCAGCGCGCGCAGGTGATCCACGAGCGCGCGCCGCACGTCGTCCCAGCCGACGAAGACGCACACGAGGCCGCTCAGCAGGCTGTGGCGCTCGACCACGAGGCGGTGAAGGGCGCCGAAGTCGCGATCGCGGCACGGCCGCACCTCGGCCAGCACCTCCAGCATCCCGTCCACGTGGCCGACGCCGCGGCCGGCCGTGAAGACGTACGTCTTGGTGCCGACGAACATGAGGTCGAGCAGCGAGTCCTGCGTCTGCACGCTCGCCGCGAACGATGACGCCACCGACACCGCCTCTTCGAACACCGGCGTCGAGGCGTCGACGAACGTGTCGAGCACGAGGCCGTGGCGCACGAAGAACTCGTCCTGGTGCTCGCGCACGATGGGCTTGCCCGCGCGCGCCCACGAGCGCCAGTGGATGCGCTTGAGCGGATCGCCGGGACGGTAGTCGCGCAGCGAGAGGAACTCCTCGGAGTCGCCAACCGACGACGCCAGCGTGATGCCGCCGGGTTGGTAGCGGCGCGTCCCCGGCAGCGACAGCGGCGGCAGGGGATAGCGGCGCGGAAGGATCACGAGCGCGTCCGGCAGCTCGTGTGGGTGCAGCGCGCGCACGAGGCCGAGCGGATCGGGACGTGCGAGGCTGAGGCCCCGAAAGCGCGCGCGGCCGCGTCGGCGCGGCGTGGCCGTCACGCGCACCTGCACCGTGGCGCGCCCGGGGACGGTCGGCACCGCGTGCTCGGCGACGTCGAGCCGGCGATTCTGCTCGAGAAGCCACGCCCAGCGATGATACGCGACCTTCCGGTCGAACCAGTTGCGGCGCGCCTCGTCCGGCTCATGCGCGGCGACGAACGTGGCGAAGTCCGGGCGCGGATCCTCCAGGTCCTCGAGCAGCGAGAGGCCCGCGCGCGTCTTCGCCCCGGGATTGCGCACGAGAACCTGGTAGGTCAGCGGCTCGCCCACCGTGCCGAAGCGGGGCAGACGTCGGCGCGCCTGCAGCCCGCGTGGCCCGCGTACGGACAGGATGGCGGCCAGCGTGAGCATGGCGAGGGCCAGGGTGAAAACCTGGTAGGACACGGTGAGCCGCGTGTTGGGGCCGAAGATCATCGCCCCGACGAGCGCGGCCGCGGCCAGCTTGCCGGCGGGGGTCAGGCGGCGCGCGAGCGTGTACTGCGTGCGAGAGGCGAGCAGGAACTGGCGATACGCGAGCCGGCGGAACCACACGGCGGTCAAGCCGGCACGGGCACCGTCTTGATGATCTCCTCGACGACGGCGACGCCGGTGAGGCCGGCGAAGCGCGCCTGCGGATCCACGGCGAGGCGGTGGGCGATGACGGCGCCGGCGATCTCCTGCACGTGCTCGGGGCTCACGAAGGCCTGGTCGTCGAGCAGCGCCAGCGCCTGCGCGGCCGCCATGAGAGCGAGCGAGGCCCGCGGGCTGGCGCCGAGCTGCACGCCGGACGCGGTGCGGGTCGCGCGCACGACGTCCACCACGTAGCGGCGCAGCTCGTCGCTCACGCGCACGTCGCGCACCGCGGCGCGCAGCTTGGCGACGTCGTCCACGCTCGCGACCGGGCCGAGATCCTCGAGCGGGTGGTGACGCTCCTGCGCGGTGAGGATGGCCACCTCCTCCTGGGGCTCGACGTAGCCGAGGCCGAACTGGAGCGCGAAGCGGTCCATCTGCGCTTCGGGCAGCGGATAGGTGCCGCGGAACTCCACCGGGTTCTGCGTCGCGATCACGAAGAACGGGTCGTGCAGCCGGTACGTGGTGCCGTCCACGGTGACCTGCCCCTCGCCCATCGCCTCGAGCAGCGCCGACTGGGTGCGCGGCGAGGCGCGGTTGATCTCGTCGGCGAGCAGCACGTTCGTGAAGATCGGGCCCTCGTAGAACCGGAACGTCTGGTCGCGCTGGTCGTAGATGGACACGCCGAGGATGTCGGACGGCAGGAGGTCGGGCGTGAACTGGATGCGCTTGAACGTCGCGCCGATCGAGCGGGCGAGCGCTTTGGCCAGCGTCGTCTTGCCGGTGCCCGGATAATCCTCCAGCAGCACGTGCCCGCCGCTGGCAAAGGCGGCGAGCAGGCGCCGGATGGCCAGCGTCTGCCCCTGCATGACGGTCGCGAGATTCGCCGCGATGCGCCCGGCGACGTCGCGCGCCGGCCCCGCGCTCACTTGGTCTGCGACGCTTTCTTGACCGTCAGCTCGCGGTCGGCCTGCATGCCCTCCTCCTCCTTCGCGGCCAGCTTCTTGACCAGCGACGTGTAGCCGGAGCTCTGGATGATCTTGTTGAACTGGGCGCGGTAGTTCGCCACCAGGCTCACGCCCTCGATCGCGACGTCGTACGTCAGCCAGCGGTCGCCGGAGGCGCGGTGCGTGCGGTAGTCCACCGGGATCTCGGTGCCCTGCTTGGTGACGAGCCGCGTGCGCACGGTGGCCTGATCACCGTCGATGGTGTCGCCGAGGAACTGGATCTTCTCGCCGCTGTACATCTCGATCTTGCCGATGTAGGAGCGCTCGAGCAGGTCGGCGAACAGCCGCGTGACCTCCTCGCGCTCCTGCCGCGTGCGGACCTGCCAGTGGGTGCCCAACGAGCGGCGCGTGGTCTCGGTGAAGTCGAAGATCTCGTTGGCGATGCGGCGAATGACGACACGGCGCTCGACCATGCGACTCTCTCTCGTCATCTCGGGGTCCTCGAGCACCTTGATCGCGCGATCGATCTGCGTGCGCAACTGCTCCGTCGGCGCTCCCGCCCACACGTCACGTTCCGCGACCAGCGTCACCACGAGCGCCGCCACGATCCCGAACGCCGTCGCACGCACCGTCATTCGCGCCTCCCCTGTCCTCGAGTACGCCGCTCCCCGGCGGCACCGCGGCCCCGTCGTGTGACGGGCTCACGCGTCGGGGACGGGCGCGCGACCCCGACGACGCGGAGAGCCCAGTCTATGCGAACGGCCACGCGGTTGTCACGTCGGCCCTCGGCTATACTTGACCGGCCGCCGACATGACGCCAACCAGCGCTCGTCTGGATGACCTGCGGCAGCGACTCGAGGCCCTGCGCACCCGGTTCGCGGAGGTCGGAGCGCTCGCCGCCACCGCCGCCGTCGAGGTCAGAGCCAGCGCGGCCCCCGCCGAGGCTCTCCTCGACGACCTTCGGGGGACCTCCGCTGACTTCGACGAGCTCCGCCTGGCCATCCTCGAGGAAGCCAGCGTGTTCCCGGGCGCGCCCGATCCCGCCAAGATCCGCACCCTCAAGGCCCTCGGCGCGCTCGTCACCGCGCTCGAACGGGTGGAGGCCGATCGCGTGCGCCGCGCGGCGTGGGAGGCGGCGCTTGAGAACGCGCTCGGCGTGCTCGACCGTGTCATGACGCTCATCCATCGCGAGGACAAGGACTCCTCCGCGCTGACCGACTGTCAGGCCAAAGCCCGCGAGCTGCACGCCGCCCTGTCGGCGGCGCAGCCCGCCGACGTCGAGCGCGAGACGACGATGGTGAGCGGACACATCCGTCCGTTCGTCGAGCTCATCACGCTCGCCGAGGGATGGAACCGGCTCGACGATGAGCGGTGCGCGTTGCTGCAAGACACGATCACCCAGAGCTTTGGCCGCCCGCTCGCGCTCGCGGCGGTGCGCGGCAAGCTCGGTCAGGAGGGCGAGATCCTCAGCGCGCCTGAGCCGACGCAATTCGTGCCGGCCGCGGGTTACGCCCCTGCCGCCCCGGCCCAGGCGGCGCCGGCGGGACCAGCCGCCGTGGCGCCGCCCGACGTCGTCGTCACCACGCCGAGCGCGGTCGTGGCCGGCGGCAGTCTGCAGGTCGTCGCGGGGGGCGGTGTCGCCCCGCCGGGCGCGCCGCTCGTGGTCGAGATCCGACTCACCGGCGACCGCGTGCAGGTCGAGACTCCGCAGGAGCGGCGGGAGCGCGAGGAGCTGCTCGAACGTCTGGCCGAGGAGACCGCGCAGTGGTGGCTCGGCGCGCGCCGCGGCTGGGAGTCGCTCGTGCAGCGCCGCGTGCCGCCCGCCGAGGCGGCGCGCGAGACGCTCGAGCGGTTCCCGTACATGCTCTCGGTGCCGCTGGCGAAGAGCGACGAGTTCGAGGACGGACGGCTGGCCGAGGGCTACGCGATCCTGCTGCAGCGCCTCGAGAAGGAGGAGCCCGGATTCGTGAGGGAGGCGCTCACGCGCCTCAATCCCCAGTTCACGACGCGTGCGAAGGGCGAGACCTATCCGCTCGGCCAGGAGCTCTACCTCTACGTCGTGGCCGAGGGCCGTCTCTACAAGACCTATCCGGACTTTCTCAAGGACGTCCTCGGCCACGCGCTGCCCAAGCCCGGCGTGTGGTTGCAGGGTGCCATCACGGAGGCGGCAGCGTCGACGACGATCGTGACGCGGCCCGAGCAGCCGGGTGGTCGCCCGGAGCAGTCGCGCACGCTGACGACGCCGGCGGAGCGGTTCACCACGCACACGTTCAGCGTGACCACGGGACCGCTCACCACGCGGTTCTTCAGCGTACAGGCCGGCGAGCTTTCGGACCCGACCGATGTCGAGATCCATCTCAAGGAAAACGACGCCGCGACCGACCACGCGTGGGTCGTGGTGGCGCCGATGGAGGGAAAGCCCGAGCCGCCGCGCAAGCACCGCGTGGGGGGCACGAAGATCGAGCAGCTCGGCAAGCAGCATCGCGCGGTGTGGATCGCCGCGTTCAATTCCGATCCGAGCGCCGACAAGCGCTACGAGCTGACGGTTGCGCTCAAGCGCAAGGCGCCGTCACCACTGGTGAAGCCCGAGCCGCCACGAGCCGCGCCCTCCACGTTCGCCAAAGCCTCCCCCTTCAAGAAGCCCTGACCACCGCGACACCGTCGGCCGGGCGCCGCGCGCGGCCGGGGTCGTGTGAGAGCCGTGTCTTCTGGGTATTGCGTCGGTTCCGGCGGCATCATCGTGGCACCGTGACAGGCGCATCGTTGCGTCGATTTGCGTGCTCGAACACGACCCCGGTCGCGCGCGGCGCCCGGCCGGCGGTGTCGCGGACGACGCGTGCCTCGGGGCGTCAGCGGGTGGCGCGGCGCCAGACGAGGCGCGCCTTGGCCATCAGGCGAATGCCGAGCCCGCGCCGCGGACCGAACTCGAGCGCCCACGCCAGACGCGGCGTGCCGGTCCGGTTGGGCCCGGTGTAGTGGACCGTGCGCGGGAAGTGCACGGTCGCGTCGCCCGCACGGATCGGACACGGCACCGCGTGCGACGTGTCCAGGCCGACCAGCTCCAGCGCGTGCGCGTCGCGCACGCGATCGCGCCGGTGATGATGCCCGAGCGCGCCGCGGTGGCTGCCGGGGATGAACTCCATGCACCCCATGTCGCGGGTGACGTCCTGAAGGGGCACCCAGAAGTGCGCGCTGAGGATCTTCCGCTCCAGCGCGTACGCCTCGTCCTGGTGCCAGGAGGTGGCCGCGCCGTTGAAGGGCGGCTTGTAGATGGCGTGATCGAAGCGATGCTCGACGGGGCGCCCGAGCAGGCGCTCGGCGACCGCCGCGCAGCGGTTGTACGTCAGAGTCTCCGCCAGCTGCGGCTCGAGGTCCACGGTTTGATTGATCTCGAGGATGGGCCGCGCGCTGTGCTCCTCACTGCCGAGGTCGTGAGCGCGGCGGGCGCCCACGAGCACGTGGAAGCGCCGGTACAGTCCGGCCAGCAGACGTGAGACGACCTCGAGGTCCTCCAGAGGGGTGAGACCCGTCACGACCATGAAGCCGACTCGGTGAAACCGCGCGACCGCCTCGTCGGTCAGGGCCGCATGCGACGTGACGTTGGCGGCTGCGTCCATCACGCGCCATATGTTGCAACGCACGGGCCGACACCGTCGAACCCCACGCCGCGCGCGAAATCACGGACGCGCGTGCCGCTACCGCGCGTCGACGCGTCGGTCGCGCGCACGCGCGCGGCGCCGGCGCGCGCCGCCGGCGGAGTCGTCGGACGACGGGATCGAGCGGCCACGGGCGCGCGAGGACCCGGCCCGCGTCAATCCGTCACGTTCTGATACGCGCGCTGCGCACCGCCGTCCCGAACCCTGCAGTCGCGGACGGCAACGCGACAATCGGCGCGTCAATCCGTCACCGGCGTGGGCAAGAGGTTGCGCACTCCATCGCGCGCCGGGGAGCGAGCTCACGACGGTGACGGCAGCGCGCGGTCGAAGCGCCGTTGTCGTCGAGGCCTTCCGTCGGAGGGCGAGCCGTGTGGCCGGTCGTTCAGCGAGTGTGGCCGGTGGTGCAGGTTGACGACGGATGTTCACAGAGCACGCAAACACCGTCATGCCGGGGAGGTGAAACGCTCAGCGCTTGCCGACTTCCGTCAACATCTCCCTGAAGACGCGGTAGAACTCGTCGTTGTCCTCGAGGCCCTTCCGGATGATCGCGGGCAGGTGCGGCAGGTCGTTGAGGTTGACGACGACGTTCACCGAGCGGGCGAAGGCCATCATGTTGTCGAACGTCTTGAACTCGCGGCCGAGGAGGACGACGAACACGTGCCGCCGCGCACCGATCGGCATCGTGTTGAGGATCTTCAGCACCACGTTGTCGAGGACGCCGCTCGACTCGAACCGCTCGTCCACGATCACGATCTCGAACGCATGGCGGCGCAGCCGCTCGGACGCTTCCTCCGCCGTGCCCGCGGGGAGCATCGTGTAGCCGAGCTGCTCGATGGCGGCCCTGATGACGGCCTGCCGCTCGGACGCGTTCTCGCACACGAGCACGAGCCGCTGCGCCCCGAACTGTCCCTGGCCGCCTGCCTCGTTGGCCATCGCCCTATCGCTTCCCGACCTTGCGGTTGTAGTCGGTGTCGAGCCGCAGGCCCTCCACGTCGCTCGTCTTCTGGCCGCGCTTCTGCTTGATCTGGTCGAGGCCCCGCTGCACGATGCTCTTGCGCGTCGAGTAGGCGACCGCCGTCTCCTCGGTGACGATGCCCTGCTCGTACGACTTGAGCAGGGCCTGATCGAAGGTCATCATCAGATAGGGCTCGCCGACGTCCTGGATGTCGTAGAAGGTCTTGCCCTCCATCTCGCCGTTGGTGATCAGCTCGTTGGTGCGGATCGTGTTGGCCAGGATGTCGTGCACGGCCCAGCGTCCCCCGCCGACCTTCGGCACCAGCCGCTGGCCGACGATCCAGCGGATCGTCTCCGCGAGGCGCTGGCGGATCTGCTTCTCCTCCTCCTGGTCGAACATGCCGACGATACGGGCGATGGCCTGGCCGGCGTTGACGGTGTGCAGCGTCGAGAGCACGAGGTGGCCCGTTTCCGAGGCCTTGAGCGCCAGCTCCGCCGTCTCACGGTCGCGCATCTCACCGACGAGGATGATCTTGGGCGCCTGGCGCAGCGCCGCCCGCAGGCCGCTCGCGAACGAATCGTAGTCCAGCCCTAGCTCGCGCTGGTTGAACGTCGACTTGCGATTGGGGTGCACGTACTCGACGGGATCCTCGAGGGTCACCACGTGCACGGACTTCGTGCCGTTGATCTCGTTGAGGAGCGCGGCGAGCGACGTCGTCTTGCCGGAGCCGGTGGCGCCGGTGAGCAGGATGAGTCCGTTCTTCTCGCCGGGCATCTTCTTGAAGGCCTCGGGGAGCTTGAGCTCCTCGATGGTCGGAATATTCGTCTCCAGCTTCCGGAGGACGACCGAGAAGCTGCCGCGCTGGGAGAAGATGTTGACGCGGAAGCGCGCCTTGCCGGGCAGCGAATACGACGAGTCGCACGAGCCCTGGCGCAGCAGGTGCTCGGTGAGGCGCCGGTCGTTGTTGATGAGGTTCAGCGCGAAGATCTCGGTCTGGAACGGCGTCAGGTTCTCGATCGAGGGCTCGACGGGCACGGGCACCAGCTCGCCGGCGGCCTCCACCTGCAGCGGACGCTCACACGTGATGTTGAGGTCCGACACGTTGTCGTGCGACTCCAGCATCACGCCGAGCAGGTCGTCGATCTCGGATTTCCTCATGGCCCGCTCCTTACTGGTTCAGCTCGTCGGGCGGTGTCTTCAGCATCGGCTTGAACTTCGACTTGTCGATGCACTTGTCGTAGGCCTCCTCGGGGCTGATCCAGCCCTTCGTGAGGTTCGCCATGATCGCGTCGTCGAGCGTCTGCATGCCGAACTGCTTGCCCGTCTGGATGGCCGAGGGAATCTGGACGGTCTTGCCCTCGCGGATCAGGTTGCCCACGGCGGCGGTGCACACGAGGATCTCCAGCGCCGCGCAGCGGCCCTTCTTGTCCACGCGCTTGAAGAGGTTCTGCGCCACCACGAGCTTGAGGCCGGTGGAGAGGCCGTTGCGCACCTGCGCCTGCTCCTCGGCCGGGAACACCTCGATGATGCGGTCGATCGTCTTGGCGGCGTTCGTGGT
>Ga0137403_10007637_pt1 | contig 12172 bp, 11 predicted proteins | sample CZOMad2_1_16fung_FD_122057 | JGI IMG/M metagenome (GOLD analysis project Ga0137403, IMG submission 122057) | Vadose zone soil fungal communities from Angelo Coast Range Reserve, California, USA - CZOMad2_1_16fungal (Hybrid Assembly) | ecosystem: Environmental > Terrestrial > Soil > Vadose zone...
TGTTTGATTAGAATGGAGTCATCGGCGATGCACGCGGCGAATTTCGCGCCCCGCTGCGATGCTTTTGGCGTATTGTCCCTGACGGCAGGGAATTGTCCGAGTTCCGGGCTTCGTGGTGCTGCCAACTGCGTTGATGGCGGCAATCCCGGCGCAGCTCGGCCTGGCGACTTCGGCCGCCTACTTGCTGCGCGGAGGCTGACGGCGGTCGCGAAAGAAGGCGCGCAGCAGCTCGCCGGCGCGCTGCTCCTCGATGCCGCCGTAGATCTCGGGCTGGTGGTGGGTGGTCGGCTGCTCGAACAGCCGCGGCCCGTGCTCGACCGCACCGCCCTTTGGGTCGTAGGCGCCGAAATAAAGCCGGCGCAGGCGAGCCAAGCTGATCGCCGCGGCGCACATCGCGCACGGTTCGAGCGTGACGTAGAGATCGCAATCGACAAGACGCACGGCGCCGAACTGCGCGGCGCCGGCGCGCAGCACCAGCATCTCGGCGTGTGCGGTCGGATCGCAATCGGTCTCGACCCGGTTGCCGGCGGCGGCGAGAACGCGGCCCCCGCGATCGACGAGCACGGCGCCGACCGGCACCTCGCCGCGCGCCGCTGCCGCTTCGGCTTGGGCAAGGGCGAGTGCCATCGGCCGGGGCCGCGGGCTCATCCGCGATGCCAGCGGCGGATCGGCTCGGGGATCGCGATCGGCCGGCGCGTCGACAGGCGCATTAACAACCCCTCCTGCTCGGCCTCGGCATGAACCACGCTGCCGACGGCGAACTCCGCGGCGAGCCGCCACCGTACCCGGCCGAGCCCCGCCACCCGCATGCGTCCGACGAGCGCGTCGGATATCGTCACCGGCCGGCGATAGCTGATCCGCGTCGCGACCAAGATTGGTGCCACATCCTCGGCGAGCGCCCGGATCAGCGGGTAGGCCTGGTCCAACAGAGCAAGCCGAAGATCCTCGAGCCAGCGCACGAACACGATATTGCTGACGATGCCGGCAAAGTCTATGTCGTAGGTCCGTATCGGGAGCGGCTGCTCGTAGAACTCGCTCATCGCCTCTCCGGTTTTGCCCAGCGGTTTTGATTGGGGCACCACAGCATGGCACAGCCGGTCATCGGTCTCACCCTCGATCACGAGCCGCCGGGCGGCTATTCGATGTTTCCGTGGTATGCGATCCGCGAGAACTACTGCAACGCGGTGCGCCGTGCCGGCGGGCTGCCGATCCTGCTGCCGCACGATCCCGACGCCGCTGCCGCCTATCTCGATCGGATCGACGGGCTCGTCGTCACCGGCGGCGGTTTCGACGTCGATCCTGCGCTGTTCGGCGCGACTAGCCGCCACCCGAGCGTCACGACAAAGGACCGGCGCACCGCCTTCGAATACACCGCAACGAAGGGTGCGCTCGCCAGAGGGATGCCGGTGCTCGGGATCTGTGGCGGGCAGCAGCTCTTGAATGTCGTGCTCGGCGGCACCTTGATCCAGCACATCCCGGACGAGGTCCCGGATTGTCTGGCGCACCGCCAGCCGAACCCGCGCAACGAGCCCGGGCACACCGTCCGAGTGATCCTCGGCACCCTGCTGCACCGCATTACCGGGGCCGCGAACCTCGCCGTCAACAGCGCCCATCACCAGGCGGTGAAGGAGGCCGGGCCCGGCCTCGTCATCGACGCCGTCGCCGAGGACGGGGTCGTCGAGGGCATCGAAGATCCGCGCCATCGCTTCTGTCTCGGGGTCCAGTGGCATCCGGAATTCGAGATCAACGAGGCCGATCGCCGGATCTTCCGGGCCTTTGTCGAGGTCGCCGGCGGGTGAGCGAGGCGGCGCCGGCACCGGAGCGCATTGCCAAATTGCTGGCGCGCGTCGGGCTGTGCTCGCGGCGCGACGCCGAGCGCTGGATCGCCGCCGGACGGGTCTCGGTCGATGGTCATGTGCTGACGACGCCAGCAGTGACGGTGACGGCGGCCTCCGAGGTCCGCGTCGACGGCGCGCCGTTGCCGAGCCCCGAGCGGCCGCGCCTGTGGCGCTATCACAAGCCTACCGGGCTCGTCACCACGCATCGCGACGAGAAGGGCCGGCCGACCGTCTTCGACGCGCTGCCGAGGGAGCTGCCGCGGGTGATATCGGTAGGTCGCCTCGATCTCAATTCCGAGGGCTTGCTGCTGTTGACCAACGATGGCGGGCTCGCCCGGCGCCTCGAGCTGCCGGCGACGGGATGGCTGCGGCGCTACAAGGTCCGCGTCCATGGCGAAGTCGATCCGGACCGGCTCGCCGCTCTCGAGAAGGGCGTCAAGATCGACGGCGTTGCCTATGGCCCGATACGCGCGAGCCTCGAACGCCGGCAGGGCAGCAACGCCTGGATCGCGCTCGCCTTGCGCGAGGGCAAGAACCGTGAGGTGCGCCGCGTGCTCGAACATCTGGGGCTCCCAGTCACCCGGCTGATCCGGCTCTCCTTCGGGCCATTCCAGCTCGGCAATCTAGCGCGCGGCGAGGTCGCCGAGGTGCCGAGGAAGGTGCTGGCCGAGCAGCTCGGAACAGCAGGTCCAGTCCATGCGGATCGTCGGCGGTAAGCATCGCGGGCGGCGGCTGTTGGCCCCGCCCGGCGACAACGTCAGGCCGACCAGCGACCGCGTCCGCGAGGCGCTGTTCGACATCCTCTCGCACGGACGCTTCGCCGCAGACGGCATCCCGTTTGCCGGCGCCGCGGTGCTCGACGCCTTCGCCGGGACGGGCGCCCTTGGTCTGGAGGCCCTGTCGCGCGGCGCCGCCGAAGTCGTGTTCTTCGAGCGAGACCCCGAGGCGCTCGCAATCTTGCGCCGGAATGTCGCGTCGCTGGGCGAGAGCGCCTGCGCCGATATCCTGGCGTGTGACGCGATCCGCCCGCCGCGCGCCGGCTTGCGCTGTGCCGTGGCGTTTCTCGACCCCCCTTATCGAAGCGGGCTCGCAGCAGCGGCGTTGGGCGCAATCGCAGCTGCGGGTTGGCTGGCAGAGGATGCACTCGCCGTCATCGAGGTCGGAGCGCGCGAGGAATTCGCGCCGCCTGCCGGATTCGCCCATCTCGACGGGCGGGTCTACGGTGCCGCACGCCTCGTCTTTCTGCGCCGCGAAGCAACCTTTGCATTAAGCTCGGACACCTCAGGAGATGGAGATCCACGGTGACCCCACCCTCGCCTGTCCTCGATCACGTCGTCATCGACGTGCGCGACCGCATCGACGAGGCGATGCGCTGCTTTGCCTCGCTCGGTTTCCACCTGACGCCGCGCGGACATCACTCCTTGGGCTCGCTCAACCATCTAGCGATGTTCGCGACGGACTACCTCGAGCTGCTCGGCTTTGGCGAGCACGGCACGGCCCGCCCGGAGCTCATGTCCTTTCCGGTCGGCCTCAACGGTCTGGTGTTCAAGACTGCGGATGCCGATCTGGTCCATCGCCGGGCCGCGGCGGCGGGCCTCCCGGTCCTGCCGGTGGCGTCTTTCTCCCGCCCGGTCACCCTGGATGGCGTGACGCGCGATGCGAAGTTTCGCACCACCCGGTTCGATCCGGACAAGGTCGCGATGGGTCGGGTTTATTTCTGCGAGCATCAAACCACCGACCTCGTATGGCGGCCGGAATGGCAGAGGCATCCAAACGGTACCTGCGCGCTCGCTCGCGTGGTGGTCGCGACCGCTGATCCGCCGCGGACGGCCGCCCTGTTCCGCGATCTGTTCGGTCACTGCGCTGTCGCCGGTCTTGACGGACGGCAGGTGATGGCCGCCGGGACGGCACAGGTCGAGCTCGTTCCGCCAAATATTGTGGCGGCCGAGTTCGGCGGGGCGGCGGCGGAGCCCGTCGGGCGCGCCGAATATATGGCGGCTCTGGAGATCAGGGTTCGATCCTTGCCCGAGGCGGCGGAGCGGCTGCGCGCCGTGCCGGGCGTGCGCGCCGAACCGCGTCGGCTGGTGGTGGCGGCGGGTGTGGCATTCAACACAACCATCCTGTTCTCGGAGTAAGCGATGTCGCAAGGACGAAGCTCGATGACCGCAGAGTTGCCGACGGTAACATTGCCCGGCGGCGAGCGCGTACCCGCGCTCGGTCAGGGGACCTGGCACATGGGGGAGGATCGCCGCCGCATCGCCGATGAGGCGGCGGCAGTACGCCTCGGGATCGAGCTCGGCATGACGTTGATCGACACCGCCGAGATGTATGGCGGAGGTGGTGCGGAAGAGATGGTCGCCCGCGCCGCCGAAGGGGTACGCGATGACCTCTTCATCGTCAGCAAGGTCTACCCCCACAACGCCTCACGCGCCGGCGTTGTCGCGGCCTGCGAGCGCAGCCTCGAGCGGCTCCGCACCGACCGGATCGACCTCTATTTGCTGCACTGGCGCGGCTCGATCCCGCTCGCCGAGACGATCGAGGGGTTCGAGCGGCTCAAGCGCGACGGCAAGATCCGCTACCACGGTGTCAGCAATTTCGATCGCGCCGATATGGCGGAGTGGGTCGCGCTGAAGGGCGGCGAGACCGTCGCCGTGGACCAGGTTCTCTACAATTTGTCGCACCGCGGTCCCGAATGGGACCTCGTGCCATGGTGCCGCGAGCGAGGCATCGCCATCATGGCCTATACGCCGCTCGGCCAGGGCAGCATGCTCGGCAACCGGGCGCTTGCCGAGATCGCCCGCCGTCGGGGGGCGACGCCGGCGCAGATCGCGCTGGCTTGGCTGTTGCGGCAAGACGGCACGATTGTGATCCCCAAAGCGGCTCGACCGGAGCACATGCGCGAAAACTGCGGCGCCCTCGATATCGTGCTGACCGAGGAAGACCTGGCGGCGCTCGATCTAGCCTTCCCGCCGCCCAAGCGTAGGAGCCCACTCGGGATGCTCTGAACCCGGCGCAGGCCGGTTTGTTGCACGCAATTGCCGGGTTCGTTAGTCTGAGTTGGTGCGGGTGCGGGCGGACACATCGCCCCGCGGAGGGGTGGCCGAGCGGTCGAAGGCGCATGCCTGGAGAGCGTGTAGACGGTGATGAATCGTCTCGCGGGTTCGAATCCCGCCCCCTCCGCCACCAATCCGCTCGCGCCGTCGAACATGATTAATCGTCAACCGGCGCGGGAGAGCCATCTGTGAGTGCCGAACTCGCGCGGTGAATCCGTAAAACCTCTGATGGTCAATAGCTTACGATCGGTGGGTCGGTGATCTCGCATAACTGTTACGAGCCGAAGCAAGGTATCACCGCAACTTAGCCTTGGGTTCTGAGTAATCTCAGGTATATTAACTGTGGTCCGGGCGGATTTACCGTCTGTGGAGCTGATGGGGTTTCACCCGCGACCGGTGGTCGGATTCGGCATCCACGGGGCCATGATACCCGGCGGTCGGGTGCGACTCGCGACAATCGCCAATGGAGGTCAACCGTTATGACAAGGAAGACGTCGATGACCAGAAACCGGACTGTCGCGGCGGCGGCCGTCCCGCTTGTGGCATTGCTGCTGTCGGCCTGCGTGTCGCAACAGACATACGACGCAATGGTAGCCGACAACAACAAGCTCAAGGCACAAATCGCGGCAATGCAGGCGCAGAGCTCGTTCGTCGAAGCCGGCGACCTGCTGTTCCCCGAGGGTGGTTACAGGCTGAGCCCAGCCGGCCAGGCGGAACTCGCCAACAATATTGCCCCAAAACTCAGGAGCGCCCCTCCGAACTCCAAAATCGTCGTCTACGGCTATACGGACAATCTTCCAGTCGGACCTGCGCTGCAACAGCAGGGCATCCCCGACAACCTGGTGCTGTCGACGCGCCGGGCCGCCGAAGTGGTCACGTTTCTTGTGTCTCAGGGCATCCCCGCGGCCAGCATTTCGGCCAAGGGCTTTGGCGACACAAGGCCGGTCGCCTCGAACGACACGCCGCAGGGCAGGGCGCAGAACCGCCGGATCGAAATCACCATCCAGGGGCCTGGTTAAGGGGTGAGGCGATCGCTAGTCGCGAGGGGTAGAGTTTCGGCCGCCTAGGCTTGCGTTGCCAAGCCGCATTCAACCAATACGACCAGGAGGTATCGTCCATGATTATGAAACTAACTACCGCGGGCGCCATCTGCCTCGGCGCGCTGATCCTGTCGGCCTGTGTCTCGCAGCAGCAATACGACGCGGCGGCGGCCGAGAACCAGCAGCTCAAAGCCCAGCTGGCGGCATTGCAGGCCGAGCAGAAATATGTCGAGGCAGGCGACCTGCTATTCCCCGAGGGTGGCTATCAACTCAGCCCCGCCGGCCAGGCAGAGCTCGCCAACAATATTGTCCCCAAGCTCAGAGGGCTCCAGAACGCCAAAGTCGTCGTCTACGGCTATACAGACAATCTGCCGGTCGGGCCGGCGCTGCAGCGCCAGGGCATTCCGGACAATCTGGTGCTGTCGACGCGGCGCGCGGCCACCGTCGTCTCCTTTCTCGTGTCGCAAGGGGTCAACCCCAACATCATCTCAGCCAAAGGGGTGGGCGATACGCGACCGGTTGCCCCGAACGACACGCCCCAAGGCCGGGCACAGAATCGCCGGATCGAAATCACCGTTCAGGGGCCGGGCGCCTGACGCATGCTCGGGGAGCGGCAACACGCGGGCGGAACGAGGCATTTAGCGCCACCTCGTCCCGCGTGTCCCGGAAGGCGTGACCAACTGGCGCCCGAAGGCGAAGGGCACGCCAAAGGAATAAGCGCATATCCCGCGACCGGCATGGGCAGTTAAGAGCAAACTTGCCACCGGATTGGCCTGCAGTTAGCCTTCTCACCGGCGCATTAACCCATCGGGCTTTTGTCCGTGGGGCGGGGGATAAATGATTTTGACCGCTGTGCTCGGTCGCGGCTTCGGTCGCGACGAGCGGTAGATGGCGGGCGACGGCTGTCTGGCGGTTGTCTATTGAGGGCCAGCCCGCGCATGTCCGCTAATCCGCGTGGCCTAACCCGCCTCATGCTAGCCGTGGTACTGCTGCTGCAATGCGGCGGTTGTCTGGTCGGACCCGATTTTTCCGAGCCTCCTGCTCCAGTTGCGAGCAAATGGCTCGAATCGAATGATCCGTCGGTCATATCCGCACCTCTAGTACCTACAGGACAACGGGCGGATTGGGACTGGTGGACGGTTTTTCACGACCCGGTCCTCGACCGGCTGATTCGGGTCGCCTATGAGCAAAACCTGTCCCTGGTGAGCACCGGCACTCGCGTGCTCGAAGCGCGCGCTCAGTTGGGAGTGGCGATTGGTGAGTTCTATCCCCAGCTGCAGCAAGGGAAGGGCTCGATGATCTACGACCGGCCAAGCCATGCTGACCCAACAGCTGCCCCACAAAGTTTAATACGCAACTTTTGGCGTGACGCGCTGGGCCTCACCGTCAATTGGGAATTGGATTTCTGGGGCAAGTTCCGCCGGGGCATCGAATCCGCTGATGCGGTCTATCTCGCCTCCATCGCCAGTTACGACTACGTGTTGGCCACCTTGCTCGGCGACGTCGCAACGACTTACGTCGGCATCCGAACGCTGCAAACGCAGATCGCGATCGCCCGCGAAAACATCATCAAGCAAAAAAAGGCGCTCGCCATCGCCGAAGCGAAATTTCACGGCGGTACCGCCACCAAGCTCGACGTCTACCAGGCAGAGAATGTTCTCGCCGCGACCGAAGCGACGATCCCGCAGCTGACGATCCAGTTGAAGCAGGGGCTGAACGCGCTGCGGGTGCTGCTCGGCATGGCGCCGGAACCGCTCGATAATCTGCTCGGACGATCGACCCGGATACCGGTCCCGCCGAGAGATGTCGTGGTAGGCATTCCGGCTGATCTGGTCCGCCGCCGGCCCGACATCCGTGCCGCCGAGTTGGCGGCGGCGGCGCAGAGCGCGCAAGTCGGCATCGCCGAAGCGGATCTCTATCCCGCCTTCAGCCTGTTCGGCACCTTCGGAACGGTCGCCAGCAACATCAACGGGAACAAGCTCCGTCAGGTGTTCCAAGGAAAGGGGATCACTTTCGGTTTCGGACCCTCGTTTCAGTGGAACATTCTCAATTACGGCCAGATCACTAATACTGTCCGCGTGCAGGACGCAAAGCTGCAGGGGTTCCTGGTCGACTACCAAAATTTGGTACTGAAGGCACAGCAGGAGGTCGAGGACGGTCTGGCGAGTTTCCTGCAAGGACGCGAGCAGGTGGAATTTCTGCGCAAGAGCGTCGCCGCCGCGGATGCCGCGCTCGGGCTCGCGATCATACAATGGAACCTCGGAACCCGGGATTTCACCACCGTGCTAACCGCGGAGCAGAACTTGTACACGGCCCAAAACAACCTGGCGATGGCAGAGGGCGGGGTGTCGACCGGGTTGGCTTCGGTCTACCGTGCCCTCGGCGGCGGCTGGCAAATACGCGCGGAAAACGAGTTTGTCCCTGCCGCAACGGCCGAGGAAATGCGGCGTCGGACCAATTGGGGTGAGCTGCTGCCGCCGACCGGCACACCGCAGCCGCCGGCTCCGGGACTCCCCACACCCGCCGACGTGAATTCCAATCCTCGGCCGCCGCAATGGTGAGGTGGTTGTGAAAATACCCTCCGCAATCGCCCGGTGGCGCCGGGTGCACTTGGGTATCGCCCTGGCGACGCTGGTCGGCGTTGCTGCCGGATACGTCGCGGCGGTTTTCTATCCAGGGCCATTCGATATGCCCGCGGCGGCGGCGCCCAAGGTATCGGCTGCGCCGGCCTCTGTCCCTGGCGTGACCCGGGCGCAGCTCTCGCCGCAGCCAAGCCCGCCGATCCCGGTGGTGAAACCCCGGGTTCAGAGTGTCAGCAGCTTTGTCGACGTTACCGGCAATGCCGCGTCCGTAAAGGCGGTCAAGCTGATCGCCCGCGTCGAGGGCTATCTCGATCAGCTTCATTACCAGGACGGCCAATTCGTCAAAAAGGGCGACCTTCTCTTCACCATTCAGCAGGACCAGTACAAGGACCAGCTGCAACAGTCACAAGCTCAGGTGCTCGCTGCTCAGGCTTCCCTCTCATACGCAAAGACCGAGGTCGTTCGCTATACAGCACTCCTCAAAAAGGATGCGGCAACCCAAGTCGAGGTCGACAAATGGGTCTATCAGCGCGCTAGCGCAGAAGCGCAGCTGCTCGGAGCCCAAGCGAGTGTGGCGCTCGCCAAGCTGAACCTCGGCTATACCGAGGTCAGGGCGCCGTTTGACGGCATCGTCGGCAAGCACCTGATCGATCCGGGCAATGTCGTCGGGGGCGGCGGCCAGCAGACCGCGCTGGCCGAGATCACCCAGCTCGACCCGATCTACGTCGTCGCCAATCTGAGCGAGCAGGACGTGCTGAAGGTCCGCGCGAACCTCGGCCAACATCGCCTTACGCTGACGGATCTGCACAAGGTCCCGGTCGATGTCGCCTTGTCGGACGAAACCGGGTTCCCCCACCAGGGGACGATCGAGTACGTCGCGCCGGGGATCGATCCGGCGACCGGGACGTTGCTGGTGCGAGGCATTCTGGCGAACCCGAACTTCACCCTGCTGCCCGGCTTCTTCGTCAAAATGCGCCTGCCGATGGGACAGGTCGACCGCAACGCTTTGCTGGTGCCCGATCGCGCCTTGCAGGAAGATCAGGGCGGCCGCTACCTGCTGATCGTCAATAAGGATAACGTGGTCGAGCAGCGCTATGTGCAGCTCGGTCAACTCGACGGGACGCTGCGGGTCATCGTATCGGGTCTGAAGCCCGACGACCGTGTCGTGATCGGCGACCTCTGGCGGGCCTCCCCCGGCACCAAGGTAACGCCGCAGCTGACGACGTTCGGGGCGACCTCTACGGGTGCCAAGCCATGATGTCGAAATTCTTCATCGAGCACCCAGTCCTCGCCAATGTGCTGGCGGTCGTATTGGTTTTGATCGGCGTCATCTGCGTCTTTCGCCTGCCGGTCGCTCAATATCCCAACATCGTGCCGCCGACTGTCCAGGTGACGACGCGCTATCCGGGAGCGAGTGCGCAGACCGTGGTCGACACCGTCGCCCTGCCGATCGAGCTGCAGGTGAACGGCGTCCCGGGCATGATCTACATGGAGTCTACCAACGCCTATGACGGGACCTACACGCTGACCGTGAGCTTCGAGATCGGCTCGGATCCGAATATGGATCAGGTCCTGGTGCAAAACCGCGTACAGAACGCGATGGCCCAGCTGCCGCAGTCGGTGCAGACGCAGGGCGTGTCGATCCGCGCCAAGTCCGCCTCGATCCTGGAATTCGTAACCCTCGACTCGCCGGACGGCCGGTACGACGCCCTCTATCTGTGGAACTACGCGACGATCAACCTGGTCAACGAGCTGTCGCGGCTACCGGGCGTCGGCAACGTGACGGTGATGGGCGCCGGCGAATACTCGATGCGGATCTGGCTGGATCCGCAACTGCTATATTCGTTTTCCCTGGTACCCGAAGACGTGATCCGGGCGGTCCAGCAGCAGAGCCAGGAGGTCACGGCCGGTCAGGTCGGCATGCCCCCGGCGCCGAAGGACCAAGCCTTCCAATACACAGTGGACATCCTGTCCCGCTTCAGCGACCCGTCCCAGTTTGCCGACCTCATCGTCAAGGACCAGACTGCCCAGGGCGGCCGCCTTGTCCGCATTAAAGACGTCGGGCGGATCGAGATGGGCGCGCAGACCTATTCCCAGGACTTCAAGCTCAGCGGCAAGCCCGCCGCCGGCATCGCGATCTACCAGACCCCTAATGCCAATTCGCTAAAGGTCGCAGCGGGGGTTGCGGCGAAGATGGGTGAGCTCTCCCGCCGTTTTCCGGCCGGGCTCCACTACAGCATTCCCTACAATACCACGATCTTCATCCAGGATTCGATCAACGAGGTCTACAAGACCTTATGGCAGGCGGGCGTCCTGGTGCTGATCGTGATCCTCGTCTTCCTGCAGAATTTTCGCGCCACCTTGGTGCCGGCAACGACAGTCCCGGTCACGATCATCGGTGCTTTCGCCGGCATGGCGGCGCTCGGCTACACCGTCAATTTGTCGACCCTGTTCGCGCTCATTCTGGCGATCGGCATCGTCGTCGACGACGCGATCGTTATCGTCGAAGGCGTCTCCAAACATATCGAGCAGGGGATGTCCGGACACGACGCCGCGATCGAGGCAATGGACGAGCTTTTCGGGCCAATCATCGGCATCACCCTGGTGCTGATGGCGGTCTTTTTACCGTCGGCCTTTGTACCCGGTCTGAGCGGCCAGATGTTTGCGCAATTTGCCTTGGTCATCGCCGTGACGGCGCTGATCAGCGCGGTCAACGCCGCGACGCTAAAGCCGACGCAATGCGCGCTGTGGCTGCGTACACCGGTGCCGCCGGAGCAGCGGAATTTCTTCTATCGCGGCTTCAACCGCGTCTACCAAGTGGCGGAAAACGCCTACACCGGTTTGATCGGCCGGATGGTGCGGCTGAGCGGGCTGATGGTGCTGATCGGGCTGGCGCTGTCGGCTGCGGGCATCTGGGGCATCGCCCGTCTGCCGACCGCCTTTATCCCGAACGAAGACCAGGGTTATCTGCTGGTCGCGGCGCTGCTGCCGGACGGGGCTGCACTCGGGCGCACGACCGCGGCACTCGACCAGACGACCAAGATCGCCCTCGACACGCCGGGCGTCGATCGGGTCATCGCGATTTCCGGACTGTCGGCGCTCGACAATTTCGCCGACCTCTCCAGCGCCGGCGTCAGCTTTGTCATGCTCAAGCCATGGGATCAGCGCAGCAAGGCAAAGGGCACCGATATCCTCTCGATTGCCGAGCATTTGCAGACTGCGCTGAACGCGGCGCCGGACGGCAGGCTATTTGTCGTGCCGCCGCCGCCGATCCAGGGCATCGGCAATGCCGGCGGCCTGCAGATGCAGCTCGAACTGCTGGGCGGAAGCTTCGACTACCAGAAGCTGAATATCTTCACGCAGCAGCTCGTCAAAAAGGCCGAAGCCGATCCCCAACTGCAACACGTCCTGACGACGTTCAGCCCGGGCGGGCCCCACGTCTCGGTGACGGTGGATCGAGATCGGGCGGAAACTTTGCGGGTCTCGGTCGGGGATGTCTTTTCGGTGCTGTCGTCCTACCTCGGATCGACCTACGTCAACCAATTCAACAAATTCGGCCAGGTATTCCAGGTCTATGTGCAGGCCGACTCGCAGTTCCGGTTGCAGCCCGACGATCTCTTGACCCTCTATGTCCGCAGTTCGGACAATCAGATGGTTCC
>Ga0137403_10007639_pt1 | contig 12170 bp, 13 predicted proteins | sample CZOMad2_1_16fung_FD_122057 | JGI IMG/M metagenome (GOLD analysis project Ga0137403, IMG submission 122057) | Vadose zone soil fungal communities from Angelo Coast Range Reserve, California, USA - CZOMad2_1_16fungal (Hybrid Assembly) | ecosystem: Environmental > Terrestrial > Soil > Vadose zone...
TGGGACGGCCGTGCTCACATCACTCCGCGAGAGCACGGTGTGATCGTCGCGATACCCGTTACAGCGAGACGCGTCAATACGACCTACGTTCTCAGAAGAGTGACAAGCGCGGATGCACCCGAGTTGACGAAGGCATTTCTTCAGGCGTTCATCGATTCGGTCGAATACTGCGACTGGGAGACGGAGAAAATTAGCGAAGCGGCGGAAAAAGCTATCCGCAGTCATTTCGCCGGCGAGCGAGGAAAGCCACACTCGGCGTCGCGCGTGGCGATGGGGTTCGATCGCGAGCTAGGCTGCGACTCAATCGTGGGCGCCGCTTTGCTCGCGCACGCGCCGCGCTATTCGATCCTCGACCTCCTGTTCGTTCGACCTGCCTGGCAGCGGCATGGAATCGCGAGGGCTCTGCTGTCGGATGCGATGAAAGAGTTACACATCGCCGGCGAGACGCTTTTGAAGAGCGCTTATCACGCAGCGAACGAAGCCAGCATGAACTGGCATCATCGGTTTGGTTTTATTGAGGAGCCCGATCTGATGCGCGCCCGGCTGCACTCGAGCACGGCGCGGCACGAATTGTGGCGGCGCGAGAAGATCGTCGGCTTGACTGACCGGGAGCGGGTCGAACTGCAGACGGAGGCGGACAGATGGGAGACCGAGGTTGAACGCCTTGAAGAGATCGCCAACCGCGAGGGCTACAAAGCGGTAGCGCCAATTCTGACCTGGCGTGATTGAATGATACGAACGGGACAGAGAAAGCGGGAGTTGGCTCAACGCCACTGGTTGAGTATGTGAACCCTGTTATTGGCTATTCTTCACCGGTTCGCTCTGGCGGCAATGCCGAAGTAGAGAAAGTACTTCTTCATCGTCTCGATTGATGTCCCGAAGATCTCATTCCCGTGGAAGACATCGCACACATCCTCGCGCAATCGGAGTAGTTCCCGCAGCCGGCACTTCGTTCGCCATTTCGGGTCTTCCACTGTGAGGTCCAGCAGCTCGAGCATGCGCTCAAAGGCCTTTTCGAAGCGCTCGTGGTCTCCACGCTCGAACGCTCTAGCCGCGCGCTCGAACTCGCTTCCGACATTGCCCAGTTGTTCAGAGACTGAGAACGTAAACCACCGTCCATCTGCAAGCTCTCTATGGATTAGTGGTTTCATCGTATGAGGGAATCGACGATCTCGCAGATCAGTTGCCGCCTGCCGGCGTCTTCCACACCGCGTGAGCGATTACCGATTCGCGGCCTGATGTTGATCATGGAGTCAAACTCGACCCATTCTGATCTCGGCTTCTCGGGATAGATGTTTATACCCCACAGGTCCGCTTGTGCGGAACCCTGATCTAGCAGCGATGCTTCCTCATCTGAGTGAAGTTCGCCGCCTAGCGCAAGCACTCGGCGGTTGATGTCCACTACTGCCTTGACCATATCGCCGAAACGCTCGGCCGCAAGATCTGCTAGTCGCTGTGCGCTGATAGGCTCGCTGATGATAACGATGTCGCTGCTGGAATCCTCGGTCACCCCGGCATTATACACGGAGCATAGGACAATGAGGGTCGTCGTCGTGCACCAGAGTTGATCTTCGTTCACGCGGTCAGTTGCGTAGTGCTAAGATGCTTAGGTAGTGATCTAATACTCTGACGCGACGAACGAGCGGCTGGCGGCCAGCGTATCTATTCTCGCGGCATCTGAGTGACCTATGGACCTCAAAGTCGGCTATGTCTGTGACCGCGGGTTGAGCCCCAAACGGCCTGTCAATCAGGATCGCTTCCTCGCGATTCCGGAACGCGGCCTATTCGCTGTGTTCGACGGCGTGGGCGGTCAGCGCGCAGGCGAGGTCGCCAGCCAGACCGCCGCCGAGACAATCGAAGAAGCTCTCACCCACAATTCGGCTGACGGTTCATCAGTCGAACTCATCCGCCGTGCGATCGACTTTGCCAACCGCGATGTATTCGAACTTGCCGAAAGCGACCCGGCTTATAAGACAATGGCGACAACAGTTGCGTTGATTCACGTCGACGGCAATGGCGTGACCGTAGCTCATGTAGGCGATAGCCGCGTTTACCGACTGGAAGATGGGCGCTTTTATCGCGAGACCGTTGATCACACCGATCTGAATGACGACATCAGAGCCGGTCGAATCGTCCGCGAACAGGCAGCCGAGTTGGCTAGCCGCAACATCATCAATCGCGCGCTCGGCGTCGATAGCGTCGTCGAAGTCGAGATCAAATCCATCCGCGCCCGCGACGGCGCCCGGTTCCTATTGTGCAGCGACGGCATCTACCGGCATTTGTCCGACGAAGAGATCGCGCGCGTATTGTCTGAGCATAAGGACCCGCAGCGCGCGGCGGACGAACTCAAACGAATAGTCCACCAGCGCGGCGCCGACGACAACCTGACTGCGGTCGTGGTGCAAATGGGGCGCGCCAGACAAACTCCGATCATTGCGATTGATGACGGAATGCCCGCGAGCCGGGATAAGCGAACGTCGGGCGTGCAAAGCGCCGGAGCTTCCGCGGTCTCGCGAATACCGGCGAGCGCCGGTCGTATTCAAGTTGAGTTCAGCGCAGAGCGGCCTGAGTTAGGTGAATCGACGCGCCGGCTCGAACGGCAGAGCCGCATCGAGACCACCGAGCCGTATGCGAGAAAGAACGGCCGGTCGGTATCGCGAGTAGTGATGTACACGTTGCTGGTGCTGGTGCTGATCGCGGGAGCCTTTTATGGAGGCCTGCGCGCGTCAGACTTCCTTTTTCTCAAAAACCGCTCGCTGGATTTGAACAAGAACGCCGGGGTTGATCCGTTGCAGATTGGACGCGAGGCATTCGAGAGAGGCGACTACAAGGCTGCCGCGACAGAATTTGAATCGGTTCTGAAGCGGGAGCCTTCAAACGCCAGGGCGCATTATTGGCTCGGGCGCGCGCAGTTGGAACAGCGCGCGTATGACATCGCAGTGAAGAGTTTTGACGAAGCGACCTCCCGTCAGCCTTTGCTGTACGACGCATATGTTCAGCAGGCCGCTGCGTATGAAGCGATGGGCGAGAAGGCGAAAGCGGCCTCGGCGCTGTCGCGCTACGCAGAGGAACGGCGCAAGAATGAACGCGGAACGATGAATGATGAGCGATAAGGAGGATCGAAGATAGAGAATAAAGGATCAAAGATCGCACGCGATCATCTGTCCTCGATCCTCCATCTTTCGACACCAACCTGTGCCTGAGCTTAGATTGGAAAACAGCGTAGTCGACGATCGTTACCTGGTAGACCGCTGCCTTGGCCGCGGAAGCTATGCCGAGATCTTTCTCGCGTCCGATCAGCGCCGGGAAGAACCACTCGTGATCATCAAGGCGCTCAACACCTCGCTTCAGGGAACCCCGGACCCGGAGCTCGAACAGACGCTGGTTGAGAACTTTCAGAACGAAGCGATCGCGCTGGATCGCGTTCGGCATCCGCACATAATTCAAAGGCTCGGCCACGGCACCGCTGCTGATCTTGAAGGCGTGCCCTTTCACTACCTCGTGCTCGAATACATGCCGGGCGGCGATTTGTGGTCGCTCTGCCGCAAGCGTCCGGTCGGTCTGGACGAAGCGCTGTCTTATTTTCAACAAGTGGCTGAAGCGCTCGCCTACGCGCACAGCCAACGAGTCATTCACCGCGATATCAAGCCCAACAACCTGCTGCTGTCCGCAGACCGCCGTGTTTTGAAGATCGCCGACTTTGGCGTCGCCAAGATGACTCACGACGATGCGAGTGAGATCACACGTGTCGGCACAAACGTCTACGCCCCGCCCGAGCATCATCCTGACGTGAGGGCCGACGATCTGAATGAGAAGCTTACTCCGTCGGCCGATGTTTATTCGTTGGCCAAGACTATCTACACCGCCATGACCGGCCGCGCGCCTCGCCAGTTTTCGCGGGAGCCCATCAAGGAACTACCGGTCGAACTCGCGGCCGAAGCCTGGTCTGGAGCGCTACTCGAGGTCTTGAGTAAGGCGACCGCCTCACGAGTCGCCGACCGCTATCAATCGGTCGAGCGGTTTTGGGAGGGCTTCGCCCAAGTGCGATTGGCTGGAGCCGCGAGCCGCGAGGTCGACGATGAAGCAACGATAGTGCGGTCTCGGTTGAGCGCTACCAGCACGGTTGAGCAAGTTGCGGCGCGCCCCAACTTTCAGACGCTGGCGAATGTGCCTCGCGAAATCGGGCGACCACACAAGGCCAGAATAGTGGTCGAGTTGCCAAGTCACACGGGCGGCGGCGCCGTGGAGGAGCAGAGGAGCGAAGGAGCAGAGGCGCAGAGGAGCAGAGGAGCGGAGGAGCGCGTCAATGTCACAACTCAGGTTTTCGGCTCGGCGAGCGCGGCAAACGGCTCGCGAGTTCAGACGCTCGACCACAATGGGAGCGTGGCGGTGACTGCCGAAGAGAGCCAGTCGGCGGCTTTGAGCGGGAGAAAGGCAAGCGTCCGGGTATATCGCGCGGAGCGAGGGGTGCTGGACAGGATGCGCGCGGTTGTCAGCTCGGAGTGGCTGCGCCGAGTGTTCATCATCTTTCTGACGGCGGCGCTGATCGGGCTTGCGGCGTCGACGTACTTTCACTTCGCCGATCAGAGGACCGCGTTGCCCTTTTTCGGATCGGCAGCGAAGGAGGGACGAATTGCAGGTGCGCTCAACGTCAACTTGCGAAGCGAGCCTTTCGGCTCGGTGCTTCTAGCTCTCCCGGAGAAAACGCGGGTTCGGGTTGTGGAAGAGCGCAGCGGGTGGCTGAGGATCAAGATATTGGAATGGGCTGGGGGTCCCCCCGACAATGCCCCGGACATCGGATGGGTGGACGGCCGCTTCGTGAAGATGGAATGAACTCTAAAGGGCTTGGACCGGGTAGCGTGTTAGAATCTTCGCGTGAGCAACCGCTAAAGAGAGGCGAATATGTATGAGATCGAGTTAGAGAAGGCTAGAGCGCAACTGGAAAGAGTCATTCAGACGGCTCTCGATGGCGAAGAGGTTGTCATCACCCAGAACCGAGAGGCAGTTTTGAAGATTGTGCCTGTTCCGCGGTCAAATGGCCGGCGAAAAGCGGGAAGCGCGAAAGGATTAGTCTCGATGGCCGAGGATTTTGACGCGCCGCTTGAGGATTTCAAAGAGTACATGTTATGAAGCTGTTGCTCGATACGCACACTTTTCTCTGGTTCATCGAAGACAACCCGAAACTGAGCGCGGAAGCGAAACGGCTGCTGGAATCCGAGGCAGACTTACTGCTTAGCGTCGCCAGTATCTGGGAGATGGCGATCAAGATCAGTATCGGCAAGCTTTCGTTACCATCGCCATTTGACGAGTTCGTTTCTGAACAACTATTCAAGAACACCATTGAACTGTTTCCGATAAGGCTAGCTCATCTTGGTCTGCTGTGTACGCTGCCGTTTCACCACCGGGATCCATTTGATAGGTTGCTTATAGCGCAGGCGATAACAGAGCAATATCCGATAGTCAGCATTGACGACAAGTTCGATGCGTATTCGGTTAAGAGACTGTGGTCACATACGACTAACGAAGGCCTTTGACTGACATACCTTCTCGGAGGATCTCATGCGAGCTTGGATAGAGAATCTAAGAAAGTGGATCGACGGCGAGGAAGACCTCGACGAGCAGGGCGAGCCGCAGCCGCGATCCAAGTGGGACGATTTTCTGGTGTCGGTCGCGCGTGAGATCGAGGATTCAATGCAGCGCGAGATGTTTACGCCGCCTGGCGGGCCGACTTACGTGCCTCGCGAGTACATCGTTTTCATGAGCACGTCCGATGACGGGGAGTGGCAGGGCGAGAAACGCGAAGGCCTCGAACGGGGTCTTCATCACGTGCTCTCGGAACGCGCAAAAGAGCTCGCCGGCGATAGCGATTTTCAGACTCGAACCTTGACCGTCGAGCTGCGAGTCGATCCGGGATTGGAAGCGGGCCGCTTCCGCGTGCAGCACGTTTGGGACACCGAAGCACAAAAGACAATGGTGAGACCGCGCAAGCGGGCCGAACCAGCTCCGGCGGACTTCCTCACCGTGACGGAGAAGGTCGACGACGAGGCTACGATCGTGCGCCCCCGCAAACCCGCCGAGCCTCTCGTTCCAAGCTTCTCAGTGCGCGTCCACCGCAAGGTGGAAGGGGCCGATACGGCTCCTCCCGATGTGCGGCCGTTCTTCAAAGATGAGATCACGATCGGACGCGGCTCGCGCCAGGTTGCTGTCGATCTGAGACTGGAAGGCGATCTGGAAGTGAGCCGTCAGCACGCGACGTTAGCCAAGCAGGGCGACGAGTACACTGTCACTTGCAAGGGAGCGAATCCGATCATCATTAACGATGGCCGCGAAGTCCTGGCCGGCGACAGCGCATCCGTAAAGCCCGGAGACAAGTTCACGGTCTGCAGCTACGAAGTGACCGTTCTGGATCGCGAGGCCCAGGGCGATGCTTCTTAGACCAGTGTCCCGATGCCGGCAGTCGGTTGACGGACGCTCTGCCGCGAACTTGCCGGTCAGCTCCGGACTGGTGCCGGATCACTCGATTTCATCATCTGCGTTTCATAACGAGAAGCGTAAGGCTGGTTACCCGGGTTCTTGCGATGACTGACTTTCAGCACCAGACACGCCGCCTTGTCCACCATCACCAGACCCTCCAGACCCCGTACCACCTGCGAATTCGGTATCTTTTTACGAGGATTGTAAAGCCGAGATTTGAGTTCAGATGTGATTGAAGACACCGACATGTTCACCTGTTATGCTGAAGGGAATATTTACATCGTTACTTCGTGCTGGAGGATCTCTCGATTACTTGAGATCCGGACGATTCGAAAGGAGGATCTTGTCGCCGTATTCGTCCAGGGTGAACCTCGGCAGAAAAGCGGCCTCCGGTAGCTTCTGTTTCGACTGGTAGGTGACCAGGAATACACGTCTGAACGGGTTATTCCATAACTCTCTCACTCCCTGATCATCAACAAACAATGGCGGTGCATCTGCGAAACGGGAGCCATACTCGAGGTTAGACGATGTGGGATTATGAATAAGGACCGTGTGCTCGGTGTAAAAGCCGATACTACACCCCTCTTCATATTCACCATCAATGACGATGATCGAGCCCGCATCGAGGCGACGGTTGATCTCGGTGGCAATTGGTTTTGAAGTCAGACGGGGCGCAAATATCAGGAAGCCTGCGTCTGCAGCAATGAAGAACACCAACATCCCCAATGTCAGCGTCACGGCCTTGCTATCGAGCGACTTAAAGAAATGATGCAAGGGGAGCACAATACCCAAGCCGACGGCTGCAATGATTAACGGACTACGCAATGCCAAAAGGCTCTCTGGGGTCAGGTCGAAGAGATGTCCGAGGTAATAAGCATAGAGGTCCGGATTGTTTTTCAATCCAAGAAAGCCGTTTGCCGCTCCCGAGGAAACTGAAACAGCGATTCCGAAAAGCATCACGCCAATCAACGCTCCCATAGACGCTAGTATTGCCGACGGCCATCTGTCGCCCCTCTCCCATAGCATTGCGCATTGTCTGCCTGCCAGCAGCGCCAACGCCGGTAGCGCGGGCAGCGTGTAATACTCCAATCTTGTCGAAAAAGAAAAGAACACCAGAATCGCTAGTGCCCACACCAGCGGCAACGTCAAACCGCCCGAACTCTCGGCTATCGCGCGCTTGAAGTTGCTCGGACGAAAAAGTGTTATCAGATAGAATGACCATGGAAAAAGCCATACGAGGTGCAGCAACCAGAAGGGTATGAATGGTACCGTGCCGTAATCCATCGGATACCGTTTTCCGAGGAACCTCAAGACATGTTCGTTGATAAAGTAGAACCAGAAGAAGCCCGGATTGCGCAATCCGATCGCAATGTGCCAGGGAACGGCAATCACAAGGAACAGCAGCGCGCCCTTTAAAGAAAGTAAGCGCACTCCGTTCCGGACTTTTCCCGAGAACAGCAAAGTCAAGAATATGATTCCGGCAGGGAACACGATGCCGATCAATCCGCGAGTGAGTACAGCAAGTCCGGCAAAGGCGTACATCCAAAGCAATGCCCCCGACTTTTGCTCCGCCCGCTCCCATCGCAAGAACCAGTAAAGAATCAGCGCCAGCAAGAGTGCAAAGAGGGCATCAGGCAGGATGATGCGCGTGAAAAGAAACATCCCGACTGAGGTCGCGAGCGCCAAGCCCCCCAGCACTCCGGCGCGAGCTCCGAACAACAACTGCCCGATCCTGGCCGTCACAAACACCAGCCCCATGACCGCCAGAGCTGTAGGCAAGCGTGCCGTAAAGGCATCTGTAGAGCCGAAGACTTTATAAGAAAGGGATATCAGCCAGTAGAACAACGGAGGCTTCTCCAAGAAACGAAGTTCATTGGCGTATGGAGTGATCCAGTCAAGTCTCACGTTCATCTCACGGGCCACCTCCGCGTAGAACGAGTCGGCGTCGTCGAGTAAAGCGGGAATCCCGGCGCTTCCGATGTAGATAATTGCAGTCACCGCCATCAGAAAAGGCATCGCCCAAGACTCAAAGTTGCGGGTCCGATTCATTATGCGGCTGCACTCCAGGTTGTGAGATCAATTCCTAGTTGCTTGATCCGATCCGGGAGAGATTCGTCAAGTAGCGCCTTACGCTCGCGGTCACCGTGCAGCTTTGGATATGGCACTCCGTCCTTGACGCTTGGATGCAACGCGATCTCAGTTAGTCCGTTTGGAACAGTTTGCAAGTCCGCAACCAGTTCTGTGATTCCGTAGGCTCCTGCTCGCATAAAACCGAGAAAGTAGTCGTTGTGGCGAAGATTGGTCCGGCGAACCATTCGCCGGGATATCGCAAGCGATAGCCGCAATGCCTGGGCGCCATCGCGGCCGCCTGGGTGAGGTGCAGCCTCGCGAGGATGTCTAAGCGCAGGTATTCCATATTCCCCGCACAATCTGACTGCGCAGGAGTATGCAGGAGGGAAGGCGTGGAGATGTTGATGGCTGTCGGCGTGTTTCACCCACAGCCCAGCTCTCATTACCTTCTCAATTTGGGCTCGCCATTCAATTTCGACAGCAACTGATACTGCAGCGGGCCGCAGCGCCCAGCGCTTGAGCAGCGCGCCTATCCCGAGAAACAAACCATCGGCGCCCGTAAGAGGGTTGATCTCAGGTGCGGAAGACACCGGCCGCCCCTCAACCGCGTTCAGGTGTACGCCAGTGCTCAATTCCGGCTTATCGCGCAAGAAATCCACTGCCTGGAGCCAGCACTCGCCATTGGCAAGCACCGAGACGCCGCCAAGGATACCGGTCGCGGCGATTTGCTCAATCGCAAGGTTCACTTCGGAGCACGCGCCGTAGTCATCCGCGTTTATGATCAGCTTTTTCGATGAGTTCATAGACTGCCTCGCTACGCCGCAGGAAATACCTGGTCATTTCGGTGAGGATACCCACAATCACCATCGGGCGCGAAAGCGTCGATAGCCCTCGCGTACGGCGATAGTAGGTTAGCGGGAATTCGTCGATGACAAACCCCTGACGCCGACATTCAAGCAATAGTTCAGCATCGATAAAGGATCCCTCCGATGCCAGCCTCATTCCGCGTACAGCGCGTCGTGGAATTAGCTTACAGGCGAAGTTTACATCCCGAAGGCGCAGCCCAAGCCCAAAGCGGCAGACGAAATTGTAACCCTTGGTCAGAATCCAGCGGCGGAAACCTTCGCCCCGGTTAGTTCGATATCCAACGATGACACGATCATCACTTGCCAACCCGATTAGTTGAGGGATGAGGTTGAAGTCAAAAGGCAGGTCGGCGTCCGTGTATAGGATCAGGTCTCCCTCGGCTGCCTCGAGGCCTGTCCGAATGGCGGCGCCCAACCCACGATTGCGATCGTGCCTGAGCAGTCGGATGCGCTGCTCGAACTCGGCAAGCTTAGAGACTAGCTCGGCGGTGCGATCGTAGCTGCCATCATCGACCAGAACCAGCTCCAGGAAATCCGGGTCCGTCGAGAGCACGCTGAAGATCCCCTGGATCAGTTGGGCAATGCCTTCTTCCTCGTTGTACAGGGGCACTACTATTGAAAGCAACCGATGCGGCAGAGCGCTTCCGTTAGACATAAGTCACCCTCCAGAAGACCATTAGCCGAACGCCGCAGAATGACGTCCGGAAAGGTCTTGTTGGTTGTGCCAGAGTCTGACCAGGCGGGTGCGGGGCGAGGCCCTCTTAGAAGGAAGGAAACCTACCCAAAGAAAGCCGGCAAAATTAATTGTGTCTTTTCGCCGTCCTCGAACGTCTAAGAGGGTAGGGGCTGTTGCACCAAACCGAGTCGTACCGTGACAGTCTCAAAAAGGCTCGCGGCTGATTCTTGAAAGGCTTCCGCTGCGAGCCTTTTCCGATTTACGCAGTCTTGTGACTACTCTACTATGACCTTGGGCCTGAATTAGTGCGGGGTCCAATCGGTGATGCGTGCATCAACTGCGGGGCGTATTCTACCACAAGAATTCTCTCCTGCAACATCGAAGGCGCTCTTTACTCAGGCCGGACCTTAGTGCTCAAGACAAACCTCGTTGCGAAGACTTTTAACGGCGGGCGGTCAAGAGTGAGGCTCACCCCTTGAAGTCGGCGGACTTGATGAACTCCTGGAAGGCTGGATCCCATCGGTTAACCGTCTTCTCCGGGCCGACCAGCTTGATGAAGTACGCGCCCTTCGGGGTCTCGATGACTCCTGCGCGCATGCGGAAGTTCGGTTTGCTCTGAGCTGCGCCGCCTCCGGCCATATCGCTCCCGGCATAGGTGCCAGCGACATCCAATAGCGTGACCTTCAGACCGTTGACGGTCGTGTTCTCAGTTTTAGCTTTGTCCTTTGACGGCTTACCATCGGGGGTTTGCATCTGCCCGATCCAGCGTTCGAGATTGGCGTCTACCGAGCCGCCCTGGCCCGAGCCAAAGTAGTAAACAACGAGCGATGCTCCTTCGGCGTCGCCCTGAGCAGCCGGAAGCTGATATTGCGACACGCGCATGCTCGAGGAAGGGCGCTCGCTCACCCAGCCATCAGGCGCCTTTAATCGAAGCTCGCCCCGCGAACCTGGCGCGGAAGCTTGCGGCGCGTTCTTTGAAGCTATAGTGGGCGGAGACCCACACGCCCAGCAAAAGGCAACGGTGAGTAGCGCCAGGCTTATTCTGATGGTGATGCAAGACATCGTAACCTCACATTGATGTTGGGTGACGAAAACCACTGGGCACGGGAGCGCAGGCATCCCTGCCTGCATGGCTTGTCGCAGCAAAGAGGCAGGCAGGATGCCTGCGCTCCCAGGCTTAAGCAGTTTGCGCCAGTTCTCGTCTGGGACCTGCGAATACGCGATCGATCATTGGCTCGAAATGCGAAAGGGGAAGCGTATCGTATTCAGGATCGAACGAGGTCTGATCCCATCCGTCGGTGAACACACAAGCCATCTCGTACCACGGCTCGCTCGCGTATTTATGCCGCGAATCCGGGTCTTTACCCATCAACGCGTAATAGTGCCGACCCTGAAAATCCTGGTGAGTGCGGATGATCTCGTAGGTTTCGTACGAGACGTAAGGCTTGAGAATCTCTGCCGCGATTGCCGGGTGGTTTTCTACAGAAATGACTTTGCCAATGTCGTGACACAATGCCGCGACAATCATCTCTTCGGAAGCCCCCTCGCGAAGCGCGCGCGTCGCTGTCTGCAAGCAGTGATGGAGCTGGTTCACAGCGAAGCCGTCGACTTGCTCTTCGAGCTGCAGCAACATCGTCTTGATGATACCGGGCATCGAGGCCTGTCGCTGGCTGACGGCCTGACCGATTGCCATCCAGTCTTCGATCTTGCCCTGGTCCATTCTTGTGAAACTCATATCAAGCGCCTCCGATAGTTTTCTGTCGCGAAAAATATAAACATAGAAGCGGGAAATGACAAAATAAAGTTGGACCTGGGAGCGCGGGTTGTAGTTCGGCCTTCAGGCGGAGGTTCGTCGTTCAGAGTACCGACTTTAGTCCGTTCAGAGTACCGACTTTAGTCGGTGGTTTTGTTTGACCAATTTCAACGAGCCGACTAAAGTCGGTACTCTGAACGACAAACTTCCGCCTGAAGGCCCAACCGCGAACTTGCGCTCCCAGGAGAAATCATAATTTGTTTTGACGGAGCAAGCGATTCCTGGCCTCTCTCCTCCAGCTACTGTGGCGTCGAGCCGGCTCACTGGAGTA
>Ga0137403_10007640_pt1 | contig 12169 bp, 14 predicted proteins | sample CZOMad2_1_16fung_FD_122057 | JGI IMG/M metagenome (GOLD analysis project Ga0137403, IMG submission 122057) | Vadose zone soil fungal communities from Angelo Coast Range Reserve, California, USA - CZOMad2_1_16fungal (Hybrid Assembly) | ecosystem: Environmental > Terrestrial > Soil > Vadose zone...
TAACCATCTCGCTAGGCTTGCAGTACGGCGTGCCCCTAAAGGTCTTCGTCGACAAGCTGGTGAACACGCGATTCGAACCGTCGGGCATCAGCGCCAACCCCAACATCCGGTTCGTGTCCTCGGTGCTGGACTACATCGCGCGTTGGCTCGGCGGCCGTTTCATCTCCTCCGACTATCTAAAATTGACCGGCGAACAAATCGCCGCCGCAGCCGCTCCCACCTCCGCAAATTCCGCGATGGTGGAATCGATGCTTGCAGCCATCTCCGCCGGCAACCCCGTTACCTCCACAAAGCAGCGCGACGCCCACGAAGGCGCTCCAGCCTGCTCTGAGTGCGGCATGCTCATGGTCCCCAACGGTGCCTGCTACAAGTGCGAAAACTGCGGCAGCACCTCGGGCTGCAGCTGACGCCTCACTAACCGTTGAGGTCCCAACACGAATGAGTTCGACCCCTACGCCCCCAGCGACGAATGCAGGGCTTGTCCACGACAAGCCCAAAACCCGCGGTTTCTTACACATAGTCCGCCACGGTGCTGGCCCCAACGCCATGTACGTGGTGACCTATCACCGCTTGGACCGCGCTATAAATCACGCCGCCTCACACCCGCATCCCATGGAGGCGGAGGGCGCCCAACCCCTCATCGAATTGTTGGAAGAACTAGGCGTGGACTTCCGCCTCCGCGAGGTCCGCGGTGCGCTGGAAGACATCCTGCGCTTCGGTTCCGCCAACATTCCCGACCTGTGGTTCAGCGACGAACAACTAGCCCGCAAGGGCCTCATCGACTAACTAAATTGCCATTCTTTCACGGCGACCAGAAGACTGGAGCTAGGTGCTCTCCGGTCTTCTTGTTTGGCGGGTCCGCGCGAGAACTGAATCGCTGGAAACTTGCCTGAGGAAACAGGAATTCCCTAACGTGGGCGTGGACGGAGGGGTGGCCGTCCCGTCAACGGGCGCGGGCGCATACGGAATCGGGGGCCGAGTGGCGGAGGCACGTTGCGAAGCATGTCACCGCAGCAGGGACAGCGGCCGTCATCGCTGATCGGGCCGGTGGCGTCGGCGCGCAACCAGTGGCCGCGCAGATCGCATGCTGGATTGATGCATTGAATCGTGAAGCCGGGCAAATAGTGCATATTTTTCGTCCCCCAGCGGCGCTGCGCGGTTGCAAAGCCTCGGCAAGCGCCTTTCCAACGAAAAAAGCAAAACGTTGGCGCGAATTGTGGCGCGAGCGACCTGTGGTGTCAAGAGAAAATGCCACAAGATATAGCGGTGCCATTGCGGAAACAGAAATAGCTGTGAAAATGTGCCAGTCGCCCCACGCCATGTAGGCGCCGGGCTTCAGCCCGGCGCTCCACGTCGCTACTTTGCTGTCGACCCAGGGAGCCGTTCCAACAAGTAGTTGGCGGATACGCCGTGCCCGGCCGCGAAAAAATCTACGAGTCCCGCACGTAGTAGAAGATAGAGTTAAGCACGCCGCACTCTGCTTTCGGTGAGAACGTCGTTAGGTAAGGGTGTGGCGCGATGGAGGCGGCAAAATGGCAGAAAGTTCGCGCGGCGGATCAGGTTTTGGCGGGTCGATTCCAGAGATGCCCAACTTTCGAGGCGCCGGCAAGAGAATTCTGCAGTGGGGCATCGCCATTGTGGTTGTGCTCCTGTTGTTGTGGAGCACCACTTCGATTCCGACGGGCAACGTCGGTGTGCTGACATTGTTTGGACGAGTGACGGGCGAAACGTTAGGCGAAGGCATTCACCTCATCAACCCGTTGAAGGCGGTGCAAAAGCTTTCGGTGCAGACGCAATCGGTAAAAGAAAGCGCCAACGTGCCCTCGAACGAAGGTCTGATCCTCGCTCTCGACACTTCGCTCCTGTTCCGCCTGGACAAGAGCAAAGCCGCGTACGTGTTTCAGACCGTCGGAGACAACTACGCTGAGAAAATCGTGGAGCCGACCCTGCGCGCCGCAATTCGTGCCTCGACATCCGCGCATTCGGCCAACGCGCTCTATACCAACGCGCGCGAATTGGTGCAGCAGCAGATCCAAGATGAACTGACCGCGCAACTCTCGCCGCGTGGCGTAATCGTGGAGAACGTGCTGCTGCGCGACGTCCAGCTTCCAGCCATGCTGAAAGGCTCAATCGAAGCCAAACAACAAGCCGAGCAAGATGCGCTACGGATGAGTTTCATCCTACAAAAGGAAAAGCAGGAAGCCGAGCGCAAGCGCATCGAAGCCCAGGGCATCGCGGATTTCCAGAAGATCGTAGCGCAAGGAATCAGCGCCCAATTGCTCGAATGGAAAGGCATCGAAGCCACCGAAAAGCTGGCAACCAGCGCGAATTCGAAGGTCGTAATCATCGGGAATCCAAAGAACGGCTTGCCGTTGGTTCTTGAGCCCAGGTGATCATGAATCGGAGAGCGTAGTCAGTTGAGCGAATCTGGCGTGCTCCAAAGGCAAATGACGCGCCGAGAAGCGCAGTACTGAGCGCGAAATAAATCAACGCGTAGTGGTTCGCCTGAGGGCCGCTGGCCGTTCCCGAGAAGTCAATGCAGGGCGACCGGCTGATCGGCCCGACATGGCACAGCCCCTGAGTGGGCCAGCGAAGAGCCAGCCTGTGTATGTTCAGCAAGGATTACGGTTACGAGGACCGACGAGCTTGAAAACTACGACTGCGGTGGCGTGGGAGCAGGCTGCTCGACGGGTTTCTCAGCTTCGCCAGAACCAGCCCCGGCGCCTTCACCGGGAGAAACTTTCTTGCGACTCCGAGCTTCTTGCAATTCCGCAAGGTGTGCTTTAAGCCGATCGACTTCTTGCTGCTTGTCGCCGATCTGCTGTTGCTCGGCGTCCAGCTTGGCCTTCCCGGCTTTATCGCTGACGTAGTCGGGCTTGGAGTAATAGGAATCCTGATCGAGCGCGAATCCCCGCTGCAAAAGATCCAGCTGTTTGGCTGCCTCCGCAACTTCCGCCTTTGCCCTGGCAATTTCTGGATCTTCGCCTTTCTTCCCCGAACCCGTCTCGGTTGCAGCCGCCGCTTGATCGGCGGCCTCCACGGCGGAAACCGCGCCAGCGTTGGGCGGCTGAGAATCCGACTTGGGCTGCGAGCCCACATTCAACCCTTCCGCACCAGGCTTCACTTTCTTCGTGTCAATATCGTCGTCGCTGATTACCTTGGAGGCTTTGGAGGCATTCTTTTTTTGCGCACGGGCTTGTCGAGCCGCGTCCGCGACCGATTGACTCTGCGGATCTTGCGCGTCCCGCGTGGACGCCATGACGGAAAATGAAAAAAGCACACTGGACGCTGCCAGCAACGACGCCACAAAGCGCATGATCCGGTGGTTACCCATAGTGCGGCTCCGCGAAACAATCCTCGACGCGTCAAAGCTGTAGCAAACGTTAGGATACTCTCGCGGTACGCCACGGGCAAACCCGCTGGAAAGCCCCCGTGCGAATGAGGCAACGCTACGGCACGCTTAATGTAGGCGATGGGCTTTAGCCCGGCGCATCCTTGGGAAGGAGGCCCACGAAGCCTGTGCCGCCTGACCTTCAGCGACCCGCGGCAGCCCGCCGTGACGGCGAGACATCGCGGAACGAAAACGTCTTCTTCAAATCCTTGACTGGCTGCCCATTCACTTCCGCATAAGGATAGATGAAATAGTTGAGCGCATCACCCTTTTGATCCGCCGACAATCGAATATCGCGTCCATACGTGAACAGCACGCGATCGGGATCCAGCGCCCCAAAAAAATAATCCTTCTTAGCCGGATTCTTCGAAGCCTCGGAAGCGTCGACCGGGATCCAGCCTATTCCCTGAATATAAAACTCCGCCCAGCAGTGGTATCCAGGAATCTCGCCCTCGGCTTTTCCCTCAGGCAAAGGAAATCCGATCTCAAACCGCGCCGGAATACCAGAAGACCGCATCATACCAATCAACACCGAATGAAAATCGGTGCAGTTGCCGCGCTTCGAATCGCAAGCCCAAACTTCATCCCCGCGCCCCCATCCCTCGCCGGACTTGTCGTAGCGCATCGTCGAAGCCACATAGTCGTAAATCTTGTGTGCCTTCTCAAGATTCGAATTCGCGCCCGCAGTTTGCTGTTTCGCCAGATCGGCAATCATGCTGTTCAGCGGCACCAGTTTGTCCGCCTGCAAGTAGCGCTGCAGCATCTGCTCGCTCGGCGTCGCGTAAGCCACCCTCTTCACCGCCACGCCGTCTCGCAGCGCCACATATTCCTTCCGGGTGACCGTGAACCGAATGCCCGCATCAAACCCCGAGGCCACCTGCTCCGCCGTGGGGCTGTACACGATAAATTCGTTACCGTATTCCTGATCATGCCCCATCGCGTGCCGCACGTCCTCCGTGACGGAGACACCGCTAGCCGCCGTTTGGTACATATCCAGCTTCGTCGGATACGGAACCCATAGATGCACCGGGCCTTGCGCGCTCGCAGTCGCCGGGAAGTGCACCTGATAGCTGAATTCAAACGTCCGCGAACCCGCCGCGCGCTCTGTAACGGCGGCAAGCGCGTGCTGACCGTGCAATGCGAGCACAACACCGAAGAGGATGGCCACGAGTGATGACAGAAGTACCTGCAAGCGCATCATGGAAAACTCCTGCGACCGAAGTGGAAAACGATGCGAACTCTGAGAGTATACTCTGGTGCGCCATAACGCAAAAACACTAGGGCGATGAAGAAATCGTGAAGCCTCTCCAAAGCATTCTCATTTCAATGATTTTCGCGGCCGCCTGTGCGACCTGCCCGGAATGGCTTTCCGCCCAGGAATCCTCCTCTCCTCCGGATGCCAAGCCAGCGATCACTGCTCCCGCGGTCCCCGCTCATCCAGTTCCCGCGGTCAACCGCGACCAGCATCGATTCTGGGATCAAACCAACGACTGGCTCTTTGCCGGCGTCGCCAGTTCGCGCGGACTCGACTATTCTTCCACCCTCAACATGCGCCGCCGCGGCAACCACGAAATTCTGCTCACCAACGACGTCGTCGACAATCACGCGGGCTTCGCGGCCATCGAAGCGGCGGGCACCGCGACCTCCATCGGCGTCTCGTACTTATTTCACCGCTACGGCCACCACAAGCTGGAACGCTGGACCTCCATCGTTCACATCGGTCTCACCACCGCGGGCGCCATTCGCAATTACAACCTGAAGACTGTGCATCCTGCGGCTTCTGCCCCCTAGCTGCCTTCGTGATGCGGCGGCATCCGCTCCGCTACATTCGCTCGCTACGCGAATGCCCTGGCTTGCAGTCTGGCGGGCCGGGCCTCATACTCCCCGCCCAGAACCAATGAATCGATGCCCGACGTCAGAACCGCCGCCGCAAAGACCCATCCGTCAAGGGAAGCACGATTTTCCACGTCATCACTTCGCTGTCCCGCTGTGCCTGAGTCTGCTGTTCGCGCCCGCCCTCGTCCCGCCTTGCAGCGCCGCTAAGCTTGCCCCACAAGCCACCCAAATCCAGGCCTATCCAGAGCGCCCCACTCCGTCCCAGCCCGCCGTTCCCGGATCGCCTCCGACGCAACGTCCCGCGCCCGAGCCCCCGAAAACAGAACAGTACACGCTGTCTCACGACCGCTACGAAAAAGCGGTGGCCTATTCCCGCGCGGAATATGTTTTGTATTTCGTTTCATACCTTCTCGGCGTGGTCGTGCTTCTGCTGGTTTTGCGACTCGGTGTCGCTGCGAGATTGCGAGATTTTGCAGAAAGCGTTGGCGCCAATCGCTGGCTTCAGGGCCTTGTCTTCGTCGCCTTATTGATCGGCATCCTGGACCTCTGCGACCTGCCCGTCCACCTCTACGGCCACTCCCTCTCCTTGCATTACGAACAATCCGTGCAGGGCTGGGGCTCATGGTTTTGGGATTGGTCGAAAGGCGAACTGCTGGGCATCAGTTTCGCCTTCGTACTGGTGCTCATTCTCTTCGCGGTTATGCGCTGGAGCCCGCGCCGATGGTGGTTCTTCTTCTGGCTGGCCACTCTACCGATTCTGCTTTTCGTTCTTTTCATTACGCCGTGGTTCATCGACCCGCTCTTCAACACATTTCAACCACTCGATGCAAAGTATCCAGCGCTAACCGCGGAGATGGAGAAAGTAATCCATCGCACCGGTTTGGATATTCCGCCAGATCGCATGTTCCTGATGGAAGCCAGCAAGAAAACCAACGACCTCAATGCCTACGTAACCGGCTTCGGTGCATCCAAGCGCGTCGTCGTCTGGGATACGACGATTCAAAAACTGACCACTAACGAAACCCTTTTTATTTTCGGGCACGAAGCCGGACATTACGTGCTCAACCATGTCCGCAATGGCTTCCTATTTTTGGCGGCCGGCCTACTCGTCGCCTTCTATCTAGGCTATCGCGGCCTGCATTGGGCTCTCGGCAGGTGGGCTCAGGACTGGAAAATTTACGGGCCCCAGGATTGGGCGTCGTTGGCCGTCCTACTTCTTCTCTTACAGGTGATCGCGTTCTTGTCCATGCCGATCGCGAATGGTTTTAGCCGCGTCCAAGAACACGCTGCCGATGTCTACGGGTTGGAAGTCATTCATGGAATCGTGCCCAACGCGGCCGAAGTAGCCGCACACTCATTCCAGGTATTGGGAGAGGTCGGTCTGGCGGATCCCAATCCGCCTCCAATTATTACGTTCTGGCTGTATTCACATCCGCCGCTGGCGGAGCGCCTGGTTTTCGCACACAGCTACGATCCGTGGTCCAAAGGTGAGTCCCCGAAGTACGTGAAGATCCACTAGGTAGAAACGGTCGTCCTGAGCATGTCTGTGTGCGCGCTTCACCATACCTCACGAAGCCCGCCGCCGCGCAAAACTCGCAACCTTCTGCCGATTCCCGCAGATCGCCATCGAACACCATCGCCGCCGGTGCGTCCGCGACTTGTCGCAGAAGAAAAGCCCGCAACCAGGATTGGCGCACCGGCGCACACGCGCCTCCGCGCCTTCGACAAGAATTTCCGCCGCGGACCGTGCAATGGCCGCCAGCAGCCAGTCCAGACCCCCTTCGCGAGCGATAAATTCCAGTTTCCAGTTTCCACTCTCGTGAATCACCTCGTCGTGCCCTTCCGTTATGCGTAAGACTTCGTTGATCGGTTCGGCCAATTCGCGGGGGACTCGTTCGCTCCTCACCATTGCCGCGAAGGCTCCCCGTAGCGCATTTCGCAGGCGAACAGCGCGCGATAGCACGGTAAAGGCGGCCTTAGGATCGGTCTGCGAAAGCCCCAGTAAATGAGCGCCACGCTCCGCCGAGACGATGCGCGCAGCCTCCAAAAACGTCACAAACCCTTCCCACGAGAGCTCATCATCGGGCGAACCTGGATACGAAGGAGCGTTGGCGAAATCGACGGCGAGTCTTCCGCCAAGCAAGACCACGATAGCGGCGCTTTGGGGCATGGGTATACCTCCAGTGTTTTTTGTTATGTCGAGCCAAATCAACGTGATGCCGGTTAACCGGTTAAAGATACCATAGCGGTTATTCCTCGGCCTATCAACTTTCACGCTCCAAGATCTTCCAAACTTCGTCGGTTTTACGCTACCAGCCGTCTATAGTTGTGGGTGCTCCAAAGGGATCTATGAAACTCACTCTGTGGACCTTCGCCGTCATTCCACTTTCTCTCCTTTGTTTCGCATGGACTGTCGGCCACTCCGCCAATCCTCGGCCAAAGTTTCCCCAAGCAGCATCACGTCAAAACGCAAACCCTCACGCGGTCACCGTGGTCGTCGAGCTCTTCACGTCGGAAGGATGCTCGTCCTGTCCGCCGGCAGATGCTCTCCTGGAGAGGCTCGAAACGCAGCAACCCATCGCCAATACTCAGGTCATTGCACTGGAGGAGCACGTCGACTACTGGAACAACGGAGGCTGGATGGATCCCTTCTCCAGCCGGGAATGGACCATGCGCCAGGAAGAGTACGCCGGCGTGCTCAAAAACCAGAATCCCTACACGCCGCAAATTGTTGTTGACGGCCACACGGAATTTGTCGGCAACCGGGAAGGCTCAGCCCGCGAGGCGATCGAGAAAGCAGCCGCCCAGCCAAAGGCGCATGTGGTGTTGTCGCTAGCCCCGTCCGGGAAGTCCGGGACTCAACAGGCGACCGTCTCTGTGGACCAACTCATCGCAGCCAAGCACGGAGACAAACCGGAGGTCTGGCTTGCCATCACCGAGGCAGGCCTGCACTCCGCCGTCTCCGCGGGTGAAAACGCCGGCACCGACCTGCATCATGCTTCGGTTGTCCGGGCCTTCTACAAGGTCGGATCGATCAATCTGAACAAAGAAGCCTCGTACACGGGAACCTCAGCCGTGCGCCTCAATTCCTCCTGGAAGCGCCAGAACCTTCGTGTCGTCGCATTCGTGCAAGAACAGAAAAGCCGCCAGATCCTCGGCGCCGCCACCGCCCGAATCGAACCGTAGCATGCGGTAGCACAGGCACTCCTGCCTGTGCCCGCTGAAAACCCTGCAAGCCGTATCGATAACATCTCAACGCACTCAGCTGGGAAGGGTGCCCGCACTAGAAAAGTTCTCCACGAAAAGGGTACTCGCGAAAGAAGCCGCGAAAAACCCGGGCCTGCGACCCGACGTTCGAACCACGCCTGTGTTATCTTCGTTTTCGCGCGACGCCGCACAGAATCATCATCCATGCCTGACTCGCCTCTCACTGTTCCCATCGAACCTCCAGCCCCCAGTTTCTTCCGCAACTCGGATCTGCCCTTCGTCCTGCTGCGGTTGCTACTCTATCTCGTCCTCGTCGAAGCCTTCACGTACGGGTTTTTTTGGATCAGCAATTTCTTCAGGCCAGGCAGCACTACGCCCCTCACGACCACAAATCTCATGACGTCAGAGTGCCTCCGCCTTGCTGGCGTCTTCGCGGCGGCGTGGGTGATGTCGCGGCCCGAGAAGCGAAGCCTAGGAGGCTACGGCCTACCGTTGCGCGCCGCGCTGGGAAAGCGCTTTTGGCAAGGTGCTGCGTTTGGCATCTTTGAGATCAGCGCCGTACTCGCCACCCTCGCGGCGTTGGGCTACTACCACTTCGGTTCCGTTGAGATTCATGGCGCAACGCTTTTCCGATGGCTCGCCTTCTGGCTGGCTTTTTTTCTCGTTGTCGGCTTGTTCGAAGAATTCGCATTTCGCGGCTACGCGCAATTTGCCCTCACCCAGGGCGCTGGCTTCTGGTGGGCGTCGATCGCTACGTCCCTCACTTTCGGCGCGGTTCACATCACCAACCCAGGCGAAACCTGGGTCGGAATCACCGGCGTCGTTCTCACCGGCCTCTTCTGGTGTTTTACCCTGCGCCGTACCGGCAGCCTATGGTTCGCCGTCGGCATGCACGCCGCCTTCGATTTCGGCGAAACCTTCCTCTATTCCGTTCCCGACAGCGGCATGACTTTCCCCGGCCATCTCTCCAGCGCAACTTTAGCGGGGCCCGCTTGGCTCGCAGGCGGTACCGCCGGCCCCGAGGCAAGCATTCTCGATTTCGCGGTCCTGCTCCTGTTCTTCTATGTCTTCCACCTCTTGTTCCCACTCCGTTCCGAAAACCTGGCCGCCCTCGAAGAACCCGTTTCCAATGGATAGACCAATCGACCAACCGGGAGTCAGCCGGATGGATCAAAGATTCGGGGGTGCCTTTCAACGTTACGGACTTGAGGCCGGTTGTGTTGCCTCGATCGCGGCGTTTTTGAGGGCGTGATCGACGGCATCCTTCGCGATCACCCCATTTCGAGAGTGGTCCGTGATGTTGTCGTAGAGAAGTTGCGTGGCGTTAGGGCTTAGTTCCTTGTTGTATTCGCTGGTAATATCGCCGGCAGTTTGCAAAAGGATTTTCGCGGTCTCGGCATCCAGGTCCGCTCCGCTGACCTCGAGTCGCTTGCTTATGTATGTGCCGGCGATCCGCTCGGCGAGTTTGTCGGCGGTCTGGTAGTAGTATTCCGAGATTTGGCGATGCCCCTCCTCATGCTCGGCCACAATCTGAGTTGCCCCAGCCGGCAGCCAGATGTTGATGTCGAGTTTCAGCGTCACGATGACCTGTGTGATGGTGACGGTAGCGTGTGCGGCATCGGTTTTTCGAGGCTGGCCGCGGACACTGGCTCGCGACAAGAAATTGGAATCGCACTCAGCGTTTTCCCCCGCCGGCAAGGGTGGCATATCCGCCGGCGGCGCGGCCGGATCAAACGTGTGGCTCGCGAAAACCACGGGTTCCTTGTGGATCACCACCGCAGCTTCGCGGGCAGGGCGCGTTCCTGGGGAATCACTCGGCGTATGGCAGCCGAAAAAGAGCCCTCCCAGCAATACGCAAGGCACAATAAGGCGACGCAAGTGGATAAAGTCTCCGCAGGCATTTTCCGACAGACCACAACCCGAACCACCAGTTAATGTATGGCGGGTGCCGCGAAAGGCACTGCATTTCAAATAGCATCCCATCGCCTGCCGATCTACAAAGCCAGATTACGGCTGCAACGCCAAATTTTATCGCACCCTCTCCAACACAACCTTCGAGTCCGCTGGAGAAATGAAGAAGCGGCCCCACAAAACCACGCACGGTAAAGCAAACTGCCCAGCGTTGACAATCCGGACGTTTGACTTGTGATAGCATCTTTTCCACTCACCGACGGAACTCGCTCTCCGAGCGACGCAAAACAATAATCGCCAGGTCACTTGTAGAATCATTCGCGATGAACTCGACCGCTCCGGGCAGCGGTTGAACGAACTTGGTGTCAATTAAGTAAGGAGTTCTATGTCAGGCAAAAAAACGGCAATCGTCACAGGCGCGCAGCAGGGTATCGGTGCGGGTTTGGTGGAAGGCTTCCTGAAGGCAGGTTATAACGTCGTGGCAACGTCTCTGCAGGTCAGTCATTCATTGACGGCCTCCGCCAGCCTGGTTCTCGTCGATGGCGATATCGGCAAGCAGGAGACCGCCGCCAAAGCGGTCGAAGCCGCGATCCAGCACTTCGGAACCATCGATGTTCTGGTGAACAACGCTGGAATTTTTCGCGTCAAACCTTTCACCGACTTCACTACTGAGGACTTCGAGGCCTTGGCATCAACCAACCTGCTCGGATTCCTTTACATCACGCAGCTCACCGTTAAACAGATGCTGAAACAGAAATCGGGAAATGTTGTCAGCATCACCGCGGCGCTTGCCGATAACCCGATCGCTGGCGTAAATGCTTCGGTTTCCATGATCACCAAGGGTGGCCTGAATGCGGTGACGCGGAGTCTAGCAATCGAGTACGCAAAAGAAGGTATCCGCTTCAACGCCGTCGCCCCCGGAGTCGTCGATACCGGCCTGCACAAGAATGATCCTCAGGACGCTCTTAGGGCCTTACAGCCAATGGGACAAATCGGCAGCGTCAAAGACATCGTTGACGCTGTTCTTTACTTGGCAGAGGCAGTCCAAGTCACCGGAGAGGTGCTCCACGTCGATGGCGGCGCTCACGTGGGCCGTTGGTAGCCACCAAGACCGTTCGAACATCAGATGATCGATCAGTGATCGATCCTTAGGCATGGATAGGAGAGGGAAATGAATCCAAATTCGAATACGCAAATGGTTCGCGAAGGCTCTCGGCCGGCCAGTGCCGAGCAACGGTTGCAGGAACTTGGCATCCGGCTCCCGGCGCCTCCTGAGCCGTTCGGCACCTATGTCGAGGCGGTACAAACCGGCAATCTGCTTTTTCTGACCGGGATGCTTCCCACGGAGGGTCGTGAGGTGGCTGCGCCACGAATAAGGTCGCGTCGCGTGATCGAATTTCTATCTGCGGACAGCATGAAGGCTCCTCATTTTTGACGATTCATCGCGAGCCGCGATTGCGGCTTAGGCTTGGCAGATTCTATGAGCGTGATGTCACCATACCACGATCTATCGGGTCTCGGTGCCATGCCTGATTTGTACTTATCGGATACTGACCATGCTAACTTTCAGTTGGACGCCTCGATAACCTACGTGGTATAGTATTTCCAAGTAAGACCATGTACGCCGGGCTTCACACCACGGAACCCGATCTAGCCTAGTAACTGACTAATTAACACAGGATGCCTGTAACTGATTTAGAATCAACACTTACAAAAGTGTGTGAAAATAAAGGGATTTAACCATGTGTGAAATCAACACTTACACACAAACGGGGCGGGTCCCCCTGTCCTATGACGCTGCGAATCGGCCGTCAATGGACCAGT
>Ga0137403_10007641_pt1 | contig 12168 bp, 13 predicted proteins | sample CZOMad2_1_16fung_FD_122057 | JGI IMG/M metagenome (GOLD analysis project Ga0137403, IMG submission 122057) | Vadose zone soil fungal communities from Angelo Coast Range Reserve, California, USA - CZOMad2_1_16fungal (Hybrid Assembly) | ecosystem: Environmental > Terrestrial > Soil > Vadose zone...
AACGACGGGACCTACAAGATGGGAAAGGGAAAAATCGACAACCCAAGTGTCACGTTCATCACCAGCGACGCGGATTGGGTCGCGATGTCGAATGGGAAACTTAAGGGCACGTGGGCCTTTATGACTGGCCGACTGAAGGTTCGCGGCAGTCAAGCCGTCGCGAGAAAACTGAACGAAATCTTCCCCTAGAATTTCGCTTTTACCTCGAACTTGACGAACGGGGCGGGGTTTGTCTTGGCGCTCGCTTCAGCCCGAAAGAAATCAAAGCGGCGCTGAACGGTACAGCCGCCGCCGAGGGCGATGTCAAACGGCTTAAGACCAGAATAGGTCACCTGCACCCCAGCCTTATCCTCGCTGTATTGAACGACTGCGTTGTGTACTTGTAACTTTCTCTCTGGGGTTATGACGTCATCGGTGCGGTAACTTTCGTAGAACAAGTCGCCGAAGATCCGGAGTTCCCAATTATCACTGGGATTATAAACCAGGGCAGGTTTTGGGAACACGCCTTCCAGACGGAAATGGTCGCTGAACAGCCAAATGATACCACCGCCGGGGGCAATGATCGGATTTGAATAGATGCTGCCACCTGCGCCGATCACGGCGAAGATTTTGTCTTTCTTGAGCGGAAACGTGACCCACACTTTCCACGGCACGTCGATCGAATCGCTCGTGACATTATTTTGGAAATAAGGACCGGGCTCGATCTCGATACCCGCGCCGGCATGATCGTGCACCACGTACTCGAGCGCCAATAGAGCGTGCACGGTTTGGAGATGATCGGGCAACCCATTGTTGGTTCCATCGAAATCGAACCGCTCGTATTCGACGCCCGCCCGAAAATACCATTTCCCGGTGATGAGGAAGCGATGAGCGTAGCTAAAGTCATTGTAGAGCGAACTGCCGTTGCCAAACTTGCCGTGGTCGTCGAAGAAACTGCTATTGCCGGTGTAGTCCAGTTCGTAATCAAAAAGATCGCGGTGATTTTCATCCGCTGGCGTCGGGGAAGGTTGGGCCTCAAAAGTCGCCGGGCCGGCAAAGGCTGACGCGGCTGCGCTCAGAAACACGCTCATAAAGAACAGTCGAATGTTTTTCATAGGTTAAGACGACCCGGATACATATCGCATGAGCGAGCTGACCCCGGTGTATTGGATCGAAAATATTCTGGCAAGGCAATAAATCGGGAAAATCGTGAAGCGCTCCGGTGCGTGTTTTAGACAAATGGCCCGTGAACCTGCACTGCTCGACTGAAATCGCGTACTGGCACTCTTCGGCATTGTCGGATTCAGGAGCTCATCTTGGCGGCGAATTGGAAATGTTTTTCCGCTTGACGGGTGTTTAGTCGGCGCTATTTTCACTGGCCTTTTTCGTGACAAACGCCCTCACTCTCCCCCAGAATCCCATTACGGCCTTAGCCGTGGCCAATCCCCTTGTGGGTCCTGATCACGAGCTCGCTACATGGTTTCATGAGCGGCTCACTCCGGCATTTGTGAGCGTGCTCCGCGCATTCGCCGAGTTTGGTTCTGGCGAATGGATTGGGATCGTTATGTTTGCGCTGGTGTTGTTTTTTGCGTGGAAACGCTGGTGGCCCTCTCTTGTAACTTTGATCGTTGCTGTTCCCGGCGGCATGCTGCTGAACGAGTGGGTGAAGGTCCTTGTTCATCGACATCGTCCTTTCGTTGACGGCCCGTTCGTGGATTGGTCTGGTTACAGCTTTGCCAGCGGCCACACCATCGGAGCCACTCTGCTTTACGGACAACTCCTGCTTTTCGTCCTGCCAGCCCTTAAAACGCGCCACTGGCGGCTGCTCTGCATTGTCAGCGCTATGTCGCTGGTCGCCTTAGTGGGGTTCAGTCGTATCGCCCTGGGTGCGCATTTTTTGACCGACGTTTTGGCGGCAATCGTGTTCGGCGTTCTTTGGTTGGTGTTTTGTTTGATTGCCGGTAAGCCGCTGCGACGCAGCGTGGTTCTGACCCCTGGCGTGCCTCTTGTAAGCGAACCTGCCTTGGTGCCGGTCGAAGAGACACAACAACCCGCGCAAAGTCTCCTGGGTTGATCAGACGCCGCTCGGCGCAGATCTGCCCGAGTGTTGGCTTTTCGTCGTGACGTAGGCGCATCTTCGCGCGCGCGCCCGAATTGGTCTCGAACACAATGAAAGCGCCGGGCAAAATTCAGGTAACCGTATGGCTATTTGGCCTTGCCGGCGCTGTGCTCTTCACGGGATTGTTGATTCATCAAGGCGTCGGCCAGGTCCTCGATGCCTTCGCCACCGGCGAATGGGCGATTATGGGAATCGTCGTTTACCATCTCATCCCAATATTTCTCGACGCGCTTGCATGGTGGGTCCTTTTTCCGAACCCGGATCGTCCGCCGATGCTCCGACTTTTTTGGATGCGTTGGATCGGCGAATCGGTCAGCACGCTTGTTCCGTCGGCGGCGGTCGGCGGAGACATTGTGCGCGCGCGGCTGGCGGCGATCCGTGGCGTGCCGCTTCCAATTGCGGCCGGAACGGTGCTCGTGGACCTTACGCTCGGCATTTTCATCCAGGCCGGTTTTGCCCTGCTCGGACTTGTGCTGCTTGTCGATCTGACGGGCAAGACCAGCTTCGTCCGCCCGACTTTAATTGGAATCGTCATCGCGCTTTTTGCTTTTGCCGGTTTCTATTATGTGCAGCGGATGGGAATGTTCCGCTTTATCGGCCGCATCGTCTCGCGCCTGGCTGATTCGTCGGATTGGAACTCGCTCGTGCAAGGCGGCGACACGCTAGACCGGACCATTCGCTCTCTTTATGCGCGACGGCGCGGCGTTGTCGGATGTTGCGCGTGGACCATTGCGTCGCTCGTTATTGGCTCAGGAGAAATTTGGCTGGCGCTTTGGATTCTCGATTTACCGGACTCGTTTCTGAATGCGCTGATTTTGCAAAGCATGGTTTTGACCATTCGCTCGGCAGCGTTTCCAGTTCCAGCCGGCCTGGGAGTGCAGGAAGGCGGTTATCTTGTCGTCGGCAATCTGCTCGGCATTTCGGGCGAAGGTGCTTTCGCTCTGGCCCTGGTCGCGCGAGCGCGTGAAATCGGTCTGGGCATTCCGGGACTCATTTCCTGGCAAGTGATCGAAGGCCGCCGGCTCTTGCGGGCTCGCCTGGCAGCGACGGCTCGATAGTGTCCCAGGTTGACGATTATGTCTTGGAGCTTTGCCAGCCGCCGTTTTACTTTTGCCGGCTTCGCAAAGCTTGTGCGAACGCCCCACCAAATCCAGGCGAGCCCGCTCGGAACCGCGAGTTGATTTTCCAATTCGGCAATCACCTCCGTATCTCCGTATGCGTTAAGGAAGCAAAGTGCGAAGGGCAGCCATTGCCGGCTGGGAGCGATTGCAACGACGTCCAATAAGAAGACCAACAAATCATCGGCGTGGCGCGATGTCGCCGGAACCGATTTGTCATGGATAATTTCAAAATCGATCATGCGCGCCCGGCCAGTCTTCTCATTATAGATAACATTGCTCATGGTTGCATCGGCGTGGGACCACCCACCGCTGAAGTCGTCGCTCCAGAGTTGATGGGCCCGGCGCAACTCGCGGCCCGCGGCTTCCAGCATCTGCCGCGTGAGTGTGCCTCGAATCAAGTGTTCCCATAGGGTCTTACCCGGCAACTTATCGACACAGACTGTTTTCGCGCCAGATGGGAGGACGCGAAATCGATCGCCGTTGAGCATTTGAAAGCACTCTGCTTCCCAACGCCGCCAGTCTTCGACTTTGCTCCAAAAACGAATCGGTATGCCCGAAATGCGAAAATACAAATTGCCGAGGTCGGCCAATTGCTCGCTGTAAGCGTTGCGGCGCTTAAGGACGACTCGTCTGCCACGACGGACTCTCTCGGAGACAGAACTGAGTTTTACGGAATCAACGAACGTCGCTGCGGCGTTGGTCAGGGCCTGGGGGATGAGTCGCTCTGCCAAACTTGTCCCATTTTCCCGAGTTGGCATCGTTGAACTTCTATTCGAACTCATGGCCCTTGGCGACCGTATGAATTGGGCGGTTAACCTGCGCCCAGCGAAATCGTCTCTCCGATTCTCATCACCCGCAGTTCCGCCTTTGCCCCGCGTTGTTTCAGTTCGCGGCCAAATGCTTCGGGCGTTCCTGTCAAAATCGGAAAGGTTCCGTAATGCATCGGAATCACTGTCCGCGCTTTGACCAGCTTTACTGCTTCTGCCGCACGAGCGGGTCCCATCGTAAAATGGTCCCCGATGCAAACCAGCATGATGTCGATCTTGTGGAAACGGGACACCAGCGCCATGTCGGAAAACAAATCCGTGTCGCCAGTATGATAAATCGTGGGGCCGCCGCGAATCGCGATCACTAATCCGGCGGGATTGCCGGCGTAAACCGACGGTGCGGTTTCCTCTTTGGAAACTCCGGAGCCATGCCACGCGGGCACAAACGTAACTGCGATTTCGCCTCCGAGAAGAGTGAGCGTGCCACCTATGTGCCCGGTTGTTTCAACATCAGCGAGCTCACTCGGATAACCCAGGGTGGTAACAATCGCCGCCGATAAATCGAATGTTGCTACCAGTTTCGCACGCGTCTTTTTCCCGATCTCAACCGCGTCTCCCACATGATCGGAATGTCCGTGCGTAACCAGAATCAAATCAACACGCTTCAGTCCCGCGACTTCGTCTTTGCCCCGATCATGAACCGGGTTCGTCAGCCAGGGATCAATAAGCAGAACATGACCGTTGGGCGTAACAATCTTGAAAGCGGACTGGCCATACCAGGTGAGTTGTGTGTCCATGGCAATCACCAAACTGAAAAGGATTCGTTCGGCAAGGGCGATGAACAGGGCGCGCTGCGGCATCCGGCAACCGACGTTTCCTCATTCGTCATTAATTCGTCATTCGACATTCGGCATTCGTCATTTTATTTACGCTCGCGCTTTATGGACCACGATTCCGCCCACCAACATCTCAGCGCGAGCGAAACACGCATGGCCGCCCTCATCGCGCGTTCGCGGCCGTATGAGATCAAGCCAGCCGTTGCAATCCGCCCGTTTGACGCACTGGCGGAATCCATCGCCTACCAGCAACTAAACGGAAAAGCCGCCGCGACGATTTGGAGCCGCGTCCGTGGGCTTTATCCCAAAAGAAAATGGCTCGATCCGAAGAAAGTCCTGGCAACACCGGACGATATGCTTCGTGGCGCCGGTCTTTCGCGCGCCAAAGCCGCAGCGTTAAAGGATCTCGCTGCAAAAACGATTGACGGCACCGTGCCATCCGGCCGCTCACTTCTTCGGATGAGCGATGACGAAATCGTCGCGCGTCTCACAACTGTGCGCGGGATTGGCCGCTGGACGGTCGAGATGCTTCTCCTTTTTGACCTCGGACGGCCGGACGTCTGGCCGGTTGACGACTACGGTGTTCGCAAAGGTTTCGCCAAAACGTTCGGCAAACGGAAACTTCCTACGCCGAAACAACTGATGAAGCACGGAGAAAAATGGCGGCCGTATCGCTCAGTAGCCGCCTGGTACTTCTGGCGCGCGCTCGATGATGCTCCTTGAAGCGGCGAGGAGACGCACCGCTTTTGTCATTCTGAGCGAAGTGAAGAATCTCGAATCAGCTGCGGGATTTGATCTGCCGTCAGCAATAATCAGAGATGTTTCGCTCCGCTCAACATGACAATCGGAACGTTACCGCTTCAACCAGTGAGCCGCGATCCAACCGCGCATTTAACTTGCGCCTACCGCAGCGGTTCACTAAAACGGCGATTATGGCCATGATGCACGTTAATCGGGGCGCAACAAGTTTGGGCGTATTTTCTGAAGAGCAAATTCGCGAAGGCCTGCGCACTGGCCGCTTCGCTTCCAGCGATATTGCCTGGCGCGAAGGAATGCCAAATTGGCAGCCGTTATCACAATTCGCGGAGTTTGCCGGCGTTGCCTCCGACGCACCGCCTCTCCAGAGTGGCACAACGGTACCAGCGGCGGCTCCGCGCAGCGGTCTGCCTTGGGAACACCGGCAGGACCGCGGGTTTTTCAACGCGTTTGTCGAAACGCTGGTAATGGTTCTGACGAAGCCGGGCACGGCATTCGCGGTTATGCGGACCGAAGGAGGGCTAGGTGAGCCGCTTCTTTATGCCATCATCGGCGGCGGCGCAGGGGTGATCGTATGGTTCATTTTCTCGCTCATTTTAAACTCGCTGGGCTTTCTCAACCCTCGCGAGACGAGCTTTGGCCCCATGGTGGGTATGAGTGTGAGTTTCGTTATGTTGGTGTGGCGTTTGGTTGCTGTGGCTATTGCACCATTCATTTTCGGCGGGTTGGTTCACCTGGCTCTGATAGTCGTTGGCGGTGCCAACAAAGCGTTCGAAACGACATTTCGCGTCATCTCCTTTTCGCAAGGTTCCACTGCTCCGCTTCAACTGGTGCCATGCTGTGGTGGGCTCGTTGCTCTTGTCTGGTGCCTAGTGGCAAATTGTATCGGCGTGGCGCGCGCCCATGAAATTGATACAGGCCGCGCCACTCTTGCCGTGTTGTTACCCGTCATTGTTTGTTGCGGCGGCGGAATGTTGCTTCTATTCATGTTCGGCGGGCTTGCGCTCCTTCAACACAACTCGAGCCACTGAACTATGCGGGTTGTGGCGCGCCGGTTGGAAGGGGGAGAAGTCGATTACGAGCTGGTGTGGCTGAGCGCTTCACTTACCTCGCTCGGCATCGCGGTTGCTTGGTTTACGCTTGGTTTGCCATGGCCCGTCTGCATCTTTCACGAGATTACCGGATTGCCGTGCGTCACCTGTGGCATGACGCGATGTGCGATTCAATTCTTTCATGGTCACTTTCTCGCTGCATTGAAATGGAATCCGCTCGTGTTCACAGCGCTATGCGGCATAATGGCGTTTGATCTCTACGCGTTTGCGATACTCACAACGCGCGCACCACGTTTGCGAATCTCCTTTGTCACCCAACGAGCGAGAACGTTTGTGCGTGTCTCTGTCATTTTAGCATTGGCGTTGAACTGGATTTATCTGCTTTCGCACTGGCGCGATTTTTGAATGGTAGGGTCGGCGCGCTGCGCCGACCGGACGCCGCAGCGTGGCGTCCCTACCGGCACCATTCGTTTCCACGATCATTTTCTTCGTGCACTTCGTGTCCTTCGTGGTTCAACTTCTTGCCTGATGCGAATTCTCGTTACGGGTGGCGCCGGTTTTATCGGGTCGCATCTTGTCGAGAAGCTGCTGGCGGGCGGATATGAAGTGCTCATCCTCGACGACTTCAATGATTTTTATGATCCGAAGATCAAGCACGCCAACATTGCCGGTTTCGCCAAGGACGTGACCATTCACCACGTGGATCTTCGTGACGGCGAATCAGTGCGAAATGTATTTCACCGCGAAAAAGTTGACACGATCGCGCATCTGGCCGCGCGCGCAGGTGTTCGACCATCGATTCAAGAACCGCGGCTCTATTACGACACAAACGTCACTGGGACATTACACCTGCTTGAGGCCGCGCGAATGACAAGTGTCGAGCGCTTCATCTTTGCATCCAGCTCATCCGTGTACGGAGCCTCGAAGACGATTCCGTTTTCTGAGGACGAACATCTCACACAGACACTCAGTCCCTATGGCGCCACGAAAGTTGCAGGCGAATTTCTCTGCTCCACTTACTCGTATCTGTACAACATGCGTGTGGTCGCGCTGCGTTATTTCACTGTGTACGGGCCGCGGCAACGGCCAGATCTCGCCATTCATCAATTCACCCGGCGCATCTACGCTGGTCAACCGATCGACCAGTTTGGGAACGGCAGCACCAGGAGGGATTACACATACATTGACGATGTAATTCAGGGAACCATGGCGGCGCTGCAGTACGAAGGCCCGCTATTCGACGTTTTCAACTTTGGGGAGAGCGAGACGATTCAGCTCAAAGACTTGATCGTGGCAATCGAAAATGCGCTCGGCAAAAAGGCAAAAATTAACGAACTGCCGGAGCAACCCGGCGATATGCCTCGGACTTGCGCAGACATTTCCAAGGCAAGAAAATTGCTCGGCTACAATCCAACCACGCGATTAAGCGACGGACTCCCGCGTTTTGTCGATTGGTTTTTGCGCAGTGGCAAATGAAGAGTTCGATCCAGGAGTTGCCCTTCGGTCAACGCGCCTGTTTCATCGCAGGTCAGGCGAAATCTGGCACAACGCTTTTGGTGGCATTACTCGATAATCATCCCCAGCTGCTCGTTCTTCCGGAAGAAACCGCTTATTTTCCTACCGTCCTGACCAAATACGCGCCACGCGGTCGCCGGGCGCAGTTTGATTACCTGACCAAACAATCGCTTTCGAACGTGCTGTTCGGTGGCCCATGCAAATGGGGCAAGCGGAATTACTCGACGTTTCCAAGCCAGAAATTTCTCGAGAGCTTTGAGCACGCGGCATTTGATCCCGCGAATACGCAGGAGGATCTGCTTGTGCTCATGGTCAAAGCATATGCGGCGACGCTGCAACGGCCGTTGGATACGCTAGGACGGTGGGTGGAAAAGACTCCGGCCAATCGTAACCACATTCGGGAGATCCTCAGGCGTTTCCCACACGCAAAAATCCTGGTCACGATTCGCGATCCGCGCGCCATTCTTGCGGCGCAAATCGCGTTGGAGAAAACGAGGCAAACAGGAAGATTCTCGACCTATTATGTGATTGCGCATTGGCGGGTCGCTGCGCGGCTGGCCAGGCGAGTGCGCGACGGAGACGTTCCCGGATTCGTGGTGCCCTATGAAAAATTGGTGTACGAGCCGGCCAGGACGATGGGCGAAGTTTGCAATTACTTGGAGATCGATTTCGATCCAGACACCGTGTTGACACCGACGAAAGTGGGTCAGTTCTGGAGTGGTAATTCCGCGGCCCGGATTAACTTTTCGCAGATCAGCTCAGAACCGGCGACGCGGTGGCAAAGTGAACTTTCCAAAGATGAAATCGGATGGGTCGAATGGCATTGCCGGGAACTCATGCCGGAATTCGGCTATGAGCCAAGGCTGAACCGACGTGAGTTGCGATACTTCATGCAGCCGATCCGCGGTGAGCGTCCGCGAGAATACCTCAAGTCGCGCGCGTACTCGCTGCGCGATGATTGGATTAGACGCGAAGTTCAACGTGTCTGACTGGTCGGACTTGCATTGGCCTTGGAAGCACGCCATAATCAGGCCGAGATGTCGGGAATCTTCTTCGATCTTCCGAGCGTCCGGTTTCTACGACGATTCAGAGTTCTTGAACCAATGCTGCAAACGATTGCCGCAATACTGTTTCGTTGCCTGAGTGCACCGGGTTTCGCTTCCAGACGAGTCCGTTTCCGACACGACGAGGCGGAGTTTCCATTGGCGTCGCAGAGGAGAAAGTTCGACTGGGCTCTTGATGATTCGCGCGCCGCGGACGGTGTCCCGAACCTTTTCGGGGCGCTCCGCCATTTTAGCAATTGGAAAAAACTTGAGGACCAACATGAACTCTTATTCATCCGGAAGACGCCCACACCGCTCGCGCGGTGGGGGCCGACGCAGAGGGAACAACGAACGCTTTCGAGACCGGCAGGGAACAGCGAAAACGCAGAAAAAGACATTCTGGCAGCGGGTTGCCGAATTTTTCGGAAACGACAGAGACAAAAAGAAAACGGCAGGACAGCCGCGCAATGGGGCGCAGCCAGCGCGCGCGGCGCGGAAGCCTGAACGAATAGACGTGACTTCGCCCCGTCTTTACGTCGGGAACTTGTCCTTCGACGCAACTGAGAGCGATCTCTTTGAATTGTTCAACGGCGTCGGACACGTGCAGAATGCGGAGGTCGTAAGTTACCGGCACAACCAGCGCTCGAAAGGTTTTGCCTTTGTGCAGATGCAAAGCATCGAGGAAGCAAAACGCGCCGTGGAGGAATTGCACGACAAGGAATTCCTTGGTCGCAGACTCGTTGTCAGCGGGGCAAAATCCGATCAGCATCAGACGCGCTAAAATAGCGCATGGCTCTGGCTTGCGATGTCGTGGACGCGGCAAGCTGCAGCGCCGACGTCCTACTTCTTAATCTCCAAATACGTGCGGGCCTCCACGTGGCTCGTGCCTGGCTTGAATTCTTCAATCCGCATTTGTTTTAGAAACCAGCGTTCTTCGATCTTCTGCGCCGAGACCACTTCAAAACGCTTCGCCAACTGTGCGTTCCAGTCATAACCTTCCATGCGCATCAGTGCACCGCTCGCCTTGTCGACCCACAGCAGCACATTTGAATACTGAGACTCACGGGACGGGGCACGCAGTTGCAGCTTCCAGCAATTGCGAGTGCGAACTTTTTCCTCGCCGAGGACGCGCGCAGCCGGCCAGTAGAGGAATTTGAACGCCAAGTCTTCGTACGTCACGCTCGTGTCGCGGATTCTTTCATTAAGTTTCGAGCCCGCGAATTTTTCGGTCCCAGCGTCGCTCACAACATCAAGCCGCGAACTATTTTCACCGAGACGCAACTGCAAGGTCTCATCCGGATTCGAGAATGAGTAACGAATTAGCGGCCCGTTTTGCACAAGCCGAAATGGAATTACGACGTCATTTTGTCGAAGCTGCCCCTGCAGATCGATCTGTTGGCGCGACTCCATCATTCGCACAGAAGCGAGGATGTCCTTCGCAGAGGGGGGAGACTGGCCACGTGTTGATAGTGTAACGGCCAAACAAATGGCGAGAACCAAATGACGAATGACGAATGACGAATGACGAAACAAACTCGAATGCTCAAATGACGAACGCATCATCCGAAGTTTTTGTCTACTTGCTACGGCTTCGGGATTTGTCATTCCTTCGATATTCGACACCTGGCATTCGTCATTAGCTTCGCTCGTCATTCGTGCTTCGTGATTGCCCCGCGTTTGTTTATTAAACGGGTAGCGATTAAACCTTAACCCGATCGAGTTGACTCGCATGGACCAGTCTCTGTTTCCTTTGATTAACCAACAATGGACAAGCCCATTTCTGGACTTGTTCATGGCGGCGGTGAGCGACAGCGAGATTTGGAGGCCGTTGTTTATTGCCGTAGGAGTTGTCACGCTCTTTGTCGGCGGGTTCAAAACGCGTGCATTCGTGGTCTGCCTGGCATTGTCCTTGTTAATCGGAGCACTTGTGACTAGCGGATTAAAGTCGGCCATCGATCGTCGTCGACCGAAACAGATACAAAGTGTTCGGATGGTACAGTTGCAAAAGGCGCACCCTAAATTTCTCACTCTCTTCAAGAGACCGACTATTCGCTTTTCCGATTCTTCCGATCGGAACCAATCAGGACCATCCTTTCCGTCAGGGCACGTGACGAACAACACCATGATTGCCGTTTTTTGCACGCTGTTTTATCGTCGGCCCGGCTGGCTCTACTGGTTCGTCACCGCTGCAGTCGGTTATTCGCGAATTTATCTCGGCTCGCATTGGCCCAGCGATGTGATTGCTACTGTTTTCCTCGGAATTGGTGAATCGCTGTTGTTGCTCGCCGTGTTCGAATTAATCTGGAGGATCTTCGGACCCAAATGGATGCCGCAGCTTTCTGCGCGCCATCCGACATTGGTTGGCGATTCAAATGATAACGCCCAGCCAAAGCCCGCCCGCCCTCGCCAACGCGCGCCGCAATTTCCTGCATGAGCACCACGCGCGCGGTCTGGATTTTCATCGTCGCGCTCACGGCGATCCGATGGTCAATGCTGCCGACCACTGATCTGGAATTCGACGAGGCGCATTACTGGATGTGGTCGGAGCGCCTCGCGCCGGCATACTTTAGCAAAGGACCAGCCATTGCTTTTGCCATCCGCGCCAGCACTGCGCTGTTTGGGGCGAACGAGTTTGGCGTCCGCTTCTTTAGTCCGTTGTTGGCAGCAGGAACAAGTCTGCTGCTGTTCTATTTCGCCCGGCGTTTATTCAATGGCACCGCTGGGTTGTGGGCGGTGATCGCGTTGAACGTCACGCCGATATTTAACATCGGCGCGTTTCTAATGACCATTGATGCGTTGTCAGTTTTCTTTTGGCTGGCGGCGATGTTCACGTTTTGGTTGGCTGTGGAAAAAAGTCCGCGTTTTTCGTGGTATTGGCCTGTTACTGGATTGTTGACTGGGCTCGGGTTCCTTTCCAAATACACAAACGCACTTGCGCTTATCTCGATCGTATTGGTGCTTTGTTTGGCTCCGCGGCTCA
>Ga0137403_10007644_pt1 | contig 12167 bp, 10 predicted proteins | sample CZOMad2_1_16fung_FD_122057 | JGI IMG/M metagenome (GOLD analysis project Ga0137403, IMG submission 122057) | Vadose zone soil fungal communities from Angelo Coast Range Reserve, California, USA - CZOMad2_1_16fungal (Hybrid Assembly) | ecosystem: Environmental > Terrestrial > Soil > Vadose zone...
CCCTCGATCCCAAGCAGATGCCGGTGCTGGAACGGAGCCTCGGCGGCGCCTCTGTGCATGAGCCCGGGACTATAGGGGCGTGCTTTCGCCGGGCAATGACAACGGCGGCGCGACGAGTGCACCGCGCCTGTCGGCATCGTCGCGCGACACCTTGAACAAAATCGTCCAAAAATTACGTATATCCCAAATGGATATACAGAGGTCGGGAATGGCACGCTCCACCGTTTTTATCAGCAATCGAAGCCAAGCCGTGCGGCTTCCCAAAGCAGTCGCGTTTCCTGAGGGGGTGCATCAGGTCGAAATCATCAGGCTCGGCAACAGCCGATTGATCACGCCCATTGGGCGGCGCTGGGACGAGTTTTTTGCCGACGGACCGCCCGTATCCGAGGATTTCATGAGCGAGCGCGATCAACCCTCGGTTCAGGAGCGCGAGCCGTTCTGATGCTCGAGTATATGCTCGATACGAACATCTGCATCTACGTCATCAAGAACCGTCCGGCCGCCGTGCAGGAGCGGTTTGATCAGCTTGCCGAGGCGCTCTGCATCTCGGGGATCACCCTCGCTGAGCTGCTGTACGGCGTCGAGAAATCCGCGCGCCGGACCGAGAACCTTCGGGCTGTCGAACAGTTCACAGCCAGGCTCGAAGTCGTACCGTTTTCGCCCAGAGCGGCTGCGCATTTCGGGCAGATACGAGCCGAACTGGCGAAGCTCGGCACGCTTTGCGGTGCCTACGATATGCTGATCGCGGCCCATGCGCGCAGCGAAGGTTTGATGCTCGTCACCAACAATGTGCGCGAGTTCCAGAGGATACCGGGGCTTCTGGTCGTCAACTGGGTCTAGCAAGTCATCCGGCGGCGCTAAAAAAGCGCCCAGGCCGGCGACGACCCCGATCGGCAGGGCAAGCGCATGGACGATCATGGAATGGCTCTCGCAGCGTTCCTCGATGCGTCGTGCAGATCATAGCGGTTTCCCCTCCCGGCTCGGCTTTCTGATCGAGGGCAATATCGTCGTTGTCGGCGCGTCGGGATCGGGCCTAGCGTCGGTCTCCAAGAAACCCGGAGCGTCGCAGAGGGGAGCAGCTCATGGATCTGCGTCTCAAAGATAAAACCGTGCTGATTACCGGCTCGAGCCGCGGCATCGGCCTCGCCACCGCCAAAGCCTTTGCCTCCGAAGGCTGCCGCATCGTGCTGTCGGCGCGGTCGGCAGGCGGTCTCGCCGAGGCCGAGGCCGCCCTGCGCGCGGGCGGCGCCACGGTGGCGGCCCAGGTGGCCGACGTCACGCAGCCCGAGCAAGCGGCGCTGCTGGTCGAGACGGCCTGCGCCGCGTTCGGCGGCATCGATATCCTGGTCAACAATGTAGGAGGCGGCCGAGGCGGGTCACGGATCGCCGACAGCACCGACGAGGACTGGCGCGCCGTCTTCGAGGTGAACCTGGTGCAGACCGTGCGGATGATGCGCCTCGCCCTGCCGCGGATGAGCGGCCGCGCAGGAGCGGCCGTCGTCAATGTCGCGTCGATCTCCGGCTGGTCGCCGCAGCGCGCGATGGCCGGTCAATACGGGGCAGCCAAGGCGGCGCTGATCTACGCCACCGAGCGCTGGGCGCTCGAATTCGTGGCGCACGGCATCCGGGTCAACACCGTCTCACCCGGCTCCATTCTGGCCGAGGGCAACGGCTGGGACCGCTACCGAACCGCCAATCCCGCCAATTTCGATGATTACGTTCGAGGCGGTTTTCCGATGGGCCGACTGGGCACGGTCGAGGAAATAGCGGACGTCATCGCCTTCCTCGCGTCGCCGCGCGCGCATTGGATCAATGGTCGGAACATCCCCGTCGATGGGCTGGAGCAACCCTATGCGCCGGCCGGGCGCCGGCCGTTCTAGCCGTCGTCGCCCGCGGGCGAGGCTCAGGAGAGTTCCTCTGCAACAGCCTTTTGAACTGCCGGCCGCTCCGAAACGCGGCGCCGGTGAGCGATCACTCGCGGCAACGGTGCCAGGTCGACCCCGTCGCCCTCCAGCCACCCCGCCAAGGTGAACAGATAGGGGTCGCAGATCGTATAGGCCTCGCCCATCACCCAAGGCCCCTTTAGCATCTCATGCTCGATCAGCTCGAAACACGCGGCGACCGATTGCGGCACCTTGCGCTGCATTGCGGCAATCGCAGCCGGGTCGTCGGCCCAGCGCTGACCGCGCATGCGGTGAGCATGCGCCACATGAACCGTCGAGCACAGATAGCTGTTGAATGCCTGCACCTGGGCAAAGGCAAAGGGGTCATCGAGCGGCGCCAAACCCGCCTCGGGAAAGCTTTGCGCGATAAAGGCCAGCATGGCGGGCGTTTCAGTCAGAATGCCTTTGTCAGTGACCATGGCCGGCACCCGACCCTTGGGATTGATGGCGAGATATTCGGGGGCGCGCTGCTCGTCGGCCGCAAAGCTGATTCTCACCGCCGAATACTCGGCGCCCGCCTCTTCCAAGGCGATGTGCGATGCCAGTGAGCAGGTATTGACCGCGTAAAACAGCTTGATCATGGCAGCTCTTTCCGTTGGCGCGACACATCCGGCGCCGAAGCATAGCCGAGGTGAGATCGCCGCCACAGTCGAGAGTGGCGTGATGGTAGGGGAACTTCACCCGTTTGGCGCCCGGCCGCTGTTACGTCAGCAGCTTTTCCAGCGTCTCGAGGGTGTCGGCTTCGCCGACGGGCTTGTCCCAGCGGACGCGGTGGACGCGCGGGAAGCGCATCGCCACCCCCGATTTGTGGCGGGTCGAGCGGTGCACGCTGTCGAAGGCGATCTCGAGGACGATCTCAGGCGCCACCTCGCGCACCGGCCCGTAACGCTGCACGGTGTTGTTGCGGATCCAGCGGTCGAGGCGCTGCAATTCCTCGTCGGTGAAGCCCGAATAGGCCTTGCCGACGGGCACCAGCTCGCCGCCGTGCCAGGCGCCGAAGGTATAGTCCGAATAGAATGACGAGCGCTTGCCGTGGCCGCGCTGGGCGTACATCAAGACCGTGTCGAGGGTCAGCGCTCCGCGCTTCCATTTGAACCACGGGCCCTTCGGCCGACCGGCGAGGTAGAGCGAGTCCGCGCGCTTCAGCATCAGCCCCTCGATGCCGCGCTCGCGCGCGCCGTCGCGCAGCTCGCGCAATTCCTCCCAGCGCGAAAACGGCACCAGCAGCGACAGATCGAGACCCGGCGGCAGCTCACGGGCATACCACCCCTCGAGCCGTTTCCGGCGCTCGACAAAAGGAAGGGTGCGCAGATCCTCCTCACCCGCGCGCAGGATGTCGTAGAGCCGCACCGCCGCCGGGTAGTCGCGCAGCAGTTTGGGGGTTGGCGTCTTGCGGTTGAGCCGCTGCTGCAGATCGTTGAACGGGGCCACCTCGCCATTGCGCAGCACCAAGAGCTCGCCGTCGAGTGTCACATCGGCCGGCATCGGCTCCAGAACATCGGGAAAGGCGGCCCCGATATCATCACCCGAGCGCGAATAGAGCCGCCGAACGTCGCCGCGGGCGACGAGCTGGACGCGGATGCCGTCCCATTTCCACTCGGCGAGGTAATCACGCGGGTCGAGGCCGCCGAGGTCGGATTCCTCGATCGGCTGCGCCAGCATCAGCGGGCAGAAGGTCGGCAAATCGCCAGTCTGCGGCGGCGGACGGCGCCCCTCGAGCCACTCGAACAATGGTTGATACGGCGGTGCGAGGGCGTGCCAGACCTCTTCGATGCGATCGATCTCGACACCGCCCCACTCGGCGAGTGCGGTCTTGGCGAGGCGGGCCGAAACCCCGATGCGCAGGCTGCCGGTGACGAGCTTCGAGAGCGCCCAGCGCCCGGTCGCATCGAGCGCGTCGAGCCACGCCTCGAGCAGGCTTCCGACTTCGTTGCGGCTCGTCGCCTTCAGCTGTTCGACGATCTCGCCCAAGCTCGGGACGGGTGCCTGGACACCCGGTGTCTCGGGCCAGATCAGCGACACGGTCTCGGCGAGATCGCCGACAAAATCATAGGACCATCCCAGGAGCTCGGGGTCGACCCGTGCCGCGGCGAGTACCCGTACTTGGCTCGGTTTTGCCGCATCGAAGACCAGCTCGCCGGTTAAGGCGGCCAATGCCCAGCCCCGTTCCGGATCGGGCTGGCTCGCAAAATACTCCTGCATCAGCCGCAACTTGCCGTTGCGCGACGGGGTGAACAGCAGCGCGTCGAGGAGGGCTGCGAAGCGGTTCACGCTCGTCCCGGGCGGGCGAAGCGGCTCACTCGTCTTCCTCGAAGCCGGTCAGCGCCAGAGCGCGGGCGCGATAGCCCTTCTGCCGCGCGTAATGTACGAGCGCTTCTTCACGGCCATGGGTGACCCAGATCTCCGCAGCGGCGACCTCTTCGATGGTCGCCGTCAGCTCGTCCCAGTCGGCGTGATCGGAGATCACCAAGGGGAGCTCGACCCCCCGCGCCTTGGCGCGCTGGCGCACTCGCATCCAGCCCGACGCCATCGCGACGACCGGATCGGGCAACCGGCGCGACCAACGGTCGGTCGTCGCAGCCGGCGGCGCCAGGACGATGCGCCCTCTGAGTGCCTCCCGAGAAACATCGGCGAGCGGGAGGACCGGACCCAGCGACACCCCGAGGCTCTCATAGAGCTCGGTCAAGCCGATCAGCGCGCCATGGAGATAAACCGGCTTCTCGTAGCCCGCTCGCCGCAGCAGCGCCAAAACGCGCTGGCATTTGCCGAGCGCGTAGACCCCGACGACATGGCAGCGGTCGGGGAAGAGTGCGAGCGAATGCAGCAGCTTGTCGATCTCTTGCCGGTCGGGCGGATGGCGGAAGACCGGTAGCCCGAACGTTGCCTCGGTGATGAAGAGATCGCCATTGCAGGGCTCGAAGGGTGCACAGGTTGGGTCCGGCCGGCGCTTATAGTCACCGGAAACGACAACCCGAGCGCCGCGATAATCGAGCACGACCTGGGCGCTGCCGAGCACATGCCCGGCCGGTAGGAGCCGCAGCGCCACACCGCCGACCGTGACGCTATCGCCGTAGGCGAGCGGCTGCAGCGCGCCGCCCGCCGCCTCGCCATAACGCTGGCGCATGATCGCCAGAGTGTCCGGCGTGGCGAGCACCCCCTCATTCCCCGAGCGGGCGTGATCCCCATGCCCGTGGGTGATCACGGCGCGCGCCACCGGAATCTGCGGGTCGATGTAGAAATCCCCGGGCTCGCAATAGAGCCCGGCGGCACTCGTTCTGATCCAAGTCTCGGGCCGCAAGGAAGCGAGCGGCATCGGGCACCGCGTGGTGGTTGCAGACCTCCCGATATAGGCTACGCCGTCGCCCGAAAAAGAACGACTGGCCTCAAGGTCGCCGGGATCAGAGCTCGGGCGAGGTCACCAGGCGCGCGATGGCGTTTAAATCGCGGATCAGGATCGTCCCCTTGCCGAGTTCGATCCAGCCCGCCTTGTGCCAGCTCTGCAGAATCTTATTGACGCTTTCCCGGCTGCCGCCCGCGATGTTGCCGAGCTCTCGCTGTGAGACGTGAAGTTCGATCGGCGAACCCGGAACCCCGTGCAAGGTGGCGCTCTCGGCAAGAAGCAGCAGCGCTTTCGCAACCCGCGACTCGAGATGCCGAAACAGCACGTCCTCGACCTGCTCGCTGGTCTGTCGCAACCGCTGGCACAGGATCCGCAGCAGCATCATACAAATGTCCGCCCGGTGCTCCAGGATCGGCATGAAGTCTCGGCGATTTAGCACCAAGAGTTCGCAGTCGGTCATCGCGACCGCGTCCGCCGATCGCTCACCGCCATCAAGCAGTGCTATTTCGCCGAAAAGATCACCGGGGTTCATGATGTTCAGGACGATCTCCTTTCCCTCGGCGGAGACCGAGCTCATTTTTGCCGTGCCGCGCAACACCAACATCATGCTGTTGCCCGGCGAACCCTTGGCGTAGATCTCGGTGGTCGCGGGATACCGCTCGACTCGCGAGTAAGCCAGCAAGGTGTCGACCTCGCCGGGGGTCAATTTTCCGAGCAGGAAGTGGCGCTCGAATATCTGCCTCTTTTCCTCGTATGTCGGACCGGCCATCACAGTCCTCCTCAGTGAGCGGCTACACGAGCGCGCACCGTGCGTTCGTTGCTGCCGCTCGCGTAACAAGCGCAACAGCTCGCGCCTGACGGCACCATGACCGCCGCGTTCGCTGCTCATCAATCGCGCCCTTATGATAAGCGTTAACGCTGCTCATCGTCTCGGACAATTCGCGTCCGCCGGCTGCAGCAAACCGCGTAATCGGCGAAGCAACGAAGCCCAAGCCCGCGAACAGGGCGGCAGGAGAGGATGGCTGCTCGACTGGGCTTGCGAGCGCGACGCGTCGTCGCGCTCGAGCCCGGCCCGGAGGCATACCTGCTTGGCTTCAGCCTCCTCGGCCCAGCGAACAAAGATCGGTTTGTGGGTGCTCACGGCGAACTCCCCGAAATGGCGAAACCATTCGATTGCGGAGCAGGTAAACACCGGTCGCGGCGCCCCAATGTGAGGTCGGTCACACAGGAGAAGAAATCTTAACGCCGGACGGCTTTACGGCACGCCGCGGGAACGCTATCGGGCCGGCTAGACAACTTGAACCTGTGAGAGGTCCCCTGTACGTTTACCTTGCTGTCAATATTCGCGTCCGCAGATCATCCCCCGGCGTTAGCGTATAGAATCACGGTATGAGATGCTCCCGATGCCACGGGGAGAACCCTCCGGGCATGAAGTTCTGCGGGCATTGCGGCGCGCCGCTAGGTCTCGCCTGTCCGTCATGCGGCGCCGATAATCCTCCCGAACACCGGTTCTGCGGCCAGTGCGGCGCGTCTCTCGATGGACCCGGCCCGCAAAATATAGTGTCCACGGCTTTAGCGCCTGAGCCCGGCCTTGGACGGGCTCCCCACGCCCTGGGCGTGCTGTCGGGGGAAATGAAGCAGGTTACGGTGCTGTTTTGCGACATCGTGGGGTCCACGCCGCTGACCGATCGGCTCGGATCCGAGGGGATGCGCGATCTCGTCAGCTCGTTTCTCGACACCAGCCTTGCCGAGGTACGCCGCTACGGAGGCGCGGTCCCGCAATTTACCGGCGACGGGTTCATGGCCGTGTTCGGGGCCCCGGTGACGCAGGAGGACCACGTTCAGCGCGCTCTGTTGGCGGCACTCGGCGTTCAGCGCGCCCTCGGCGGGGCGGCGGATCCCCTCGCCGCCGAAGGAAAGGATAAATTGGATCTGCCGGTGCGGATCGGCATCCATACGGGGTCAGTGGTGTTCGGCCCGATCGCCGGCGGGCTGGCGATGGATGACACGATTATCGGCGACACCGCCAACCTCGCCGCCCGCCTTCAACAGGCAGCCGAGCCGGGGACTATCCTGTTGAGCGAAGCGACCTGCCGGCTGGCGCAGAGCTATGTCCGGGCCGAGCCGGTCGGGCCCCTCATTCTCAAGGGCAAACCCGATCCGGTCTCGGCCTTTCGCTTGCTCGAGGTCTCGCAAACGCGCGCTGGGGTGCGCGCCTCAACGGCCGCCCGTACGACGACTTTCGTCAATCGCCACAGCGATCTGACGATCTTGCACAACTTTCTGCGGCAGGTCGAGAATGGTCACCGGCAAGCGGTAGGCGTCGTCGGCGAGCCGGGCATCGGGAAATCTCGGCTCCTCGCGGAATTCCGTCGGCAACTCGGAGCGGAGCGAGCGACCTGGTTGGAAGGCCGCTGCCTCTCCTACGGCACGGCCATTCCGTACCTCCTTCTCCTCGACATCTTGCGGGGCAATTGCGGCATCGTCGAGAGCGACAGCCGAGAAGCAATCGCCGAGAAGGTCAGTTCGGGTCTGCTACAGGTCGGGATCGACCCGGAGCAAGATGGGCCCGTTCTTTTCCATCTGCTGGGTATCGAGGATCGCAGCGGGTCGCCTTTGCTGTCCAATCCCGAAGCCGTCAAAGCCACAACGTTTGAGGTGCTCAGAAAGTTAACAATCAAGTTGACCTTGGAACGGCCGCTCATCCTGGTGCTGGAGGATCTGCATTGGATTGACAAGATATCGGAAGAGTTCCTCGGGTTTCTCGCAGAGAATACTCCCAATGCCCGGGTATTGATGTTGGCCAGCTATCGCCCCGGGTATCGCCCGCCGTGGATCGACAAATCCTATGCCGGACAGATCCCGTTGCAGCCGCTCTCGCGCGACGACAGCATCGACGTTGTTCGCTCGGTGCTGCGCATCGAACGCCTGATTGAGCTGCTGACCGAGGAAATCGTCGCCAAGGGCGACGGCAATCCTTTCTTCCTCGAACAATTGACGCTGCACGCCGGTGAGGCGGCTGGCGTTCGGTCGCCGCTCTTGGTGCCGGACACGATCCACGACGTCGTCATGGCCAGAATCGATCGGCTGCCCGAAGCGACAAAGCGAGCCCTCCAGACCGCCGCCGTTATCGGTCGGGAATTCCCCTCACGCCTGCTCGCGGCGCTGTGGCATGGCCCGGCATCGCTGGAGGACCAGCTGCGCGAGCTTTGCCGTCTCGAATTCATCTACGAGCGCGTCGAGACCGAGGGGGCGGTCTATACCTTTCGCCACGCCCTGACCCAGGAAACCGCCTATGGCAGCCTACTCGAGCGGCATCGCCGCACCCATCATGCCGCGGTGGGACGGGCGCTCGAAGCCCTCTATGGCGGTCGTACCGAGGAGGTCGCGGAACTGTTGGCGCTTCACTTTGCCCGGAGCGAGGAGGCCGAAAGAGCAATCGATTACGCGATCCTCGCCGGACGAAAATCGCAGCGGCGCTGGGCCAATAGCGATGCGTTGACGTATTTCAACGACGCGCTTCGCCGCCTGGACACGATGCCCGACAGCGATGCGAACCGGTTGCGCCGCATCGACGCCGTCCTCGACCAGGCCGAAGTCAAATATGCGCTGGGGCGCAACAAAGAGCATATCCTGGCTCTTGAAAACATTCGCGGCATTGTCGATACGAGCGCCGACCCGCCGCGCCGGGCGACCTGGCATTACTGGTCGGGGTTCTTGCACGCCACCTCCGGGGGACGACCGGATGTGGCGATCGCATACTGCCAAGAGGCTGCAAAGATCGCATCGGCAGCGGCTCTGGACGAGATCAATGCATTCGCCGAATCTTGCCTAGCTCAGGTCTACGTGATCGCCGGCCGGCTGCACGAGGGGATCGAGGCCGGCGAACGGGCGCTGGCGAGCTTCGAGGCGCGAGGGAATCGCTGGTGGGCCGGGCGGACGCTGTGGCATCTGACCGCGCTCGCGAACTATCTCGGGCGTTGGGAAGCCAGCCTCGACTATTGCCGGCGAGGCCTCGATCACGGAATTGCCCTGCAGGATCTGCGCCTCACGACGGTGGGCTGGACCCGGATGGGATTGGCCCATATACAGCAAGGCGACGTTGAACGCGGCCTGGAATGCTGCGAGGAAGCGCTGGCGCTTGCCCCGATACAGCGCGATGGCGCCTTTGCCCGAGTGGTCCGCGGTTATGGGAAGATCAAGGCAGGCCGCCTCGATGACGGCATCGCCGAGCTGCGAGAAGCGCTCGCCTGGTTCGAGAGCTCTCATATGCAGTGGACTTATGTCATTGGCGCGGTCTGGCTCGCCGAGGGTCACCTCCGCGCCGGGGACCGTGCCGCCGCCCGGCCGTTGATCGACTACGTGCTCGAGACCAGCCGTGCCACCGGGTACCGGCAATACGAAGGCCGGGGCTGTTGGCTGATGGCCGAGTGCCTCGCCGCCGAAGCGCCCGCTTCCGCCGAGGAGTGTGTCGACAGCGCGATCCAGATCTTCGAGGAGATCGGTGCGCGAAACGACCTCGCCAAGGCGTTGGTGACGAGGGCGGCACTGCACCAGAATGCCAGCGAAGCCGAGACACCTCGGCACCTGTTTCAGCAGGCTCGAGCGATGTTCCAAGAACTCGGTACTCGCGGCGAGTTCGCCCGGATCGACGCGGCGCTGGCGCGGCTCGGCGCCGCGTGAGGCGGCGCACCGACTATCGCAGAACGGATGGTATTTCCCGCGAACCAAGCGAGGGTTCTTGCAGGTCGCCGAAAAGTTACACCTGTGTGAATTGGCTCACACTGTTGAGCGGGTTCAACGGCCTTTGCATCTGCTATCAACCACGAGTCGATTGGTCGACCTAAACTCGTAAATCGCCCGTGACAACCAGCCAAACTGCAAAGGAGACCTCAAATGTCGATGGCTGAAGATCTCGGCAAGCTGATCATGACCATGAACCCCTACACGGATGGTTCGGAAGAGTCGATGGAGCCGCACACCTTCCTGCGGGCTCGCCATACCGGCGGGGGACGGGACGCTACCTGTATATGGATGGAGATGGACTCCTACGGCCCGGGAGAATGGACCTTCAAAGGCCAGGCTCACCACATTAACAGGGCGCTTCGGATTGCCTATCGCTGGAAGAAGACAAAGAAGACAAAGGGCGAGGAGGCCGACGAAGGCGACGAGGGCGACGAGGCGGTGTGGATCACCGACTACCTACTGATCGGTTTCGAAGGTTCAAACGGCGGCTGAGCGCCCGGCACGCTATTGGTACAGGGGAAGCCACGATTTTATGGCGGACCCATCGCTGGAGCTCGGCGACATCCAAGGCGACGTCCTGATCGGCCTTCAAAAGCGTGCCGAGTGCTTCGTCTTCTTCAAGATCGTCGATCCCAGTCTCTTCAAGAGACTGCTGAGGCTTCACATTGTGCGGCGGATCACCAGCGCCTGGCAAGCCAATCACTGGGAGCAGTTGCTTACTCAGCGCAGTCGATACGGAGGATCACCCGGCGCCTTCATGGGGCTGAATCTGGGGTTTACCCGCGATGGCCTCACCCAGCTGCTCGGTGCCGGCCGGCCGCGCCTCGATCCGTCGTTCGAACGGGGCGCCGACGACCCGGCAACGATCGATCGGCTGCACGATCCTCCGGCCGCGGCTTGGCTGAAGGAGTTCCGGTCGGATCGGATCGACGTGGTCTTTCTCGTCACCGGCCCCAGTGAGGGTCTGGTGAACTTCCGCCGCGCCGGGGTGCTCCGATTGCTCGGCAGCTCGGCCAAAATGATCTATTCCGAGATGGGGAAGACGCGCCCGGGCGGACAGCGCGGGTTCGAGCATTTCGGTTATCGCGACGGCATTTCGCAGCCTGGAATACGCGGCCTCACCCGAAGGTCGACGTCGAACCCGGACCAGGGGCTTCCGGGCCAGGATTTGATCTGGCCGGGAGAGTTCGTGTTCGGCTATCCGGGCCAGGATCCGAGCGACGCGGTCAAACCGGGGCGGCCCCCGGATATGGCGGCGCCATGGTTGCGCAATGGTTCCTACATGGCGTTCCGGCGGCTCGAGCAGAAGGTGCCGGAGTTCCGCAAGTTCGTGGCCGAGCGCGCGGCAAGACTGGGGATGGAGCCGGAACTGCTGGGCGCACGGATGGTCGGACGCTGGAAGAGCGGCGCTCCGCTCGAGCTCGCACCGCTGCGCGACGATTGGGCGCTCGGCGGCGACCCCAGGCGCAACAGCGATTTCGATTACGGCGACGACCTCTTCCAGCGCAAATGCCCGTATGCGGCGCATATCCGCAAGGTCTATCCGCGCGACGACGCGCCCGGCGGAGAGGCGGAGGCCCAGACCCACCGCATCCTGCGCGCCGGCATCACCTTCGGTCCCGAAGTGATGCCGGGCGAAACGACGACGCGCCACAGCCGGGGACTGATGTTCGTCTGCTACCAGACCTCGATCGCCCGACAGTTCGAGTTCATTCAGTGGCATCACGCGAACGATCCCGATTTCGTCAACGACAAGGTGCGGCCGGTGAGCGGCGCGCCGGTAACCCCGGGTTTTGACCCGATCATCGGCCAAGCGGCCGGTAGCGGCCCGCGCGAGATGGACGAGCCGTTCCCGAACTACCCCACGGGCAACCGGCGGACGACACTGGAAATACCGAACCAGTTTGTGGTCCTGACCGCGGCGGCTTACTTTTTTATGCCGTCGCTGTCGGCGCTGCGCACGGTTCTGACCTGATCAGGCCGAAAACGCGCCGCCATCGACCCCTCGCTCGATACGCGCTACGTTTCCGGCAGCGGGAGGGGATGTGATGAAGCAAAGCACGCAGCGGATACTGACGACCCACGTCGGCAGCCTACCCCGGCCGCCCGATCTGCTGGCGATGATCCAAGCAAAGGAG
>Ga0137403_10007645_pt1 | contig 12165 bp, 9 predicted proteins | sample CZOMad2_1_16fung_FD_122057 | JGI IMG/M metagenome (GOLD analysis project Ga0137403, IMG submission 122057) | Vadose zone soil fungal communities from Angelo Coast Range Reserve, California, USA - CZOMad2_1_16fungal (Hybrid Assembly) | ecosystem: Environmental > Terrestrial > Soil > Vadose zone...
TCGCGAACTAGCGCATATTAGGCTGGATGTTCATCAGCCAACGATCTCAGCGACAGTTCTGGATTGCACCGGCAAGTTGGTGATGGAAGCCATTCTCGAAACGAAAGCGGAAACCCTTCTGCAGTTTATCCATGGTCTGCGCGGGAGCTTGCAGGTGACCTTCGAAGAAGGAACCTGCGCGGCCTGGTTGTACGCCTTGCTCAAGCCCCACGTCACTCGCGTATTGGTCTGTGAACCGGTGTGTTCTGACTTAATGCCGATTGGCCTCAGTAAGTGCGAGCACGGCGTAGGCCGTGGCCGCGTCGTTCATGAAGAGCGCGGTGCTTGGAGTCATGTGGTGTTCTATGTTTTTGTTTAAGGAGTAGGACTGCCAGAAGCCTTCCGACTTGTTTTGATTACCAGCCAGCCAGGCGATCCCCTGCTGCAGTTGAGGATTGTCTCGAGGGATCCCCGCCTGTTGTAGCGCATAAGTGATCAGCCCGGTGGCGTATCCGTCGCTCTTTGCTTCTTGCGGGGTGCCATCATTCCGTTTCCAGGACCCCGACAGTGACGACAGGCTCCAGCCGCCGTCGGCCTGCTGCTTACCCAGCAGTTCAGTGATGATCACCTTTTGCTTTTTCGGTCCGAGGAGTCCGGGGACTTTCGCGGAAGCCCACAAGAGGACAGCGCGATTGATGGTGGTCTGGGCTGCGCATTCGCGGTTCAGGTATTCGCGCAACATCTTGAGGCTATTTTGGATTTCAGGTCTCGCGCGATAATTCCCCGGGAGACTGCCCGCCGCGATCCCGGCAAGAGTGGCTCCATAGTAGTCTGAATCGTCCGCTTCCCACGGCTCATTGGCGAAGCGCAGCCACAGCCACGCGCCCTTTCTATTTCCCGTGGTTTGCTGCTCGGCCCACATGTTATCCAACGCCGTGCGCGTGTCGTTGCTGAGTTGGCCGCCCTGCGCGTCATTGCTGGCAAGGATCAGGGCATTGAGAACGGATTCCGTCCCGCGAGACTCACCAGTCTTGTAAATGCCGCGATCCGCGTCGCTGTAGAACGGCGCGACTTCCTTCCAAAGGCGTACGCGCTTGGTGACATTGTCCAGGAGCCTGCGTTCGTTCGCGGAAGGAGCTGTCTCGGCGAGCGGTTTACGAAGAGCAGGCCGCGAGAGCGCATAAGGTACCGCTGTGTGACAAGACACGCAGAAGGTTTCGTGATCGCGCGCGGCTTTTGGCCATTCCATCCACCAGGCTGCCCTTTGATCGAGGTAAGCGGCGGCAGCCTTCTGGTCCCAGGAGCTAGCGATGTTCATTTCAGGCTGATCGAGGCGATTCGCCATCGCCTTTGGATCTCTGGAGCCGGCGGCTCTAGTTTCCATGTGCCAACAGACAGAAATGATTCCCGCCACGAAGCACGCCGCAAGGGCGCCTATTCGCTGCACGGTCGCATTCATAGGGATTGTCTCCCTTCACGTCCAATTCGAAAATGGATTGCGCCCACACGATCCAGGCGCAGGAAATATCAGTCCAATGTGAAGAGGTTACCACGAACAAGCTTATGGACTGTGAGGGCAATAACGCTGAGTGTCGGCGCCAGACTGAACCTGAACCTCTCCCTCTCGGTGGCTGGACAGACCCAGTCCGTCACCGCTCGGAAGCGGAAAAATCCCGCTCCATCAGGCTCACGATCGCCTTCTCGATGACTGGAATCATCCCGTGATCATCTCGCCGTGGCCTGCGCCAACTGCGCGCGTTGCGACGCAATGATCTCTTCGAGGATGGCGTCCAGGCCACGCGTAATTTTCCAACTCGGATAGTGGTTCTGGATTTTTCCAAGATTCGAGATGTAACAAATGTGGTCGCCCTTGCGCGCTTCGTCCACGTAGTGCCAATCCAGCTTGCGCCCGGTCATCTGCTCGATCCGCTCGATAGCCTCCAGCATGGAAATGCTGTTCGCGCGGCCGCCGCCCAGGTTGTACACCTCGCCGGGCCGCGGATTTGCGGCAAACTCCTCGATCGCACGCACCACGTCATGACTGTGAATATTGTCGCGCACCTGCTTGCCCTTGTAGCCAAAAACGGAATATCTTCCGCCGCTGAGCGTCACCTTCACCAAATACGACAAAAAGCCGTGCAGTTCCACCCCGGAGTGCGATGGCCCCGTCAGGCAGCCGCCTCGAAAGATCCCTACCTTCATGTTGAAGTAGCGCCCATATTCCTGCGCGACAAGATCCGCCGCCGCTTTCGAAGCGCCAAAAAGCGAATGCAGCGTTTGATCGATCCGGCAGGTCTCGGCGACACCCGCAAAATCTTCCGCCCGCGCGTAGTCGTAGCGCTTCTCGAGCTCCGCAAGCGGAATCTCGTTGGGGGCATCGCCATAAACCTTGTTCGTGCTCAGAAATACGAATACCGCCTCGGGCGAATGCTGGCGCGTCGCTTCCAGGAGATTCACCGTGCCCAGCGCATTCACCTCGAAATCGAGCAGGGGAATCTCTCGCGCTTTATCGTGCGAAGGCTGCGCCGCGCAGTGGACGATCAAATCGAAGCGCTGCGTTCGAAAGAGTTCTTCGATGGCCGGGCGGTCGCGAATGTCCAGCGCCGCGTGCATGAATCGCTTGGTCACGGACTTCAGCCGCTCCAGATTCCAGAGCGTGTCGCCCGCCGGGCCGAAGAAAACCCGCCGCATGTTGTTATCCACGCCCACAACTTCATGTCCCTGCCGGTCGAAATGTTCGACCGCTTCCGAGCCGATCAGTCCGCTGCTGCCCGTGATCAGAACTTTCATGAAAAGTCGAAAGCACGCCTCCTAAGAGGACCTTTAGGTCTCCGATTCCGCCTTCACGATGGCGCTATGGATAGTGCCTGCCGCGGCTGAGGGCAAACTTCTCGTCCGTTCTATTGTATTTGATGACGGGTGCCCAGTGCCGCACGAATGCGACACTACCGCCTTGGAACTATACGATCAACGCAAATCTGCGAAGCTGTTTGCGTGGGCTCTTCGTGGACTTCAATTCCATTTTGGTCACGATTTGAGCGCTCCATTTCGCAGTTGCCCCCATCGCAGCAAGCATCCATTCGAGACCGTAGCGCGGGAGGTAATATCCCTCCAGCAGACCAATGCCGTAGAGTGTTAAGATAACGAGGCTACGTCGGATCCATTTGAACACTTTCATAAGTCGAATAAAGGGCATAAATCGTACCAGCGATTGAAATAAGAAGTGGCGCGAAGCGGGCGACGATTTGATGACAGAACGTGACCAACCAGGCGTCAAAATTGTACGAATGATTGCGCTATTGTGCTCGCCACCGGCGCGTGTGTTTTTCCTGTTTTGCAGTTCATTTTTGTCGCTGTGAGCTCCCCGAGAGAAATCGAGTAATGAAATGACGGATGATCAAAAAGCGAAACGACAGACATAAACGTCAAAATAGGGACCCTACCCGAAATCATTGCAAAAGCGGGAGATGATCAAAAACTATTTTTTTGTTGGCCAGTATCCACATCGTCATCGGGTGCTGGCCATGTCAATGCGGGAGGCTACGTGAAAATCGCTCCTGTGCTTGGCCGGGTAATAGTTGTTCTAGTTCTCGGGCTGACAGCGGGTAGCGTGCCGGCGCAGGAGACGATGCGCGTAGCTATTCCTCTGTTTCCGACCGCAGCGTTTCCGGTGCTCGTGGCCAACGACAGAGGCTTCTTTCAGAAAGAGGGGCTCATCGTTGAGCCGATCAGAATCAATAGCGCGCCGACGACATACCAAGCGCTTATTTCCGGCGACGTGCATGCTGCCGCGGGCGCGCCAACGGGCTTGCTTCCGAGCCATGCACAAGGCGCGGACGTTGTCGCCCTCGGCAGCTGGGACAATCTGGTGCCCTACGTCTGGGTGACGCGGGAAAAAATCACAGATGTCCGTGACCTCAGAGGAAAAAAGATCGGCGTCAATCGCGCTGGCAGTAAACCTTGGCTGATCATTCATGTTCTTCTGCAGGACGCCGGCATCGACCCCGTCAGAGACCTAACTTTGTTGCAGATGGGAGGCGGCTCGCAGGAGCGGGTGGCCGCTTTGATGAGAAGCGGGATCGACGCCACCCTCGCCGATGCGCTACTCGAGCCGATCATGAAGAAGCGCGGCTTCTTTATTTTGCGGGGGAAAACGACCCCGTTTATGAATGCGCCGATAGCCGTCAAAAGATCGTATCTCGCGAGTCAGCGATCGACCGTTAAGAAGTTTGTCAAAGCCTTTGCCGATGCGACGCGCTTTATTGTCGACAACAAGGAAGGCACGATGCGCCCGCTGATTCAATTGCTAAATAGCAACGATCCGGAAGTCGTGGAGTTTGCTTACCAGTATCTGCACACCAACTCTGAGGCGACGCTTTACCCGCCGGATGAGGCGGTAAAAAATCTGATCCGCATGTCTGCCTACATGGACAAAAAACTTGGATCGATTAGTGCTAACAGGGTTGTCGACTTGTCGATTCTTGATGAGCTCGGCACCAAACGAAACCAGCGCGTGCAGAGATAGCGAAGGTCACAAGCTGCTGAGAATCCCCGTATCGCAGCGGATTTCTGCCGAATGTCACAAGCGGAACGGAGTCGACGGTTTGAGATCGCTCTCGATCGATAACAGTTGACACGTGGCTTGGCGGTCAGTCGTTGACAAAATAGACTCGTTCCACAGATAGAGCCAGCGGTTTGGCTAGAGAGATGATGAGAATCTGGCTTTTCTTGCCCTTGCCGATGTTGTTGCCCGCGGCATCGTATTGGCTCTCTTCGCTGTCGAAATCGTTGTCATTGGCGACCGCGATCGTATTGCGGTCGAGCAAAGTGACTCCTTCAATCTTCTCCGGCATTCCATCCAGCGAACTCAAATCGAGCACGAGAGTTTTTGCCAGCGCACGCACTTCCGCCGCCGTGGGATCGGCAAGCGCTTCAAGGGTCGGAGCGGTTTTCGGATCGTCCCACTTGGTATTCAAAATGTTCGTCGCCTGGCTTATATCCACGCTGTAAAGTTTAGCAACCAAGTCCGTTCGCTCGAGAACGAGAAGTGTCGTTGGGCTCAGCGCGACCACGCCGGAAAGTTTCATCTCATCTGGAGTGTTTTTGGGATTGGGATCAAATTCCTTTGACACGTCGAATCGGTATACATACTCAGCAGTCACTCTCTCGCTGGCAATGTCAAAGACGAGCAGTCTGGTGTTGCGCGAGACGTCGCCGGTTTTTCGATCCGGATTCAAGAGTGGGCTTTGTAAAACGAGATAGAGCATTTTCTCGTCTGCGCTGAGCGCAATCCCCTCGAAGCCGCGGTTGATTTTTCTTTTGCCGTAGATCGCCGGCAAGGCCTGCGCAACTGGATAGTCCGTGCCTTCGAGGTTGAGACCCTCGGGAATATAGCGCTTGAGGACTCTCCCGTTTCGATCTAGATGGACCAGCGAGGGACTGTATTCCTCCGCGATCCAGAAGTCTTCAGTGCTGGCACGGACAAGTCCCTCGGTGTCGAGGCCATTGGGATTAAAAGGCAAAATTTCCTTTGCCGAGTAGTTGTAGGGGGTCTCGTCTATGCCCTTGAGATTGGGAAGACCGGTTACCGGCTTACCCGACTGGCCGACGATGGGGATCGTTTCTAGAATCCGGATCGCCTTTTCTTCCGTTTTAACCCTAAGGATCGTCGGGTTGAATTCTGGAACCCAAAAAGTGCGACGGTTGGACCCATCGACCCTGATCTGCCCGTTGGGTCCTCGATCGGTCAGCATCCAGAACTCATCGCGCGCGTCTTTAGGACCATGCCATAAATCGCTGCCGACGGAGCCCAAAAGAACTTTACGATCGTTGGCGACACTGCCAGGAAACGATTTGTTCTGAAACACGCTGATCGGGGTATCGGGAAACGTGAACGTGGCGATGACTTTGTTTTGCGCAAAAACCGGCTGTGCGATGAACATGGACACGGACGCAAGCCACACGGCTGCTGCGATTGGCGCCCATCCTTTGATTTTGAATTCGACAGTGAGCATCGACTGACCTCTTAACGACGTGTTGAAATGCACCGCGAAAATAGCCGGATTTGGTTACAGATCCGTTAAGCGCAGATTAAAGTGAGGTTACGACCGGTGAATTCCAGTTTGTCACTTCGCTTCCAGTGTGCAGAAAAATTTTCCCGAAAGCCAGCCCCGCGTCCGCGGTGCCTTGCCGCCAGCCAGAGAGTTGCCGACGTAAAATCGCGACAATTTAGCGCTAGCCGGCGAGCGACGAAGCTTTGCCGCGTCTAGAAGACTAATACCGGATATAGTACGTTCTGCGGGAGGCCGATTCCTGCCGACGTTTGCCGGTGAAGTGGATTCATTAGGTCCGCGGAAACGGCTCCGTAGCTGGTTGTTGCAGCCATTGTACTTGGAGATCATCATGATTGAAAAGGCGAAACTGAGTTTTTTTGGTTGGGTGGCTTTGCTAGCGGTCGGCCTAACGGCTTCGGCACAGGCGCAGGAGTTCTTCAAAGACAAGACTTTAACTTTTATCGTTGGCTATTCGCCTGGCGGTACCTATGACCAATACACCCGGTTGATCGCCCGACACATCAACAAGCACATTTCCGGAAATCCGACCAGGATCGTCGAAAATATGCCTGGCGCCGGCGGGATCATCACCGCAAATCACCTTTACAACCGCGTGAAACCGGATGGGCTTACCATTGCCGCGTGGGCGTCGCCGTTGATTCTGCAGCATATCATGGGAAACGAGGCGACCAAGTTTGACGGTCGCAAAGTAGGTTGGGTGGGTATCCCTGGTCCTTACGATACCGCGTGTCACTTCAATCGCGAGAGTGGGATTAGATCAATGGACGACTGGGTCGCTGCCAAGCGACCTATGAAGATTGCTTCTATTGGACCTGGCACCAGTTTGTCCGATGTGCCAAAACTCTTGAAAACGGCCCTTAACCTGCCACTGGAAATGGTTGAAGGATACAAGGGCGGCGCCGAGGCGCGGCTCGCGGTGGAAAGCGGTGAGGTCGACGGCCTGTGTGCTTCCTGGCAAGCCACCAAGGTATCATGGCGCAATCAGATGGAGTCGGGGAAAATTCGTGTTGTACTTCAGGCCACGCTGAAATCGCATCGTGATCTGAAAAATGTCCCCCTGGCGATCAACTACGCCAAAACCGAGGAGGCCAAGACCCTGCTACGGGTTGCGGATAACGTGCATGTCTACCAATTTCCCTATTCCGTTGCGCCGGGAACTCCGACGGATCGCCTTCATGCGCTGCAACAGGCTTTCGTGAAGACACTACGCGATCCTGAGCTCGTGGCGGAAGCGAAGAAGGCCGACTTGGAAGTCGCGCCCATCGATGGACCGACCACGGCGAAGATTTTCGCAAGCTTGTATGAACTGAACCCGTCGCTCATCGCAAAATTGAAAGAAATTCTCATACCGAAGCGGTAGCCGGGGAATGGTTTTATCTTTGCCTCGCGCGCCCCCACCTCCCTTCGACGCGACTCAGGGCAGGCTTGTCCTCCCCGCGTGTGGGGGGGATCGCGCGCTGAGGCGGCAGGAACGCCAAGGAAAAGCATTTCAAATGGAAAAACTTCAGAAATGAAAAAGATCGTCGTCACCGGTGGCAGCGGGCGATTGGGACAGTTTGTCATCCGCGACCTGCTCGCGAATGGCTACCAAGTTCTCAGCCTCGACCGAGTCCCGCCGCGGGAAAAGTTGTGTACCAGCTGGCTTGCCGATCTGCGTCACTCGGGCGATCTTTTCGAAGCGATGCGAGAATCGTACGGCGTCATCCATCTCGGCGCGTACCAGGCGCCCAATCTTGCTCCGGATGCGGAAACGCTCAGCAACAATGTATCGGCGACTTATAACGTGCTACGGGCCGCGGCTGATGTGAGAGTGAAAAAAGTTGTTATTGCGTCGAGCACCGCCGCATTCGGTTTCATTTATGCAAAGAATCTTTGGGCGCCCGAATATCTGCCGCTCGATGAAGATCATCCTTCTAAACCGCAGGACTCTTACGGACTTTCCAAAGTGCTCGGCGAACACATCGCCGATTCCATCGTGACGGTGCATAAGGACATGACGGTCAGCAGCCTGCGCTTCCCCGGCGTCAACTTCGATCTGTCATACGAAAGTTTCAAAGAGCGCTGGTGCAACCCGCGGTCGCGTACGAGCGGGTTCTGGACCTATATCGACGCGCGCGACGCAGCGATGACTTGCCGGCTGGCGCTGGAGGCGAAATTCACAGGACACGAAGTTTTCATCGCATCAGCGGCGAAAAACTGCATGATTCAGCCGACCATGGAACTCATCAAGAAATATCTACCGCATGGCGCGAAGATAAAAAAAGCGTCCGGCACGCACTGGAGTTGCGTCGACTCGGCGAAGGCGCGGCGGATGCTCGGATTTAAACCGCAGCATCTTTGGCAGGACTATCTCACGGAGGGTCAGGTGAAGCTTGGCTGATGTCGACACACTCATTCGAGACCCGACTCGGTGAACTGTGGGATGACGGCAAAGTTTGATATGACAAGCGATAGAATCGGCAAGGCCTGATCTCGAAAGAGCTCAGGCCTATTTGTTTGTGCTTGACGCCCTGCTGCCGGTTCAACTAGCTTTGGATCAGTCGAGAGCCAGGAGAGGGCACGGCTTTTTGCGTATTTTAACCATGATGCAGCAGGAGACATGCCGATGATTAGAATTGCTTTTATTTTGATCGTGATCTTTGCGTTGACTCATTTCACCGCTCGTAATTCCATCGGTCAGAGCAATTTCTATGAGGGCAAAACCATCCGCATCATTGTCGGCTTTTCTCCCGGCGGCGGTTACGACGCGTTGGCGCGGATGCTTTCGCGGCATATGCCGAAATATATTCCCGGCCATCCGACGATTCTGGTCGAGAACATGACCGGCGCGGGCAGTTTGCTCGCGGCAAATCATATTTTCAAAGTGGCCAAACCGGACGGTCTCACAATGGGTCACTTCAGCGGCGGGTTTGCCTACAGTCAGGTGATGGGCCAGCCGGGAATCGAATTCGATGTGCAGAAGTTTGTCTTCGTCGGCGCGGTGGCTAGGGACGAGAGCGCGATTGCATTGACGAAAGCGAGCGGCATCACCAGCATGGAAAAATGGTTCGCGGCCAAGACGCCGGTGAAATTGGGCACCACGGGGCCGGGCGCGTTTGGCACGGATAACGTTATCAAAGTCGTCAAAGCAGCGCTCAATCTGCCGATTCAAATTATTTCGGGCTACAAGGGTACCGCCGACATGCGCCTCGCCGCGGAGAGCGGCGAGATCGACGGCTCGACGTGGGGCTGGGACTCCATGCGAGGGACCTGGCAAAAGGCGATCGAGTCGGGCACCGTGGTTGTCGTGCTGCAGACGGTACCGAAACCATTTCCAGATCTACCCCGTGTTCCCTTAGCGATCGATTTCGCGAAGACGGCCGAGGCCAAACAATTGATCGAATTCGGCATTCATTATCCGAGCAAGATCACCAAAACTCTTGCGCTTCCGCCTGGCACGCCGAACGATCGCGCGCAGATTTTGCAGAAAGCCTTACAAGAAACCGTCAAAGACAACGAGTTCATCGCCGAAGCAGACAAAGCGAAGATCGGACTCGCGCCGGTCAGCGCGGATGAAATGAGAAAAACGGTCGAAGGAATTTTCAAGCTGGATCCTGGCTTAATGACAAAGCTCAAGGCGATTCTTTTCTGACCCGCGATGTTGACTCGTCGAATTCAAACGGGTCGCCGGGAAGCACGATGAAATTCGCCACGCATATCTTGCCCACGTATATGCCGGAGCTCGACGGGTCATTGCCGCATTTCTACCGATGCATGTACGAGCAAATTATCGAGGTGGAAAAACTCGGCTTCGACCAAGCGTGGGTGACCGAACACCACTTCAGCGGTTACGGCGGCAATTTGCCACACCCGCCGACCTTTCTTGCCGCGGTGGCGCAGATGACTTCGCGGATCCGGCTCGGCGTTGCCATCGCGGTACTGCCGTTGCACAACCCGTTGGATCTTGCGGAGTCCTACGCCATGGTGGACGTCATGTCCAATGGCCGTCTCGACTTCGGCGTCGGCAAAGGCAGCGAGCCCGTCGAATACCGAAAGTTTGGCGCCAGCCGTGATGAAGCGACGCAGCGATTTACGGAAAGCGCCAATATCATTCGCCAAGCCTGGTCCGATCAGCCGATCAATTTCCGCGGCGAGTTTTACAATTGCGAGAACGTCAATATCCTGCCCAAGCCGGTGCAGCGCCCGCACCCGCCGATTTGGGTCGGCGCGACGCGGACCGAAGAAACATTTCGCTGGGCCGGCAAGCAGGGATTCGATTTGATGACGGTGCCGTTCGTCCATCCGACGACGGCCGCGTTGCTTGATCTTGTAAAGATGTATCGCGACGAGTTGGCGCGCGCCGGACATGATTTTGTGCGGCGCGAAGTGCTTGGAAAATTTCACATCTACGTCTCGGACAGCTTTGAGCGCGGCATGCGTGAAGCGGCACCGTTCATGAAAAACTACAGCGATCTACATGCGGCCGCTGATCCCAATCGAAAGCTTACCAATCGGGACATCGGTTCCGACATGGCGCGCGGGGTCATCATCGTTGGCGATCCCGAGCGCTGCAGCGACACGATCCGGCGCTGGCATGAAGAAGGCGGCATCACGATTTTCTCGGGTACGTTTCACTTCGGCGGCATGCCGCAGGAAATGGCGCTCAAGAGTATTCGGCTGTTCGCCGAGCGGGTTATGCCGGCACTTAGACATTTGTGAATCCGTCAGACGATGACCTGGTAATTCGATGAATTTTTTCTTTGACTAATCAGCCGGTTCTTCTCAACGACCTACTCACTTCTAAGTACGCTTCATCGGTTCTTATTCGGGCTATGTTCCACTCTCGTCGCGTTGTATAAATAGACTTGGTTACGCGCATCGGCACTTGCGGATGCGATCCGAGAAAGGATTGACCCTATGCCTATTCATCCTCTGGCTGGAAAGGCGGCGCCCGCCGATATTTTGATCGATCTCAAGCAGCTCGAAAAAGCCTATTACGAGCGCAAGCCCGATCCGGATAACCCGCAGCAGCTGGTGAGTTTCGGCACTAGCGGTCATCGCGGCAGTCCACTTGAAAACACACTCAACGAGGTGCATATCCTCGCGATCACCCAGGCGATCTGCGACTACCGCGCGAGCAACGACATCTCAGGGCCGCTCTACATGGGTAAAGATACGCATGCGGTGTCCGGCCCGGCGCAGAGGACGGCTCTCGAAGTGCTCGCTGCCAACGGAGTGGATACGATCATCCAGCGCGGGGATGGCTTCACGCCCACGCCGTCTATTTCACGGGCGATCATAGCCCACAACCGAGACAAGAAAGATCGGTTTGCCGATGGCATCGTGGTTACGCCCTCGCACAATCCGCCCGCCGATGGCGGTTTTAAATATAACCCGCCGCAGGGCGGTCCGGCTGATACGGATATAACCGACTGGATCCAACAACGCGCCAACGACCTGCTGCGCGCCGGCAACCGAGCGGTGAAACGAATTTCCTACGAAGCGGCGCTAAAAGCCTCCACCACGCACGAAGCTGATTTGGTTCGGCCTTACGTCGAAGATCTGACGGCAGTGATCGACATGGAGGCGATTCGCGCGGCGCGCGTGAAGATCGGGGTCGATCCACTCGGCGGCGCAGCGCTTCCGTACTGGCAAAAAATCGCCGAGCGCTACGGCCTCGATCTGATGATTGTCAACGATAAGATCGATCCTACTTTCCGCTTCATGACACTCGATCATGACGGCAAGATCCGCATGGATTGCTCCAGTCCTTATGCCATGGCCGGATTGGTGAGTCTCAAAGAACGCTTTCAAGTCGCGATGGGTAATGATGCCGACGCAGACCGTCACGGCATCGTCACGCCAGCCACCGGATTGATGAATCCGAATCATTACCTCGCGGTGGCGATCAACTATCTGCTCACGCACCGACCGCGGTGGAACAAGGATGCGGCCGTCGGCAAGACGTTGGTCAGCAGCTCGCTCATCGACAGAGTTGTCGAACGGCTCGGCAGGAAACTTTTCGAGGTTCCGGTCGGATTCAAATGGTTTTCACAAGGGCTGTTCGACGGCGCGATCTGCTTTGGCGGCGAAGAAAGCGCGGGCGCGAGTTTTCTTTGTCGCGACGGAACGG
>Ga0137403_10007646_pt1 | contig 12164 bp, 14 predicted proteins | sample CZOMad2_1_16fung_FD_122057 | JGI IMG/M metagenome (GOLD analysis project Ga0137403, IMG submission 122057) | Vadose zone soil fungal communities from Angelo Coast Range Reserve, California, USA - CZOMad2_1_16fungal (Hybrid Assembly) | ecosystem: Environmental > Terrestrial > Soil > Vadose zone...
GAGTTCTTCGCATCTTGACCGATACTGTCGAAAAAGGAATTTCCGGAAATCTCGAAGCAACATTGATTCAAGATCGGGAGCCAATGCGCAATCTTGATTCAAAAATCCATGTGACTCGATCCGTTCGTTTCAAATTCTAATTGCACATTTCTTTTGCGGAGACTTTTTCGACAGTATCGACCCAAAGCGGATGTTGTACCTGCTGGCGAGCAGCCGATGTTTGCGTCGCAAAGAGCACCAGATCATCCGCCGTTCCAGCCATCGGAATCATCCTCTGGCGACCGCGCGTCAATGCTGCGAACGCTCGGCCTCGCGTAGCACGTCAAGGGGGAGCCATGGCTTCGGCATGAATATCGCGCCTTCGGGCAAGCTTTTCGTCAGCGCACGGCCCGATGTTACGATAACGTGGATGTTCGGGCAACACTGCGTGGCGAGATGCGCGAGTTCTACGCCGTCGATCTTGCCGGCCAGGTTGACGTCGGTGAACATCAACGACACGCACCCGCCCATCTTCTCCAGTATGCGGAGCGCCTCTTCAGCGCTGTCGCACTGAAGAACGCCCATTTCGCTTTCTTCCAGCAACACCACCGCCCATTCGCGCTGCCATACGTCGTCCTCGACGACCAAAGCGATCGGCTTGTAAGGGCTTTTCTGTCCCATCGTGGGGTCTCCATTGGATGCCCCGACAGAGGGACAATACACGACTTGAGACATCGTTCAGACCGAGGTGAAAATACGCAACAATTGTGCGTGAGGGAACTAACGGGCGTGAAGCAACCTGGAATCCTCCTGCTGGAGTCGATCAATAGTTTTTCAGAGCGGACATTACCACAGGCTCGATTCCCAATCGGCAGTAGCCACCACTGGCTCGGTGTGAACACTTTAGCTCAGACACTGCCGAGTGCCGCCCCTAGGCTGTTTGTGTTGAATGGCAATTAAACACAGGGAGAAAGCCATATGCTCGTGCTGAGTTTTGTCGAGTTTGACCCACAGAAGAAGTCATTGAGTCGGCAGAATTCGCCTCAGAGATTGAAGCGCTGTCGTGCCATTTGGCAGGCATCATCTCCAGGCATACAAACTTTGCAAACGTCAGGCCTCACGGTGTAGATCGCGCACGCCGTCGAGATGCCGACGTCTCCCACAAGGGCCGCACAGCGATTGCCGTCACACCGCATTCGTCCTTGTTCGTCATCGACATAGGTGCGCGGGATTCGCCCGAGATCGACGTCGCTTTCTAACGAGAACCGCGGCCACTCCCGCGAAAACGAACAGCACGCACCACAAGCGCGGCATGCGGCGGCGGTAAGTTCAGTGGGCCGTGTTTCGATCATTTGACCTTGAGCCTGACCGCGGACTCTTTCCCCCGATTGCTCTCGATCTCGTACTCGACGGTCTGTCCCTCATTCAGCGAACTTAGGCCAGCCTGCTCAACGGCCGAAATGTGCACGAACACGTCCTTGCCACCGCCGCCTGACGGCTGGATGAACCCATATCCTTTTGTCGGATTGAACCACTTCATCGTACCCTTCGCCATCCTCAGCTCCGTTGACAGACCGCGCATCCTACACGCCACGCCCAAGCGCGACTAGCGCGTCGAAGCCGTGCAGCGCCGGCTCGACGAATATCCAGAAAGAATGCGTCAACGACGCGAGACCGTCGAACACCCGTTCGGCACGATCAAAGCCCGCATGGGCGCCACCCACTTCCTGATGAAGACGCTTCCACGGGTTGCCGCCGAGATGGCCCTACACGTCCTGGCCTACAACATGACACGGGTCATAAACATCATGGGCGTCCGACCCCTTCTGGGGGTATTGAGGGGGGGTAACCCTTGCCAACACGCCGCCGGCACTCGTTGTGGCCCGGCATCTTCGTCAGTTTTGACACGACCAAGACCCTGAGCGGACATCCGGCGCAACGCATGCGGCGCGCGTCCGATTGCAAGGTTGCCAGTCACGGCCGCCGCTCCGTCGGTCGGGGACTACGCGGTATCATCAAGCAGCGGGGTTAATGTCGAGCCCTGGCTCGCAGTACGAGAAGCCATCGTCTCTCTTGCTGTGAGCAATTCTGCACAGTCTTCACTTTGTCATGGGTGTAGCTTTACTGGCTGAAAGGATGTGCCCCGCTCCCTCACAGGCGAATGTTCACTTGCGGCCATCTTTGTTGATGGACTTCCGGTAGCCTGCGGCTTGTAGGGACCTGGCCAAGGTGACCTCATGTATGCCGATCCGATCATCACGGAATCCAAAACCAACAACAGTCCGGCGGTGCCGACGACTACGTCGGTCAACGCGAAGTCTACAGCGACGACTAACCTCGGCTGGATGAGTTCGCTGCGCGACCTGCCGCGCGAGCATGGCTTTGAGCCGCTACGCGTGGAGGGCACCATCCCCGCTGACCTAGTCGGAACGCTCTACCGCGTCGGCCCGTCGCTGTTCTCAAGTTTCGGCAAGCCGTACGGCCACTTGTTCGACGGCGACGGCGCGGTTACCGCCGTCCGCTTCGCGAACGGGCGCGCGCTCGGCGCGGCAAAGCTGGTGCAGAGCGAAGGTCTGGTCGAGGAACGCCGTGCCGGCCACCAAATCTACGGCGGGTACGGCACGCCGGTGCCCGGACTAAAGCGCTTCCTGCCGCTGCGTCCGAATTCGAAGCTGAAGAACCCCGCCAACACCTCGATACTGGTGTGGGGCGAGCGCGTGTTCGGACTCTACGAGGGCGACATGCCCACGGAAATCGCGCCGTCTGATCTGGCTACGCTGGGTGAGAAGGATCTCGGGATGGTCGTGGAAAGCTTCTCGGCGCACCCACGCGGAGTGCCGTCGCGGCGCGCGATGTATAACTTCGGCCTCCGCTACGGCAGGAAGACGGTGCTCGATATCTACGTGCTCGATGACTCGGGTCGCGGCCGCAAGGTTGTCGAGATTCCGCTCGAGCGGACGACGATGATCCACGACTTCATCGCGACTGAGAAGCACCTCGTGTTCTTCTCCCCGCCGATCTACCACAATCCGCTCCGCCTGCTCTTTGGCGTCGACACGCTGCATAGCGCGATGCGCTGGAAGCCCGAGCTCGGCACGGAAGTCATCGTGGTGCCGATCGACGACCCGCAGCACTGGACCTGCTTCACCATCGATCCGTTCTTCCAGTGGCACTTCCTTAACGGCTACGAGCGCGGCAGCGAGATCGTGATCGATGTTGTCCGTTTCCCGGACCTCGATTCAAATAACTGGTTCGGCGCGCTGATCCACCCGCAGCCCAGGGCGTACGTTGCGGGTGAGTTGTGGCGCGTCACTCTCGATCCAGGAGCGCGGCGCGCCACCAGCGAACCGCGCTGGGCCCGTCCATGCGAGTTTCCGCGCGTTGCACCCGGGGTCGTGTCCAAGCCGCACACGATCGGCTGGCTCGCCGCGTACGCCGCGTCGGCTGAGAAGTTTGTGGATCGCCTCCCCGACGCCGTTGCCAAGGTCGAGGTCGAGAACGGGCGGCACAGCGTGTGGCTGAGCGGCGGCGGAGTCGTCTCCGAGCCGATCTTCGTGCCGAGGCCAAGCAACGGCGCCGCGCAAACCGAGGACGACGGTTGGGTGCTCGCGCTCGTATACGATCCGGCCTCCGACGCATCCAATGTCACGGCGCTCGACGCGCGCGACCTCTCGGCAGGGCCCCTCTTCCGCGCGTGGTTCGATCACCACGTGCCCCCGACGTTCCACGGTGCATTTGCACCCGGGCAAATGGTCATCCCAAGCTGATGACGGCCGAAGCAAATTACTTCCGGTTTTCTTGAAGGTACATAGTGCGTTCGAACCAGTCCGAGCGTGACTACGATCGCGCCATTGCCGAATACGACGCGGCGCTCCGACTGTTTCCCGACGATTTTCCTTCACTCTACCGCCACGGCCTCGCCAAGCACAGAAAGAGCGATGCGGCCCGCGTATATCAGCATTATGGCCACGACCGCACAGAGCAGAAATGTCATTGTTGTTGGCATTGAATGCGCGTCGAATGCTTATGGGTGCTGGTCAAGTTTGAACACTCTCGGAATAAAAAGCCGGCATGTGTCATGCGCAAACGGAAGGGTCTGTCGACTCTTACCCCATCTTCGGCGTGACAGGGACGGCAAACTTTTCAAAGAAATCGTCGGCAGTCTTCTTCGCCGAGCTTGTTGATGAGGCGTTGTCCGAGCTGCGCGAGTTTGCCGCCGAAACATTGAAACGAAGACGGTCGCTATCGGAGAACAATAGAATGCCTTGGTAGCCACGACACGAAAGGCGGAACAGACGTCATGACCAGCCTCCAACAAACCAAGTGTCAGAACTCCTTACCTCGCATCCAGGCCTGAACGTCGCTCTTGGCCTGCGTCTCCGAGATGCGGGAGCGGTCCTTGACCATGGTGCTGAGCTGAACCTCGTTCTTGATCGTCGACAGGTCGAAGTTGGTCATAAAGCCCCATCGCTGCTGCGCGTCCTGCATGTAGCCCCTTTTGCGCGCGACCGTGCCGGCGCTCTCGCCGCCTTGAAATCCGAACATGCTGATTCTCCTGGAGAGCGAGCGGCCGAAGGCCGGGCGAACAGTCCTGAAGTTCTCGCTTCGCGAAGAACCGTTCTGAATCGCTTCCCACGTCTTCCATTTGGTCATGATCGAGGATGATACAAGCAGTTAGATTTATTTATCTTTTACCTTCTCAGACTTGATGTGAGCAATTCTGCACGGTATTCAACTCCGGCGAGGGCGTATGCAAAGTCACCAGCAGCCTGAGAAGCTTAGTCCGGCAACAACAGGGCAGTGCCAACCCCTGAATACGAGAGAGAACCCGCCAGTCGGCGGTGTCAGCCACGTGAGCAGATTTGATCTGACTGCACGCGCCTAGGCTTTCCGTCAGAGAGCGCCTCATGGAGGAGGCTGCCATGGAGAAGATGATAATACTGGTTGCCATACTGAGCATCATCGTCGTTGCAAGCAAATTTGGCCGGACTATCCCCACGGCGTGTTCCTAGCGATCCGCTGCGCCGGCCCATTATTGTTCATTTCGACCAGGTGAGAATCCGACAGTATCCCAATTGACTGTTGGCCGGAGTGAGCAATTCTATACAGACTCGGACGACCGATCGGCTCAGTTTCGCCAATGCCGGACGCTTCCCATTCCCCGACTGCTAGCGCGCCCGAGGAAACGGGCCGAGTTTGCTTCTAGCGCGGTGTATATGGGTGTGCGTAGAAGGATTGAAGAACAATGCTGGCCAAACCAGAGGTCGTTATCGTGCCGGTCGAGGCATCGGTTCCTAGCTCAGCCAGGCAGTTTCACCGCATTTGGGCTCCAGCAGTCCTATTCATTGGACTAGTGCTCACCTTAGCATGGACGGCGCTTCTAGGATTTGGGCTCGTCAATGCAGTTGCATTGGCGTTTTAGCAGTACCAGCCCTCGGTGCTGCGTCACAGCCATGGTACCAGTTGGCTAATCTTCGTTGTTGTACGGTAAGGGGGACGAGAAACAAGCATGAACGGCTCGCGGCCGTTCAAGTATCTTACTTCCGATCCAGTCTTGGCTGCTACCCAACCGATCGTCGGTGGCGTCCCGCAATGCCGACCGACATCGGGTTTTGTGCATGCGTCGATTGGCGGTGAAGGCATGACTCTTATCGATATTTCCAAAGTGCAACGTGGAAATCCGCTCGAAGTGGTCGAGCGCATGGCGACCACTCACCTATGGTCGTGCGAGCGTGCCTGCGAGGACGAGGTTACTATTGTCGTGCGGGGGAAGTGGGGCGACTATCAGGTCTCATTCACCTGGATGCATGATATGGAGGCACTGCATCTTGCTTGTTCCTTCGAACTCAAAGTTCCAGAACGCAACAAAGCCGAGGTCCAGCATCTGGTTCCGATGATCAACGCGCAGATGTGGGCAGGACATTTCGATCTCTGGCCTACGGATGGACTAGTAATGTTTCGTCATACACTCTTGCTTTCCGGTGGCGTCGAGGCGTCGGATCGGCAGTGCGAGGTGCTGTTGTCGGCAGCGCTCGACGCATGCGAGCAGTACTACTCGGCGTTCCAGTTAGCGGCCTGGGCCGGCGTGGGCGCGCACGAGGCGCTCGCAGCGGTGATGTTTGAGACCGCCGGCGAGGCTTGAGTTAGTGGTTCACGGGATAGCTCAGCGAGACGCCGGTTGAAGCGGGACATCCTCGGGCGGCACCTCGTGCGCCATCAGTCCCTTGAACCGGCTCGGCAACAACTCGGTCAGGCCGAACCGGCGTAAAGTCTCGATATGCACGAAAACGTCGGGCGCGTTTCCGCCGCTGGCGAAGAAGCCGAACCCGAGCGGCCAACTGCACCACTTCACCTGCGCCCGGCCGAGCTCGCGGGTCGCCATTTCGGAAACGTGGGTGTCCGGCGGCATCATCTGTGTTGCAAGCACCGTCGATTCATCCATGGAGAAAACGCGGAACGCTTGCAGGCCCCGCGAGCACTGCAGCACCTCGACCACGACGCGCGCGCCCTCATAGGCGACCTCGAAACCACCGCGCCGCAGGCACGCAACGGACAGAAGAATGTCGGGCATCCCATCGTCGGGAACGATAATGCCATAGCCCTTAGACGCGTCGAACGATTTGATGACGCCGCCGAGTTCGATGATGCTCGCGGTCTCACTCTGACTCTCGGTCTGGCGGTCAATCCCCATAACGGCTACTCAACCGCTTCAAATCCATTTTGTTCGACGCCATGATATCCCCCGTTGCCGCTCAACAATGCTGACGCTCGGAGAGTCGAGCAGCAGTCACTTTCCGAAGATCGCCATCGAAAAAGTCGCCAACTCCACTCAACGCATTGGCGTCAGTGGGTATCTCTTTGGCGTGAGCAAGCTGAGAGTTTGAGCTTGGCAGCAAAAACCGTACGTTATCGGACATATGTAAGAATTGTACGTTATCGAACGTACGGTGCGGTACCTTGCAAGTCAAGTTAGCGCCGAGGGATCCCAATTTCGTCCGTACGCGGGCGAATGATATCAGGCCCGACGCAGGACGGCCGTTCGGCGCATGTGTGCGCAGATCGGTCAATTTGGCGTTCAAATTTGGCCCTGTATCGGCGTTCAAAAAACTGCATGTCGAATGACAAGTCAGTACTAACGCAGGGAACCACTAGAAGGATCATCGTACGCAACCGTACGTTCTATCCGATCAACCGACGGAATTCCGCTTCCGGCGTGCCGTAGGTCCCCCCGGCGGTCCGCTCAATTCCCTTTCGATCGAGCACAACGATCTCGCCTCTGGCGGTGCGAATGAGTTTCTTGCGTTCGAGATCGTTCAACGCATCGGTCACGCCGGCTCGTCTGACGCCCAGCATCAGCGCTAGAAATTCATGAGTCAGCGGCAGCGTGTTGGCTCGGACCCGGTCGTGCGCCATCAGGAGCCAGCGGGCCAGACGCGCATCGATCTTGGCCCGCGCATTTGCCATGGCGGTTTGAGCGGTCTGCACCAAGAACACCTGCACGTATTTGAGGAATAGGCCATTCATGGCCTCGCTCGCCTTCATCGCAGCGCGAAGATGGAAGACAGTGATGCGCTGCCCCTCTCCGGCGACCTGCATATAGGTCTCATTTGGCGAGCGGTCGCTGCCCAGCACCACGGACGTACCGGTCATGCCCTCGCTCCCGACCAGTCCGACCTCGACCCGCGTGTCCTTTTCCTGGATCGCGACCACCGATGCGATCCCGACATTCGGGAAGTACACATCATCAATGCGCAGATTGGGCACTTCCAGGCTCTTCCTGACGTCGAGCGGCAGGGCCTCCAAGTGGGGCTGTAACAGGGCGAAATCGGCCTGCGAAAGCACCGTGAGCAATCGATTGCGAGGCCGGGATGGGGACTTTGCGGGCATGGCTCTTTTCCCTTGAAAGGGGCAAGAGCACAGCACTGTCTCCTAAACACCCGCGCCCAATAGGGTTGCTGCAGGCGGTGGACTGAACATAGGCTCGTCGGCTCGAACAACCTAACGATATTCGGCGAAACCTCCACTTTTGTACGGAGTCGTACGGCGATGCAATCGTTGAAATGAGAAGCGGTCGTCGTCGAAGGACCCCGACTTGTCTGCCAGGGATGGCCTACGGCGACCACACGCTCGAGCGGGTTTTCCGCGATGGCGCGTCCCTTGTGGATAAACCGCGTTGAGTGAGCAATTCTATACAGACGCGGGGCGACTCATCGGTTGAACCTTACCGCTGCCGGGCGCTTCCCGTCCCCCCGTTAAGCGCCCGAGGACCCCGGCCGGAGTCTATTTTCTAAACTAGTGATGTATGCGTATGCGTAAGAGAGGAGTCCCGCATTACGGGGCTCTTTCGCGGCCTCTGTCTCTCAGTCACCGAGGCTCGGCGATGTGACAAGCTTGGCCCCTGGAAATGACGACGGCTGTTCCAAGCAGACCGTCTTGCGCTTGTGACTGCGGCAATTTCGCTTACCGGTGGGCTTTCACGCGATCGTGGGCCAATCCGCGTTGATCGACGGTCCTGCGGATTTGCTTGGACTCTTCTGCGTCCGGAAGCGTACACTACCGCATCACCGACAGCGGCCCTGTGCTAGGCGTCGGTGGCTGAGAGACAATTGAGCTCCCGCCTGAACGGAGGGGAAGCCGTTATGTCTCGTGCACTCAGATCAAGCCGCTCCAAGCGAAACAGAGATCGCAAAACAGCGAGGCCCGCGCTGTTTGATCCTGCGGTATTCTTAGAGACGACGGCCAATGGCCGAGTCATGTCCACGCATTCGAAGAAAGATGTCATTTTTGCCCAGGGCGACGATGCGGATTCAGTTTTCTATATCAGGAAGGGCAAGGTCAAAGTCGCCATCGTATCCAAGCAGGGCAAGGAAGCCGTCATCGCGCTCCTGGGGCCAGACGAATTTGTTGGCGAGGGATGCTTGATCGGACAGCCGAAGCGCTTGGCGACAGCATCTGCGATGTCGGAATGCGAGACGATGCGAGTGGCAAAGACGGAAATCCAGCGGGTCCTTGATGACGAGCCCACATTTTCGCAAATGTTTGTCACGCATATTTTGGCGAGGAGCGCCCGGGTCGAAGAAGACTTAGTCGATCAGCTTTTCAACTCAACCGAAAAACGACTTGCGCGCCTGCTATTGCTATTGGCCAATTTCGGAAAGGAAGGCCGACCGCAGCCCATTCTCGCGAAGATCAGTCAGGAGACACTCGCCGAGATGATAGGAGCAACTCGGTCGCGTGTGAGCCACTTCATGAATAAGTTCCGTCAATTAGGGTTCATTGAATATAACGGACATGTAGAAGTCCATAATTCGTTGTTGAGTGTACTTCTGGCCGATCAGCCACGCACCGTGAACGCGGAACGGAACGTTAGTTGAAGTTGGAGTGACATCCGAGACAGGGAAATACGACACGGCTGAGGGCAAGAGCGGTGGAGACGGCCGAGAGCACTCAAAGGAGACTCGACATGGATACAACCACGCTTTTGATTATAGTTCTTATTGTTCTTCTGCTGGGCGGCGGCTGGTATGGCCGGGGACGTTGGTACTAAGCAACGCCCTTACAGGCAACGGCAAGCAACCTGGGCTTCGTCGGAACCGAGCGTACAACTGTTTAAGTTTCGCGATGGAGAACACGGAAGGATTTGCTCAAGTGACCCCGCCCGGCCAAAGCCGAGCGAGGCCTGTCGAGAGCAAACGTCGTCGTGTTACCTGCTCGCGATCGAGGTCGACCGCTTCAGCACGTAATTGATAGTGTTGCCGGTCAACGTAGTCGTGTTGGTGAGCCTCAACTCGTTGGCCGATACTGTAACCGTTCGTTTTTGCTCCATTCCGACCTGATTCGGAAACGTGCTGGTCTCGACAAGCATGGTGATGGTCTTTGCCGCCTCATCGACCGTGTATGTGCCGAAATAGGCGATAGATCCTTCCATAATCGCTTTGTTTTCCGCCGGCGTCGACTTCATCGGATCTTGCGCCGCGAGCTTCGGAAGGTCGGAACGCGCGTAAATGACAACGAATCGGCCGTTCGCGTCGAAGACGTTGACGCCCTTCGGATTGGCACCAAACCGTTCGAACTTGCTGCCATCCTTGCCCACCTGCTCCCAGGAGACAGCCGTCCAGGTTCCGGCAAGCTGCTCCTTGAGGGTTTTTTGCTGGGCCGTGGCGGCACTTGGCAGCATGAGTGCCAACGCAGGAATCACCGAAAGACTGAAAATGTGACGACGATTCATTGGTATTCTCCATTATTTATTTGAAAGGTTCAGGGTGCCCGCCGCAAGCAGCGCGCGAATGTGCAGGACGCGGGCACAATCGGCCCGCGCAGACAAGACGACTATCGATTGGGTATGCCCACCGATGGCATAGGCGCTGCCGATTGAGGGAGAGCGGGGACTTCGGAACGTCGCCGTTTTGGAGGCAGCATTCGAACTGGCAGAACCTTGCCAGCGTTTCTTAACATGGCGCCTTGGGGCCAAAGCGCAAGTGCGAATGGGAAATAAGTATTCGCGAAGAGCCGGCACGTCCGCTGAGCGTGCGGTGATCGACGGATGACCTCAGTTGGAACGTTGTGCAATTGACCCTCGCATGTGCGGAGTTTGACTCTCATGATGCACAGTTCTTCGAAATGCTTCTACGCGCGCAGCGAACGAGGGAGTTTTCACACGGCCAAGACGCTGAGCGGAAGTCCCCAGTCATGGCGGTCAGTCAATTTGTCCAATGACAATGGAAATCGGTACCCGTCAATGGAGCAACGCGCGGACAAAAAGCAGTGATACTGATGAAATTCAGTAGCTATTCTTCGTTGTCGTACCCATGTACGTGCATGACAAACATTTCCGACGTTAAGGCTGTTCCATCGGCAGCAATCGCCAGGTGGGAGAATGAAGGCGGTGCCCCGGGCCGACCGGAGCGCGGCAAAGTTATAAGCTGGTTCGTCCCGCCGATCGTTGTCCCCGCGTTTCTGGTCGCTTTGATTGTCGCGCGAGCAGCGTACCTCGCATGCCTTGATTGATCCGCCCTCGAAAGGGAATCATGTGGCTACGAAAGAACGGTTAGCGGCGATGGCGGCCTCGCATTGCGCCGTGTGCGCAGGAGCAATGGTCATCAAGGGTGTGGAGATGGACCCAAGCGACGTTGCGTTCGAGCTTCGCACCTACGTGTGCGCCGAGTGTGGTCATAGTCGGACGTACAGCGTAGACGGCGGTGAGCGCTGAAAGAACGGTATTGCTCAGACGCCGCCAAGTACCTCGCTGATCCGATGCATTGCTGGCTCATCGCCGAGTGGACGGGCTCCAATAACGAAACTCCGCTCGTTCGGCCGATCCCTCGACTGAGTTTGAAATGGCGCTGATGCCGATGAGGACGCCCGATGCTCGATCGATCACTTAAAGCCGAGTTTGAAAGCTATCGAAAGACGCTCCCCACTGACGAGGCCGGGCGAGCATTTGACGAACGGATTGAGCGTCTATTGAGTCAGCACGGCATCGACTACGTGCGCGGATATGTGGGCGCGCTCAAGGATTGTCACACGTGAGTCGTAGTGCCTCGTGATCGATCACATCGGAAGTGACGTGGCGCGGAGGTTGTGCCTTCGCGTCTCCTTCCACACCGGATCGGCGATGAGATGGGTTGTTCCCCAATTTGGCGTTTGCCGGCTGATTGCTGGCTGCACGCATCGTGGGCGTGAACTGCCCCGAAAACTGCGGGACGGCGGTGCATGGCCGGCAGTTCCGGCATGACGAAGCAACCGGCGTTGCCTCTTTCCAACTCAGTCCACGTCAACGTAGGCACAATCTGCCGGATCGGCCTGGTCTGCGCCCAAGCGCGGATCGAAACGGAATAACGTAGAGCAATAGGGACAGACGATCTCACTGGCATCGCCCATATTGAGGTAGATGTGTGGATGATCTTGCGGCGGTTTGTCCCCAATGCACTTGAACTCGCGGCAGCCAATGCGCACGATCGGCGCCCCGGCTGCATTGTGAAACTTCGGATAACTTTCCATCCGTGGCGGCTCAGGTGCCTGATCGATGACGCAAAGTGCCCTGCATGGATTGTCGAGCGAGGGATCGATCAGCACCGGGTGAGCGGTGCCCCCTCTCGCGTCGTTCGGTTGCCAAAGCGCGCCCGCCGGCGCAGCAGCGGCGTGATCACAATTCTTTCAAAGGCGTGGCTCGCGGAGATCGCAAC
>Ga0137403_10007647_pt1 | contig 12164 bp, 13 predicted proteins | sample CZOMad2_1_16fung_FD_122057 | JGI IMG/M metagenome (GOLD analysis project Ga0137403, IMG submission 122057) | Vadose zone soil fungal communities from Angelo Coast Range Reserve, California, USA - CZOMad2_1_16fungal (Hybrid Assembly) | ecosystem: Environmental > Terrestrial > Soil > Vadose zone...
AGCGATGTCATTCGCGCCTTCGTCGAGACCGGCGGCGTTGTGAGGCAGCACCAGGTCGAGGTCGGGGACGTCGACGTGCGACTCGTCCCAGTCGATCAGCGCGACCCGATTCGTCGTCATGCGGACATTGTCAGGGTTGTTGGGGTTGCCGTGAACGACGCATGTCTGACGTCCGATGAGCCGCGCCCACGCTGCTCGGCATCGAGCAACGCCCTCAGGCGGCATCGCGCCGAGGTCGATCTTCGTCCCGGTCTCGGCGTGCAGGAGGTCGGTCGACGATCGCCAACCTGGGCGCTGCGGCCAGCCCTGCGTCAACCGATGCAGCCGGCGGAGCGTGTCGGCCACGCGACGCCAGTCGGCCTCCGTCTCGGGCGGTCCGCCCTCCACGTATGTCATCACCACCAGACCGTCCGCGAACAGCCGGCCGTCCGTCGTCGGGATCGGCACCGGCACGGTCAGACCTTCACGGTCGAGGTGTTGGAGGAGCTCGGTCTCCCACCCGAGATCAGCGTCGCTCCTCGCACCGAGACGACCGACCGCGAGGTGCCCTTGGACGCGCACGCTCCACACGTCGTTGGCGACCCCGCCGGCGAGTGGCTCGATGCGAGCTACGTCTTCACCCCAGTGCCCGAGTGCCTCCCATCCCATTGTGCAATGTCCTCATCGAGGCCGGTTGTCCCGCGCATGTGGCTGACGACCCGGCCCGGCACACGTGCCGAACGATTCTACCGCAACATGGGATGGCACGTCACCGGCCAGGATGATGGATCTTTGAGCGCTCCCAACCACCATCCAAGGCTGATATCTAAAACAGGACATGTCCGCAGTTGGCCCATCGCGTCAAAATGCTGCATTGCAACATTTTGTTTTAATAGGAGCAAAAGCAGACACGATATTCTCACCATGAGTTTTTCCGCGGGTGTCCAAGAGTCGGAAAACACGGCGCTAAGTCGAAATCCGGTCTTGGCCGTTTCTTGAGAAAAACCTGTATTGCAACGATCGCCTCTCGGCGAGCCGTGGAGTCCCTTGATCGCCGCCTCGGCAAAGTCCACCCATTGCAACGCCTCGACGCGCGTGAATGTCGGAGTCACATCAAGCCCAGGCCCTCCAGCGCTGTTTGATCTCCTGCCGCGGATAATACTTGCGATAAATGTGAGGAAATCGCGTCGAGCCGCTCTCCCACAACAATCGGTGACGATCACCTGATCGGCTTACTTTCCGCCAGTTCAAAGCGTCCCTCGCGTCCCTGAGCCCAGGCGAGGAACGCCGATTTATCCATGTGTGTGGGCTGCTGAATGTTCATATCTGCCTCGGCGTGGACGATATGACAGTTCCTGCCGGCAGGCGAAAACCATTATGTATGTGTGCACTCCATCGGCTATAATGGTTATATGATCGAATCGATAGACACCCAAAGCTCCGAATTCCTGGCGCGCGCCGAACAGCGTCGCCGCACATGGACCATGACCGCTCATTGCAGCATCAATGACATGAAGGCTTCGGAATATGCCTATTGGTCAACTCAACCGGCTCACCTTGTCATGTCCACAGTTGCCGAAATGGCGGCTGCCGCTCATGGCTTAAAAGGCATTCATGTTCGCCGACTTCAAAGACCTCATCGCACTCCTGAATAAGCATAAGGCTAAGTACCTTGTCATTGGGGGCTATGCCGTGTCGCGGCACGCGCAGCCCCGCTACACCAAAGACCTCGATCTTCTCATTCTGCCCGCGCCTAAAAATGCCGCCGCCGTATTTCGTGCCTTGCAGGAATTCGGGGCGCCCTTGCGCACCCGTGCCACGCCCGATGCCGACCCGGTCTCACCAACGCGCGTCCTCACGGCGAAGGACTTCGAGGACAAAGCCACCTGGTACACGATGGGCGTTCCCCCCGTTGCCATCGACATCCTGCCGGAGATTCCAGGCGTCGCGTTCAGCGCCGCGTGGAAGAACCGCGTCACCCTAGTACATCGATTCCTTGAAACCAATCATATGTGAGTACTGCGGAGGATTCACTTTTTCCGCGCTGGTTTGTAGCCTGCCACTTGATTCGCAGAAATGAGGATTGAGACGATGGCGGGGTGGCGGCAGGCGATGGAATTGGCCATTTGCGAGGAGGATGCGGCTTTGTTGAGCGCAATTGCCCGTTCGCGAACGGAGCCTGCGAGCCGGGTTCAGCGGGCGCGGATGCTGCTGGCCTATCGAGAGGACGCATCGTTTTTTGGGGTGGGACAGACGATGGGTGTGCACCATCAAACTGTGCAGCGCTGTGTCGAGCGGGCGCTGGCCTATGGTCCGCTGACCGCGCTCGACGACCGGCCGCGGCCGGGCAAGGAGCCGACGATCACCGCCGAGGCCAAGGCGTGGATTGTGGATTTGGCCTGCCGGAAGGCCAAGGAGTTCGGCCATCCGCACGAATTGTGGACGACGCGACTTCTCGCGCGCCATGTGCAGGAGCATGGGCCGGCGGCGGGACACCTGTGCCTTGCCCACCTGGCTCAAGGCACATTGTGCAACATACTCAATGATCGGGAGATAAAACCGCATAAGATGCGCTATTACCTGGAACGCCGCGACCCGCTGTTCAAGCAAAAGATGGCGGAGGTTCTGTGCGTTTATCGGGAGGTGAAGGTCATCAAGGAAGCGGCGGCGGCCGCCAAGCAGGCGCCGAGCGATGCAGTGGCGATCATCTCCTATGACGAGAAGCCCGGGATTCAAGCGATCGCCGCCACGGCACCGGACCTGCCGCCCAAACCAGGCAAGCATTCGACCTTCGCGCGCGATTACGAATACAAGCGCCAAGGCACGGTCAGCTTGCTGGCCGGCATTGATCTGCTCACTGGCCAGGTTCACGCTCTCGTCAAGGATCGCCACCGCAGCCGCGAATTCATTGAACTTCTCAAGCTGCTCGACGCCAGCTATCCGACACATACTGCGATCAAATTGATCCTCGACAATCATTCCGCCCACACTTCCAAAGAGACGAAGGCTTGGCTCGCCGAACAACCAGTTGGCCGTTTCACGTTCACTTTCACACCCACACACGGCTCCTGGCTCAACCTCGTCGAGGGCTTTTTCTCCAAACTCGCCCGCTCGGTGTTGCGCCACATTCGTGTCGCAACCAAACAGGAACTAAAGGACCGCATCATGGCTGCCATGGATGAATTCAATCGCCAACCAGTCGTCCACACTTGGTCCTATGGGCTCGATCGGGCCGCCTGATATGATTCGAACCTCAAAATCGATGTACTAGCGGGCGAACGACCAAACCGGGAGGTGCCGAAATCCCATTTTTGGCGACGGCGATCATCCCGCCGGCGGGCGAACACTTTCTTGCGGCGGCGATCGGCGTCTCTGCGCTAAACTCATTCCAGAGGGCGTATGTCCTAACAGGGAGGAAATCCATGGTGCGCAAATTTATGATCGCTGCGGTATCGGTTGCAGCCCTTACGCTGTCGGCGACGGCTATTGCTCAGGCTCAGACATTCACCGCGCACGCCTCGACCCAGGAACCCAACCGTCTCGTGACGCTGGAGACACTCAAGAAATGGGAGAGTGAGCTGTCGAACTGGGGCCGATGGGGCAAGGAAGATCAGCGGGGGCTGCTGAATCTCATCACGCCGCAAAAGACGAAACAGGCGCTCGCGCTCGTGAAGGAAGCCAAAACCGTCACGTTGCAGATCAATCCGTTCAAGAAGACCGGCATGGACACGGGAGGCTTCGGCGAGAACGTGCACCGCATGGCCCGGATTGATCCAGAGACTGGCGCGGTTCGCGGGGCACTCGACATCATCCAGTTGTCGATCCATGACGGCTTGAATTCGCACCTCGATGCGCTGTGCCACTATCAGGGTCCGATAGGGCGCAAGCCCGGCGAACCGGCGGTGAGCTACAACGGCTTTCCCTTCACGCTCACCGCCGCGGGGTGCCGGGAATCCGCCGCCGACAGAATGGGTCCCGGCTACATAACCCGCGCCATTCTCGTCGACATGCCGCTGCTCAAGAAGGTCAAATGGCTCGAGCCCAGCACGCCCATCTATGTCGAAGATCTCGAGGCCTGGGAGAGGTTCGCCGGGATTCGCATTGGCGCAGGAGACGCGCTGTTGATTCGTACCGGGCGGTGGGCGAAGCGGGCGGCCGAAGGCCCGTGGGCATACGGCCAGGGTGGCGCCGGCCTGCATGCGTCGGTGCTGCCGTGGCTGCGTGCGCGGGATGTGTCGCTGTTGGGGAGTGACGCCGTCAATGACGTGCAACCCTCCGGCGTCAAGGGTATCAACCGCCCGATTCATCAGTTAACGCAGGTGAATATGGGCCTGCCGATCGCCGACAACGTCTACCTCGAAGACGCCGCACGAGAAGCAGAGCGGCTCAAACGCTGGGAATTCATGTTCACGCTGCACATCTATCAGATTCAAGGCGGAACCGCGTCGCCATTCAACGGACTAGCGACTTTCTGATCCCAGGGCAGCAGCGTCCCGCGCAAAGCGGGACGCTGCGTGTGCGCTACTTATAGAACTCCACCGATGCCTGGCGGAAGAATACGAAATTTGGCGGCACGACCGAGATCGGCCCATTGATGCCGAAGATCGCGATCTCGACCTTGTCGCCAGCCTTGACCGCATCGGCAATGACCACGCGGTTCGGGATATTGAAGCCCTGGATGGTTGCGGGGCTGGTGATGCCGACGCGCCGCGGCATCTCGCCGTTCACCCACACTTCCGCGTAGTCGTCCACGTAGGCGGTCAGCACCGCCTTGGCATTCGCGGTGTCGAACGCCCCGATCTTGGCCGGCATGGTGAGATTGGTGCGATACCACAGGAACGAGACCTTGCCGCCGCCACGCCGATCCAGCAGTTGCTTGGGTTCGAGCGTCGGCCACGAGGAATCGTCGAAGCCCTTCACGCCCGCGTGCGGCGAGATGTCGTAGGAGGTCTTGTAGCCCGGCATGGCGTTCGGCAGCGCCGGCCCCTCAATGATCTTCACATCCATGCTCTTCCACTGGGCGCCGAACGCCGACATGCCGTCTGCGGTCAAAAGGTCGACCACATGGGCCGGTGGCAGCTGCGGCGCGAGCTGCGGGGGCGATGTCGGCGGCAGCGGCTGGGCCGAGACCGCGATCAGGGATGCAGTCGCTAGCACGGCGCCGGCGAGAAGTGTTACAAGACTCTTGTAGCGCATGGTCGTCCTCCCTCGTTGTTCAACCTTATTGGCTCAATCTCATTTCACTTGCTCGAAACCGCCGGTGCTCCAGCGCGGAGCCATCGCGGGTGATGTGAGCGCCGCGATGAAGGCCCGCGCATGCGCGGGCTCCTTGCTGCTCATCGGGATGGCGCTCGCATAGATGGTCCAGAGCTGCGTATCGCCCGGGAGCGGGCCGGCCATCTTCGCGCCCTTGATCGGCACGATCTCGCTGATCAGCGAGACTGCGATCTCGGCCTGGCCATGCGCCACCTTCTCGGAGGCATCGTCGCCACCAGTCGCCAGCACGCCCTTCTTGACCACCGCGTCGGTGATGCCGAAGCGGTCGGCGAGCTTCATCAGGTGAAGGACCGTGGTGCCGCCGAGCTTGGGGTCGGTATAGGCGATCGAGGACGCTTTGAGCAGCAGCTGTTTGATTGCCTCTGGTGTTGAGACATCCGGCACCGGAGCGCCTTCGCGGATGACGACACCCATGCCGACCCGGCCGAGATCGTTGCGACTGCCGGGCGTGAGCTTGCCGGTCTTCTCCAGCTCGCCCATGAGCGGGGCTGACGCAATGATCAGGTCGGCGTGCTGGCCGGTCGCGATGACGTCGCGCAGGAATCCGGTCGGGCCGGTCGTGAAATCGAACTTGTGGCCGGTTTCTTTGCTGTAGTCGTCGATCATGCCGGCGATCAGGGCGCGCACCGCGCCGGCGGAGATCACCTTGATCTCGGCCGCGTTCGCGGCTGCAGCGGCTAGCGCTAAGACGGTCGCAAGCACGGAGGCCAAAGCGCGCCTCATGGCGTCTCTCCCTTGTTCGTTTTCGTGCGATGGCGCAGCGAGGCCGCCACCGGGTGGAGCATTAGTTTAAGGGCACCGGCGCGCCGCACAAGCGGGTGGGGCGGTGAACCCGCCCTGGCGGCGTGCTATAGTTCTGTGTTGCTCGAACCAGAAACCAGGGAGGAAGACATGAGACGTGCAAGCATCACCAAGCGTGCGAGCGTCCTTGCGGCTTTTGGTGCGGTTCTTGGCGTCAGCACCGCCGTATTCACCGCGCAGGCCGGCGGCGACAAGATCGCGTTCCCGGCGGACTATGCCAAAGGCGTGGTCTACATGACCCTCGATCGAGCCGAGAACAAGCAGGTTCGCGAGTACGTCACGAGCCAGGCGGCGGTCGATGCCGCCAAGAAGGGCGATCCGCTGCCGCAAGGCACCGTCATCACGGTCGCGCAATATGCCGCGCAGCTCGATGCGCAAGGCAATCCGGTGAAGGACCCCAGCGGTCGCTTCATCAAGACCGGCAATATCGTGGGCTACACCGTGATGGAGAAGCGGGCCGGCTGGGGCGCGGAATATCCCGAGGCGCAGCGCAATGGCGAGTGGGAGTATCAGGCCTTCCGCGCTGACAAGACCGCCAATCCCAATGCCAATCTCACGGCCTGCTTCAACTGCCACAAGCCGCAGGCCGGGCAGGACTTCGTGTTCTCCTACCAGAGCATGAAGACTGCGACTCGGTAGCCCGGCGCTTCTCTAGGCAGGGAGAAGCGAGATTTCTGTCCGCAGTGCTCACGCTCCGGCGAGCGGGTTCGCCTGGATTCGTCGCCATATGGCCCACTTTGGACCTTGATCTATTCGGAACTGATGCCGCGGGACCTCGTTCTCCTTTCGCTGGATTAGCCAACAGGACGAGGATCATGACACACCACATGTTGACTGGAACAATTGCGGCGTTGGCACTGGTTGGATCGACCGCGGCGCAGGCACAGAGCGTCTATGTTGTGGAACCTTACGCGGCGCCGCCCGTTTACGTTGCTCCGCCGGTCTATGCGGCTCCGCCCGTTGTTGTGGCGCCTGCACCGGGCTATGGCTATGTGCCGGTTTCCCCGCCAACGACCTATGTCGTGCCTCGCGATGACTACGCGTACGTTCCACCGGCCTATGTGGCGCCGCCCGCCACAGGCTACGTCACTGTCGACTCGGTGACCGGACGACGATGCACGATCAAGCCTGACGGCTATCGATGGTGCTGGACGCCATAGCGAGAAACTGAGTGCTGCTGAGCCGCAGCAGCACTCAGCTACTTCGGCTCCGGTCCGGTCGCGACCGGGCGCGCCGGATCGGCGCTCCAGGCCGACCACGATCCCACATAGAGCGCAGCGCCGAGCCCGGCCGCCGCCATGGCGGCGATCGCATGGGCCGCAGAGTTGCCGCTGCCGCAATAGACCCCGATCGGGCTAAAGCCATCGGCACCGAGCTTGCTGAAGCCGGCGAAGAGATCGTCGCTCGGCTTGAATTTTCCATCCGTGATGTTGCCGCCGGACGGCGCGTGGATGGCGCCCGGAATGTGCCCCGTGCCCGCCTTGGCCGGATCGCCCACATAGGACGCGCGCGGCCGCGCATCGAGCAGGCGGGACCGCTGCGCGAGCCGGGCGGCCTCGTCGGCATCGATCGTCGGCATGCGGCCTGACGTCAGCACCACATCGCCGGCGCGGCTGGCGTGGGTTGCGACGTGCGTGGATGATGGCCGGCCCGCCGCCGCCCATGCGCCGTATCCGCCATCGAGCAGGCGCACATCGGTGAGCCCAGCCCAGCGCAGCGTCCACCAGGCGCGTGACGCCTGCGCGCCGCCGGCATTGTCGTAGACCACGACAGGTGTGGCGTTGCTGATGCCCCACGTGCGTGCCTTGGCCTGCAGGTCGGAGACATCCGGCAGTGGCCGCCGGCCGGATGTCGCCGTCGGTGTGCCGGAAAAGTCAGTCGCCAGATGTACCGACAAGGCGCCCGGAATCTTCGGCCGATCCTCTGGTGCTGCGCCCTGCTCGTCGATGACGTCGAGCAGCACGACGGCAGTGCCGGCGTCCATCAGCCTGATGAGCTCGTCGACCGTGACCAGCGTTCTGGCGCGCGCGTCGTTCACCGGTTGCCCCGTCACGCCGTCATGGTGGCGCGATAGAGAATGCGCCGGCTCCCGCCGTAGTCTCGGATGCCCTTGTGCTGAACCACGCGGTTGTCCCAGATCGCGAGCGCGCCGCGGCTCCAGGTCAGGCGTGCGGTCGCCTCCGGCGACTTGATCATGTCGAACAGGATGCCAAGGATGTTCTGGCTCATCACCCGGCTGACGCCCTTGATGTAGTTGGTGTAGGACTCGTTCACCGCGATCCATTTGCGGCCCGACACCGGATGCACGCGCACGAGCGGCATCTCGAAGGGCGGCATGCGCTGGCGCGCCGCGATCGCCTCCTGCGGATCGAGATAGCGATCGGTGATGTGCCCGGTGGCGTCGGCGGATTGAACCACGGTGAGCGATTCAAGATAGGCCGCGAACAGCGGATCGATCTGCTCATAGACCCAGGCGGTGTTGCTGAAGATGGTGTCGCCGCCAGTCTCCGGGACCAGATGCGCATAGAGCGCCGTGAAGGCCGGCGCATCCGGACGAAAACCGCCGTCGGCGTGCCAGATGTGGTTGCGCAGATTCTTGTCCTTGAGCGAATCGATCATGGTGGCGTCGGGGTTTTCCGGCGCGCGCGGCGTGTGCGGTCCCGCATAGTGAAAGAACTCGCCCAGGAAGCCCGCGAAGGCCGTGAAGTTCTCGGCCGTTACCGTGCCGGGCTCAAACATCAAGAGGCCGCGATTGTGCAGGAGATCGCGCAGCGCTGCGCGAAACTCGTCGCCGGGCGACCGTCCATCGAACCGAAATCCGGAGACAATCGAGCCGAGCGCCGGTTGCAATTGCGTGACGCGCACGCCGGCCGGCAGGGCGGAATCCGAAACAAGCCTGACAGAGCTGCTCGCGCTTGAGATGCTCGCAGTAGACATGGGCCTGTTCCCCCTATCGATGGTTGTTGGTCGAATGACGGATCAAATCTAGCGAAACTGTCTCATCCCGGGCAAGCCACGCGGGCTGCACGTACGGGCTATTCCTGCATATCCCTTATGACGCGGCGCTGGCGCTTCACCGGGCTCTCGCGAGGATGTCCTGCACCAGCTTCTTCTGCTCGGGGCTGATCGCCGTCACGATGCTCATGGCATTCTTGCGGGTGCCGGCGGCATCGATATAGTCCGTGTAGAGCTGACGCTTGTCGCCCTCGGCGAGGAACTGCGGGTCGCTCACCGCCTTGGCGGTGGCCGCCTCCAGGAACGACAGCCGGCTCTCAGCCATCCCGGGTGGCACCACCAGGATGCGGCCGAGGCTCTGGACCTGGTGGCGGAAATCGAACAGCCACTCTTGCTCGGCGTTGAGGCGTGTCGCTTCGAAGACGGTCGGCAGCTCGGGAAAGAAACGCGACCGGCTGCGCCCGACAGTGGCGAGCGCGATGAGGTCGTTCGCCTGCACGTAGTGGTTGGCGGATGTGTCGGTGACGTAGAGCGCGTCCATCTCGCCGCGCGAGACCGCAAGCGCCGCATCGTTGCTGCCTTTGTATCCGAGCACGATCTGGCAATCGAGCTTGAACGCCTCGCAGGTGAAGGCGGCACCATCGGAAAGGCTGTCGACCGGACCGCTTGCAGCCCAGCGCCATTTTCTGCCCGACTTGATCGCGTCCGTGATCGTCTTCGTGCCGACATGCGTGCCGACGGTCCAAAGCGACGGCGGCGCGCTCAAGGTTGCGACGTAGCCGAGCTTGGCGAGATCGTAGCGAGCGCCCTGCTGATCGGTCAGCTGCGAGTAGGCCGCGCCGGTGCCATTGACGATCATGATGGTCAGCCCGTCGGCCGGCGCCATGGACACGCCGTTGAGCGCGACGAGCCCGCCGGCGCCGGGACGATTCTCGACGATGACCGTTGCGTTCAGCGTCCTCGACAGATAGGGCGCCAGCATGCGGGCATAGGAGTCGTATCCTCCGCCCGGGCCGAATCCCACGACCAGCCGCACGGTCTTGCCGGCGAAGAAAGCCGGCTCGGATTCCTGGGCGGCGGCGGTGATTGCGTGCGTCGCGAGCGCAAACGCTACGCACGCAGCGGTGCTCCACCTTGTCAGCGCGGCGAGAGTCGCCATTGATTCTGATTCCTCCCAGGCGCTTCATGCGCGCCCGTTCGTATCCGCCAGCTTGCGTGCGAGGTTGCTCCTCGCTTCAGCACAGTTGATGCTATGCGGCTCGATGCTATGCGGCGATGGTGCGGCGGGCAAGAAGCTGGGATGCTTAACGCCTGCTAGCCGTGCCCGGCCTCGGTCGACAGCATGCCGAGGTCGATGCCGATCTTGCGCAGCGCCTTGGTGTATTTGTGCTCGGTGTCCTGGCCGAAGATCAGCTCAAGGTCGGCCGCGCAGTGCAGCCAGCCATTCTGGTTGATCTCGGTCTCGAGCTGGCCAGGTGCCCAGCCCGCGTAGCCAAGCGCAAGCACCGCGCTTTGCGGACCATCGCCGCGCGCAATTGCCTTGAGGATGTCGAGGGTCGCGGTGAGGCAAATACCCTCGTCGATCGGCAATGTGGAGTTCTCGATAAAGAAATCGCTCGAGTGCAGCACGAAGCCGCGGCTGGTCTCCACAGGTCCGCCCTTGAGCACTTTCACGCCTCCGGCGCTTGGGGGAAGCTGAATCAGCTCGGCGGCGCCGACCACTTCGAGCTGCACCAGGAGGTCGGGGAAGCTGATGTGCGGTGCAGGCTGATTGACAATGATGCCCATCGCGCCTTCCGACGAATGGGCGCACATATAGATCAGGCTGCGTGAGAAACGCTCATCGCCCGTGGTCGGCATCGCGATCAGCATTTGCCCGTCGAGATAGCCGCGCTTCTCGCTGCGTGGCGCGCGCGGCTGCGGCGACATGCTCAGCTTGCCGCCACGCTCGAGAGTGGGCTCGAGGCCGGACGGCCCCGCTTCGCCCTGTAGTCCTGTTTTGCGACCCAATTTCATGACGAAATGTTACCCGATTGCCGCTGATTTGCAAACGATGGGCCGCGCTGTCCACCTGTCCAATTGTTCATGCATGCCATTGTTAGCCATGCATCTTTCGACATCCGTCCTTAGATATGCACACCGTACGAATTGTTCGATATGCATCGTTTGTGCCACATCGAGATTCGATGCGGGTAGCCAAGGCTCCGGCACATTTATTGGAGATTCGCTCTATGTCCTTCCTATGGCTGCTGGCCCTGTGATCACAAATGCGTGCGGCCTCGTGTCGGTTCCCCACGTTTGTTGTCACTCGCGCGAACGTTAAGAACGTTAACAAGGAGCAATGTCCCAGCATCCATGAGACACCGCGCATCTGGTGCTATGCTCGTGTGCCATCAGGATGGTAAAATCGCCGCCCGGCCACTGGATTGCTTCACTCATGAAAGCTTACTGTGGAATATTTTGGCCCGGCAAACAACCAAAACCCGACGAACACCCCTAGATACAGCCCAGAAAACACCGCTACCCATTGTGGTTTAGCCTTGACAATGCCCATATATTGCGCTATTCAATGCTTCCATGCGGTTTTTAAAATCTCATTGTCTATTGGTTATTTTGGCCATTTTCGGGTTGGTGCCCGGTGCATTGGCTCAATCCAATTCCTTGCCGGAAATCTCGGCGATCGATGCCACGAATTACCTGAACCAGCAAGTCATCGTCACCGATAAGGTGGTGGGAGTGGCGCTCCGGCGGCTGGAGAAGGACCTGGATAATGAGCGGCGGGAAGAAGTGATCGAGGACCTGGGGAAGGAATTGCGGAAGAGTTAGGGGCGGTGGGAGCGGCGTCAGGGCGTGCGCCCATGGGGCCCTGCGGGAGCTTCGCCGCGAGCTGCGCAAAACTCGAGGTAGTCGTCGATGGAGTCCTCGAAAGCCTGCTTCAGCTTGACTGACGAACCCTGAAACGTGATCACGTCGCTGGCGTTGATCACCTCTCCGGTGAAGAGTCCAGCCTCTTCATCGAGACTCGCGATTCCTTCATAGCCCTTGTATGTCATTTTCCCCTCCAGGCTCGATGCCGCTTCTGATAGAACCGCTGCACCGGTGCTATGGTACCCGATCCGTTTCCTTTTCCGGGTGCGGTAGCTGGACTCGAT
>Ga0137403_10007648_pt1 | contig 12163 bp, 10 predicted proteins | sample CZOMad2_1_16fung_FD_122057 | JGI IMG/M metagenome (GOLD analysis project Ga0137403, IMG submission 122057) | Vadose zone soil fungal communities from Angelo Coast Range Reserve, California, USA - CZOMad2_1_16fungal (Hybrid Assembly) | ecosystem: Environmental > Terrestrial > Soil > Vadose zone...
TCTGGTCCGCTCACGTGACGCACGGTGACGCCTTTGATTTTCTTCTGTTGTTTGGTCGTGAAATCGAGTGCGTCGCGTAAGAAGACATAGGCACCACGTCCATAACGTGGATCGCTGGTAACAATGGAATCCAGAGCCTCGGCGAACCCAATCTTTTGCATCAGCAGAAATACGCGCTCAGAACGCGCTGATCAACATAGTCGCCAAGCTCAATAGCGGCAACTGTCGAATGTCCACTCATAATTACCTTCGTTAGTTTTCAAACTGGTCCTCTAGCGCATCGACGTAAACCGAAAGCGGATCGTGTCGGGTTGGAGGTGAGACCTGCGATTGATTCACGGCTTTGAGATAATCGGTGAAATTGCCGCTGCCTTTCTTCATTTGAGTCGCTTCGAACCAGTTCATGTAGTCGTCAATATCGCTCATTCGAGCGACGAGTTGTTTGCGAGTAAGATCCAAATGCGACAGACGCTTCGCGATTCCTCTCCTTTTCCCGCGGGCAAGCAGCGCGACCATCTGCTGGTATTCACGTGCGAGTGGTCGCAAAACCGGATTGGCTTGAGCAACAAACACGAGCAAATCACGACTCAACTGACTCAGCGCCATCTTCTCGCTCGGAGAGATCTTACGCAGCGCAAATTCGTCAAGCGCTGCTACTTTAGCCGGCTTATTTGTTTGCGAAACTTTCACGCGCAACAGTTCATCAAGGCGCTGCTCGCTTTCGGCGAATGTCAGTAACTGGGAGATCTCAAAATTCCTTAACCGATGTAACGTCAACTGCCAGCTTCTCTCCGCATCACCGACAAGGAACGGAAAGTGCGACTTCAAATTCGCGATCGGTTCGTTTGAGGCTTGGGATAGATCCCCGATGTACTTTGCTAGCCGGGGAGGACCGTCGCTTCCATCGATCAACATTTCCACAAACGCAAAAGAATGCGCGCGATAAAGCACGCGGCCCGCCGAATCGAGAAGGCCCGGCTGTTGGTGAAGAAACGTCTCCAGCGGCACCGTTTTATTCGCCGCAGTGAGCGCTTCGACCAGGTAGCCGCGATCACGTCCAGGCGCAAGCGCAAACACGCCGTCGAGCAACCAATCGGGTGGTTCGACGAATACCGTTCCGGCAGCGATATGCGATTGATTCCGATAAATCATCTCCAGTAGGATTGCGCGAAGGACTTCGCGCTCGATCAATGAAGCATCGAACTTTTGTGAGACGGTCAGGTCCAGCTGGAGCTTGAGGCCAAAACCAGTTTGACTAAATCGCAGGCCAGCTGGTGGAACTTCAGGGAGATTTGCTTGCTGCGGTTGCAGATTCACAACGATGGGAACCGCCCAATTGTCGCGCTGCCGCAACAGCACCAGAAGATCGGCCTTCGTCCGCTCCGCCAAGTTGGAGACCGCCCCGCGTAGCTCCGTGTCAGCTCCGTAGATGACGAATTGACGGGACGGACTCACGCTGTGTTCCTGCGGCGCGCCGTAAAGCACGTGCGATGCAAACACAGCTGATATCAAGATCGCGGCACGCTTTATAGCCATTGGCCGCGGATGATAATCGCCATGCCTGCGCCCTGACCAGCAAGAATCAAAGCGAAACTCCAGTCGATGGCCGGTTCTTAATCACGTAGAGCAATCTCATTTAATTCTTTGCGTAAAAAAACGCGACTTCGACCCTGGCGCGGGGTATAATTGGTGAAATCCCGATTAATCTATGAAATCAAAATCAATTCTTTTTATGAGCTGCTTGGCTGCGGTTGCGCTCGCGGCAGCTGGAGTCAGTGCCGCTCCGCGCGGTGGCGGTGGTGGCAGCAGGCATGGCGGAGGCGGCAATTGGCGCGGTGGCGGCGGCAACTGGCATGGCGGCGGCGGTAATTGGCACGGAGGCAACTGGGGCGGCCGCAACTGGAACAATTGGGGCGGCAACTGGCGCCATAACCATAATAATGTGATTTTTATCGGGGACTTCGGGTTTCCGTGGTGGTGGGGTTGGGGCTCATCGTGGGGCTGGGGCTACCCGTACGGCTACGGTTACGGCTACCCATATGGTTACGGTTCCCCGTACGGTTACGGCTACGGATACGGCGACTCCGGCTACGGCTACGGCAATGGCTACGGCTACGGAAATGGATACGGCAACGGAAATAGATACGGCGATAGCAGCCGGTCCAGAGTGGCTGAGCTACAGCGCCGGCTCGCTCGCGCCGGTTATTACCGCGGTTCCATTGACGGCGTCTTGGGACCGCAGACGCGTCGAGCGATTCGGTCCTACGAGCGTGATCGCGGGGATGCAAGCTGATTCCAGTCTCTTCCGATAATTGGATCAGAGCGAGCGGACTCGATAATCTTTTGGTTGATTGACCGGCGGAATTCGCAGGGGGCAATGGGGCGAACCGCCGGTCGTCTATTTTGAAAAGTTAGCTCGTTGCTCGCCCGTCCGCAGCGGGGACGTTCGCAGAAGCTGCGAGCAATTCTTTCGTCCAGCAGGGTGGCCGCCATCGTAGCATGAGCTCCGCATCCCATGCTTATCTCGAAACATCACAAGTAAAAAGCCGCAGCTCCAGTCTTTTAATTCATTCGGAAACGCGGTATATGGCTGTGCTAATTCTGCGCCCGTAGCTCAGCCGGATAGAGCAACGGATTTCTAATCCGTGGGTCGGGTGTTCGAGTCACCCCGGGCGCGCTTCTTAAGAATGTAAGAAGTAACTAGTCAGAAGTTATTGCTCGCCACCTCTCCCTTGTCACTCGCATCTTTGCCTGCGCAGCGCCGTTCGTGATCGAGCAGCCACTTCTTTCGCCACAAACCGCCACCGTAACCGCACAGCGTGCCATCGGCGCGAATGACGCGATGGCACGGGATCACAATGCAAATCATGTTCGTGCCATTCGCGCGGCCAACGGCCCGCCGCGCATTTTCATCGCCCAGGTGTTTTGCCATCCACGAATACGATCGCGTTTCGCCAACTGGGATTGACTGCAAGATTTTCCAGGCGCGCAATTGAAACTCTGAGCCCACCGGCGCCAGCGGGATATCGAACCCCAGCTTCTTGCCGGAAAAATAATCAGTTAGTTGTTGGCGCGTGGCAGTGAGATGACGATGCTCACCCGGGACAACATTCGTTCGCAATCGTTTCCGCAGGATCGACAATTCACGTTCGGTGGCGCGCCGATCAACAAACTCGAGCAGGCGCAAACCTTGGTCGTCGGCAACAGCGATCATCGCCCCGAGCGGCGTATCGATTCGCTCCGCAAACAGCGGTGCCCGCGTCTTCACATTACTTGGCGACTCGCCAAAAATCTTTGTGAATGCTTCGCGAAAGCCGCTCTCCGACTCAAAGCCGCTTCCGTTTCGCGCTTCATCAACGCGACCGCGTTGCCGTACCTGGCTCAAAGCAAGGCCCATCCGGCGCGCGCGGTGATACGCCTGAAATGTCATTCCGTAATGGCGTTTGAACTGTCGCCGCGCAGTGGAGGGATCGATCGAGAGCGCCGCCAGTTCCTTATCGGTCAGACGTCCACCCGGGGCACGCTCGACCTCGGCACGCAGACGCTCAATCAGTTTCGGCGGACGCGCATTTGGATCGAGTGGGTGGCAGCGTAAGCAAGGTCGATAACCGCTTTCCAAAGCCTCGTTGGCTTTAGCAAAAAAATCGACATTCTCTCGCGCCGGTTTTTTCGCCGCGCATGTCGGTCGGCAGAAAATTCCGGTGGTACGCACTCCGATGTAAAAAATTCCTTCAAAACTGGCGTCGCGATTCACGAGCGCGCGATACATCATTTCCGGCGGCGGAAGAAGTTCAGGCGTTTTCATGCGCGTTCGACTCGAAAAGTATAACAACCCCGCGTCACGCTCCGAGCATCCACAAATGCAGTCTCCGGATTTCGCAGCAACTTTTCAACAATCGCTTCCGGTTCGCTTCCGTTCGCGACCTCGGCATCGATCATATCGTAACTGACGTTGTAAGCACGGAACACGCGACCGCTGCGAAGCTCCCCCGGATATTCGCGCGTCGTGCTGTAGCGTTCGCACGGCTCGGCATGAACGAAGATCGGTCCACTTTCGGAATACGGGTGACCAGGTGGAATTGCCGCATACGGAAACAGAATCACGCGCTCGCCGGGTTTTGCGAAACACAGACAATGTCGGCACGGATAACCAGTCGGCAAATCTGCGATCTCAATTGCGTGGTCCGCTACTCCGGCCACTGCTGCCTGCCGGGCTCTCTCTGCGACTTCAGTGGGAAGAGGAATAATCCGAAACGTTGAACTTTTCATGAATCAAACCTAAACGCGGTTCTTCGAATTGCGCATCGACGAAATTCGGGCAGCGAATTCCCAGCGGCGCTCGCGATCTCATTCATCTACAAGGATTCCCCAACAATCTTTGCAGCTTCGGCAATGGCCGCCGCGCGATCGTTCGCAGTCGCTGTCGATCCCACGGAGTAAATGGCCAGCAAAACCGGCGCGCGAGTCGGAACGCCAGCACGGATCATGACTGCGCCGGTTTTGTTCCCGTGTAGCCAGTCTTCGAGTTGGCGCCGCGACAATTGCGACAAGATATCTTCTGTCAAAAGGCGCGTGATGTTACCCAGCATCGACCCGGGCGTGGTTGTATCACGTTCATCGCCGGGAATGGCGCTGTTCAATGCCGGTTCCTTGCGATCGAGCCGCGTTATGCCATCGCCAGGGTCCCGCGCAAAATTCGTAAGGCCAGCCGGGCCGCCAATCGCATCGAACAAAAGATTGCCAGCTGTATTGTCGCTCTGTTCGATCGCGGCTTCGCATAATGCGCCCAAGGTCATCCCACCGTCTTTGAGATGTTCCTTTGTCACTGGCGCATATTCCAAAATTTTCTTCGCGTCGTAAGGCACGAATCGCTCCAGTTTCTCCTGTTTTTCATCAACCCGTTTCAACACGGCAGCGGCAGCGAGAAATTTGAACGTGCTGCACATCGGGAATCGCTCCTCCGCGCGATAATCAAGACGTTTTCCGTTACCCGTATCGAGCGCGGCTACGCCGATTCGGCCGCCAATTCGTGTCTCTATCGCTGCAATCCGGTCTGCTGCATCATTTTCCGCGTACGCTGCGCTTCCGGCCAGGAAGGCTAACAAAACCAAGCCCCTTACCATCGATGATATGCGGGATGGCCTTCTTTCACAGCGACGAAAATGCCGCGACATGTGGCGCATATTTTCCCGCCAGCGCTTAACGTTCCCTCGACCGTCGCACGATCATCGGTTAGATCGATAACTTTGGCGGACAAAAATATCGAACCGTTGGTCGACGTTGGCCGCAGCAATTTGATCGTATATTCCGCAGTGACGGTGCATGGCGGCCGATCTTCATTTGCGTGCTGCATGAGATGATAAGCGGCTGTCCAGTTGCAATGGCAATCGAGCAACGTGCCGATGACACCGCCATTCAAGACTCCATCAAAAGCTTCGTACTTCTTCTCCGGTTTCCATTTAGCGACGACCTCGCCGTTTTTTGGAAAGCTGCGGATGTGCAGTCCTTCGACATTTGCCGGACCGCAGCCCCAGCAGGCATTGTCCGGCGCAAATTTTTCCTGAAGTGATTTGTCACTCATCGTGCCAATTATTCAGGCGGCAGAGCCAGAATCACATTGCCAACGCGTTGAGATAACGCGTTCCAGCTTCCGCATTTACAGAGGTGGATCGGTTTCTCCGAAGACGATGCCAATCCCAATCGCCGAAGGCGCAGTATTTTGTTCATCGACTGGAAATCTAGTTAGGCGGCGGAGCCGCATTCATTGTGCCAACGCGTTGAGGACAACGCGTTCCACCTGCGATGTTACGCGCCGTCGCCGCTGGACGAGCCGGGGTAGGGACGCAGCTGAGGCCCGACGTAAAGTGACCGCGGCCGGATCAGCCGGTTGTGATCGTGTTGTTCAGTCACGTGCGCGCACCATCCGGCTACTCGCGACGCGGCGAACAGAGGCGTGTTTAGCTCCGGCGGGAACCCAAGCATCCAAAACACCGGCGCGGCGTAAAGATCCACATTGGCGCAAAGATGTTTTTCGCGATCCATCACTTCTTCGAGCTTCTCGCAAATTGGAATCCATTGTTCCTTGCCCGTGCGTTTGCCCAGCTCGCGCCCGATCTCGCGCATCACCGGCACGCGTGAATCGCCTTTTTTGTAAACGCGATGGCCGAAACCCATGATTTTGTCCTTGGTCTCCAATTTTTTCATCAGCCAGGCTTCCGCGCGATCTGGCGTCCCGATGTCCTCAAGCATCTTCATCGATTCTTCATTGGCGCCGCCATGCAACGGTCCTTTGAGCGTTGCGACTGCGGACGTAACGGCAGCATAGATTCCCGCCAGCGTTGAAGCTGTCACGCGCGCTGCAAAAGTGGAGGCGTTGAATTCGTGATCGGCGTACAAGTTGAAAATCGTATCCAGCATCCGGATTTGCCAATCTTGCGGAACCTTCCCTTCCAGCTTGTAAAAGAAATTGCCCGCCTGTGTGAGGTCCGGTCTCTCCCGCAACGGCTGCTGCCCATGCGAAATCCGCCAACCGTCAGTGATCAAGGTTGAAACGCGCGCGATCAGTCGAATCGACTTGCGAATATTAGCGTCGTGCGAGTTGTCGCTCAGATCTTTGTCGAACGCACTCAGCATCGACACCCCCGTGCGCAGCATGTCCATGGGATGCGTGGAGTTCGGCAGAAGCCGCAGCATTTCCGTTACCGGACCGGGCAGTGCGCGTTGTGAGGCAATTTGTTGGGTGAACTCAAACAACTGTTTCCCGTTGGGTAACTCACCATTCAGCAGCAGATACGCGACCTCCTCAAAACTCGCCTTCTCGGCCATTTCATGAATGTCGTAGCCCCGATACATCAGGCCGGCGTTGGGATCGACCCAACAAATCGCCGTTTCGCCCGCGATCACTCCCGCCAAACCGGGCCTGTACTCTGGTTTTGCTTCAGTGCTCATTTCTTCCGTCCACGTTAACAGTGATACGCGCGCCGACAAACGATCAATCGCTTAAACCCAACCACTCTTCAGCTGCCGGATCGTAATCGAGTACTTCGTAAAGTTCCCGACGGGTCTGCATGTTTTCAATCCAATCGGATTGCGTGCCGGTTTTCTTTAGCGCCGCAAAAAACTTTTCACTCGTCTTCATCGAAACGCGAAATGCGCTCTGCGGGAAAATGACCATGCGGTAGCCGAAGTCTGCGAGCTGTTCAAAAGTCAACAGCGGGCTCTTCCCAAATTCAGTCATGTTCGCGAGCAACGGAAGATCGATTTCCTTCGCAAAATCGCGAAACTCCTCGGCGCTTTGCAGCGCCTCCGGAAAAATTGCATCGGCGCCGGCGGCAAGGTATTCGCCCGCCCGTTCCACGGCGCGATTGAAATCCTCGACCGCGCGCGCGTCTGTCCGCGCGATAATCATGAAATTCGGGTCCCGGCGCGACGCGACGGCCGCTTTGATTTTGCCGACCATCTCCTCCAGGTCGACAAGCGTTTTCCCGGCAAGGTGACCGCAGCGCTTTGGAAATTCCTGGTCTTCAATGTGACACCCCGCCAAACCGGCAGCTTCGAGTTCACGAATTGTGCGGGCCACATTTTCTGCACTCCCAAAGCCGGTATCCGCATCGACAATTGCGGGAATTGTTACTGCATTCGCAACATAGCCAGCGAGCGTGACGACCTCCGTCATCGTCAGAAGGCCAACGTCCGGCATACCGGCCGTCGCGTTCGCCATTCCAGCACCGCTGACGTACACCGCGTCAAACCCCGCACGCTCCACCTGTCGCGCCATCGCCGCGTTCGGGACGCCGGGCAGCATGATGGCGCGCTCTGCGATTAGTTCGCGGAGCCTCTTGCTCTGGTTAATGCTCGTCCTCGTAATCGTGCTCCTAATTGATCTACTCCTTGATCACGCAGGCGCTCATCAGCTCATCGACGTTTTTCGCTTCATCGACCTTCCATGCAACCTGGATAATTTTCCGTGCGCGATCGCTGCCAAGCATCGGCTCAACCAACACCTTAAATTTCTCTTCCACCTGCGAATCTTTCAGGGGATTCTTCGCGTTCCCCATGGGATAATCGACTCGCCTGGTCAATCGCCGGCCATCGACGAGTTCTACATGCACAATGTTCGCCACCGCGCCGGGATACAACGCGCTCAACGCCGCATTGCGTTCAACCTTGACGTTCTCCAGAAATTTCCAAATCTTGGGGTCGGTAAACCGCTCCGGTTGAAATTGCTTTTCGGTCACTTCGCCATCGATCAACGCAACCGCCGTAATGTATGGAAGACTGTGATCGGCGGTCTCGCGTGTCTCCGGTTTCCATTTTTCCGGCTCGCTGCCGATGATATCGACTGATGCATCGTGACTCTCGATTGTCATCGATTTTACTTCGGCGCCGACACCGATTTCTTTGCGCAGGAAGAGGGCCGCTTCAATTGCGCTCTGGCTGTGATATTCGGCCGGCCAGAATTTGATGCTCGTATGCAGAATCATCGACGCCGGGCCATTCTCCGCCTTTGGAAATGGAACGGCGAATTTATCACTGAGGTTGCCTAAAGAAACGCCGAGCTGTTTTTCAAATCCCATTTGACCTTCGAAAATCGGCCCCGGTCCGGTCATGCCGCCACGGGCAAGCAGTGCCGAAAAAACTCCGTGCCGCGCGGCGTTAGCGAACGCCACGCCTTTCCAATGTGACAGCTCGCCTACGCGCGCCTGTCGCATCGCTGCGCCTGCAACTCCGGCGATATTCACCGCGTGCCGCGTATTTTTCTCATTGAGCTTCATTAACTTCGCGGACGCCAGCGCTGTCGAAAACGCGCCGTAGGTCACGTGATCCCAGCCGCGCGCGCGAATGCTGGCTGCATCGCAGAACCGGCATTGCACTTCGTAGGCAAGCGTGATCGCGGTGATCAGTTCGCGTCCGCTTGCACCAACGCTTTCCGCCACAGCCAATGCCGCCGCAATGTTGTCACTGGGATGTGCCGGCTCCTTCGATAAGTAAGTATCGTTGTAATCGAAGTAGCGGATGCAACAGCCATTCGCGAACGTCGCCCAGTCCGGCGGCGGCTTGTGGTTCGTGCCAATGATTGTCGAGCCTTGTTTGGCGGAAAAATCCGAAGCTACTTTTCGCGCGATCGCGCACGGCTCTTCCTTCCACGCTCCCAGCGCGCACCCTAACGAATCGATGATACGCCGCTTCACTTCATGCACGACATCCTTGGAAATATCCTCAAATCGCAGTGCGCACGCGTAATCAGCAAGTTGATGAGCAAGAGTTTTCTTCATGAAGAGTGGAGTCTCAATCTGCCGACGAATTCGGTACGAGCAACCGCTTGCCCCTGTATCGCACTCAACGCAAACTCAAGGCGTGAGTGAATTTCGATTCGGCGGCGAATTTGTCTGGTATCCTTCGCCGGAGCTGATTGCACAATCGAATTTGCAGCGGTTCATCGATAAGCATCAGCTCGGTTCGTACGATGAGTTAATGCGACAATCGACCGCCGACATTGCGTGGTTCTGGGACACTGTGCTGCGCGAACTCGATATTGAGTTTTACAAACCGTACTCGCGCGTCGTCGATCTCAGCGAAGGCAAGCCGTGGGCAAAATGGTGCGTCGATGGCGAAATGAATATCGTCCACAACCTGCTCGACAAATACGCCGACACGCCGACCGACAGGAAGTTGGCGATCAAATCCGAAATCGAAGACGGAACAGCTCGCACGCTCACGTACAAAGAATTGCGCGATCAAGTCGATCGCATGGCAAATTCCCTCCGCAGTCTCAGGCTCGGTAAAGGCGACGCCATCGGAGTGTTCATGCCGATGGTTCCGGAAATCGTGGTCGCGATGCTCGCCATCATTAAGATCGGCGGAATTTTTCTGCCGCTCTTCTCCGGTTTCGGCGCAGCGGCAATCGTGTCACGATTGAATGATGCCGACGCGAAAGCACTCTTCACGGCTGCCGGAACGTACCGACGAGGGAGGTTTTGTCCGATGAAGCCGATCGCCGATGACGCGGCCGCCCAAGTTCCAACGCTGCGGCATCTGATCGTTCTCAACCAGGCCGGCGTATGGCTGTTCGAAGATCTCAACGCTGACGCGGGTCCGCCGACAACATTGCCCGGACCTTTTGATGACGCGCCGACCGAGCGCACGTCGGCCGAAGATCCGATGATGATCATTTACACGTCGGGCACAACGGGAAAACCAAAAGGCGCAGTGCACACGCATTGCGGTTTCCCGATCAAATCGGCGCAGGACATGTGGCACGGGCTCGATCTGCACCCCGACGAAACTCTCTTTTGGATGACGGACATGGGCTGGATGATGGGACCATGGGAGGTTTTCGGAACGTTGCTGCTGGGCGGGACGATGATGCTTTACGACGGCGCACCCGATTTTCCGGGTCCGGATCGTGTCTGGTCATTGGTAGATCGACATAAAGTGACGGCGCTCGGCGTCTCGCCCACGTTAATACGAGCGCTGCGACGCTACGGCGATGAGATCGTGCATCGACACGATCTTTCGTCGCTGCGGAAATTCGCTTCGACCGGCGAACCGTGGAACCCGGAGCCGTGGATGTGGTTGTTTCAAGATGTTGGACGGGGCAAACGTCCGATCATCAATTATTCCGGCGGCACCGAAATCTCCGGAGGCATTCTGATGGGCAACGTGCTCACGCCGATGAAGCCTTGCGCGTTCTCGGCACCGCTCCCTGGAATGGCGGCGGATGTTGTGGACGAAAATGGAAAATCTGTACGCGGACAAGTTGGCGAACTGGTCATTCGCGAGCCGTGGATCGGAATGACACGCGGATTTTGGAAAGATCCCGAGCGTTACATGCAGACCTACTGGTCTCGCTTTCCGCACGTATGGGTGCACGGCGATTGGGCGGCAATCGATGACGACGGCCTATGGTACATCCTCGGCCGCAGCGACGACACAATTAAAATTGCTGGCAAACGCGTCGGGCCGGCGGAGGTCGAGTCAGTTCTGGTTGCGCACGAGCAAGTGAGCGAAGCTGCTGCAATCGGCATCCCTGATTCGATCAAAGGCGAGGCGCTCGTTTGTTTTTGCGTATTGAAGAAGGGCGCGAACGGCGATGTTGCCCTCGCCGCCGAATTGAAAGAGAACGTCGCACGCGATCTCGGTAAAGCGCTCGCCCCGCGCGAGGTGGTTTTCGTCGGCGACATACCAAAAACGCGGAACGCAAAGGTCATGCGCCGCATCATCCGCGCCGCGTACGTGGGCGAAAAACTTGGCGACACCTCCGCGTTGGAAAACCCGTCATCGCTCGATGAAATCAAGCGCGCAGCGGGGTAGGACGGGTCCCGAGGGATCGGGACACGCCGGTGGGCCTATCGGCGAGGCGCCGGAGTCGGACGAGGCGTCGGCCTGGGTAGTGGCGTTCCTCCCAGCGTTGGCTTTGCGGCGACTACGAACTGCGATTGGCTGGGGATGCCGTTGGTGAAGACAGTCACCAGCGCGCTACCCAATGGGGAAACCGCTCGAACTGGTGGTCATCAGCGTGATCGGCGTTGAAGTGAAAGAGGTGTCAGACCAGCCTGTCATCGCGTCCACGGGCAGAAAAAGCGTTTGCTCGTTGGCGAGGCTCAGCAGTTGGACGAGCGGATAATTGGACGAAGAGTTCTGCGCGCCGTTGCCGCCGGAAGCTTTGGAGATGCCTTTGAAACGGGAACCGGACGCCGTTAGCGCGCTACCATTCGGCAGAATTGGGGGCGAGACCGTAGTGAGTAAAGGTTGCCAGCTCGAATCAAAGCCAAGGCCCGGATCATAGAGCTCCGCTCTGCTCAAGTAACCACTGCTACCGTTTCCCCCGCCACCAGCACCTTGTCTGAGGGCAGCAGCGTCGCCGTGTGAGACTCGCGTGCGGTCCCGAGCCTACCGGTGCTGCTCCACCCTTCTCGTCGCCGGGTCATAGAGCTCCGCCCTGCTCAAGAAATCACTGCTACCGAATCCCCCCGCCACCAGCACCTTGCCTGAGGGCAACAGCGTCGCCGTGTGAGAGGAGCGTGCGGTGTCGAGCCTACCGGTGCTGCTCCAGCTTCCCGTCGCTGGGTCATAGAGCTCCGCGCTGTTCAAGGAACCACTGCTACCCTCTCCCCCCGCCACCAGCACCTTGCCTGAGGGCAGCAGCGTCGCCGTGTGAAAC
>Ga0137403_10007649_pt1 | contig 12162 bp, 6 predicted proteins | sample CZOMad2_1_16fung_FD_122057 | JGI IMG/M metagenome (GOLD analysis project Ga0137403, IMG submission 122057) | Vadose zone soil fungal communities from Angelo Coast Range Reserve, California, USA - CZOMad2_1_16fungal (Hybrid Assembly) | ecosystem: Environmental > Terrestrial > Soil > Vadose zone...
CGTACCGAGCGAATTCCTTAAGACTACGTCTTTCGCTGTTGCTCACTGCCCACTGTTCCTACTGCTTCCCACCCGCTGCCTTACTACTACTGGCTGCGGCCGGCTTGGGCGCATTGTAAACTTCGCGCGCCTTGACCACGTAAGCCTTGTCGTCGTACTGGCCATCGCCATCGACGTCGACTCTGACGACGATCTTGTGCGACTTGCCGTCAGCGATGTCGTCAGGCTTGAACCCCAGACTGTACTGGCTCCGCAGCATGGCATTGATATTACTCAGCACGGACGGTATTTCGCCTTCGAAAGTCACGGGAAAGAAAGTGCCGCCGCTCTCCTTGGCAAAGGTTTTCATGGTGTTGTCGGCTTGCAGAAAACTCATCCGATCGATCGGAATACCGCCGAGACTTACACCGCGACCAGGATCCATTTGGTCACCAAACTTCTTCACGAACATTTGTCCGGTGCCTACGATGTAGATGGGAATGCCCGAATTCTGCACAATCTTCCGAGTCTGGTCCATGTTGATTTTGCTGAAGGTATCAAGCCCGGAAGCAACCAACAATACGGCTCGACGACGCCCGCCCGGCACCGCGACCATGCCGGCATAATCAGACTTTGCCTCCTTCGAATCTTCAAGCACTACTGAGTCAGCGCGCCCACCGACCAGCGTGAGTTTGAGCGCATCGAAAAGATTGCTGTCCCTGAATGCCGGAGTATTGCGCAGTAACAAACTGATGACTTGCTGAATTCGTTGTGGACTGTTGGTGAAGTCAGTCAAAGGGGTCGGCCGCAAATCATAGGCAATGACTGAGACATAATCCTGAGGCGTAATGAACTGGGACAGAAACATCGCCGTCGGCCGAATGACTTCATTCTGGCCGGCTTCCATCTGACCGCTTCCGTAGTAACCCAGGAGCTCCGACGTCTTACTGTATTCAACGACCAGGGTAAGTGTAATCGGCGCCTCGGGAGTCGCGAAGTTTGTGATGTCCTTCTTGACGCCATCCACAAAGATCGCGAAGTTGTCTTTCTTAAGGCTGAGCGCGGGCTGGCCGGTGGCTTTGTTGTAAACGACGGCGTCGACGTTGACCAGGTTGGTTGTGACGCTAAGCTTCTCGGCGTCCTGTGGCTTGCCCAGGAGCTCCGGCGGGATTGGTTCCTGCTTCTGCTCGTCGGTTTTCTCACCCTCAGCCGGTCGTTTGTTTTTCTTTTGATCAGATGACGGCGGTTGGCGGCGCGACTGCGCCAGGAGGGAAACACCCGGGACCAAACCGAACGAAAACGCGATACCGACGATCAGAATTCGCCGACAAAGACTAATGCTTTTCATAATGACGATCCTTTACTGCAGTTAAGAAGTTCAAGCTTTAGCTTGTTCACCGATGCGGGCAACCCGAAGGTTGAACTCTTAACCTTCTTTCCGACTGAGGTGGGTCGAATTCTCTGGTAGCGACTATATGGCGCTCGCGGAAGCGCGGTCAAGCTGTGCAGTGACGGCCCGCACGTGTGATGCGAAGGGATGAAGGGGAGTTTCCCGCTAATTTGGAGTGCGGTGGCAAGCGCAGCGCGACCCCGCTTTGGATCTAAGATTTGTAAGGTGCCTGCAATCCAAAGCGCCGTCGCCGCTGTGCTCTGCCGGCGCACTCCAAAACTATCGGGGGTTAGCGGTCTCGGCCTCGATGACGACCTCGAACAGTCCTGAATTGTCGCTCAGGTTGCCTTCGTTGACGCCCAAAAACAGCACGCCGTCCCGCTGTACCACAAAATCCCGGCTGCGGCCCACGAAAATGAAGTCGTCGTTGTCGTCCCCGATGACCGCGATCAGGCCGCCGGTGGGCTGGTTGCGCATCAACTTGTCGCGGTCGGGAATATTCGGCAGACCATCGGGTGTCGCAAAGCGGTTGTTGCCCAGGCTCACCCGGCCAGAGGCGGTGATGCGCAGCCGTTGGCCACGTCGCACCACCAGCCCGGTGTTGGTCCAGCCATTACTCGTATTGTCCGCCCGCACCTTTACGTTGATGGTGAAAAACGCCGGATTAGCCGGCTGATTATTCGGCGGAGTGTAGGTCGGCTGTGTGTTTACCGGAGGCTGATATGGAGGTTGATACGGCGGCTGATTATTGTTCGTCGTGTCTTCGTTCTGCGTGTTGGAATTGTTGGTATTGCCCGCTGAGTCGAACTCGATCGAATCGACGTCTTCCATAAACACGGTGATCCGGCTGGTGCGCCCACGCGTGCCACCGCCCACGACAATCGTGAATTGTTCGTTCTTGAAGCTGATGATTTGGCCGCGAATGATGCTGCCGTTCTTGAGGCGAATCGTGTCGGCCAAAACGGCGAGACTCGCACCCACGACCAGGGCGATAATTAGCAGGGAACGAAATAAGAACTTTTTCATAACCACCTCCAACCGAAGCGCGATAGTTTGATTGACTGCTTAAGCAGACGCGTCTGCGCGATGCCTTCAGGAGAGTAATGTGAGCTGTGATGCTGAACCATTTCTTCAGGGGGCGAGTTTATCACAATCACGTACGGATCCGGGCAGTAGCCCGCTGTGATCGGGGCAGTAGCCCGACCGTGAGGGAGGGCTCAACGCATCGGAAGCCTAGCATGGGTAAGCTATTGCTTTCTCGGCGCAGATCGTTTAGAAGTAGCGCCGTCCATGAAACCCTGTAGCTTTCAATTTGTTGGAGCCCTCCCTAACGGTCGGGCTACTGCCCCGTTCAGTATCGTGTGCGCGTTGTTGCCGATCCTTCTGTTCCTCACCGCGCAGTCAGTCAATTCTCAAGTCCTCCGGACTGACCAGAAGCCGAAACCGTTCATAACCAAATCAACGTCACGCAAATCGGCAGAAAAGAAACAACCCAGCAACACCCCCAGCCCTAATCTCGCGAAAGAACCAACTCTGTACGTCGTCGGTTACGCGCATCTCGATACGGAATGGCGTTGGGAATATCCGCAGGTGATTTCTGAGTACCTCACCAAGACCATGCGCAACAACTTTGCGCTGTTTGAAAAGTATCCGCATTACATTTTCAATTTCACCGGCGCGAATCGCTATCGCCTGATGAAAGAGTATTACCCTTCCGACTTTGAGCGGTTGAAACAATACGTCGCCAGTGGGCGCTGGTTTCCCGCCGGATCGTCGATGGAAGAAGGCGACGTCAACTCTCCCAACGCCGAATCGGTCATCAGACAGATTCTGTACGGCAACAATTGGTTCCGGAAAGAATTCGGCATGGCCAGCGACGAATACATGCTGCCTGACTGTTTCGGATTCCCGGCGTCTTTGCCCAGCATCCTGGCGCATTCAGGCATCAAGGGTTTTTCGACGCAGAAACTTTCATCCGCGTGGCAGCCGGCGCCCCACGTCGGCGGGCCTGACTCGCCAGAGAAAACTCCGGTGGGCATTCCCTTCAACGTGGGCATCTGGGAAGGTCCCGACGGCAAGACGATCATCGCGGCGTTGAATCCGCTCAGCTATGGCAGCCAGGTCACCTATGACATCAGCAAGACCCCGCCGCCGCCACCGGGTCCTGATCCAACCTTGAGCGCACAACAGAATCAGGCCCGCTCGAGAGGACAGGAAGACTGGGCCCAGCGAATTCAAACTAACGGCAATCTGACGGGAATCTTTGCGGACTATCATTACGTCGGGACCGGCGACGTGGGCGGCTCGCCGAATGAAAGCTCGGTGCGTTTGATGGAGGCGATTACTTCAAAGAGCAAGACTAGGTTGCCGCCGCTGTTTCAGTTCGGCCCGCCGAGCACGACACCCTCCGGCCCTCTGGTCCAGGTCGGCGATGGTCCGGTGAAAGTCGTCTGGTCCAAAGCTGATCAGATGTTTCAGGACATCGCGAACTGTTGCGCCACGGATCGCCTGCCGCGATACAAGGGCGACCTCGAGCTGATTAATCACTCGGCCGGCTCGCTTACGTCAGAGGCCTATCAAAAGCGCTGGATGCGAAAGAACGAACTGCTGGCGGACGCGGCTGAGAAAGCTTCAGTCGCGGCTGACTGGCTGGGTGGCCGTCTTTACCCGCTTGAGCGTTTGAACAACGCCTGGACTCTGGTGATGGGCGGACAGTTTCACGATCTTCTGCCGGGCACGGCGACGCCAAAAGCATTCGAATTCGCCTGGAACGACGATGTGATCGCGATGAACCAGTTTGCCGGTGTGCTCACGAGCGCCGCTTCATCGGTGTCGTCCACGCTCGACACCAGCACAAAAGGGAACGCGATCGTCGTTTACAATGCGCTCAACATTCAACGTGAAGACATCGTCGAAGCGACCGTCAACTTTCCCAATAATGCCATGCCGAAAGCTGTGCGCGTCACCGGGCCCGACGGTAAGGAAGTGCCGGCGCAGATCACTAACGGCAAAGTCCAGTTCCTCACTCGCGTCCCTTCCGTGGGCTTCGCGGTTTACGACGTCGAGCCGTCAGAGGCGGTCAACTTCAGCGAACTCAAGGCGACCGAGACTTCACTTGAGAACGCACGCTATCGAATCACGATAGACCGAAACGGCGACGTGTCGAGCATCTTCGATAAGAAGATCAGCCGAGAGCTCTTGTCGGCGCCCATCCGTCTGGCGATATCGACTGACAACCCGCGGCAGTGGCCGGCCTGGAACATGGATTTTGAAGACGAACAGAGAGCACCGCGCGCGTTCGTCGGTGGTGCGGCAAAGGTTCGCGTCGTCGAAAATGGTCCAGCGCGGGTCGCTGTCGAAATCGAACGCGAAACCGAAGACTCTAAATGTGTGCAGACGATCAGTCTCGCGGCAGGCGACGCCGGCAATCGCGTCGAATTTCGCAACGTCATTGATTGGAAGACGAAGAACGCGAATCTGAAGGCAACGTTTCGCCTGGCAGCGACGAACAAGCTGGCCACCTACAACTGGGACATCGGCACGGTGCAAAGACCGACTGCCGAAGAGCGTCAATTCGAAGTCGCTTCGCATCAGTGGATCGACTTGACCGATCAGTCCGGCGCGTTCGGCGCGACGATTCTGACTGACTGTAAGAACGGTTCTGATAAACCTGATGATAAGACACTGCGATTGACTCTGATTCGCACTCCGGGAACTCGGGGCAGTTATGTAGACCAGGGAACGCAGGACATCGGCCGGCATGAGATCCTGTTCGGGATTTCCGGTCACAATGATTGGCGCATTGAACAAACTGATTGGCAAGCCTATCGTTTGAATCAACCGCTGATCGCTTTTGAAAGTTCGAAACATCCGGGCAGCCTGGGCAAAAGTTTTTCACTCTTGGGAATCAATAACGATCGCGTGCGCGCGCTGGCTTTGAAGAAAGCCGAACTCACGAATGAAGTAATCGTGCGCGTGGTCGAAATGGACGGTAAGCCGGCCGAGAATGTACGGCTTAGCTTTCCGGTCGCCGTGACCGCGGCGCGTGAAGTCAACGGACAGGAACAGCCCGTCGGACCGGCAAAGATCGATAACGGCGCGCTGGTAACTTCTCTGGGCGCATATCAGCCGCGGACGTTTGCTTTGAAGCTCGCCGCGCCGAAGGCAAAGGCGACTTTGACTCAGTCTCAGCCCGTGACTTTGGATTACGATTTGTCGGTTGCTTCGCGTCGGAACCGGCCGGCGGACGGCAGTTTTGATTGGGCGCCAAATAATCAGGGCGCGTCACAGGGAAAAGCTTTGCCGGCAGAGATGTTGCCGCGGGAAATAAGTTTTGGCGGCATCCGTTTCAAATTGGCGCCGGCGGATCTGGGAAAACCCAACGCGGTGGTCGCGCATGGTCAGACAATCGCGCTGCCGCCCGGCAAGTACAATCGAGTTTATCTGCTCGCCGCCGCAGCCAACGGAGATCAGAAAGCGACATTCCGCGCCGGTGAAAAGTCGTTCGATCTGACTATCCAGGATTGGACCGGCTTCATCGGCCAGTGGGATGACCGCGTCTGGAGAGTAACCGAAGAGCCGATCGGCCAACGGCCGGGGGCGCCCGCACCGCCGGCCGGAACGATTCCGCGAACGCGCACAAACATCTACGGAGAGATGCTGGGACTGCGGCCGGGCTTTATCAAGCGGGCTGACGTCGCGTGGTTTGCTTCCCATCGCAATGCGGCGGACGGCAGCGCCGAGCCTTATGCTTACTCTTATCTCTTCGCTTATGTGATCGATTTACCGGCCGGCGCACGCACGCTGGTGTTGCCGGATAACGAGAGGATTCGCATCCTGGCTGTCACAGTTGCCGACGAGCCGTCGACCATCTCGCCGGCGCATCCGCTTTATGACACCCTGGAACGGAACTAGGGTCAGTGGGGCTGACGCTGAAAGCGTCAAAGATAATAGCCGGGGGCAACGCCCCCGGATCAGAGCCCAAGAATAAGCCGACCCTGAAGGGGTCGCACAATTCTGGCGTTATGCGACCCTTTCAGGGTCGGAAATAGATCGTTCGCCTTACCGGGGGCGTTGCCCCCGGCTACTATATGTCACGCCTTCGGCGTGAAGAGAAATGTCTCCAGTAGCGGGCCGTTCGAGAACAATTCACACAATCCGGCCGACAGGAACAGCAGCACAACTATCACCATGAACTATCGACGCTTTGGTCGCACCAACTGGAAAGTCAGCGAAATCGGCTATGGCATGTGGGGCATGGGCGGCTGGACCGGCTCAGACGATGAAGAGTCGCTCGCTTCGCTCCAGCGCGCCGTCGATCTGGGTTGCAACTTCTTCGATACAGCGTGGGCCTATGGCGAAGGGCACAGCGAGCGGTTGCTGGGCCAGATCGTGCGCGCTAATAAAGACAAAAAACTCTATACGGCAACGAAGATCCCGCCAAAGAATCTCCAGTGGCCCAGCCGCCGCGGGTCAACTCTGGATGATTGCTTTCCTCCTGAACACATAGACAAGTTTGTGCATAGCAGTCTGGAGAACGCCGGTGTGGACAGCTTTGATCTGGTGCAATTTCACGTTTGGGAAGACGATTGGATCGATGACGATCGCTGGGCGACAAAGATGGAAGAGCTGCGCAGCGCAGGATTGGTTAAAGCCGTCGGGGTGAGCATCAATCGTTGGGAACCGTGGAATGGCGTGCGCACCGTAAAGAGCGGCCTGATTGATGCGGTGCAGGTGATCTACAACATCTTCGATCAGAATCCGGAAGACGATCTGTTCCCGGCCTGCGTTGAGATGGACACGGCCGTGATTGCGCGCGTGCCGTTTGACGAAGGCTCTTTGACCGGCACGCTCACAAAAGAGAGCAAGTGGCCGGAGGGCGACTGGCGCAACATCTATTTCGCACCTGAGAATTTGATTCCCAGCGTCGAACGCGCCGACGCTCTCAAACCGATTGCCGAGCGCGAAGGAATCACCATGCCCGAGATGGCCCTGCGCTTCATTCTCGGCAATCCGGTCGTCAGCACGATCATTCCCGGCATGCGAAAGCTCGCGCACGTCGATTCGAACATCGCGGCGAGTGATGTCGGGCGACTCTCTGATGATCTCCTGGCTGAGTTGACCGAGCATCGCTGGGACCGGCAGCCGGCAAGTTGGAGTAACTGACCGCTGGGAGCATGAGGTCAGTACCACCTGCGGTAGCAGGTGGGCCATCGCTCAGTGCGCGAAGCAGTTGACATGAGACGACTAAGAAATCCCAGAGTAGCGCGAAGTGCCCACCCGCTACCGCGGGTGGTACTGACCTCATTTGCTTTTCTGTGTCTGATTGCGACGCCGGCCGCCGGCCAACAACTCACTCAAGATCCCAAGCCGATCCTCTACGTAGTCGGCACTTCGCATCTCGACTCGCAATGGAACTGGACCGTACAGGACACGATTCGCGAGTTCGTTCCCAACACGTTCTTCCAAAACTTCAAACGTTTCGAGCAGTATCCCGATTACACCTTCAACTATGAAGGCGCCATCCACTACATGTGGTTCAAGGAATACCACCCCGAGAGCTGGCCTATGGTGCAGAAGTACGTGTCCGATGGACGCTGGCGAATCTCCGGGTCATGGATCAACGCGGTGGACGTGAACTTACCTTCGCCGGAATCTCTGATGCGTCAGGCGCTCTACGGAAAATGGTTCTTCCGTCATGAGTTCGGCAAGGTGAGTTCTGATGTCTACCTACCCGATTGCTTTGGTTTCGGGTTTGCGCTGCCCTCAATCGCCGCGCATTGCGGCTTATCGGGATTTACGACGCAGAAGCTGACGTGGGGTTCGTCGTATGGAATTCCATTTCCGATCGGCCGCTGGAAGGGCGTTGATGGAAACTCGGTCGTCGCGGCATTGAATCCCGGCGACTATGTAACGAAAATCCGCAGCGATATCTCGCTCGATCCTAAATGGTCGAACGATCTCACCTCGCTTGGCAACGGACGCAAAGTTGGCTTTCGGTTGTTCGGCACCGGAGATATCGGCGGCGCGCCGGACGATGAATCAGTAAGCTGGCTCGAAAAATCTCTGGCGAACAAAAATGGAAGCGTCGCGATCCGCAACACCTCTTCCGATCAGCTTTCGAAAGATCTGACACCGGAAGAGAAAGCATCGCTGCCGGAATATGAGGGCGAGCTGACGATGAAGACGCACGGCGTCGGCTGCTACACCTCTCAAGCTGCGATGAAACGCTTCAATCGCCAGAACGAATTGCTGGCTAACGCCGCAGAGCAAACTGCGGTTGCGGCTGAGTTAGTTGCCGGGCTCCCTTATCCTCGTGAGCGCCTGCGTGAAGCCTGGATTCGCGTGCTGTGGCATCAGTTTCATGACGACCTGACCGGCACCAGCATTCCCCAGGCATACCAGTTTTCCTGGAATGACGAGCTGGTGTCGGCAAACCAATTTGCCGCGGTGCTGACGAGCTCGACCGCCGCGGTGGCCGCGATGATGGACACACGGGGCGCGGGTGTTCCGCTGATTGTTTACAACCCTCTGGGCTGGTCCAACCAGGCGCCAGTCGAGGCCACCGTGAAATTCAAAGGCGCGGCCCCCACGACAATCCGTGTGGTTGATACCTGGATGAAAGAAAGTGTGCCGTCACAAATTCTGGAAAGAGAAGGCGACACAGTTCTGGAAAGAGAAGGCGACACAGCTCGCATTCTGTTCCTGGCTGGTGCGGGACCCACCGGTTTCAAAGTCTTTCGAGTGATGGAAGGCGCGTCAGCGCCTAAAGGAGAATCTTCGCTGAAGGTGACAGAGTCTTCACTCGAGAACCGGTTCTATAAAGTTACAATCGATGCGAACGGCGATCTCTCATCTATTGTTAACAGGCTTACCGGAGGCGAGTTGTTACAGGCGCCGATCCGGCTCGAGTTGCGAAACGATCCTTCACCTGATAAGCCGGCCTGGCGGATTCTCTGGGACACAGTCAATTCTCCGGCGCGCGAGTATGTACAGGCGCCACAGATCCGCGTCGTCGAGCGTGGGCCGGTGCGCGTGGCGATAGAGATCACGAGAAAAGCAGCCGGCTCAACTTTTGTGCAACGCGTGATGTTGAGCGAGCGTAGCCAGCGAGTTGATGTCGAGAACCTGGTCGACTGGAAATCGCCGAACTCGCTGCTCAAGGTTTCGTTTCCCTTTACCGCGTCTAATCCAAAAGCAACTTATGATTTGGGTCTGGGCACGATTCAGCGCGGCAACAACACTCCCGATCATTATGAAGTGCCGGCGCAGCAGTGGGCGGACATAACTGATCAGAGCGGTAAGTTTGGCGTGGCGGTTCTAAACGACAGCAAATACGGTTGGGACAAGCCGGCGGACAACGTTTTGCGTTTGACGTTACTGCATACGGGCAAGGCGCGGGCTTACCCTTATCAAAGCAGCAACGATCTCGGTCATCATCGCTTTGTCTATTCGATTGCCGGGCATCGCGGCGACTGGCGTGGAGAACGCGAGGCCTCGATACCCGCGCGCGCCGCCGAGCTTAATCAGCCGCTGATAGCGTTTCAAACCGCAGCGCACGCGGGCGAACTCGGTCGAATGTTTTCGATCGTCAGTGCGTCCGACAACTATGGTCAGGTGGCGGTGCGGGCCGTCAAGAACGCCGAGGACTCTGACGATATCGTGCTGCGGTTACAGGAACTTGACGGCCGGCCCGTCACGACGAATATCAAGTTCGGCGTGCCGTCTAAAGCCGCGAGAGAGATCAATGCCGCCGAAGAGAATGCGACCGGTGCCTTATCATTTACTCCTGACGGTCTCCGGATTACGCTCAAGCCTTATCAACCGCGCACGATTGCCCTGCGCCTGCAAACTAAACCGGCGCGGCCTTCTTTCGATGCCGCACCACTGGCATTGCCGTTTAATCTGGATGGAATTTCGACTGACGCGAATCGCGCCGACGGGGACTTTGATGGAAAGAAGCAGACCGTGGCGGGTGAACTGCTGCCGTTACAGCTAATGCTCGATGGGATTCCATTCAAGTTTGGATCGACTGCCCCGGGCGCGCTGAACGTGCTGGCGCCAAAGGGTGACGCGATCCCGATCCCGCCTGGCGCATACAATCGCGTTTATGTATTGGCGGCCGCCGTGGGTGGTGACGTATCCGCTATGATTGATGTCGGAGCAAAGGCGCCGCGGCAGATCACCGTGCGCGACTGGCAAGGCCCCATCGGCCAATGGGACAGCCGTTTGAAAGAACCGCGGCAGTTGCGCGAAGTCTCTGTGGCGCCGATGACGCGCGGACAGTCGTGGACGGCAGAAGCTATTCAGAACGATCTGGTAGTCAGCTATGATCCGGCAACCGGAAGAGTCAGCGGCATCGATCAAATCCGTCCCGGCTTCGTCAAGCGCGATGAAGTCGCCTGGGTGGGCACTCATCGTCACGGCCCTGACGGCAACCAGCCATACATCGCAAGCTACATCTTCGCGTACGTGATCGATTTGCCGCCCGGTGCTCGCGAAGTCCGGCTGCCAAACGATCCGCGCCTCAGGATTTTTGCCCTGACCGCCGCGCGTGTCCCGTATCGCCTGTGGCCCGCGACGGCGTTGTATTCGCCGGAGCTGGCGGACTTGAGCGCCAAAGGCGCGAAATGAAATAGCCTGGGCCACCGGCCCAGGTCGACGACGAACCAGAGCAATTGGAGCGCTGAAGGCGCGAGATGTCTACGAATGGGCAGGTTTGACCTTGGGCCAATCATTTGTTTGATAGTGGGGTAAATCTGTGTCGCTACCTAGCCCCGGTTGACGGCAACACACTTTTGTCCCACTACCATCTGGTTGGATCAATTGCCGCACCTTCAGTGCTCAAGCATTCTATTGGCGCTGTTGACCTGCCGTTGGCCCAGGCTATTTCATTTCGCGCCCTTGGCGCTGTACCCTACTTGCAAGGTTAGGAGATTGCGTGGCAAAAAGAATGGCCCAAGTGGGATTAATCATTTCGGTGCTGCTGAGTCTAACGTCGGCTGCGCAAGCCCAGGTCAAGGTAACCTTCGACCACAACCCGAATTCCTCCGCCACCCGCGCCTTCAAATTCAAAAACGTCCCCTCTCCGCTAAAGGACGACGCGGCGGCAAAGGCCAAACTGTTGCTGGTCGAAGGCGAGGTTGATGGGAATGGCGCGGATCTCAGTGCGCTCACTGATGGCGCGCTGCCAACCGAAGAAGATCAACCGGCGGTAAACTTTTTCTGGAACGCCGGCACTGGCGGCGGGCGCTTTCAAATGGATCTGGGCAACGTGATCGACATCGCGCAGGTCAATTCTTATTCATGGCACCCGAACACCCGCGGCCCGCAAGTGTACCGCCTCTGGGCCAGTGATGGCGCCGATCCCAATTTCAGTGCCGCTCCCAAAACTAATATCGATCTGGCGACGCACGGCTGGAAGCTGATTACGGTTGTCGACACTCGCTCAAAGGAAGGTGATGACGGTGGTCAGTTTGGCGTGAGCATTACCGATGCGCGCGGCAGTCTGGGCAAGTTCCGCTACCTGCTATTCGATTGTTACGTGACCGAAACTGCGGACGAATTTGGCAACACGTTCTACAGCGAAATAGACGTAATCGCCAAGAAGTGAACCCAGAGAGGAGTCTTAATTTGGGGACTAACATACTCGACTCATCAAATCATGTGATTGGCAGGTTGTTGTCTTGAAGCGCCGAAGGCGCGAAATGTAATAGGCCGGCCCAACGGGCCGGGTGCGGCGATGGTCGTTTGATTGAGCGCTGAAAGCGCGAAATGCGTTGATCCCCGAAGGC
>Ga0137403_10007650_pt1 | contig 12162 bp, 10 predicted proteins | sample CZOMad2_1_16fung_FD_122057 | JGI IMG/M metagenome (GOLD analysis project Ga0137403, IMG submission 122057) | Vadose zone soil fungal communities from Angelo Coast Range Reserve, California, USA - CZOMad2_1_16fungal (Hybrid Assembly) | ecosystem: Environmental > Terrestrial > Soil > Vadose zone...
ACTGGTCGGCGCGGACAAGATCATCGGAGTCGACATCAATCCGAAGCGCAAAGCGCTTGCAGAGAAATTCGGCATGACGCACTTCGTGAATCCGAAGGAAATCAAGGGAGATTTGGTGCCGTATTTGGTCGATCTAACCGGCGGCGGCGCGGATTACAGCTTCGAATGCATCGGCAACGTCGACCTCATGCGTCAGGCCCTCGAATGCTGCCATCGCGGCTGGGGCGTTTCGGTCATCATTGGCGTTGCCGCTTCCGGCAAGGAGATTAGCACTCGGCCATTCCAGCTGGTCACGGGACGAGTTTGGAAGGGCACGGCTTTCGGAGGCGTACGCGGGCGCACCGAAGTTCCCAAGATCGTGGACTGGTACATGAACGGCAAGATCAACATTGACGACCTGATCACCCACACGATGCCGCTGGAAAAAATCAACGACGCCTTCGAACTCATGCACTCGGGTGAGTCGATCCGAAGCGTCGCCCTCTATTAGACGAGCAAGGATTAACCAAACGAGGATACAAATATGGCTGTAAAAATTCATCCCTCCGTAGATAACGGCGTCAAGGCCGGCGATTCAAGCTTTGCAGGCGGCACGTTGACGTGCAAGTGCACCAGCGATCCGGTCAAGGTGACGATCAAGAGCAACGTGCTTTTCAACCACGTCTGCGGCTGCTCGCAGTGCTGGAGACCGGCCGGCGCGTTGATGTCGATGATCGCGGTGGTGCCGACCGACAAGGTGGAAGTCGTTGCCAACGGCCAGAAGCTCAAAGTCGTCGATCCGTCGAAGACCATTCAGCGCAACGCGTGCACGGTGTGCGGCGTGCACATGCATGGACCCATCAACAATCCGAAGCATGCCTTCAACGGCCTGACCTTCATTCATGCCGAACGGTTTGACAAGGGCGGCTGGGCTGCCCCGGAATTCGCCGCGTTCGTTTCTTCCGTCATCGAGACCGGCACCAAACCGGAAGATATGAACGGGATTCGCGCGCGCCTCAAGGAGTTGAAGCTCGAGCCGTACGATGCCCTGTCACCGCCGTTGATGGACATGCTGGCGGCCAACACGGTGAAACAGAACGGAGTTGCCAAGCCGGCGATGTCGTAATGACTTAGGTTCCCCCATAAAGGGCGGGAGTCTCACGACTCTCGCCCTTTTTTTTCGGCCGCGCCCGAGCGGGCGGTCTCCCCTAGAACGACATGAACGCGCCAATGTTGCCGTTGACGCTCTTATTTTCCCCTCCGTCATGAGCCTTGGTCCAGACGTCGCTCAATTCGCCGAGCAGGGTCAGGTTCTTCGTCAGCGAGTAGTAGACGCCCGCGGTCACTTTGTTGTTGCTGTCCAGCAAGTGAGGCACCGCGGTCGCATCGGCCGCATTCGCATATTGCAGCTTGCTCACACCCCAGTTGAGGCCCAATTTGAGCGGGCCAATCGCGTACGTTCCTTGCAGCAGATATCCGGACGAGGTACGTGCATTGCCGAGGCCGTCGTCAGTAAGGAAGAAGAGTCCGGTCGTTCCTAGGCCTTTGCCATGGTAGTAGGAGGCATCGACTTCGAAGCCGGCGACGTCGAACTTGACGAACACATCGGCAGCGCTGCTGGTGAATTCCTCCGTCCCCCCCAAGACTGCGGCGACTCCATTGTAGTTCTGCTTTTGGGTGAGCCCCGCAACGGACGCGTAAAATTTCATGTCGTCGGACATCTTATAAGTGTACGTCGCTTTGGCTTGCAGACCGGGCGCCTTCTTGGGTGCATTGCTGCTCGTACCGTCCGGTTTGAGCGGTGCGGTCAGCGAGTTGAGCGGATCGAAGATGCCGATGGTGGCATTGAAGCCGGCGATGTCCGGCGTCGTGTAGTCCATCTGCGCCAGCGTATCCGGGTACAGGTATCCGAAGCCGATGGACCCCAGCGTCGTATTGGAGGGCGACGCCGAAGAAGCGGAGCCTGCCACGCCGACACCCGGTAACGTCATGTCATTGATGATGGCATCGAAGGCAAACAGGCCGAAGTTGCGCCCCAGGGTGAACGTGCCGATCTCCTTGTTGCCGAACGTCATGAAAACCTGACGAACGTCCAGTCCCGTCGTCGCGAGCCCCACGTTGGTCGCGCCGCTGGTCGCTTGAAGATTTGGACTTCCGCCGTCATTGCTGGCGATTCCCGGATACAGCCCGAAATGCGCCGCGATGTCGAATCCATTTTGGGTCGTGCTGAGTCCGAATGTGAGCGCGGCCGGCAAGAGGCCGTTGCCCACATTGGACACGCTGCTGCCGCTGGCGCTCCCCGTGCAGGCGCCGCCAACGGTCGTAATGGGAACAGCCTTGTCCGTCGATTCGCAACTCGAATAGATATAGTGAACGTTGATGTTGCCCGCGACCGAAAACTTCCAATCACCCGACACGATATCGAACGCTGACGCTGCCGACGCCGCCAGCGCTCCGACAATCGCCACGCCCACCCTGAATGCCGCACTGTTGCTGTTTTGCATCTCGCCCCCTCATGCCAATGTTTTTGCTGATGATTACCACGAGTTCCGCGTGGGTATTTCCCAAATCGCGGGTTCCCCGGGAAGAATCAGCAAACAGCGTGCCATCCACCGTGGAAATGCAACGTTTGAGGGTTCGCGCGCCGTGAGCGGTCGCTTTTTTTGCGCTCTTAAGCCTTCCGACTACCGCGACGGAGCGGTCCTGAGGGCTGCGTTGCCCCGAGACAACACGGCACGCACGCCGCTGTCACGCTCGAGGTCCGCAGAGCTCACCACCTGTCGGCGCAGCGTCCCGTTTTTGTGACACATGTGACGCGGCGGGTGACACACTCACGGCACATCGCCTTCGCGCACTTTCCCACAAGAATCGGCCACAATGCGCTGCCGCATGCATTGCATGCTCACAATTTTCAAGGACATCAATGAAGATGATCGACGGTCGACTTCTGATCGCGTGCTGCGCCTTGTGTTTTGCTGCATCCGCGTTCAGCGCGGAATCGGGCTACCGTGTTTTTGTCACCAATGAAGGGTCGGGCGATCTGACCGTGATCGACGGAGGCACCCATCGGGTGAGCGCAACGTGGCCGCTCGGCAAACGGCCGCGGGGTGTGATCGGCGCCCCCGACAAGCAGCGCCTGTATGTTGCGCTCAGCGGCTCGCCGCTGGCGGGCCCGGGCGTGGACGAGAAGTCGCTGCCTCCCGCCGACAAGGCGGCTGATGGAATCGGCATCGTTCGCTTGCGCGACGGTCGTGTCGAGCGGGTCTTGACCGGCGTATCCGATCCGGAGCAGGTGGCGCTCAGCCCCGATGGAGCTCGGCTCTTCGTGGCCAGCGAGGACACCGGCATGGCGGCGGTCATCAACGTCGGCACCGGTAAAATCGTGAGCAAGGTCGACGTCGGCGACGAACCCGAGGGCCTTGCCGTGAGCGCCGCGGCCGGCCTCCTGGGCGTCACCTCCGAAGCATCGAATTCGGTCACGCTGCTGTCGCTCGCCGATCCGAAGTCGACCGCGCGCTTGGCCGTGGGTCAACGGCCTCGCGATCTCGCATTCACGCCCGACGGCAAATCGCTGTTCGTATCGGGCGAGAACGACGCCTCGATCACCGTGATCGATGTACCCACGCGCAGCGTACGGCAGACGCTGCATCTGACCGAACCCGGCGCCAGACCCAAGGGCGTCGCAATCTCACCCGACGGTGCTCGCGTCTACTTGACCACGGGCCGGGGCAGCCACGTCGATGTCCTCGACACCGGCAGTCTCAAAATCATCGCTTCGATCGCCGTAGGCGCGCGGCCCTGGGGCATCGGCTTGAGTCCGGACGGCCGCTATCTGTACACGGCCAACGGGCCCTCGAACGACGTGTCCGTGATCGATACGGTTACCTTAAGCGTCGTCGCGACGGTGAAGGCGGGAGAAAAACCCTGGGGGCTCACGGTCGTTCCGACGGGCTAGGAGCCGCTCCTAGACATCGACTCCCAGTCGTTCGGCGACCATAATCACCTGCATGCTCGACCATCTCAACCCGGTTGTCCTGGCGCGTGCGCAGTTCGCGTTCACCGTATCCTTTCACTTCATCTTTCCGGCGTTCTCGATCGGATTGGCGAGCTACCTCATGGTGCTCGAGGCACTGTGGCTCAAGACCGGCCAGTCGCTGTACCTCGATCTTTTCAAGTATTGGGTGAAGATCTTCGCGGTGGTCTTCGGCATGGGCGTGGTCTCCGGCATCGTGATGTCCTACCAGTTCGGCACCAACTGGTCGGTGTATTCGCACCGGGTCGGACCGATCGTCGGGCCGCTCATGGCCTACGAGGTGCTGACCGCATTCTTCCTCGAGGCCGGTTTCCTCGGGGTCATGCTCTTCGGCATGACGAAGGTCGGCAAGAGCCTGCATTTTTTTGCGACCTGCATGGTCGCGCTCGGAACCCTGATCTCGGCGACGTGGATCATCAGCGCCAACAGTTGGATGCAGACGCCGGTGGGCTTCGTCATCAATGCCGACGGTCAGTTCGTGCCCTTAGGCTCGTGGTGGCCGATCGTTTTCAACCCGAGCTTTCCCTACCGGCTCGTGCACACCGTGATCGGCGCCTATCTCACGACGGCATTGACCGTCGGCGGCGTCGGCGCTTGGCACCTGCTTCGCGATAGCGCCAATCCGCATGCTCGCACCATGTTCTCGATGGCGATGTGGATGGCCGCGCTGGTCGCGCCGTTGCAGATTCTGGCCGGCGATACCCAGGGTCTCAACACGCTCGAACATCAGCCTCTCAAAGTGCTGGCCATGGAGGGCGACTATGAGCCCAGCCCCCACGGGGCTCCGCTGATTCTCTTCGGCCTGCCCACCAGCACGGATGATTCGGTGCACGATCGGCTGGAGATCCCCAATATCGGATCGCTCATCCTGCGTCACGATTTGCACGCTCCCGTTCCCGGGTTGAAGGATTTTTCGCGCGACAAGTGGCCGCCCGTGCCGGTGGTGTTCTGGTCGTTTCGAATCATGGTCGGCCTCGGACTCGCCATCTTCGGGCTTGGGCTTTGGAGCCTGGTCGCCCGCGCCTGCCGCCGACTCTACGCCTGGCCCTGGCTGCACCGCGCGGCCGTGCTCCTGGGACCCGCCGGGTTCTTCGCCGTCATCGCGGGGTGGGTAACGACCGAAGTCGGCCGCCAACCCTACACCGTCTATGGCCAGCTTCTCACGGCCGATTCGCATTCACCGCTCGCGGCACCGGCGGTGGCCACGTCGCTGGTGGTGTTCGTGGTGGTTTACTTCACCGTCTTCGGTGCCGGCACCGGCTATCTTCTGAGGATGATGAGGCGGCCGCCGATGCCGCACGAAGACGAACTGCCCGGCACTCCGCATCATGCGGGATTCACTCCGCACCATGGCATCAAGCCGGCGGAGGCGCCGTGATTCACAGCCATCTCCCCGTCATTTGGGCCGGAATCATCGGCTTCGCGGTGTTTGCCTACGTGTTGATGGATGGATTCGATCTAGGCATCGGCATCCTCTTCCCGGTGTTCGCGGTCGGCGAAGAGCGCGATCAAGCGATGAACTCCATCGCACCCGTGTGGGATGGCAATGAAACGTGGCTGGTGCTCGGCGGCGGCGGCCTGTTCGCGGCCTTCCCGCTGGCATACGCCATCATCCTGCCGGCCACGTATCCGCTCATCATCGCGATGTTGCTGGGTTTGGTGTTTCGCGGCGTGGCCTTCGAATTCCGCTGGCGCGATCCGGCGCACCGGGTCTACTGGGACGCGGCATTCACCTTGGGTTCGTTGACCGCGACCATCGCCCAAGGCATCACGCTGGGCGCGGTTCTGCAGGGCATTCGCGTCGAGCATAACGCCTACGCCGGCGGATGGCTCGACTGGCTGAGTCCCTTCAGCCTGCTGACCGGTGCATCGCTGGTTCTGGGGTATGCGCTGTTGGGCGCATCCTGGCTGATATGGAAGACGGAAGGCGCGGCGCAGGCGCACGCTCGGCGCATGGCATTCGTCCTCGGCATCGCGACCCTGATTGCGATGGCGGCCGTGAGCGCCGCGACGCCGTTTCTGCACTATGACTATTGGCAGCGCTGGTTTTCGCTGCCGGGCGTTTTCCTCACTTCCCAGATCCCGTTGCTGGTTCTCATCACGGCGGCGGTGTTTTTTTGGGGCTTGCGGCGCGGCAGCGAACGGGTCCCCTTCTTGATGGTGCTGGCGCTGTTCTTTCTGAATTTTCTTGGGCTAGGGGTAAGCGTCTATCCGTATCTCGTGCCCCGCGCGGTCACGATCTGGGATGCCGCGGCGCCTGCCCAAAGCCAGCAATTCATGCTGGTCGGAACGGCCGTGATTTTTCCGATCATTATCGGCTATACCGCGTGGGCCTACTGGGTGTTCCGCGGCAAAGCCGGCGCCCATGGATATCACTAAGAGTCAGACAGGCTCCCGGAGGCAGGCCATCCCGCTTTGGAAAAGGCTCGCGTGGATGATTGCCATCTGGGCGGCGAGCGTCCTGGCTTTGGGCGTGGTCAGCCTGTTGCTGCGCCTGTGGTTGAAGCCGTGACGAATGACATTTGCGCCCGCCCTTCAATGAGCGAGCTTGAAATTGGTGGACACGACCCAACCCGCGTTGCCGAGTTCGTCCGTGACCTTCCACCAAACCCCCATCTTATCGCCGGTAGGATACAGCATCATGCCCGGGTCCAAATCGCGCACCACGGCCGACTTCAAATCGGAATTGGTGTACATCTTGCCCGGCTTGGCCATGGACACGGCCTGCTGCACGTTGTCCGCCTTGGCGTCGGGCGCCTGCGCCTTCACGTCCGCGACCAGCTTGCTGTACGCATCCGCGTAGGCCGTCGCGACCACCTGACCAATCTCGGTGTTTGCATAGCTGCTGGCGCCCGCAGCGGCGAAGCCCCCGAAGAATCCGACGCCGCCACCGCCGCCCATCCAGCCCAGATCCGTTTTCTTGGCGTGCCCTTGTTCAAGCGCCACCTGCTCGGTTGAGCGCACGTCGGTGAGCGTCAGCACCACATCGGCGGTTTTGCTCTTGAGGCTGATGCCGCCCGCCAGCGCGCCGATCCCGTGCGGCAGCAGGCCGCCCAGCATGCCGCCGACGTTGGTGCCGCCGGAGTTGCGGTTGCGATTGGCGATATCCGGCACCAGCACATAGTCGGCCGCCTTCATCTGCCCCTTGCCGATATTGGAACCAGCGCGCTCCTCGCCGCTGGCCGCCAGAGCGCGCTCGGCTTGCGCCGCTGCCAAACCCTTGCCGCGGTCAACAAGGGTAAAGCACTTAGACTGCGCGACGTAAACCTTGATCAGTGCGGCCGGAGAGTCGAGCTGCATGGCGGTCCACCAAGGATCCTGTGGTTCGTTGACCGCCAGGGTACCCAGCTTCTTGTCGCAGGTCGGAATCTGGGGCGGCTGACTCGTGTCGGCATACGCGGTCACGGTCGCGGCGGCGGTAACGGCGACCGCGGCAAGCAGCCGGACTAGCGGGCGATGGGACGCGGCGGGAAGGGACAGGGTCATACTCATTTTATTTACAACTCCGTTGTATGCTGTATGGCGCTCAAAATCCTACATTGCCGCATTATCGCCTCGATTCGATCGAATCGCAAAGTTAGCGAGACTTGCCGCCTCGGCGCACGCGATAATCTCCTCTTGGGTTCTTATCAAAGGAATTCGCGTGGACGCACTCAATGCCTTCAAAAATCTCGATGGTCATCATCTGATCGATGGCCGTCTGGTCGCGGGTTCCGGCACTCCCGGCGCCGCGATAATCGACCCCGCCACGGAGCTTCCGATCGGCCAAATCGTGGACGCGACGACGGCGGAAATCGATCTCGCCGTCGAGGTTGCCAATCTCGCGCAGAAGCGGTGGCGGAAGATCAATTACCATAAGCGCGCCGAGTTCCTGCACGAAGCAGCGCACAAAATGCGCGACACCCGGTCTCTGGTCGGCGAAATGCTCACGCGCGAAATGGGCAAGCCGTACAAGGAGTCGGTCGACGAGGTCATCTGGTCGTCGACCGCGACCGACTACTACGCCGAAGTGGGGCGGCATGAAGCGGGACGGGTTCTGGGCCCGGTGGTCGACGGTCAGTTCAACTTCACGACCAAGGATCCGCTGGGCGTGGTCGTCATCATTTTGCCCTTCAATTATCCGTTGTGCCTGCTGTGCTGGCAGGCGGCCGCGGCTCTCGCGACCGGTAACGCCGTTATCATCAAGCCTTCGGAACTCACCACGCTCACGACATTGCAGTTCGTCGACGCGTTTGCCGCGTTGCCGAGCGGCCTGGTCCAAGTCCTCGCCGGCGGTGGAAAAGTGGGCCAGAGGCTGGCCGAGCATGAAAACACGCACATGGTTGCGTTCACGGGCGGAATCGACACCGGACGTATGGTGGCGCAGACCTGCGCACGGCTCTACAAGCGCAGCTTGATCGAGACCTCGGGCAACGATCCCTTCATCGTCATGCCCTCCGCGCCGATCGATACGGCTGCTCGCGGTGCGGCTTTCGGCGCATACCTCAACTGCGGCCAGGTATGCGCCGCCGCGGAACGATTCTTCGTGCACGAAAAAGTGTATGCCGAGTTCGTCGACAAGCTGGTCGAATACACTCGAAAGGTGCGGGTCGGCAACGGCCTTGAAAATGTGGACATGGGTCCCCTCGCCTCCGAGCGGGAATTGCAGCGGTATTTGGGCATTCTGCGGCGCGCGAAGGAACAGGGAATCGAGATCGCCGCCGGCGGCGGACGTCCCGCGAATCTGAACAAGGGTTGGTTTGTCGATCCGTCGGTATTGGTGGACGTGCCGGCCGACGCCGATATCATGAACCAGGAATCTTTTGGACCCGTGGCGCCCATCTGCCGGGTCGCCAGCTTCGATGAAGCGATCGCTTTGGCCAACCGGTCGCGGTATGCGCTCGGTTCGACGGTCTATACGACGGACCTAAATGAAACCATGCGCGCAGTCGAGGAACTCGAAGCGGGGATGGTGTGGGTCAATGCGCCGCTTCTCGACAACGACGCGGGGCCGTTCGGCGGGCGCAAGCAGTCGGGCATGGGCCGGCAATTGGGCGCCGAGGGGCTGGACACTTTCCGCCACACTAAATTCTCGATGATCGACCCGGCGGCAAACCCGCATGATTTTTGGTGGTTCCCGTACTCGGACGCGGAAAGCTTTCCGGGCCGAAACAAATAAATGCCGGCACCCCGCGGCAAGATTGCATCGTCCGATTCACTCCCTGCGGAACTCGAGCATCGGATTGGCGGACTCGAATCGGGACGCGAATGCGGTGACGATTTCGATGCCGTCAGCCTGTGCTGGCTCCTCGTATTGGGCGTCCTGATGCCGGCCGGCCTGCTGTTGATCGGCTGGCTTGCATGAGTGCGGCCCTGGACGAATCGAGCGCCGACAAGAGCGCGTGGCCGCTGCTCCTCTCGGAGCGGACCTGGGGACCCTTTCGCTTGGGCGTTGCACTGGCCACCGCGGCGGCGGCGACGTGGTGCTATCTCATCGGCGAATACACCGGTTACTACCTGAATTTCTTTCAGGGTAGCCTTGCCTTGACGGCCGGCAGCATGATCGGCATGTTGCTCGTGCTGTTGGCCGCGGGCCCGACGTGCATTCGTTTCGGCATCGATTCCGTCGCCTCCACCAAGCCGCAGTTCGGTTCGACCGGCTGGATGATCCCCGCGCTGATGCAGTTCGTTTCCATCATTGGTTGGAATTCACTGCTGCTGATTTTCTTTGCCAAGTCCCTGACGCAGTTGTTGATCGTCTTGGGATGGCTCACTCCTGGAATGGGCAGCCGCTTTATCGTGCCCTTGACGACACTTTTTGCGTGCGTCTTCGTCTACTGGGTGCTGTTGCGGGGGGCGAGCGGCGTCACCCGTATTTCCGGCTTTCTGGTGCTTCATGTCTTCGTGGGCCTGTGGATGCTGTGGTTGCTCGTCTCGCATCAATGGCCGGCCCTTGTCGCGGCGCGCCCGGCCCTGGCGCGTCCCGATGCCCTCTGGAACTACACCACCGGCGTGGAGATCGGCATCTCCTCGCTCTTGTCGTGGTGGGCCTACATCGGCGCGATGATACGCATGGCGCCGAACGGCCGAACCGCCGCCGTGCCCGTCATGCTGGGCATGGGCGCACCGGTTCCGCTCCTCAGCATGATCGGCATCGCCGGCGTGCTCGTCCTCAAATCCTCGGATCCTTCGCAGTGGCTGCGGACGGTGGGCGGCCCGGTGTATGCGGTCATCGCCCTATCCTTCGTCGCGGCGGCCAATTTGGGCACGGCGATCGCGGGCATTTATGCCTCGGCGGTGGGCCTGCGGAATTTCCGTCAAATCGAAAAGTTGCCGTGGCGCGTCGTGCTCCTGCTCACGCTGGCGCCGGTAGCGCTGGTCGGGATATTGATTCCGGAATTGTTCTTTGCCGGCTTCGGTGCCTTTCTCGCCTTCATCGGCGTGGCGTTCGCACCCCTGTGCGGTATTCAGATCGCCGACTACTATGTGGTGCGGCGTCGGCGCATCGATATTCGCGCGATTTTCGACCCCTCCCCCACGGGACAGTATGCGTTTTGGGCTGGTTTCAACCCGGTCGCGATCATCGCTCTGGCGGTGGGCTGTGCCGTGTACATCTATCTCCTGAATCCGCTCACCTACGAATCTCATGGTCCCTTCCGACTGCTGACCGCATCTCTGCCGGCTGCCTTCGCATCGGGCTTGGTCCATGCGGTGCTCACGTCGTGGTTCGTCGTGCCCTCCGGACGGGGCGGCTATCGGCGGGCGTAGGGCGGTTCTGTGCTCCGCCATCCTCCGCCGAGCGCCTTGAAGACTGCGATCTGGTCTTGGATCAGGACCGAATCGGACGCGGCCACGGCTGCGTCGGCCGCGACCAGAGCCTGTTCGGTGGTCAGGAGATCCAGGTTGCTGAGCGAGCCGGCGAGAAACTGATCGTGGGCCATCGTGAACGCAGTGTGAGCTCGCGACTGCGCATCGGCCAGCGCCTGGCGGTTGTCGAGCGCGGCCCCATAGAGGGCGAGCGACTGTTCGGTTTCCTTCAGCGCGTTCAAGACCACCGAATCGAACCCCGCCAAGGCAGCGGCCGTGCTTGACTTGGCCTGGCGCACCCGGGCACGCGGCAGCGCCTGATTCGGAAAGCTCCAACTGACGCTGGGACCGATTCCCCAGGTCAGCCCTTCGTTCGTCGTGAGCTCGGATGATGTCGTCCCGACGCCGCCATAGAAACCGACCAGGCTGATCCTGGGATACAGATCGGCCGTCGCGATGCCGATACGCGCGGTCGCGGCCGCCAGCAGGCGCTCGGCCTGACGCACATCCGGTCGCCGCTTCAGCAGCGCCGCTCCGTCCCCGACCGGAATTAGCGCGCCGAGCACCGGCGGCGCCGCGCAGCTCTCGAGGTCCTTCGGTGCGTTGACGGGAGTACGGCCCAAAAGCGCGGCGAGTTGGAACAAGGCGGCGCGGCGTTGACCCTGCAGCGGTGGAATGGCGGAGCGCGTTTGTGCAACCAATCCTTGGGCTCGGACGACGTCGAATTCGGAGTTGGCGCCGGCCTCGTGTCGGTGCTGCGTAATCTCGGCTTCGCGGCTCACCACCTCGAGCGAATGGTTCGCGACCGCGATCTGTTCACCCAGGGCGCAGATTTGGGCATAGGCGCGTGCGGTCTCGGCCGCAACCACGACCCTGACACTGTCGCGCGCGGCGGCCACAGCCTGGGCGCTGGCGCGCGATGCCTCTATGGACCGATGCACGCGGCCGAACAGATCGACTTCGTACGACACTTCCAAAATGTCCTCGAGCAGCCAGATCGTTTGCGGAGGATGTCCGCCCAGTTCGAGAATCTCGTCGGTGATGGCGTCGCGGCCATAGATGCCGCTCGCCTTGGCGACGGTCTCCGGGTAGCGCGCGGCCCGTGCCCCCGCAAGACCGCTGCGCGCGGCGGAGAAGTTCGCTTCGGCCGCCGTAAGATCCGCGTTGGCGGCAAACGCCTCCTGCAGCAACGCGTCCAGGCGGGAGTCGCTGTAGAGTTTCCACCAATCATCCGGCGGCTCGGCTGCGCTTTCGGCTTGCGCATTCATCGAGACGAGCGGCGCCTCGGCTCCCATCGGCAGCGCGGGTTTCCGGTACTCGGGACCCACGCGGCATCCCGCCGCGAGCGTCAGCAGGAGCGAGAG
>Ga0137403_10007651_pt1 | contig 12161 bp, 10 predicted proteins | sample CZOMad2_1_16fung_FD_122057 | JGI IMG/M metagenome (GOLD analysis project Ga0137403, IMG submission 122057) | Vadose zone soil fungal communities from Angelo Coast Range Reserve, California, USA - CZOMad2_1_16fungal (Hybrid Assembly) | ecosystem: Environmental > Terrestrial > Soil > Vadose zone...
TCACCGTCTCCTTGTAGGGGATGCGCGGCGGGAGGACGAGCACGTCCACGTTGTACTTTCGCTTCATGCGCTCCACCACCATCTCCACGTGGAGCTGGCCCATGCCCGAGACGAGAAGCTGCTTGGTCTCGGAGTCGAAGTGATGGTGGAGGGTGGGGTCTTCCTCCGCCATCCGGTGCAGCGCGGTGGAGATCTTGTCCTCGTCGCCGCGGGTCTTGGGCTGGATGGCGAAGGAGATGGCCGGCTCGGGGAACTTGATGGGCGGCAGGATCAGGGGGTGCGCCTCGTCGCAGAGCGTGTCGCCGGTGAGGGTGTCCTTGAGCTTGGCCACCACTCCGATCTCGCCCGGTCCCAGCGTCTCCACCGGCTTCTGGGTCTTGCCCTGGAGCCAGCCGATGTGACCCACGCGCTCCTTGACGCCCTTGGTGGCATTGAGCACCTGGCTGTCGGCCCTCAGGGTGCCGGAGCAGACGCGAAAGATGGAGAGCTTGCCCACGTGCGGATCGGAGACCGTCTTGAACACCACCGCCGAGAACGGCGCCTTGGCATCCGGCGCGCGGGTGGCCGCCGCCTTGCTCTTGACGTCCACCCCCTCCACCGCGCCCTGCTCGCTCGGCGACGGGAACTCGTCCACGATCAAGTCCATCACCGGCGGGATCCCGATGCCCCGCGTCGCCGCCGCGGCGAGCACGGGCACCAGCGCGCCCTCACCGATGGCCTTCCGGAGGGCCTCGAGCATCTCGCCTTCCGCGATCGAGCCCTCCTCCAGGTACTTCGCGAGCAGATCGTCGTTGGTCTCCGCCACCGCCTCGACCAGCTTCTCGCGCCACTCCTTGGCGGCGTCCATCACCTCGCCCGGGATCTCCGCCTCCCGGGTCTTGCCGTCCGCGGTGAGGAGCGCCTTCATCGTGACGAGGTCCACCACGCCCTGGAATCCGGCCTCGCTCCCGATCGGCACCTGGAGGGGGCAGAGCCGCCCCTTGAGCCGGCGCTGCAGCGACTCCAGCGCGCGGTAGAAGTCCGCCCGCTCGCGGTCCATGCGGTTGATCACGATGATGCGCGGCAGCCCGTAGTCGTTGACCATCTTCCAGACCTTCTCGGTCTGGACCTGGACCCCCGCCACCGCGTCCACCACCACCACCGCGGCGCCCACCGCCCGCAGCCCCGCGCGCGCGTCGGCCACGAAGTCGCCGTATCCAGGCGTGTCCACCAGGTTGAGGCGATGACCCTTGTAGTCGCAGAAGGCCACCGCGGTCGACAGCGAGATCTTGCGCTTGATCTCGTCGGGGTCGAAGTCGGTGGTGGTGGTGCCGTCGTCCACGCGCCCGAGGCGGCTCACCGCGCCGGCGGCGTGGAGCATGCCCTCGACCAGAGACGTCTTGCCGACGCCGCCGTGGCCGACGAAGCCGATGTTGCGGATCTTCCCGATGTCGAGCGCCATGTTCGCCTCCCCGTGATCCCGGCACGACAGATAGCACGACGGAAGAAGGACGAGGGCCGATGTGGGGGCGATGCTACCACGCGCCGACGGGCGGTGCCAGGGGGGTCGGGCGGGGCGCGGGAAGGCCGGGCGCCCCGCCCGAGAATCGCGCGCGCGGCGCGGCTACTTCGCGCCGCGCATCGACGCGGGCTGCCCGGGAAGCTTGAGCGACTTTCCCGTATTGACCACCCGGCCGTTCTTCTCGACCTTGAGGATGGAGACGTCCCGGTCCATGTAGTTCCCGACATAGATGTACTGGCCGTCGGGGCTGAAGACGACGCCTTCGGGCAGGCCGCGCACCTCGACCTCGCCCACCCGGGTGACGGTCTTGTAGTCGATCTTGAGCACCACCACGCTGCCGTTGCGATTGTAGAAGTAGGACTGCGGCGGCACGTTGCTGCCGCGGAGCAGGATGGCCACCGCGAGATCGCCGCGCGGGCTGATGGCGAGCCCCTCGGGGGCGTCCCCCACCACGACCCGGTCGATCACTCGCGGGGGCGTCGATTCGAGATCGATGACGCTCACCGTGTCCACGTGGCCGTCGGAGCCCCCCGCGTTCCCGTTGTCGGCGGTCAGCGCGATGGTCCCCTGCGGCGTCACGTCCACGTTGTAGGGCCAGAGCCCGACCGGCATGTCGAACTTGGAGTAGGTCACCTTCTGACCGTCCACGTCCAGGAGCGCGATCTTGTGGCCGGGGAACTTCGCCGCCAGCGCGCGCTTGCCGTCCGGCGTGAAGACCACGTGGGCCACCTGCTCGCCCATGGCCACGGTGTCCACCAGCTTCACGTCCTTACCGGAGACGGAGAGCACGCTGATCGAGTTGTCGGCGCGGTTGGCGACCAGGAGGAGATTGCCCGCGCGGTTGAAGCTCAGCCCGGAGGGCTGCTTGCCCACCTCCACGGTGCCCACCTGCGCGGCCGGGGTGACGGTGAGGTCGATCACGTAGAGCTTGTTGTCCGGCACGGGCTTCCAGGCGTCGCCGTCCTTCTGCCAGTCCATCGAGTTGGCCACCACCGCGAGCTTGCCGTCCGGCGAGATGGCGAGGTTGACGGGCGGCCCGAAGACCGAGTTCATCAGGGGCAGGGTGGCGGTGATCTTGGGCGCCTCCGGGTTGGAGATGTCCACCACCGCCACCGCGTCCTTGCCCGGAGCGACGAAGAGCTGCTTGCCCTTGGCGTCCCAGGTGACCTTCTCGTCGATGCCGACGATCATGGTCTGCGCGGCGGCGGGAGCCGCCGCGAGCGCGAGCACGCCCATCAGGATCGATAGTGCGCGGCGAGGCCCGGTCCACGACCGACGCTGTCCGTCCATGTTGGTCTCCTTCTGGCGGCGTTGGCTGGCGGCGTTGGCTGGCGGCGTTGGCTGGCGGCGTTGGCTGGCGGCGTTGGCTGGCGGCGTTGGCGGCTGGAGTCGGCTGGTGGTGGTGACGGCTGGAGGTGAGGGTGACGTTGGTACGGCGCGGGAGGCGCCCGTCGCTAGGGCGCGGCGACCTTGTTGGCGAGGACTCCGATATGCTCCACCTCGGCCTCCATCCGGTCGCCCGCCTTGAGGAAGTTGCCGGTAGCGGCCCCCACCCCATCCGGAGTGCCAGTGGCGATGACGTCGCCGGGCAGGACCGTCAGCCCCTGCGAGAGGACCTCGATGCATTGGTCCACCGGGAAGATCATCTTCGAGGTGTGGCTCGACTGGCGGACCTGGCCGTTCACGCGGAGCGAGATCGCCAGCGCCTGCGGATCGGGGATCTCGTCGGCAGTGACCAGGATGGGCCCCATGGGACAGAAGGTGTCCAGGGACTTCCCCTTGAACCACTGGCCGTGTCGCTTCTGGAGGTCCCGTGCGGTGACGTCATTGATGATGGTGTAGCCGAAGACGTGGCGGAGCGCGTCTCCACGTGGTATATCGCGCCCGGCCAATCCGATCACCGCGGTGAGCTCGACCTCGTAGTCCAGCTCCTTGGTCACCGCGTGGTAAACCACCCGGTCGCCCGGTCCCACCACCGCGTGCGCCGGCTTGGTGAAGTACACCGGATGCTCGGGCACGGCGGCACCGCGCTCCGCGGCATGGTCGGCATAGTTGCGGCCGAGGCAGAAGATATTGCGGGCGGGCGCGGGGATCGGCGCCTGCAGCCGAACCTTGGCGAGGGGAAAGGCCAGCTTCCGCCGCGCGAGCTCGTCAAGGGCCTGACTCTCCACGAGCCGCTTGCCCGCCTCCCACGCGGCGCGGGCCACTTCCAGCGCGGGCGCGCCGCCCTGGATGAGCTCGAGCATGGTCTTGGGGAATCCTCCGCGGGCACGCCCGACGGCGCCGCGCTGGGCCGCGAGATCCCGCGCGATGGCGCCGAGATCCAGGACCGTCTCGTTCCACACCGCCCCCACCCGCCCCTGGCTCCGGCCCCGGCGGAAGGTGACGAGGTGCACGGCTACTCCTCGTCCAGGCCCGCGCTGCGGCGGGCGGGCAGCGTCTTGTTGGCCTGGCGGGCGATCTCTTCCATCTCTTTCGGGAGCCCGAAGCGAACGTCCTCCTCGACCACGTGGACTTCGCGGACCTCGGCGGACCGCGAGGCCTGGAGCGCCTCCACCACCTCGGTGACGAGGAACTCGGGCGTGGAGGCGCCCGCGGTCACCCCGACGCGCGTCGCGCCCTCGAGCCACTCGGGCCGGATGTCGTTCTTGTCGTTGATGAGGTAGGAAGCGGTGCCCAGCCCCTTGGACACTTCCACCAGGCGGTTGGCATTCGAGCTGTTCGCCGCGCCGATGACGAGGAGCACGTCCACCCCGGCGGCCACCGTCTTGGCCGCCGCCTGCCGGTTCTGCGTCGCGTAACAGATGTCGTCCTTGGACGGCCCGACGATCTTGGGGAAGCGCCGCTGCAAGGCGGCGATGCAGTCGCGGGTATCGTCCACCGAGAGCGTGGTCTGCGTGAGGAAGGCCACCTTGTCGGGATCCGGTACCACCAGCCGCTCGACCTCGTCGGGATGCGCGATCACGAACATCCGGTCGGGCGCCTCGCCCATGGTCCCCACCACCTCGTCGTGGTCGGCATGGCCCACGAGGATGATGGAGTAGCCCTCGCGCGCGTAGCGGATGGCCTCCAGGTGCACCTTGGTCACCAGCGGGCACGTGGCGTCGATCACGCGCAGGCCTCGCTGCTCCGCCTCCTGCCGCACCGCGGGCGAGATCCCGTGGGCGCTGAAGATCACGGTGGCGTCGTCCGGGACCTCGTCGAGCTCGTCCACGAAGTGGGCGCCCTTGGCGCGCAGGGCCTCCACCACGTGACGGTTGTGCACGATCTCCTTCCGCACGTAGACGGGGGGAGGGCACACCTGCAGTGCCAGCTCGACGATGTCGATGGCGCGGTCCACGCCGGCGCAGAAGCCTCGGGGCCCGGCCAGCACGATGTCCTGAAGAAGAGGTATGGTGGCCATGCGAGGCAGTATACCGGACGCCGTCCCCGGGCTCAAACGGCTGGATCGATCGAGATCTTGAGGGCTTGGCCCGCGGCCATCAGCGCGAGGGCCTCGGAAACCGCGGCCAAGCCCATCCGGTGGGTGACCAGCGCGTCCGGCACCAGGGTCTCGGACTCCAGGAGCTCGACGGCCTGGCGGATCAGCTGCGGGGTGTGGTGGAAGGCTCCGACCAGGCTCAGCTCCTCGTAGTGCGCGCGTCGCGTATCCACTTGGACGGTCGTTCCGGGGGCGCAGCCGCCGAAGAACACGACGGTGCCGCCCCGACCGACGGCGTCTAGCGCTTGCTCCCAGACTTCGGGGCGCCCGGTGGCATCCACCACCACGTCGGGGCCGCGTCCACCCGTGCGCGCGCGCAGCGCGGCGGTGAGGTCGCCCGCCTCGCGCGTGTCCATCGTCTCCGCGATCCCGGCCGCGCGCACGCGCTCGAGGCGCCAGCCGCCCTTGCCCACCAGCAGCACGCGCGCCTTGCGCTGGGCCGCGGTGAGCGCGAGCAGGCAGCCGAGCGGACCGTGGCCGAGCACCGCCACCGTCATCCCCGGCTCCACGCGCCCGCGCTCGATCCCCTGCAGCGCGCAGGCCAGCGGTTCCGCGAAGGCGGCGCGCCACGCCGGCACCGCGGGGCCGATGCGCACGAGGTTCTTGTCCACCAGCCGCGGCGGCAGGGCGAGGAACTCGCCGTAGGCGCCGTTGACGAAGAGAAGATCGTCGCAGAGATTCGGCCGCCCCGCGCGACAGAGCGGGCAGCCGCCGCAGGGCGCGGAGTTGGCGGCCACCAGCCGGTCCCCCGCATGCCAGCCGCGCACGCCCGCCCCGACGGCGGTGACGGTGCCCGCCATCTCGTGACCGAACACGGTGGGCACGACGGGGATCATCACGGGATGGCCGCGGCGGAGCACCTTCACGTCGGTGCCGCAGGTGAGCGCGGCGTCTACCCGGATGACGACTTCGCCCCTCGCCGGTTCCGGCCGGGGTAGCTCCTCCAGGCGAAGGTCGCCGGGGCCGTGAAAGACTTGAGCCCGCATGCGCGCGCTCACGGCGTGAGGCAGGCCTCCGACGCCTCGAGGCGGCCCGCGCCGAGAGAGCCGGCGGCGCGCACGGGCTAGCCGGCGGCGCCGGCGAGCGGGGAGCGGCCTCGGGTGCCGAGGCGGGAGCGGACCCAGCCCGCGAGCGCGATGGCGACGCGGCGGCGCGTGGGCACCGCGACGCGGCCACCGAACACGTCGAAGCGCCGCGCCTCGATGGCCCGCAGCAGCGCGAAGTAGGTGTGGCCCATGATCTCCGCGGCGAAGAGGGTGCGTCGGTCGGCCGCGGGCAAGCCCCGCCACGCGCGGGCGTAGTAGTCGCGGGCTCGCGCTGCCTCGAAGGTCATCAGCTCCACGAAGGCCGGCGTGTAGCGGCCCTCGCGGAGGTCCTCGCCGGTGACGCCGAAGCGCCGGAGGTCCTCCTGGGGCAGGTAGACGCGGCCCATGCGCGCATCCGTCTGGACGTCGCGGAGGATATTGGTGAGCTGGAGCGCCACCCCGAGGTTGATCGCGTAGTCCTGGGCCCGGAGATCCTTGTATCCGAAGATCGCGATGCTGCAGAGTCCCACCGCCGAGGCCACCCGGTAGCAGTACGGGTAGAGGTCCGCGAAGGTCTCGTAGGTGGCGCGGTCGAGGTCCATCTCCACCCCCGCGATGATCTCCTCGAGGGCTTCACGGGGAATGGGGAAGCGCCGCACCGCCTCGCGCAGCCGCTCCGCGGCGGGGTGGGTGGTCGGCTCCTGGCCCCAGACGCGGGCGATCTCCTCGCGCCAGCGCCCGAGCTCCCGGCGCTGCGCCGCGCGGTCCACGCCCTCGTCCACCGCGTCGTCCACGAGGCGACAGAAGGCGTAGACGGCGAAGATGGCCTCCCGCTGGGCGCGCGGCAAGAGCAGAAAGGCATAGAAGAAGTTCGAGCGGCTCTTGCGGGTGAGGCGCGAGACGAACCGCGCCGCGTTCACGCCGCCCTCCGCCGCGGCGCGGGCGCATAGCCCCGCGTCACGAACCAGTCCACCGCGTCGCCCAGCGCTTGCGCCGCGGGCGTCTGCGGCAGACCGAGCTCGCGCACCGCCTTGTCCGCGCTGAAGAACATCCGCTTGCGCGCCATCCGGACCGCGGTGAGCGGTACCGCCGGCGTGCCCCCGACGAGCCGGGCCACGCCTTCCATGCCGGCAGCGGCCAGCCAGGCAACGGCATACGGCACGCGGAAGCGGGGGGCGGCCACGCCGGTGAGGCGGGCCAGGACCTGGAAGATCTCCCGCAGCGTGAGATTCACGTGGCCGAGCACGTAGCGCTCACCCAGACGCCCACGCTGGGCGGCGAGGATGTGCCCGCGGGCGACGTCGCGCACGTGGACCACGTTGAGACCGGTGTCGAGCGAGCCCAGCATCTTCCCCCGCAGGAAGTCCACGATCATCTGGCCGGTGGGCGTCGGCTTCACGTCCCACGGGCCCACCGGCGCCGACGGATTCACGATGATCACCGGCGCGCCCCGCGCCGCGAATTCGCGGGCCACCGCCTCGGCCACGAATTTCGAGGCCTTGTAGGGGCCGACCATGTCGGCGAGCGACACCGGCGTCCCCTCGTCGCCGGGAGCGCCGTCCTTGGGAATGCCCAGCGCGCCCACGGTGGAGGTGTACACGATCCGCGCCACTCCCGCCGCCACCGCCGCCTCGAGCACGTGCCGGGTACCGTCGACGTTGGCCCGGAAGAGCGCGGCGGGATCGGGCGCCCAGAGACGATAGTCGGCGGCCACGTGGAAGACGCGCTCGACGCCCGCCACCGCGCGGCGCACCGAGGCGGGATCGAGGAGATCGCCCTCCGCGATCTCGACGTCACAACCCTCCAGCGCGCGGCGGTCGCCGCCCGGGCGCGCGAGCACGCGCACGCGGTCGCCGTCGGCGAGGAGCTCGCGCACGAGGTTGGCGCCCACGAAGCCGGTGCCGCCGGTCACCAGCACCAGCATTGGGCTAGTCTCGCAGGGCCGCGAGCACGCGCGCCACCGCGGCGAGCGCGCGGCGGCTGCCGCGTCGGAGCTCGAGGGCACGAGGCAAGGTCTGAGGGCGCGTGAGGGCCAGAATGAGCGCGCGGCTGCCGCGCAGCCGCCCCTCGGGGCCCAGGAGCGCCGAGAGCTCGGCCGGCACCGACTCCGCGGCCCCGTCGGACACGGCGCGGACGACCACCGCCTCCAGCCCGTCCGCCCGCGCGGCGGTGAGGATGGCGGCGGACTCCATGTCCACCGCCTCCGCGCCGGTGGCGGACCGTAGCGCGGCCTTGGCCGCGGGCGTGCCCACGACGGTCCCCGTGGTCACGAGTATGCCGGTGGCCGCCGTCCCGGCCGCCGCGAGCGCCCGCGCATGCGCCGCCGACGGCACCGCCAGCATCCTCCCGTCGGGAGCGAGAACGCGCGCGGGCACGACGAGGTCGCCGGAGGCCAGGCACGGGTCGAGCCCACCGCACACGCCGGCGGAAATCACGAGCGGCGCGGCGAATCCCTCTCGGCAGGAGGCCCAGCGCTCGGAGAGGAGGGCCGCGCCCAGGCCGACGGGGGCGATGCGGAGGCCGGGCCGTCCGTAGGAACGATACGAGGAGGAGTGAAACGAAGCACGATACCGCCGACCGGCCTCGGCGGGCAGCTCGAGCTCGCGGGCCAGCCCCGCCGCCTCGAGCTCGACGGCCGTCAGGATGAGGAGGTCGCTCACGCGCCTACGCGTCGGGCGCGGGGGCGGGATGCGCTTTCTCGCGCTCCTTGCGCTCGATCCAGGCCCTCCACGAATTACCCTCGGCGGTGTCCTTGCCCGTGAACCGCACGGTGGCGATTTCGGCGTAGCGAATCCGGATGGGGCCATTCCCGGCCTCGTCGATGAGCTGGACGAAGGGCTCGGGCGCGTGCGCGTCGCGGTTGAAGAGGTAGCCCACCAGCTCGGTGCCGTCCCGCCGGACCACCGTCACGTTGCCGCGATAGTCGAAGGCGTGCTCCACGACCTCCTCCAGCGTGAGGTACGGTCCGATGTCGGGCACCCAGCCCTGCAGGCTCACGCGCGGCTCAGAGCTTTCCGGTGAGGGTGACCATCACCGTCTCCGCGAAGCCGCGGGCGGAGTTGAAGGTGTGGTTCACCGCGGTGGGCTCGAACCCGCAATGGACCATGCAATCCTGGCACTTCTCGTTTCCGCTCTTGCGCCCGTAGTTCTCCCAGGGCGTCGTCTCCATCAGCTCCTTGAAGGTTTCCGCGTAGCCGTCCTGGAGCAGGTAGCACGGCCGCTGCCAGCCGAACATGTTGTAGGTCGGGTTCCCCCAGGGCGTGCACTCGTAGTCCTGCTTGCCCATGAGGAACCGGAGGAAGAGCGGCGATTGGTTGAAGCGCCAGTGCCGCTTGGGATTCGAGAGGATCTCACGGAAGAGCTGGCTGGTCCGGCTGCGCCGGAGGAAGTGCTCCTGGTCGGGCGCCTTCGAGTAGCTGTAGCCCGGCGACACCATCATCCCTTCCACGCCCAGGCGCATCATCTCGTCGAAGAACTCGCGCACGCGCAGCGGCGAGGCCCCGTCGAAGAGCGTGGTGTTGGTGGTGACCCGGAAGCCGCGGGCGAGCGCCTCCTGGATGGCGGGCACCGCCTGGTCGTAGACCCCGTCCCGGCACACGGCCTCGTCGTGCTCTTCCCGCAACCCGTCCATGTGCACGCTGAAGGACAGGTACTTGGACGGGGTGAAGAGGTCGAGCTTTTCCTTGAGGAGGATGGCGTTAGTGCAGAGATAGACGTACTTCTTCCGCTTCACCAGCTCGGCCACCAGCCGGTCGATCTCCGGATACATGAGCGGCTCGCCGCCGGGGATGCTGACCATGGGCGCGCCGCACTCTTCCACCGCCTGGAGACACCTCTCCACCGTGAGGTGCTTGCGGAGTATCTGGGCGGGGTACTGGATCTTCCCGCACCCGGCGCAGGCGAGGTTGCAGCGGAACAAGGGCTCGAGCATGAGGACGAGCGGATAGCGCGGGCGCCCCGCCAGTCGCTGGCGGAGCACGTAGGTCGCCACCGTCCACATCTGCGAGACCGGCACACTCATCGGTTACGATATCTCCTCGTAAGTAAAGGTGGTCTTCGCGGAGCGCACCGGTGCGCCCGCCAGCCCGGTCCAGAGTACCAGAAAGACCAGGGTGTGGAGCAGGATTCCCATCCCGGCGAGCGTAAACTCACCGATCCACACGGTCATCCCGAAGCCGAAGGCGAGGACACCATAGTAGAGCCACACGCCTGGACGCGGCGAGCCCCGCTCCCCTTCCCGGGACAGCAGCGCGTGGCCGCCCGCGATCACCCAGCCCACCACCGCCCAGCCCGCGAAATTGGCGAGGGGTACCCCGAAGTAGCTGCCCCCGCCGGGATAGTAAAACACGTGACCGAGGAACCAGCGGTCCCCCCGCACCGCGAGCGGATCGATGACCACGTCGAGCAACATCATGAGCAGCCCGGTGAGGAACACCGTACGCGCACCGTGCTCCCTCCCGCTACTCCAGCGCGCCAGGCTCCACGACGCGTAGCCGAGAAAGGGAAACGAGAGCGGGTCGAAGATGGGCACGCCGGCGATGAAGAGCTCGCGTCCCGCGGTGATCCCCGTGTAGTGGTACTGGCCGAACGGGATGCCAATGCGGGTCGAGGCGAGCTCCGCCGTGAACGCGACCAGAGCCCCCCAGACGAGGAGGATCAGGGTCCGCGGGATCCCCTGGTCGCGTCCCGCGATGACGATGAACACGGCGAGGAAGGCGACGACATAGGGCCGCAGCACGAGTGTTCCGCCCAGCGCCGCCACCACGCGCCCCAGCTCGTCCATGCCTCGCTCCTCTCCGGATCGGTCGTCGCGGCGGGTCGTCCGACGGGGTGGACGGCGGCCGTGTGAATCCGTTCGCTACCGTAGCCAAGGGCGCGAATATTTTCAAGTTTGGCCCGGATACAGAATCGCCAAAACCCTGTGCTAGTATGTAGCGATGTTTGCCCCGAAAACCGAGCCGATACGCGCGACTCACGCCCCCTCCGCGGGGGCGGCGCCCTCCACTGTGGACTCCGCGATCGAGCGCGCGCAGACCCTGCTCCTCTCCACGCAGGAGCCCGACGGGCACTGGGTAGGCGAGCTGGAGGCGGACAGCACCATCACCAGCGAGTACCTCCTGTTCGGCCGCCTCCTGGATCGCGGCGATCGCGAGCGCGAGGCCAAGATCGTGACGTACCTCCGCGCGCAGCAGCTCGCCGACGGGGGCTGGAGTCTCTACGAGGGCGGGCCGGCCAGCCTCTCCGCGACCATCAAGGCGTACTTCGCCATGAAGCTGGCGGGCGTGTCGCCGGAGGATCCCGCCATGGTGCGCGCGCGGGCGCTCATCCATCAGCTCGGCGGGCCGGTGCAGGCCAATGTCTTCACCAAGATCCTCCTCGCGCAGTTCGGGGAATACGATTGGTCGGGCATTCCCGCCATGCCGGTGGAGATCATGCTGCTGCCCCGCTGGTCGTACTTCAACCTCCTCGAGGTTTCGTACTGGTCGCGGGCGGTCATCGTGCCCCTGCTCATCCTGATGGACGCCAAGCCCGTCATGCGCCTGCCCGAGTCGGCGCGCCTGGACGAGCTGTGGGTGGTGCCGCGTGAGCGGGCCAGCCTCCGCTTCCACCGCGTGCCCCGCCCCTTCTCGCCGAAGACCTTTCTCTGGAAGAACTTCTTCATCGGCGTGGACGATGCGCTGAAGGGCTGGGAACGGTTGGGCCCGCGTCCGCTGCGCGCCCGCGCGCTCGATGCCGCGCGCCGCTGGGTGGAGGAGCGCCTGGCCGTGCCGGGCGGCCTGGGCGGCATCTTCCCCGCCATGGTGAACGCGGTGCTGGCCCTGCGCTGCCTCGGCTATGCCGAGGACCATCCCCTCATACGCGGCCAGCTCAAGGAGATCGAGGCGCTCGGAATCGAGACCACGACCTCGCTGCACTATCAGCCCTGCGTGTCCCCGGTGTGGGACACCGCGCTGGCGGTCAACGCGCTCATCGAGTCCGGTCTTCCCGCCGACCATCCGTCCCTGGCGCGTGCCGGCGAGTGGATGATCGACAAGCAGATCACCGTGCCCGGGGACTGGGCCACCAAGCGGCCCGGGGTGCCGCCCGGCGGCTGGCCGTTCCAGTACCACAACGACTTCTATCCGGATCTCGACGACTCCGCCATGGTGATGAT
>Ga0137403_10007652_pt1 | contig 12161 bp, 9 predicted proteins | sample CZOMad2_1_16fung_FD_122057 | JGI IMG/M metagenome (GOLD analysis project Ga0137403, IMG submission 122057) | Vadose zone soil fungal communities from Angelo Coast Range Reserve, California, USA - CZOMad2_1_16fungal (Hybrid Assembly) | ecosystem: Environmental > Terrestrial > Soil > Vadose zone...
TCCGCGGAAACTAAATGCATGTCGAACGCGGTGCGAAGATGCGCGCCAAGGGAAGCGCTTAGTCGCCGGGCAAAGGCTTCGTGGAGCCTGCTGACGGCGGCCACCTGATCCGCGGTGAGGCGGCTGGCAAGGCGCAGATCGAACGGAACGATCTTTTTTACCCGCTTGCCGGCCGCGGCTTTGTTGGCCGCTTGCGATCCTTTGAACAGTAAATCTATTTCGGCTCGATCGAGAGTATTAGGCATACGCGCTCATTTTGTTGCAGGCTTGGATTAGGGTCGCGACCTGGCGACCAGTATTAAGGTTCTCTAAGAATTACAGTCGCGACAACCGAACATCAGAGAGTGAGCAACTTGGCTACCAAGGCAAAGCCTTCGTAGTGAGATCTTGGGAGGCAGGCTTTGCCTGCTACTTCGCCAGGAACTGCTCGATCACTTTCAGCGTCTCTTCCATGTCATTGAGGCGTTGCTCGGCCAAGCGATTGTCGCGGGCGCTCATTGCGCTTAACACTGCCTGTTGCTGCGCGATTAAGCGATCACGGGCGGCGCGGACATCCTCAGGCAATCCGGCGCCCGGCGCGGCCTGCCTCTGCTGTTGCTGGGCCAGGCCGGACTTGGCTCGAAGCGCTCGGATTGTTACGGCGTGATAGTGCCTGGCAAATTCGACTTGGGGCGACACCGCGGTTGTAGGCGTCGCGGGCACGGCAGGCTGGGGGCGAGAAACCTGCGGAGTAATAGGGCCCAATGCCGGTGCCATCGGAACAGCCAGAGCAACCGTGCCGACCGAACGACGGTTCGCCGCTGTTCCGACCGGAGTCGCGGTCGTGGCCGGAGTCGCGGCTGCACCGATTGCCGCGCCCTTGCCTTGACCAGCGCGCACGGGTTCTGGTGTGGCAGGATTGCGGTTGGGTGCCGCCAGCTGTGCTGCGGGCGCGCCCGGCGTTGCCTGATGAGCGCCCCGACTCCCCAATTCGGGCTCGACGCTGACGTCGGGCACCAGGATGGTCTCGGCGATGTCTCGGTATTCCTGGTCGGTAATATTCGTGTGTGACTGCTTGTGCGTGAGGACGATCCCGCTAGGCACGTCGTCGCTGGTCCACGTCTTGGTGAAGCTTTGAGGGTCCGGTGCGGTGTCGGTACTGTAGTGGCGCTCCCAAACGGACTTCCAGTGCGTAGTGAACTTCTTGCCGCTGATCTCCAAGACTTCCTCACCGGATTCGTTCGGCGGCGGTGGCGGGTTCATTCCGGGGGACTCCTTGGCGGGATAGACCAATTCGTTTTGCGAGGTGCTCGCCGTCCCATTCATGCGCCACACCGTGGAGTCCGCCACAACGACGGCGCGCTTATCATCGATGGACTTAAGGCGGAACGTAGTTTGCGAGATTCGGGTCCGTGTGTACTGGTTGGTGCCCGGAGCGTGTTCGTGTAGTAGGCGCGTCTCGTACATAGCCGTGGCGCCGACTGGAAACTTCTTCCACGCCAGATATTTCGGCGAGTCCACATAACTGTCTTCGGCCTTAGGTCCGTTGAGCCAGTCGGGGTGGGAATCCGTGAAATTCGCGCTGGCTGCGGTGGCATCGAGGATTTTGAGCTGGTCGCGAGCGATGATGCGCACGCCGGCGCCTTCTCTCCAATCGGTCACCTGTCCCCAAACCTGTACCGGTTTACCTATCAGACTCTCAAAATTGTCGCCGTACGTTTCCTGCCACATGTCGGAGTTGGGCGTGTACGCAAGGATGGCATCGCCGCGCGATTCCTTGAAGTGAATGGTGGCGTACGGCGGAAATTTGCCGGTGGCGAGATCGACCCGCGCGACGGTACCGCGAACCTCGATAATTTTGCCAATCCAGTGAGAGTCATAGGAGCTGGCCCGAAAATGAGCGAGGTGCGCGTCTGGAATTGTCGCTTTTGGATCCTTGATCAAAGTCGAGAACCAGAAGACTAATCCCCTCGCCTGCGGGTCGGATTTGAAGTGACCTTCCAAATCCCGGTCCGCTCCCTTCAATCGCGCGGCGGCCTCAACAAAGTTTTGCTCCCCATACTTCTTGACGAGCTCGTTGTAGCATGTGAACGCCTTGCCCCATTGCTCTTTACTGTTAAAGGCGTAGATCGCTTCGCCACCCAGCATGGCGTACTGATCCATGCAGAGGGACATGCCAAAGCTACGCGGCGTGCCATTAGTCAGGTGCGTGAGAAACATCAGATAAGGATTGGGCGAAGGAACTCGCGAGTAAGTTCCAATGGAGACGTCGGCGCGCGTGGCCAGACCTCCGACCGAGTTCTTCGGAGCGTGCAGGACCGCACTCGCCGCTGCGGTCACCTCTTTTTCTCCGAATATCTTCACGAACAGATCGTAGAGCTCGCGGGCGGAAACGCTAGGGTCGGGCAGTTCGGCGGCCTTCGGGCGCGCTAGAACCGAACTCACGTCGGCTTCCATTTGGTGCAGTATGTAGGCATTGGGGGTGACGTACTTCGAAATGTCCAAGCCGCTGCTCACAAACTCCGCCCAGTCCCGGGCGTCTTCGTAGGCTTTGCGCCAGTTCGAGCGATCCTTCATAGCGGTTGCCAGGATGAACGGTGTCGCGAGGGCACCATCTGTCTCCCGGCCCTCCGCCCTACGCAGTGCGTTCACCCAGGCCACGAAGAGCGGAAATGCGAACGGCTTGATGCCCCCATCGACCGTCTTCGGAAACTTGTCGAGATCTTCCGGGGCAACGCTCCCATTTAGGAGTCCTACAACGTTAGGCATCCGGGTGACTCGGTCGTTCATGCCTCCCTGAAGCGCGAACATAAGGTAGTACAGGTCCTTCTCCGACAGTTGTTTGTAAAAGGCCAATTCCGCCACCTCAAAGCCGGGCTTGTCGGGATACAACCTCCACACGTTCCGTCGCGCGCCGTCGATATCTTGATTTAACAGGGCAGTCTGCTTATTGATTTCATTTGCTGCGTCGATGGCCTTCGAGAGTGAATCCACGATGGAAGGACACGGCGGTAGCATATTCGGCTTAGTGGGGTGGGGATTGCACTGTCCGAAACAGTCGGCCGCGCTTACTATATTGGTTAAAAGATAGAGCAGGGAGATCAATGCCAGTTTTTTCATCTCATTAACTCCTGAGTTGCCTTTGAGCACGAGTCTCGTTCTTTTATCTAGTCTTCGGTGCCCGGCACGGCGGAGCCGCCGCGATGCGGCGTGCGACTTCGGTGGGGGCTGGGTCGAAGGGGCCGAAACCAAAAAGCGGCGTCCACCGGTGGACGTAGATCTCCGGCGGCGGCTGCGTATGACTGGTTCGTGAGAAATTCCAGCGAAAGGTTGTGCCGCCGAAAAAGACGCTCTTAATCTGCATTGTGGGGAGCGGCACCGACAGGCCAAAGTGCGTTACGTTGGCTCCGACATAGGGCCGGTAGAAGACACCCTTGCAGTCGCCTACGCATTCGACAACATAGCGCTCCGTTATGCCCACGCGATCAGGCGCGGTTCCCTTGGTTCCGCTGGCATCCCAGGTCACACGCTGCGAGCCGGCGCAAGCCCACTTTTCTTTTTTCAGTTGGTCGACGGCCTCGTCGATCGGCTCGCTCTCATGCACTGTGCCGGGAGGATCGGACCACGCCGTGACCCAATATTCAAAATCAGGACTGTACGCGGCGACGTCCAAGTAGTTGGTGACGTTGCTGGGCGTCACGCGCATTTCAGGCCGCGCATTATTGGCAGCCACCACGGAGGGTGAAGGCGGCGGCTGCGTGGGCAGGGGAGGTAGCTTTCCGCCCGGGCCGGCGACCTCGACGGCGTCGCATTTGTTGCTAAGCATCTTGGCGGTCATCTTTTGGGTCTCGGCGTCGAAGGTGCCTTCGATCCCGATCATCTCGAAAACGGCGGGATGCGGGCCGTACCACTCCTTGGGGTCGAGGTGGAAATGGCCAGTCTTGATGTCGCGGCGTCCGGCAAGTTTGTAAGTTGCGCCGTCGAGGCTGGTGACCGAACGGTGGAAGTAAAAGGTGATTGACCCGGCAAGCTCCGCGTCGTCGTCAACGATTCCTAGCGGGCCGCTGACCGGTGCTATGTGCATCTGGAAGTCGCGCCATTCCCCGGCGCAGTGAAAGCGGCCAGTAAATGTAGTGAAGATGCGGTAGGAATAATCTTGCGCTGAGACAGGCTTTGCCGGGAGGAGGAACAAGCAAAACACGATGGTTGGGCGGAGCCGCATGACTCTTCCCTCCGAATGGTTTGGGGCGCGAGAAGTTGCGATTCGAGGCGCAGGCGCGTTTCGCCCGCGTCAATCTGATGGCGGAATCCTACCAGCCCGTGCTCTTGGACGTCAATACGAGGTGAGGGATGGCGTCACTCCCCGGCGTTCTGCATGATGCTACGATGTTGTGCGTTGCGCCATTGAGAGTGTCGTCCTTATGACTTCGCTGATTGCGATACATGGCCAAGGGATCGCTGCGTGCTGCTGTGCGATTTTGTTGCGCGAAGAACGGGCGAGCATTGTACCTGCGGGGACATCGCGGCCGAGATTGCCTGTGGTTTTGATCAGTGACGGAACGCAGGCGCTGCTGCGTGAAATCTTCAAAAACGAAAAGCTGTTCGAGGGATTGCCAAGGATTCGCAAGCGAGTTGTAGCTTGGAATGGTGCGGAAGCCGAGAGCTTTCCTCATTCTGCGGTGATCGTGGCGGAGCAAGCTATTGGGGAGCGTTTGCAGGCGTCTGCTCCGAGCTTGACTGGTGATAAACCGGATGAAGGTGCTTGGAACATTTTCGCCTCGAAGAGTTCGGACGGGTTGGCGCCGGTAATGCGCTTTGGCTCGCGGACGGCTGCCGTTATGGAAGTACGACTCCGCGAGTCGGCGGAAAAGGATGCGTGTTGGGCGGAATCCGTGGAGAGTGGGTGGATGTTTCTGATTGCGACTGGAAATGGAAAAGGGTCGCTCATTTGCACCGGAGGCGAACCCGCTGCCTTGCTGAAAAGTAGCCGGCTCGTTGGTGAGCAGATCGAAATGCTGAACGGCGAGGCGGAGGCCGCTCAGTTCGCCGCTTATCCGCGGACGCTGGCAAAATTGCATGGAACGGATTGGATTGCTTGCGGGACCGCCGCAATGTCATTCGATCCGCTGTCGGGAGAGGGGACAGGAGCAGCGGTGCGCGAATCCATTCTGGCAGCAGCGACGGTGCGGGCGATTTTGCGTGGGGATGATCCCAACGAAGTGCTGGCGGAGTTTTCGCTGCGCATGAGGCTGGGATTGTTGCGGCACCTGGAGATGTGCCGAACGTTTTATCAGGTCGAGAGTAAGGACCCATTCTGGAGTAGGGAATTGGCCATGTTGGATGATGGGATTTCCTGGGTACGAAAAGAAATCGGCGAGCAGCCGGCGCCGCGGTATAAATTGGTGGATTTTGATTTGGTGCGGCTTTAATCGAAATTAAAGGCGCTCGCCACGTGGGCGGTCGCAAAGTCCGCGTGTCTTACTATCTAAGCCTCTACACTCTGAAGACTTAACAGCGCATTGGCGAGCGTGGATTCCCAATCGTGCGAGACATGTGCCGCCGGCCAAAGGCGGGCTAAAGCGGCAGTGACATGGGCTACGGCGAAACTTACTCCGTGCAGGTTACGCTCGCGCGGGACGCCGGGAATTTCTCGGGGATAAGGCGTGGCGGAGAAAATGATTTTTTCCGACTTCGAGGCGCTGAGTTCAGCGCGCTTTGCAGATTCGGAAGGCTCGCCCGGCTTGAGGACACGGATTACATCAGTGCAGGTCGTGTCCGGAACAACGGCGATTACACCGGGGAGGCAGCCGGGTAGGGCGAGAGCGCCGTTGACATCGTGGGCGGAGACAATGGCCTTGCCAAGGGCGCGGATGCGGCATACGGCGTCTTCAAACTGAATGCGGTGGGCCGGATTGGCGGTCCCGAGACTTAGATTGATGATGTCGATTTCATTTTGCAGGCACCAATCGATGGCCCGAATGACAGTATCGCGATTCGTGGCCAAGGTGCGGTCGAAGACTTTTACGGCGATGAGTTGCGCTTGGGGAGCTTGCTGGTGGAGCAGGGCGGCGATAGCGGTGCCATGGCCGAGCTGATCTTCGTAGCCGGGCATTTCGCCTTCGGAACCGATCGTGACGCCTCCCGCGATGTTCCCGACGTGAGGGTGCGCGGCGTTCACGCCGGTATCAATCATGCCGATCCGTACCGGCGTGGTCATACGATCTCCGGGACAGGGCTTTGCACGATTTGAAAGTGGTGTGCCAGCTCGCCTTGCAAAGAAATTAGCTCGCGAGGAGGTCCTTCCTGAACGATTCGGCCATTCTCCAAGATAACAATTTTGTCCGCTTTTTCCGCGAGAGACATGCGATGCGTAATGAGGATAACGGTGCGACCGGCGAACGCGCCGGAAAGCGCATTGGCAACGCTGCTCTCAGAAACGGGGTCGAGCGCGGAAGTAGGCTCGTCCAGAACGAGGATGGAAGGGTCGCGAAGAAGAGCGCGGGCCAGGGCAATGCGCTGCCGTTCGCCTGCGGACATGGTGCTGCCGCGCTCGCCGATGATGGTGTCGTAGCCTTCGGGGAGCGAGGCAATGAAAGAATCAATTGCGGCGTTGCGAGCGCAGGCGCGGATCTCGTCCAAAGTGGCGCCAGGTTTTCCGTAGGCGATGTTTTCGCGGACGGAGGCCCGGAAGAGATAGGGAGTTTGCTCGACGAGTGCGACTTCACGGCGAAGATCACCGAGCCGCAATGCTCGAACGTCGTGGCCGTCGATGGTTACGGCGCCGGCATCGGGATCGTAGAAGCGAAGAACTAAGTCGGCGAGCGTCGATTTTCCCGCACCGCTTGCGCCAACTACGGCGCAAATAGAGCCAGCGGGAATGCGGAAGGAGACGTCTTCGAGAACGGAAACATCCGGCGAAAATCGGAAGCGCACGTGATTGAAGCAAACGTCACCGCGAAGTTTGCCGAGCGGTGCCGCGTTCGGCGATTCCTGGACTTCCGCAGGCGTGTCAAAGAGTTCAAAGACGCGGCCGAGAGAGACGCCACCGGTTACCAGATTTGTGTAAGTGCCGAGCAGGGTTTGCACCGGCGAGAGCAAGCGAGTGTGGTAAGCCATGAAGGCCACCAGGCCGCCGATGGTGAGCCGCCCATCGATAACGAGTTTCCCGCCGTACAGAAAAACAATAGCGCTGGAAACGGTGAGAATGGAACCGGGAAGTGCGCCGCCGAGGAAAGACATCCACTGCATGGAAAGCAGGGAGCGGATGAAATTGGAATTGCGACGGCGGAATTCCTGGGTTTCGCGCTGCTCGTTGGCGGTAGCGACAACGAGGCGCATCCCCAGGATCGATTCGATCAGGAAACTGCCCAGCTCTGAGCTGCGCTCGCGCATGGTCTTTGCTTCCGTCGCGAGGCGATGCTGGAAATGCCGAAGGGCAAAGATACTCAAGGGCAGCAGTGCGACGCCGACGAGGAACAAACGCCAGTTGAGCGAGATCATGATGGCGACGCTGCCGGCGAAGAAAAGAATGTTGGAGAGAAGAGAGAGCAAGGTGTCGGCACAGATACGCTGGACTTCACCAATGTCGTTGTTAATGCGGGAGACGAGGTCGCCGAGCTTGCTCTTGGCGAAAAAACGCGGCGAAAGTTTCTGAAGATGACTGTACACCGCGAGACGCATGTCAAAGAGGCACTCAGCGGAGAAGCGGACGTAGAGATAGCTGGAGCAAATGTTCAGCGCAAAACCGGCGATGGTGACCACGACCATCAAAACGGCGATGGTCCAGAGGGCGTGAAGATTGTGGCGAACGAGAGCGTCGTCAATCAGGAGACGGGAGATGTAAGGCTGCGCGAGGCCCACGGCAGTGGAAAACAAACCGAGGGCGGCGACCAGCGCGAGTCTTCCTGAATAAGGCGAAACGAACATGAGGGCACGGCGATATTGAGCGACCGGAATGTTGCTGGCGCCAAGAGTCACGGGTGGTCCTGAGATTGTCGAGGCGCGGTGTTTCGCGGCTGCGGAGCGGCGGAATTTGAATAGTGCGAGCATCAGTTGCCCTGGGTCAGCGCGAGAACCGCATAGGCCGTGGCGGCGTCACTCATGAAAAGCCACCCATCGGCCGAAGGATCGCGCTGTTTATTCAAGGAATACGCCGGCCAGAGGCCTTGCGTCTTGTCTTGGTTGGAAGCTAGCCAGACTAGAGCTTTGCGCAGTTGAGGATTTCCGCGAGAAAGGCCGGTTTGCTCCAAGGCAAATGTGATCGTGCCAGTGGCGTAGCCGTCACTCTTTGTTTCCAGCGGAGTGCCATCTCCGCGTTTCCACGCGCCGACTAGAGAGGAGAGGCTCCAGCCGCCGTCAGGCTGCTGAAGAGAGAGGAGTCTCGATGTGAGCGACTGCTGCTGCTCGGGCGTCAGAATGCCGGGGAGTTTCGTGGACGCCCAGAGGAGTATGACGCGATTGTTCAGCGATTGCGCTTCGTAGCCGCGCTGCAGGTACTCGCGAAGCGACTGCAAGTTGGGTTGAATTTGCGGCGACGAGCGATAGCCGCTGGGAGCAGTGGCAACAGCTATAGCCGCGAGCGTGGCGCCGTAGAATTGCGAATCCTCGGCCTCCCAGGGCTGCAATTGGAAATTCAGCCAGGGCCACGCTCCTCTTTTGTCGCCGGTTTTTATCTGCAAAGCCCACATGCTGGCGAACGCCTTGGCCGAAGCAGGATGCAATGTGGTGTCTTGCGTTTCGTAGGAAGCAAGGATGAGCGCGTTGAGGACTGATTCGGTGCCGCGGGATTGCGGCGTTTTCATGGGGCCAACTTTTTCATCGCTATAGAAAGGCGCAAGCGCATCCCAAAGCAGCACGCGCTTTTGCACATTGTCTAGAATCTTGCGCTCGTCGGATGAAATGCCGGGTTGCGCAAGCGCGGACCGCAGCGCGGAGCGAGCGAGCAGATAGGGGACAACAGTGTGGCAGGAAACACAAAATGTCTCATGGTCGCGCGCCGCCTTAGGCCAGTGCATCCACCAAGTTTGGCGAGCATCGAGATAGCTGGCGGCGGCTTGCTTATTCCAAGCGGCTGGCGCAGGTTCATCGTTCGCACCGCGGAAGACGACGCCGGCGGAAATGGCGCCGAGGCATACGGCAAGAGCGAATACCTTTGGCTTGGCGTTCATGGGCATCTCTGCATCATCGACGGGCCGTAGACGATGAGATATTACTGCTGGCCGGCGCGGAGGCGGAGGAAAAAGTCAGCGGCAAAACGACGAGATTGGTAGTCATGTCGCCGGGGACGTCGACATCGCTGCGCTGCTCGAAGGTGGCGGCGTCGTAGACCGTAATCTGGTAACCGGCGCCGTAGATGAGCAGCTTGGTGCCGTCGGCGGAGAGTCCGAAGGAGAAACGGGTCCGACCGTCGAATTCGCGGCTGCGGATAAGTTTGCGGGATGGGATGTCGAAGGCCCAGAACTCGCAACGGCGGTTGCCGGGATCGCCGGTTATGGATACGGTGTAACCAGTCTTACGATCAGGAGTAAGGAAGAGGGGAGTCATAGTGCCGGGAGCTGGAGCGATGGGAGTGAAATCGAAAGTGAGATTGGAGAGGTCGACGATGCCTATACCGAAGACGCGCCGATGAATGATTCCGTCGGCTGCGTTGAAGACGCTGGTGACTTTTCCGGGAAGCTCGTTGGGGTCGTCGAGAAGATTGACCGACAAATTCTCCATGTCGGGTACTTGGGGTTTGGCGAGATCGATTTTCTTTAGCAGCTTGAATTCCGACGTATCGAAGGCCAGGATATTTTCACGAAACAAGTACAGCAGTTTACCGTCGGGTGAGATTTTTATTGTATTCCGAAAGCTCACAGTGCCTTCGTCGGGAGGAAAGGCGGCGGCGCGAGTGATTTGTTTCGCCGCGAGGTCGATGACGACGAACTTCGCAGGGTCGATATCGTAGTGGTCCGCTTTCTTGGAGATGATGGTCGCGATGGCATAGAGATAATTGCCGGTGGGATCAGGCGCGAGAGCGACAAGGCGGACGTTTTGATTGGATTGATTAAGAGTGAAAGAGGAGAGGACCTTGCGGGTGGCAATGTCGATGGTGACGATCGCATTGTCGTTCAGTGTTGACGCGTAGATTCTCTTTTTATCGGGAGACAGGATTAGCGTGCGAGGAACGTCGGTCTTGAGGTCGATGGTGTCTACGATTTTCTCCTGCGTGGAATCGAAGACAACGACCTGGTGGGGCCAAGTGCCGAAAAAGATCAGTTGGCTGGAAATGTTTGCCGTGGGATTGGCCTTTGCGGCGAGCAGAAATGCGAGACACGCGAGCGCCCAGCGCGAAGCGCTAGTTACGATCGCGAGTCCAGTCTTGAGGCGAGTTGGAGCACCGCGGCTAAGGCGACGCGGCATTCCTCAGTGGGCCGCCGCAGAGCTGGTTGCAGATGATGCCAAGCGAGCCATCGCCGCCGGCCCGGGCATGACGATGATGTTGCTGGTCATATCGCCGGGCAAGGGGATGTTGCGGCGAAACTCGAACGTTTTTGCGTCGTAGACGTCAATCTCATAACCGGCGCCGTAGATGAGGATTTTCGTGCCATCCGCGGAGAGGCCGAAGGAAAAACGATTGCGGCCCTCAAATTCTTTTTTGTTGATGAGCTTGCGCGTTTTCATATCGAAAGCCCAAAACTCGCAACGCCGATTCCCGGGCGTGCCGTTGATTGCGACAGTGTAGCCCACGGAATGATCGGGAGTGTAGAGGAGTGGAGTCATGGATAGCGTTGTCGCGGGAGCGACAGGCGTGAAATCGAAAGAAAGATTGGCGAGATCGATTTTGGCGATGCCGAAAACAGCGCGATGAACGTAAGGGTCCGTGGATATAAAAACATTCGTTAGTATGCCGGGCTCCTCGTTGGGATCTTCGGCTGGCTCTTCTTCGACCGGATTAAAGATGACGTTGGCGATTCCGGGAACGTGAGGATCGGCGAGGTCGATTTTCTTCACAAGTTGGAGGGTCTGGCTGTCGAAGACCAGAATACTGCCGAGAAACATATAGAAATATTTCCCGTCGGGGGAGAATTTCATTTGTAGGCGAAAGAAGCCTGAGAGGCTCTCGTCTTTCGGAAATTCGACGGTACGGGTGATCTTGTGATTGGCGAGGTCAATGACCATGAACTTGGTCGGCTCGATGTCATAGCGATCGGGCTGCTTTACGACCGAAGGGCCGATGGAATAAAGAAACTTGCCGCTGGGATCGGGAGCGAGACCGAGCAGGCGCACGCTGCGGTTGGGCTCATTCAAGGGAAAGACACTGACTTGTTTTCGCGCGGCGAGGTCGATAGTGACGATAGAGTTGTCTTTAACCGTGTAACCGTAGAGCGTTTTCTTGTCCGGTGAAACGACGATCTGCTGAGCTATGTCCGTGGTCAGATCAATGTGGTCGATGATTTTCTCCTGGCCAGTGTCGAAGACAAGAATCTGATGCGGCCAGGTGGCCAGGTAGATCAAGCCTGGAGCATTATTGGGCTCAGCCGATGCAGAGATTGCTAGCAACGCTGAGAATAACAAGAATGAAATCGAGCGCATCATGCGCCTCCGTCAGAATTGCAAAACATTATGGGAAAACTATATCGACGTTGCGCCAGTCCTTGGTGCCAACCGCGCATTTGCTGGTCCAATCGGGCGAATTATTCAGATGATCGGGAACATGCGCGGGCCAAAAGCAGGTGACGTAACAATCAAAGAGGTCGCGCTCGACCGGTTGGCATAGGCCAGCGGTGCCACCCGCGGAATCGACTTCCCATCCAGGGAAGAAGACCAGCGAGCAACCCATAGGTATGTGCGGCTTGGGACCGCCAGGATTCTGGAGGGCGACAACATCGTCCTCGCGAGGCGCGACATGCTCCTCGATGCGCAGCGCCTTGCGATTTACGGCTCGAAGATGCTTCATGCCGCCTTCCTTTCCACGAAGTAGTCCAGGAATGCCGGATTTTTCTCGGCGAGAGCGCCGTAGATTTCGAGACAGGTGTGCGTCCAACCGCGAATCCAGTCGCAATAGTGAAGATTTGGATGGCCGGTGTCGCCATAGCGCACAAAAGCTTCGTGATGACACCCGCCGGCGCAGAGCGGGCGAGCCCAGCAAGTGTGGCAATCCGTTTTGGATTGAATATTGCCGCGATTCAGGAAATCGGATT
>Ga0137403_10007653_pt1 | contig 12160 bp, 11 predicted proteins | sample CZOMad2_1_16fung_FD_122057 | JGI IMG/M metagenome (GOLD analysis project Ga0137403, IMG submission 122057) | Vadose zone soil fungal communities from Angelo Coast Range Reserve, California, USA - CZOMad2_1_16fungal (Hybrid Assembly) | ecosystem: Environmental > Terrestrial > Soil > Vadose zone...
ACCTGCTGCGATGGCACATCAATGGTCTGCTTAAAATAAATGCGGCCTTCAATCGGCAACACATCAAGAGGCCGTGTGGTGCGGAAAGGCACCTTGCCGGCCCGAAGTTCGATCCCATCATTGAGCGTGACAGTCTGTAAGAGACCTTTGTCATTCGTGATAGTCGCGAGCCCCTGGGCGCTGGTTGCCGGTTGCAATGGCACATTCAACAGCTTCAGGAATTTCTTGCGGTTTCTTTCCGGAATCTGGTTCGCCCGATAGAGCAGGCTCTCCGTCATGAACGCAAAGACCTCAATCAGCGTGACGCCTGGATCGCTCTTGTTGAAGTTCGTCCACTCCGGTGTGTACACCGGCACGCGTGCGAGCGCTTCATCCAGAAGGTCCTGGTAACGGCGGTCATCGAGATTGGGCAGTGTCAACGGCAAAAGTTAATTAACTCCCGAGCTTCACGCTTACGTTTATGCGTTCATTCATCTGTGTGGCAACAAGCTTGTATTCAATGGTGGCAATGGCAGCCTGGACATCGGACGGGTCCTGCTCCACGCTTACGTCAGTCAATGAAATCCTGGGCTCCCACAATTGCAGCGCTTTGGTGATGCGGTCCTGTATCTGAAACCGCGTGGTCACCGTATTGGGCTCGAAAAGATATCGCTGCAATCCTGCGCCAAAAGTAGGCAGGTTCAGCCGTTCCTTTTCCTGTGTCCGCAGGATCACCTGGATCATTTCGCGGATATTGATCTCACCTTCTGACCATGCAATGCGACCGTCGTCACCCACACGAGGTGGAAATGACATGCCGCGCCCGTAAAGTCTTCCGCCATCCATCGCTATGAATCCTTGGCCGAAAATTTCGGCAGTGGCAGACAAATCTGAAAAAATGGCATCCAGAAAAAAACGATGTCGAGCAATTTCACAAAAATAATCAGCAGAATGAGAGCAACAATGGTGATGATGGGCAGAGAGAATGAACAAACCATCCCGGCGGAAATCCCATTGCCGCAAGGCTTGCCTCCGCCACCGCTAAGGTCTTGATGAAATGGGAACGGCAGCACTGACATAATGAGGTCGCCGAAGCTCATGCCGCCCATCTTGCTTACCTGTCCGCAGAGTGTATCGGACATTACAAAGGCTGTGTTCTTGTCGAACTTACGCAAGCCCGCTGGTGTGGTATCAATGGGAAGCCCGATGCGAATGGGGCGCGCGGGAGCGTCAGGATCAAAGAATCCTGCTAATTGAAATGCCACCGTTGGCTCGCTGACCAGCGGAGGTGTGAGCGCAGCGCAGTTCGGGCGCTCCAGAACGCAACGCACAGTGAACCAGACCGGCGCTTGCGGATTGGCATTTGCCTGCGCCACCAACCGGGATGGCAAAGGTCGCGATGGCGTGGGGGATATTGTCTGCACCGCTTTAACGATTTTTGTTTCGAACGCGTCACGGTCGTCTTTCGTTAAAAGACCCGGCAGACCATGTTTTCCTGCCGCGTCCACCGTATAGAGTGGAAAAAGAAACGCGGGCCACCCTGCCGTGCCATCTGTCCCGTCTGTGGTCTGGGTCTGATATGTGGTCCTTGCGGACTCGAGCAATGTTGCGGCGGCATAGGCCTTTTGCAGCGCCGTAACCATCGTCATCCCTGCGTGGGTGGCACCTGAAAGCGTGTCCCAGACTGGCTTAAGAGGATCTTGCAAACCTGATCCGTCGCCGCTTTGAATCGCTTGCCACAGATCATTGAGATACGTTTCGAAATAGCGCGCAGTGTCCAGCAGGACGTACCACGACACCTGCTGAATTTGATCGTTACCGTTGCGCAGGATCGATGGGATGGCTGCGTTTCTGGCCGCCTCCTGGTCCGAAGTTAGCGGTGCAGGTTTTGGATTTTTTGTCAGATCAGGCGGTTGCATCGCCGCCGATGTTCTGTCAGCCACATCTTCCAGGCTTTTCATCGGCCCGATGACTTGCGTCTTGAGGAGCATCTGGCGCGTATCCACAGGAGCCGGCAAGGGGGCGGCCCCGGCAGGATTTGGCTGTACCGCCTGCATCAGCCGTTCGCGATCGCCTACCGGAATCAAGCCCACGAGCAAACGGCGCTTGCGCAGATCGTCTTCAACGTAAGCGGCGGGCGACAATGGATGCCGTTCCTCACGATCCATCAGCGTGTCCGGATTGTTGACGCTCTGCCACTGCTTGTTGACTAAAGCAAATTCATCACAGTCGCGCGGGTCAGGCGCAATTCTGTCCGCCGTGGAATGCGGTTGCAGCATGCGCACAATGAAACTGGCTTTCTCCTGCGCTCCCGCATCAAGTTTTCTATCGGGCAGACCGAGCATGCGGCACACCAGACAGGTTGTGACCATGTAATACCGCTGGTGCGCCGGCTGGTAGAGCTTCAAGATTCTGCGGCCGTCTGAGCTCGAAGAGGTTGTGGAAGCTCCTATCACACGGCTGCCGCGGGCTTGCAGGCGCTGCACGGTCCGGTTGCGGGCTCTAGTCAGTACAAGCGCCAGGCCGCTCTTTTGCGGCGACGGCACAGGTTCATTCGGCGGCGCGTTCCATGTTTCAGGCGCGGCTATGTACTCGCTGAGCCGCTGCGGTTCAGTGCTCAGCAGATTGTGGAACTCATCCATGAATGTGTCGCTGGCAAAACGCAGAATCGTTGGCGTGCGGAATTTCACCCGGTTTTGCGTTACCGTTGGATCGCCGGTCTGCCGCCATAACGGCGCAGCCATGGTCCACTCGACATGTCCCTCAGTCAGTTGTTTCACCAGATATTCCCTGCTCCCGGCATATAGGACGCGCTGATAATGGTGGTACAAATCACTGTTTGTGCCTGCACCGTGCCGCTAAAAGTCGCCATCGGTGCATTGACAGTCACAACGCTTGCCGTGATTTCAGCCTGGCTTGCCGTGACCGTGACTTTGGCGGAAGCATTCACGGTGATGCCGCTGGCTTCCAGCTTGATAAAGTTCCCGTTGCTGTCTTCAATGTTGATTGACCCCGGGCCGTCCTGCAGCGTGATCTTCTGCCCGCCCGGTGTTTCCGCGATGAATTTCTCCTGACCGTTCTGGTCGTCGAGCGTGATCTTCACTCCGTTGCGCGAACGCAGGACTTTTTTATTGTTTTGCCCGCTGCCATCCATTGATTCAGGCGGCGAGTCACTCCCGTTCCACAGACCGCCCAACACATAAGGACGGCGCGGATCACCGCCTTCGAATGCCACCAGCACTTCGTCATTCACGTCAGGAATAAACCAGCTACCGCGGTTGTTCCCGCCCATGAGAGTCGCGAGGCGTGCCCACATCTCATAGCGGTCTGAACCCGTGTCCGGCGACCAGGGCAGCGTGACCTTTACTCTCCCGCTTCCGTCGGGGTCCTTGATATCGCTGACCAGAGCGGGATAAATTCCGAACCACCGTCCACCCGGCGCGGCGTAGGCACCCGACTGCAAGAGCAGGTCAACCGGCGAATTGTCGAAGGTGCTATGCATCTTTGGTCCTTCCCGCTCTATTGCGCTCTGCCGATTCCGGGACGCTCACCGGTAAACTCAGTGCGAAAACCATCTGTGCCATCGAACACGTGCTTCACTTGCGTCAGGTAATATTTCCCGCTGAATAGCGGCCCAAGCTTTTGCAAATCAACGTAAGTGCCTACGCGCAACTTGGCGTTAGCCTGGGCCATGCCGTGTGCGACCACGAAGCGTCGCGCCGTCATCTTCAACACGCTTTCGGCCTCCGTTTGGGCTTCATTGCTATTGAGCGGAACCGTGTGCACCAGCGATTCTTTGCGCTCACCAAAAGCGGATTTTAAAATGCTGAGCCCGCTTGTGTCTCCATTCAGTTCATTGCTGATAGCCTGGTCCGTTGCTTCATGCGTCAATTTTGATTTACCGGCAACGTCCCACCCATTCACGCTGACTGCTGTGCGTTGGCCAGCAAGGTCGGCAATTACGCAGACCTCCCTGAGTTCGCCGCCATAGTTCATCGTTACGGTTCCGTTATTGCGACTGGTGCGCTGCTTGGCGTAAAAGTTACGATCATCCATCCAGACTTCTGCATCGATGCTGCGCGCACGATCGCGCACAAAAGCCAGATCGCTCTGATTGACCTGCGCCAGAACTTTATACGTGGGACCAGAGACATTGATGTTTGCTTGCAAGCCATAGTCCTGCGCAATACGGCTCATTACGTCAGAGTCGCTCACGTCAGTAAATGTGCGGGTACGCCGAGTCATGCGCAGGTCCTGAAAGCGGTCTTCGAGCAGTACCGCGATTTCCGGGGGACTGCCTTCCCTGAACTCGGCTTCCATGGCGGAGATGCGGCCGTCAAACATCTTGTCAGCATCGAGCTTCACCTGAATGGCCTTGCCGAAATCCAGCTTTTTGCGGTCAAAGTAGAGGAAGTCGATGGAGTTGGCTTTCGGCCCCCAATTGCCAAAGCGTGCATCGCAGTGGTACATGCCGTGCACGTTCTCCGCAATCACGAGCGACAGCAACCCTTGCGCCAGAGAGGAATCATCCTGGCCGCCCACGACGATCGAAGGACGCGAGGTACGGATGCCTGCCGAGGTTGCTGTTGCGCCGGCTGCCATGAAATCAGTACGCCTCCAGGCGATGCTTGCGCTGCTGCCGCTTGTGCATGTCTTTCTCCATCTGCTTTATCTTGTCCTTGGAACCTGCATCCCCGCCTTGCGCCGGTTGTGCCGCCGCTGGATTTGCCGGCTGAGGAGAAACTTCCATGTCATTGATCACTACTGCCATTTCATCTCCTTCGCGCTAGCCGATCTGCGCACCAGCGCTTAAATTAACTCCGCCGCTCACCCCTGCATTCAAGCTGACGCTTGCGCTCAGGCTTGGCGGATTGAGATCAATCAACTGGCCCGGATCCAGAAACCTGGGGTTCTCAATGCCGTTAGCCGACGCGATCGCCTGCCAGCCGCCATTGGCGCCCAGAGCGCCACCGCTGCCGCCGGGTTGGCTGGCCGCCATGTTCTGCACATTGGAGCCGGCAGGAGCTTCCGTCATAGGAGCCGTGCCCGGCGCTGGTCCGCCGCGACGAGTAACAGCCGGCGGAGCGGTCACGCCTTCAGTAAACTTGAATTCAGTGATCTTCTGTTGCGTGAGGGCAATCGCCACGCTGGCACGCAAGGGACGGCCTTCAAAGGAAAAGATCTCCAGCGTCTCTTCCATCGATTCCATGATTCCGTCAAATTGAAACGTTCCCCAGATGAAGCGCACGCTGGGAGGAATGTATTTCGTGGACCTGCCACTTCCCTCGGATGTGGGCGTGATGAAGTATGCGACCCGGCTCGTGAGCTTGCGAACGTCGTCAACTTGCGGCAGTTCGACGGGCAATTCTGCCGTCACGTCAAAATAAAGCGTCACAGAAAGCTTGGTGGTGCCGGCGCCCACGAACTGCCGGGCCTGCGGCCCATTCTGATCACCGCTGCCGGAAGGGGCGGCAATCTGGTTGGCAAAGCTGACCTTGAGAGAATCCGGATTGAACTGTACTTTGGTCGCTTTATCCGTATTGATCTCATTGTTAAAGTTGGCATCAAGCTGGCGGAGTTCGGCTTTAGCTAATTGCGGCGGCATCTAACCTCCTCCAGCAGGACGCTTGAGCGTCATGGATTCATAGGTGATCTGCATTTCTTCTACCGCGACCATGCCGTCTTTAGCGTTCAGAGCGGGGGCTTTCAGCTTGGTCAGCAGACACTTTTTCAGGATGAAGCGTACGAGCTCTTTTTTGTGGTCGGCTGCGAGCATCACTACATCAACGTCGCCGCGCAGATCGCTCCGTAGTTGTGCGGGGCTGCCGTGCTGCTGGGCGTCAAACCAGTCCCACAAGTCGAAATTGTTGGTCATGCCGCGCTTGAGAGTGAGTTGCCCATAGTTCACTGCGCCGACGAGCTTGATCTGCCGGGTATTGTTACCGCCCTCGCGAATCGACTTCACGTCCATCGTCATGTCGAGACCATCACATTCGGCAAAGGCCGCATTACACAATGTCGGACCCAGAAACGGGACGTTGATCTCCACTGAAAAGTTGAAGGCGGTAAACGGATACACGGGGAAGGTCGCCATAACTACCTGCCCTCCGTGACGAAGGTACGGTCAGCCTGCTGTAGCAGGCGCACGGTGAGAAATCTCATAGGCAATGAAGGCGCAACGCGGAGCTCGACGTAAAACCTACCCAAGTCGGCAGTGATCGAGGTGTTCAACCCTCCGTCCGTCACCACCTGGAACTGCTCATTCTGGGTACGACCCGAAAAAGCGCCGCGATGCGCCAGCTCTTCAAGAAGTTTTTCAAAGCCGCGCTGGACGCCCCTGCGGAAAACGTCGCTGAGCGGCTCAAAAACATATTGGTTGCCAACCCGCAAAGCGGTCTTGCGCAAGAATGAAAGCAGCCGGCGAACGCTGATGGGCAGAAGGTCTTCATCGTCGCTCAGCGTGGCTGCCGATAAACACAGGAAGCCAGCGGGCTCCTGGCGAACAAGATTGACCTGTGCATCCTGCAAGAGCTGCCAATGGTCGCGAGAAATTGAAGGCGACAACGCCACTACCCCGCTCAGCTTTTCATTGGCGGGTGAGATCCATGGGCCGCGGCTAGTGGAACGTTTGGCCATAATGCCGGCCATGGCCCCTTCCGGAGGCGTCGTGCGCAGATTATTGAGGTCGTCTTCTTCCCGCCCGATCAGCCACGGATGGTAGATCGCACCATAGCTCAGTGCGGCTGGTTCGCCGGCCATAGTGCCTTTCAGTTGCAATGCGTGAGCAGCCGTCTCAACTTCACGGTAATGTTCTGGCACGGCCAGCAGGGAAAAGACATCGCCGCGAGCAGCGCTCAGACGCAGCAACGCTGCATGAACGCTAAACAATGTGTGATCGTTATATGCGTCAACCGCCAACTGGCGCCAGCCGGTGGCAGCACCAACGCGAATCGCGACGCCATTCGAATAATCGCTCGATGCGGACCCGATCTGGCGGCGAACGCGATAGTAGTAGTCTCCCGGCGGCCGACCGTAGATAGTGACATTGCCCGTGTTTGTCTGGCGTATCACGGCTGCGGTAGCGAACTCCGGATCAACTGCTTCTTCCAGATAGTCCACGGTGCCGGGCAAAGGAGTCCATATCAACTGATACATGCCGCCGCCAAGGTCGGTGAGCGTGAGTCCGGGGGGCGAGACAACTTGCAGATCGCACGCCTGGAACTGATCCTGAGGGGGCGCGGTCACGCGTGGAATCTCCTGCTGCTGGTGACAGTCGGCAAAATGCCACCATTCCGGATGCTGCAAAGGTGAAGATGGCGGAGGTGAGGCCAAAGGGTCGTCGCCGGAATGGAGCCAATCCCGCTGCAAAGCGTCAGGCGCGGCGATGATGGTAGCTTCTTCGATCTCAAGCACGGCGTGAATTCCGGTGAGCCTTCGCGGCGTTGGGCTCTGGTAACGCAGATAAAAACCTTCATTCAGAAGATCGTGCGAACTGGTGTCTGCCAATGCAGGATCAAGAAACAAAGCAGGACCAAACCTGGCGAGGCCATCCCGCTCAAGCGTGCTCGCCGTCGAGTGCTGCGGTACCGTGGTAGGGAAAAAACCTGCGGTCAACTCTTCAGGCCCAAGCGGACTGGCCACGGGCGACGACACTCCAAGAGGAAGGTAGAAACCGCCCTGAATTGGACCCGCCAAGGGGAATCGTGGATTCAGAGCTTCAGCGGCCAGCCCCGCAGGTGTATCGAGCGCAAATAGAGTCGCGTCGTCGGGCAGATTTCCCCAGTAGCGCGGGTGTGCCGGGGCAAGTCCGAGATTCGTCATGCTCCACATTTCGCCCGCTTCCCTTTGTACAAACAGATCCATGGTGATGCGTTCGCAAATCGGAAGAGAGCCCGGAGACAGAGGAGACGTCAGCTTCTCCCAGTATGACGTGGCGCCGCTCGCCAGGACCGGTTGGCCGCGACGTCCACTGACTGGCGAAAAGTTTTCCACGGGCGTAACCGAGTCCACGAAAAACCAGAACACATCGTGGGTACCGGGAAAGCTGAACCGCAGAAGATCCCCTACCGATACTTCTCCCGCCGAATTGAGGAACAAACCAATCTCTGTTGAACCAACCGCAAAGTTCGCGACCACCACCGGATGGGATCGCAGGGCCATGCCTGCTACCAGTGAGTCTGACCAACTTCCCTGCGAGCGCGCCCGCGCCTGCGCCTGGGTGAGCGCTCCCGATTCAAGCCGAAACAAGCCGGGCAGCGGAAACAAGCCAGTCTCAGCCTTGGTGACATCCGCCACTCGAATCACCCAACAGCGCCGGCCGCCATTACGAAAAAATGCCCGCACCGCGGAAGGCAGATAGGCATACACAGGTTCATTCGAATCGGCAGCGCTGGCCAGCACCAGGTCATTGCCAAAAATCTCTTCGAAGCGGACGATGTCTTCCACCATCACGGGCAGATGCAGAGGCCCGCTGGCGGCGAAGCCCACGAACGCGGCTATGTCCATGCGGACCAGCGTCTCGCTCACGGGCGGCGCGACTACTTCGAATTGGATTCCCGGCAGCCTGGTGGCAGTAACCATGAAGTCGTTTACTCCATCTCCAGCCGTTCGTAAGCCAGCGTGAGTTCTTCCATGGCCACATCAGTGCCCTTGGCATTGAGCGGACCACTGGTGTGCTTGATGATGCGAGCGCGCAACAGCTTCCACGTGGCCACCACAGCCGTGTGGTCCTCGTTCTGCATCTGGATGGTGACCGTGCGGAATGCTTTCTGGTCTCCGTTGCGAATGTCGTTAAGCCACTGGTAAAGATTCAGCGAACCAATGACGCCTCTTTTGAGCGTAACGTCGGTGGATTTGTTGAGGCCGGTAATCTTCATCACGCTGTTTTCTCTGTGATTGCCGGTGCGGTATTCGGAAACCGTAACTTCCATTCCAATGCCGCTCACTTCCTGGAAGCCGGCCTCCGGCCCGTTCGTATTGCCGGTCTGCAAGTCGACCAGGAAGTTAAACTGCACATAGGGCCGTTCACGTAAAGTTGCCATTCATGCCTCCTAGTTGGTGCGGTCAGCAGTCCACTGGCCGATACGGAAGATTACGAATTCAGCGGGCCGCAGGGCTGCTACGCCAATCAGGCAGACCAACCGGCCATTGTCGAGATCATTTTGCGTCATGGTGGAGCGATCACAGCGCACGAAGTATGCTTTCTCCGGTTTGTCCCCCAGCAACGCGCCGTTCTGGAATTCATTGAGCAGAAAATCAGAGATCGTGCGACGAACGTTGGCCCAAAGTAGTTCTCCGTTGGGTTCAAAGACGGCCCACTGGGTGCCTTTATCGATGGAATGCTCCAGGTAAGCAAAGTAGCGGCGCAGATTCACATACTTCCATTCCGGATCTGAACTGATGGTGCGCGCGCCCCACAATCTGAAGCCGCGATCCTCAAAAAACCTGAAACAGTTGATCCCCAGAGGATTCAATACGTCCTGCTGGGCTTTGTTGAGGACCTTTTCAAAAGAGATGGCAAGGCTGACAACTTCATTTGCCGGAGCTTTATACACCGCGCGAGTGATGTCATTCCGCGCGTAAATGCCGGCGACGGAACCCGAGGGCGGTATGTTGATTTCTTTGCGAGTAACCGGATCGAGGATGGTGATCCAGGGATAGTAGAGCGCCGCGTAGGTGGAATCGAGCTTGGCCCGCAGGGCGCGCACGTCGGCAATGCTCTGGTCATCGCCGCTATCCAGGACCGCAATGCGATAGCGCATGCGAGTGGCATGCGAAATCAGCAAATTGAGGATCGTGCTGGCGTCGTCTTTGAAGGGACCGTCATAGCCAAAGGTTGAGCCAGGCGCGGCAACGATGGAGATCTCGTCAATATCTTCAAAGCAAATGAGGCCTGTTTTGGCCATGGAAACAACATCAACAGTTCCTTCGTAGGCATCCGCGGGGGGGCGCTGACCATCGTTCCCGCCGGCAAGAATCACGTCAATCGACCGGTCAACGTCCGTCGACAGAGGATCAAGCAGGCTGGCCTGCAATGTGCTCAGCGCCCCAAAGAATGTCGTGAGCAGAGCGGTGCCGGTATTTGTCCCGGTCACATTGATGATGATAGGCAGAGTGCGGGCAGCGCCCAGACTGTTGGGCTTCTCGTTGAATTGTGCCTCAATTGAATCCGGCAGGCCGTTGAGCTGATGATCCGGATCCAGCGCCAGGCCTGAGTACACCAATGAGGAAAGATTCGGGTCAACGGGGAAAACAGAAATGGTCGCCGTGATCACCTTGATCTGATCACTCAAGTGCGGGTCGGGATTGGGATGCATGTCCGCCAGCAGTCTGTCCGGGCCGCCGGTGCTGGGAGAAAATCTCCAGGTATTCTCCCCAGTTGCGGTATCAAAAAACGAATGGGCGGTGGCGAATACGCCGCTCACCGGAGAGCTGACTGGACTGGACAAGGAACTCAAGAGCACAACGTCGTTTTCCATGAGACCGCGGGCGCGTGGAATCGGGTGCGCGGGATCAGGCCCCTTGTCCTGGCCAAGAACGTTTTCGCCCAGTAGCAACGTGATGCGCACACGCATGTTTCCTGCAACGCCGGGAAAGCGGGCCTCTACGTCGACATTGGTACCGGAACTCGTGATGGTAAAGCGGGCACGGCCGTCGGCCCGGTCGCTGGGGCTGGGCTCTTTCATCGGCGTGAAAACGCGCGAGATGTACAGGCGCGTTCCGCCTTCTTCAAAGAATGCGCGCGCCGCGTGCCACATATAATTGTGCGTGGGCGACGAGCTTTCAAACTCCATCTGCTGCCGGTCACCATACGTGCGCTCGAACTCGCCAATGCTGGTGATCACGTCGAGCGGAAGGTTGACTGGCCCGTAGCGGGTCGGCCCGACAAAACCCGTCGTTGTAGTGCTCAGACCTTCAATGGACTTAGCGCGAAACGAAACTTCTTCGACGTATACTCCCGGTGCTAGATACTCAGGCATTGCATTCTCCTCACGTTGTTGACAGCGGCGGCTACGCCGGTGTGGTTAGCAAGACTGGCAAATCACGGCCCGTGCCAGAATCAAATGACCGCAAAACCAGGTCCTTTCCAAATTGGAGCGTGAAACTATTGGCCGGCGCGGAATGTACGGTATCCAGCCACGCCGTGGCGATTCCCTGACTTAGAATTTCCTGCAGATCAGGCAAGACAAACTTAAATGGATTTGGGCTGACGGGCCGCGGCACATAAAACACTGACACCGTAAGCGGCCAGGTCTGATCGCTTAGCTTCAGCGAGCCTGGCCCCAGCGGAGAAGCAAACGGTGAAGTGCGCGGCTCAGGATAGGGCAACGTCAGAGTTACGACTCCGCGGTCATCGGCGAGCGCAGTCATCACCAGTGAGCCCGGCACCTGTGCAGTCATTAACGCCCAGGCAGCGGGCAATTTGGCAACATCATCCTGCAGTTGCGCGCGAACCACTGCGCTTGGCCCCGGCATCACCCGTGAAGGCGCCGAAAAAATCGGCAGCCATGAGGCATCAGGCGTCAGCGCCGGCGATAGAGGGCTTCCTACTGAACCGTATAATCCATGGGCGGGCAACAGCACGGAGAATTGGTAAGGCAAGTAACGGTCTTGCGCGTCTGACACTTCAACGGTGAATGGAATGCTGGGCGGATGAGTTGTCCAGAAGTCTTCGTCGCCAGCGCCGTTTTCTATTTGCCGCAGACCGGGCAAATCACGAAAGAAATAAACCCCGATGCGATTTACGCCGGCATTCACACGCAAGTCAGGAAATCCGTCAGGATACGCCACCACGGTCAGGCCTCCACCTGCGGGAGCCATGGCCGTGACGTCCCAGAAGCGCACGCCGAAGGGGGCGACCAATGTGATTTCTTCCAGGACCTGCACGTTTGGGTTCGGATTCATGGCTGCAACACCTTGCCGGCGCGAAGTACGCGCGTCTGAACGTTGCCTGCTTCTGTCAACTCCAGCGGAGATTCCAGGCCAATCATGCGGGCCACGTAACCGATGGAGATCTGGACGTTAGGCTTGGCCACGTCCCAGATTGCGCCCATGTCATAGATGGAAACTGATTCCATGATCATGTCGACTGTTTCGTTGGGTCGGAACGTGTCATCCTCAGGGCCTCCCTGGTTGAGGATTCCCGCAGGCAAGACCGGCGTGTCTTCAAGAATGCGCATCG
>Ga0137403_10007654_pt1 | contig 12160 bp, 13 predicted proteins | sample CZOMad2_1_16fung_FD_122057 | JGI IMG/M metagenome (GOLD analysis project Ga0137403, IMG submission 122057) | Vadose zone soil fungal communities from Angelo Coast Range Reserve, California, USA - CZOMad2_1_16fungal (Hybrid Assembly) | ecosystem: Environmental > Terrestrial > Soil > Vadose zone...
CGGAGTTGATCGACATGCGCAAACACAAAGGCGCGCATCCCCGCATGGGCGCGACCGATGTTTGCCCGTTCATTCCAGTGAGCAACGTCAGCTGGGAAGAAGCAATCGATTGCGCAAACAAACTGGGCAAACGAGTTGGTGAGGAATTGGGGATTCCGGTCTATCTCTATGAAAAAGCAGCCAAGGATAAATCACGTTCGAACCTTTCGGTTATTCGCGCTGGAGAATACGAAGGGTTCTTTGAGAAAATCAAACAAGCCGAGTGGAAACCAGATTTCGGGCCAGCCATTTTCAATGAAAAATCAGGCGCGACGGTCATCGGCGTTCGCGATTTTCTTGTGGCCTACAATGCGAACCTGAACACGAAATCTGTGCGTCGCGCGACGTCGGTTGCGTTTGATGTCCGAGAGCAGGGAAGGGTAAAGACCGAAGACGGCACGCCTTCTGGCAAAGCGGTTCTGGATTCAAACGGCGAACCGGTTCGGATTCCCGGCATGCTGAAACACGTGAAGGCCATCGGCTGGTTCGTGAAGGAATACGGAATCGCTCAAGTCTCGATGAATCTGACGAACATCGAGGAGACGCCGTTGCACGTGGGATTCGATGCTTGCGTGGAAGCGGCGGCCAATCGCGGGTTGCGTGTAACGGGCTCAGAGATTGTGGGCATGGTTCCAAAAAACTGTCTCGTCGATGCTGGCCATTATTTTCTCCGTAAACAGCGATGGTCCGAGGGCGCTTCAGAGGAACAGTTGATCGACATCGCGATTCGCTCAATGGGCCTGAGCGAACTGAAACCTTTCGACCCAAAAGAAAAGGTGATTGAATTGAAGATCGAATCTACTGAGCAAAAGACGTCCCTAGTCAAAATGAATCTGCGAGAGTTTTGTAATGAAACATTGAGCGATTCGCCTGCGCCGGGTGGTGGTTCCGTAGCAGCGTTGATGGGCGCGTTAGGTGCGTCGCTGGGTGGAATGGTAGCGAACCTTTCCGCTGGAAAACGCGGCTGGGACGACAAGCTCGAGTATTTCAGCGATTGGGCGGTCAAGGCGCAGCAAGTCAAGGACGAATTGCTGTCGCTAGTCGATGAAGATACGGCCGCATTCAACAAAGTAATGGATGCGTTCGCGCTGCCAAAAGAATCGGCAGAAGAAAAGGCAGCACGATCGAGAGCGATTGAAGAGGCGACGAAATATGCCGCCGAGGTTCCGTTAAAGGTGATGGAGACGGCATCCAAGTCTTACGAACTGCTCTCCGAGATGGCGGACAAAGGAAATCCAGCTTCCATTTCAGACGTAGGTGTTGGCACACTGGCCACGCGGGCCTGCATTGAAGGCGCGGCACTGAACGTGCGAATTAATCTCGGGCAACTGAAGGACGAGAAATTCAAAACGGTCCTTCAAGAGAAGGTTCGTAAGATCAGCGCAGGCTCCGAGAGCGACTTCAAGAAAATCAATCAAATTGTGGAAAGCAAACTGGGTTGAAGCGTTGAAGCGGGCAAGCCGTCCTTGTCATGTTGAGCGAGGCGAAACATCTCTGATTTTTACTTTGGCGTTGCCAGAAGAACTGCTTTGAGATTCTTCGCTTCGCTCAGAATGACAATGGGCTTCAACGATTCATGACTTCAGTCGCTATTCTCCACGCTTCGCAACTCGTCACCCTGGTCGGCCCGAAACGACCGCGAGTTCGATCAGAATTATCGGATCTCGGAATCATTCAAGATGGCGGAATGCTAATTCGTGAAGGGAAGATCGAAATCGTCGGTTCAAGCGAGGAGGTCGCGAAGAACGCACGCGATGTGGAGATCATCGATGCCGGCGGCCGTGTTGTCCTGCCAGGATTTGTCGACGCGCATACACACTTGGTCTTTGCCGGAAATCGTCTCGATGATTTTGAGCGCCGCGCCCGCGGCGAGACTTACGGACAAATTGCCAAGGCGGGCGGCGGAATTTGGTCAACTGTGGAAAAAACGCGCGCCGCTAGCGGCGAAGACCTTTTCGATCAAGCGCAAACACACGCGGAATGGTTCCTGCGCTGCGGAACAACAACCATCGAAGCAAAATCCGGGTACGGACTGACGGTCGAAGATGAATTGAAAATCTTGCGCGTGATGCGTCGACTCAATGAAGAAAAGCCGCTGGAAATTGTCCCGACGTTTCTTGGCGCGCACGCGGTGCCGCGCGAACTGGACGCCAATGAATACATCGATCTTGTGCTTGATGAGATGTTGCCGCGGATTGCAAAAGAAAAGCTGGCTGAATTTTGCGACGTGTTTTGCGAGTGTGGTTATTTCACCATCGACCAATCGAGAAGAATTTTGAGGGCGGCCAGGAAGCTCGGACTAGGGCTGCGAATTCATGCGGATCAACTCAGCAATTCCGGCGCGGCGCAACTTGCCGCTGAATTGAATGCGACTACGGCGGATCATTTGGAGAAAACAGACGAGCAGGGAATTGTGGCAATGAAGTCCGCCGGTGTGCAACCAGTGCTACTGCCGGGTTCTGTTTACGCGCTTGGATCGACAGCATACCCTCGCGCGCGCGAAATGCTCGACGCAGGCCTTGCCGTTGTGCTCGCGACGGATTTCAATCCCGGTTCGTCGCCAACCCCGAGCATGCCTATGATTTTGTCGATTGCGTGTACGCAGATGAAAATGTCGCCGGCAGAAGCAATCACGGCATCCACAATCAATGCGGCGTACAGTCTCAATCGCGGCGGTAAAATTGGTTCACTGGAGCGAGGCAAGCTTGCTAACTTCTCGATTTTCGACTGCGAAGATTATCGCGAGTTGGCGTACTGGTTTGGGATTCCGCAGACGCATTCGGTGTACGTCAAGGGAGAGCGTGTCCGTCTCTGGGGAGCATCGCACAATCGCGGGAGGCTGTAGTTGCCGGCAGCTTGCCGGCAACCTTCGAGAACCTCCTCCGCGCGAATGAACTCTGCATCTCGGCAGGCTGCCGAGATGAACACGCTGGCAGCCTGTGCTCCCCAAATCGCAGATCGACAAGCTCATCGTTTTGCCTTCCAAAGATCAACGTGGCTTGTTTATCTTGGGTCAAGCCATGCAAACCGAGACGCCAGTTTACGAGCGCATCGTTCTCAAGCTGAGTGGCGAAGCAATGCAGGAGCGCGGCGCCCGAGACAATATTTCACTCGCAGTTGTGCGGGACATCGCCGAGCGCATAAAAGAGGTGCGCGACCTCGGCGTGCAAGTGGCCGTTGTAATCGGCGGGGGAAACATCTGGCGCGGTCTTTCTGCCTCGCATCGAGGGATGGATCGCACCACGGCAGATTACATGGGAATGCTGGCCACCGTAATCAACGCGCTGGCCCTGCGCAGCACACTCGACCACATGAGCGTCGAAACGCGTGTGCAGACCGCCATCGAAATGAAAAATGTCGCCGAGCCGTTTATTCTTGGCCGTGCGATCCGGCATCTTGAACTGGGCCGCGTTGTGATTTTCGCCGCGGGCACGGGCAACCCCTACTTTTCCACCGACACGACGGCGGCACTACGCGCAAGTGAGATTCGCGCGGACGTGATTTTGAAAGCCACCAAAGTAGCGGGCGTCTATGATCGGGACCCGAAGACTCACGCAGACGCCCGCCTTTACGACCGCCTCAGCTTCACTGAAGCGCTTACCAAACGTTTGCAGATCATGGATTCGACGGCGTTCAGCCTGTGCATGGACAACAAGATCCCGATCGTCGTGTTCGACATGTATAAGCCCGGCAGCATTCGCGACGCGGTACTGGGACGAAAAGTCGGCACGCTCGTTTGCGACGACGTTGCGTCCGACGTAAAAGTTCAGACCAAATGAGCAGAGACGACATTCTTCTGGAGGCCGAGATGTCGATGGAAAAAAGCGTCGACTACATGGTGCACGAATTTGCGGCGGTGCGCACCGGCAAAGCTTCGCCTGGACTGGTAGAAAACGTCGATGTCCAGGCGTATGGCTCGAGCATGAAGCTGAAGCAACTCGCGTTGATCACAACACCGGAGCCGCGCCTGCTCGTTGTTCAACCCTTCGACGCGGGCACGGTGCAGGACATCGAGCGGGCGCTCAAGGAATCGAAAATCGGCATCATGCCGGCGGTTGATGGAAAGATTATTCGGCTGCCGATTCCGGAACTATCCGAAGAGCGGCGTAAGGATCTCGTGCGTTCACTCGGCAAAATGGCGGAGGAAGCGCGTGTTCGCGTGCGCAACAATCGGCGCTCGGCGCTCGACGAAGCGAAGAAACTCAAAGCCGCAGGCGAATTAAGCGAAGATGGATTGCACGATTTGGAAACCGAAGTGCAAAAGCTGACGGATCGCTCCGTCAAATCCGTGGACGATCATCTCAAGCACAAGGAAGCTGAGATCATGAAGGTGTAACGACTTCTAAGCTTAATCTTCCTCTTCCTCTGCTCTCTCCTACAGAACGAAGATTAGGACCAAGAGGAAGCGGAAGATTTACAGCCGCACCAGATCGACCAGGAACTGGCACCAAAGATAAATCATCCCGCGCCAGGAATATTTTACATCCCCTGCCGCGGTCTGTTTGAGAACGCCCTTGTGGATGTTATGCGAAATTTGGTCGCGCAGATCGTTCTCCATTTCCATTTGAATCCGCTCTTCGTCGAGTGCATCAATCGTGTCCGCGTTTACACCGTTTCGGCGAAGAAAATCGCGGTGGCTTTGATAAAGCTGCCAGAATGAGTGATCGGCTCGCTGGCGGTTGATGCGGAATTGGGGGGTGAGCTTTAAGCCGTAGGAGAGTGGATAATTCCATGTCGTCCAAGCGGTGCCATCCTTCGCGCGTGATGAAATCCGCAGATAATAAAACGAAAGATCATGCTGTTCGTTCAGGCAAATCGCGGCCTGGGCTCGATCCTCCTCCTTGTAAAACAATCGGAAAAATTGGCGATAATCCTCCCAGTCCCACCCGGCATCGCCCACATGCACGAATCCTTCGTCCTCGATCTCGCGCGTGATCTCGCTCAGCGCAGGGAAAGTATCGTATGACGGCGGAGTTTTCGGCCGAAGCTGTTTTTCCTTCGGCAGCCGAAGCGCACGAATCCGGGTGAGAATTTCGAGCCACGGCAGGAAGAGCCAACTCACTGCAGCGACCAAGCCCAGCACCCAGTTGCCAGTAATAAAATAAATGGCGAGAAAACTGGCGACGAGAATACCGAGCGCACCCGCTCTCTGTGAGTACGAATTCTGAAAACTGCGCAGCGCGATGCTGAGCACCGCGACGCCGAGGGTTAGAAAGAGGCCAAAAAGCATTAGGGATTGATCTGGTGGTCGTTGAGAAATTTCTGGAGCTGCTCGGTATCGAAATTGGCCAGGACCCGGGCGCCCGCTACAAATGTCGGGACATAAGTCTGCTCCGAAAGCTTTTTCATCTCCTCGTATGCTTGTCGATCCTTGCCGACATCTACAATGTTGAAGCGGTAACCTTTCTCGGTGAGATACTCCTTCGCGTCAATGCACCACGAGCACCATTCGCGACTGTAAAGCTTCAATTCCACGGTTGCTGCGGGAATAAACAGTCTCTTCTGAGCACGTCAACCTGACAGGCGGTGGTTTTCAGTACGATTTTGCCCAAACCACTCGGCGTGAACTTGGTTGACCCGTGAAGATGCATTGACCGGGCTCGGCGGAAGAATCAAAGGGAATAACGCGAATAGTCACTTTGAGGTCGTCTTTAATTTGTTCCTCGACTTCGCGAGACCCGTTCCAGTGCGCGACAGCGAAGCCGCCGTGGATCTCCGGTTTGGCGGAATTTTTCGGAGTGAAGAAATCGTAGAATTCCTCTCTCGAGTTGATTATGCACGTGTTCTCGTCACGGAATTTCTTTGCACGCTCGAAAAGATTCCGCTGAATCGAGGCAAGAATCTCGGGTGCGCTAAAAACCAATTCCTGAATCGACATCAACTCTTTTGCCTTCACCGGCCGGTCGCGCCGACTCACCATCGCGTTTCCCGATGCGATGTCCCGCGGGCCAATTTCGACGCGAATCGGCACGCCTTTCTTGATCCATTCCCAATTCTTTACGCCGCCACCGAGATCGCGGCGATCCACTTCGACCTCGATCGGAAGATCGACATATCGAGCCGCGCGCAATTCTTTCGCGAGTTTGTCGCACGCTTCCAGCACCGCAGCGCGCGTTTCTTCCTTTGGCGTCACTGGTAGAATTACGATCTGCGTGGGCGCGATTCGTGGCGGCAAGACAATGCCGTCATCATCTGCATGCATCATCACAACCGTTCCGACGAGTCGGGCACTTGCGCCCCAACTGGTGGTCCAACCAAACTCCTGCTTGCCTTCGCGGTTCTGAAATTGAATGCCGCTCGCGCGGGCAAAATTTTGCCCGAGAAAATGTGAGGTGCCGGCCTGGATCGCTTTCCGGTCCTGCACCATCGCTTCAATCGATAAGGTCTGCACCGCTCCGGGAAAACGCTCGCTTTCTGATTTTTCACCAGTAAAAACGGGAATGGCGAGATGATCGCGCACGAAATACTCGTAAACGTCTAGCATTTGTTTCGTCTCAGCGCGCGCTTCCGCCTCGGTTTCGTGGACGGTATGACCTTCCTGCCAGAGAAATTCGGTCGTGCGCAAAAACAGGCGTGGCCGCATTTCCCAGCGGACAACGTTTGCCCACTGATTGATCAGGATGGGAAGATCGCGATACGACTGCACCCATTTTGCGTAGCTCGCTCCGATAATTGTCTCCGACGTCGGCCGGACTATTAGCGGTTCAGTGAGGGCGCTAGCCGGCTTTAATTTTCCATCCGCATCCACTTCGAGCCGGCTGTGCGTGACCACCGCGCATTCCTTGGCGAAGCCCTGGACGTGCTCCGCTTCTTTTGCGAAATAACTCAGTGGAATGAAAAGCGGGAAGTAAGCGTTGCGGTGCCCTGTAGCACGGAACATCGCATCAAGCTGCCGCTGCATGTTCTCCCAAATACCGTAGCCCCACGGACGGATCACCATGCAGCCACGCACGTCAGAGGGCTCAGCCAGCTCCGCCGCGCGGATGACCTGTTGATACCATTCAGGAAAGTCTTCGTCGCGCCGGGGCGTGATCGCGGTTCTAGCGGAAGGCGGATTGGACATGGCGAAAGGAATTAAGCCTGAGCTGAGAAAATGGCGAGCCGCGATTGTGATTTTGAAAAATGACGAATCAAGCCCGAACGCTCGAGATGACAAAGACATATCTTAGGCGGAAATTTGACACTCCGTGGCACGTCCCGTAGTTTTCGTGCCTTTTCCGCCCGTATGAAAACCTTTTCTGCCAAAGCCAGCGAAGTCTCGCGTAAATGGTGGATAATCGACGCGAAGGGCCAGGTGTTGGGTCAGGTTGCGGTCAAGGCCGCCACCCTATTACGAGGCAAAGAGAAGACGATTTTCACGTCGCACGTCGATACGGGTGATTTTGTGATTGTCATCAATGCCGATAAAGTGCGACTGACCGGTAAAAAAGAGGAGCAGAAGAGCTACATGAGTTTTTCAGGATACGTGGGTGGTCACAAATCCGAGAATGTCCGGGCGCGCCGCGCGCGGCACCCGGAATTACTCGTCGAGCGAGCCGTGCGCGGAATGATTCCGCACAATCGGCTCGGCCGCGCCGTTTATCGAAAGTTGAAAGTTTATTGCGGCAATTCTCATCCGCATACAGCGCAACAGCCGCAGGCAGTCAAACTTGCCTAGAAGGAATAGTTATGCCGGAAACTCAGGAATTCACCGCTACAGGTCGCCGGAAGACATCGGTCGCGCGCATTCGTATGATGCCAGGCAGCGGAAAGATCGACATCAATGGGCGCAGCTTTGAAGATTATTTTCCGACTGCGCCATTACAGAACGTGGTGCTGCAACCGCTTCAAACTGCAAAGGCCGTGAACGCCTACGATCTGTCGATCAACGCGAGCGGCGGTGGCGCAACGGGACAGGCGGGCGCCGTGCAGCTCGCCATTGCGCGCGCTCTTCTTCAAGTAGATGGCAATTTGCGCGGCACGTTGAAGGCCGAAGGTTTGCTGCGCCGGGATCCGCGCATGAAAGAGCGAAAGAAATCGGGGCAACCCGGCGCGCGGAAGCGTTTCCAGTTCTCGAAACGATAATTGCTGTAGAGGCGGTCGTGTCAGCCGCTTTCAAACAATATGCGGGCGCACGCCCGCCACTCCAACTACGGTTTACGGCTTCGCAGTCGCGGCTGGCGTCGGCGCAGACTTTGGAATAATCGTTGCCGCGGGCTTTCGAGCTGGCGCTGCCAAGAATGGCGGAATTGTCGAGGCAGGCGCTGCTTCCGATGGCCCACTCGGTTTCAATAGACGCAATTCCTGCATGGCCTCGCCAGCCCAAAAGCTCGTCCGGTGCTGAGTCAAGATCGTCTCGCAGATCCGGCGCGCTTCCTCGGTTCGGTTTTTCGCCTTCAGAATATACACCTGTGAAAGCAGGGCCAGCGGCGCGTTGAAACTATTCGGATAAGTGGATGCGATTTGTTGGTACATCGACAGCGCCTCGTCGCTCTTTCCCATCGATTCCAGATTGGCTGCCATCGCCATCCGCGCCGTGCTCACAAATTCGTGATTCGGGTTCTTCGTGATAAAGGCCTGAAGAGTTGCGTTCGCTTCCACGAATCTCTTTTCGCCACGCTCAGCTTCAGCGAGCAAAAGATAAGCATCGGCGCTTGCAGACGTGTTCGGGTAACGAGTAATTACCTGTTGATATTCTTGCGCGCTCTTTGCGTTCGCTAACAAGGCCGATGCTGCCGCAGCCTGGCGATCGGAATAAAAGCGATAACCCGTAAAACCGATGACGGCGAGCAGGACGACAATGAGCGCCCCGATGATCTCATTCTTGAAGCGCTCCCAAAACACGAGTGTTTCAAGGGCTGCGTCGCGAGAAGGAGGTGGAGCTGTCGGCATAAATTAAGTTATACGCTCAGCCGATCTAAACAGGCCGAGCGTCGTCTTATGCCACGCGAAGGTTTGTCGCGCAAGCATGGCAAACGGGCCATAATCGCAACCTAACCGGATATCGCTGCTGCTTGGACTTGTTTAAGATGGCTAAAGATCGGCATGCGCGCGACAAAGTTTCTTCTGGCGATACAATCCTATCTATGAATGCATTCTGGAACTCTTTCGAAACGTTGGTCGGTTTGAGCGTGGAACCCAAGGATTTGACGTTTGTTCAAATCTCTCTGCGCGGGATAATCGTTTTCCTTGCGACATTAATCATGGTCCGCCTCGGGCATAAGCGCTCGCTCGCGCGCAAAACCCCATTCGACGCCGTTCTGCTCGTCATTCTCGCCGCGGTGCTTTCACGGGCGATTAACGGTTCGGCACCTTTTTTCCCCACACTCGGAGGAGGCGTGGTTCTGGTCCTGCTACATCGGCTCTTCGCCTACTTGGCATATCATTCGCATCGGTTTGGAATTTTGGTCAAAGGCGCGCCCGACACCATCGTGCGCGAGGGCGAATGTGACTTTCCCATGATGCGGCGCAACCACGTCTCCATGCACGACTTGGAGGAGGATATGCGCCTCCATGGACATCTCGATGACCTTTCGAAAGTTCGACTCGCCCGCGTGGAACGCAGCGGTGACATCAGCTTTATCAAGAAGTAACTCGACCAATGTGGCGCATATGATGCATGAGACTTATGAGACGCATGCTGGTCAAACCTGCACGACTGCCCACAGTCGGCCGAGGCGAAGAAATAAAGTGGACGGGCGCGAGCTTCTGATATAAGCAATGAGACTTCCTCAAACGACGCAACGCTATGAAACGAACAAAAAAGCGGTGGATCAAACCGACCTTAAAAACATTACCGGTGTTTTTCGAGTGCACCTTTTACGCTGGTGCGATCTGATTAAGCGCAGCTGATTGATCCGCATCCGCATTCTGGGCAGCGCGGCCGGCGGCGGACTGCCGCAATGGAACTGTCTCTGCGCGAACTGCGCTGCGGCGCGCAACGGCGAGATTGCGCCACAGACACAATCCAGCGTCGCTGTTAGCGCGGACAATCAGCGCTGGTTTCTCGTCAACGCCTCGCCCGATTTGCCACGGCAAATTGAAAGCACGCGGGCGTTGCAACCGCAGCCGGGATCGCTGCGCAACAGCCCGATTGCAGGCGTTCTTCTGACAAATGCCGATCTCGACCATACCCTGGGCCTGTTGCTGCTGCGTCAACAGCAAACTCCAGTTCTGGTTTATGCGAGCGACGCCACGCGCAGCGCACTTGATTGGCTCGATCTGCTTCTCCACCCGTTTGGTGGAAGTAACTGGCGTACCGCATCTGGCGATTTCAATTCCCTGAGCAATGGACTGGCGTTTCGTGCGATTGAATTGCACGAGAGCAACGCGTTTCAATTACGAGATGAAGTTTCGGGCCGAGCGGCGCTGATCGCACCGGTAGTCGGCGAATTAACCGCTGAATTGCGCGATGCAGTCAATACTTCGGATGTGATCTTGTTTGACGGCACATTTTGGAATGACGATGAGTTACGTGCTGTTCGCCGGGGCGCGCGCAGCGCACGCGAGATGAATCATCTGCCCATCAGCGACAGCAGCCTCGCTTTGTTGCGTCATTCGCCAGCGCGTCGGAAAATTTACATGCACATTAACAATACAAACCCGATTTTGATGCCCGGCTCGCGCGAGCGCGCGCTGGTTCAACAAGCCGGAATCGAGATTGCCTGCGACGGATTAGAAATCAATTTATGACCACGGGATTGTGGGATCATGAAACCTTTATCGCGAACCTGCGAGAAGTCGGCGGGCACGCTTATCACGATAAACATCCCTTCCACGTCGCGATGAATGAGGGCCGGCTTTCGCCCGAAGCGTTGCGTGGCTGGGTTGCGAACCGCTTCTATTATCAGCGCAACATCCCGGTGAAGGACGCCGCCATTCTCTCCAATTGCCCGCAGCGCGAAGTGCGACGTGTCTGGATTCATCGCGTCATCGACCATGACGGCAGCGTCGAAAACGAAGGTGGCATCGAAGCCTGGCTCCGACTGGGCGAAGCGTGTGAATTGTCGCACGACGAATTGGTCCAGGATCGATATGTGCAACCGGGCGTACGATTCGCAGTGGACGCCTACGTGAATTTCGCCCGTACTCAGCCGTGGCCCCTGGCAATTGCTTCATCACTCACCGAACTCTTCGCACCCGATCTGATGGCGGCGCGGCTCGCTGCGTTCGAAAAGTTTTATACCTGGATTGAACGGGCCGGTCTCGATTATTTCCGTCGCCGCGTTACGCAGGCGCGACGCGATTCCGACGAAGCGCTCGCGATAACGCTGGAATATTGCAACACACCCGAGCTCCAGCGCGATGCAATTCGCGCGATCAAGTTCAAATGCGATGTTCTTTGGTCCATGCTCGATGCAATTCATCATGCCTACGAAACCACAAATCGCTGACAAGGTGCATCCGCGGCTCGCGCCCGGAGTGCGGTTGCAGATTGACCGCACGACCGGCGAAGGCGTGCTGCTTTTTCCCGAAGGCATTCTCGAACTGAACCAAACCGCCCACGAAATTCTTACCCGCTGCGATGGACGAACACTAAGTGAGCTTGTCCGTGCGTTGGCCGAAGAGTACGATGTCGATCTTCCGGCGCTTGCCGCCGACGTGCGCGAAACCCTGGCCGATTTGCAACGCCGCAAACTTGTCGAACTCGCATGACTGCGCCGCGTCCGTACGCGTTCCTCGCCGAACTTACCTATCGGTGTCCTCTGCGCTGTCCGTACTGCTCCAACCCAACCCGGGTACGAAATGACCGGGAACTAATCACCGACGAATGGTGCCGCGTGATCCGCGAAGCCGCCGCTCTCGGCGTATTGCAAATTGGTTTTTCCGGAGGCGAACCGCTGGTCAGGCATGATCTGGGAGAACTCGTTCGCGACGCGCGAGAGGCAAACCTTTACACCAACCTCATCACGAGTGGCGTAGGTTTGGATGAGAATTGCACGCACGAGTTGCGCGACGCGGGCCTCGATTCAGCGCAGCTGAGTTTTCAATCGGATGAGTCCGATCTTGCGGATGAAATCGCTGGCGCTCGTGCCCATCAGCGAAAGCTCAATGCCGCTGAGATAATTCGCGCAGCCGGACTTTCGCTCAGCCTCAATTTCGTCATTCATCGCCGGAACATCGATCGTCTGCCGCAAATAAT
>Ga0137403_10007655_pt1 | contig 12159 bp, 9 predicted proteins | sample CZOMad2_1_16fung_FD_122057 | JGI IMG/M metagenome (GOLD analysis project Ga0137403, IMG submission 122057) | Vadose zone soil fungal communities from Angelo Coast Range Reserve, California, USA - CZOMad2_1_16fungal (Hybrid Assembly) | ecosystem: Environmental > Terrestrial > Soil > Vadose zone...
CAGGCGACTGCGGGCCATACTCTCATAGAGCACGCGATAGACCGCCAGCGGCTGCGCCAGGCCTTTCAGGAGCGGCGTGCCTAACGGCTGGCAGGCAAAGAACCCCCCGAGGAGCTGAAAGGTCGCCGCACTGATCACCAGGGTATTGGGGGCGGCGATGCCTTGCAGGCGGGCCGCCACGTTGGGGGTCTCGCCGAGTGCGAGCTGTTCCTGGCGCGCCCCGCCCCCCACCTCGCCCACCACCACCAGCCCGGTATGGATCCCCAGGCGCACGGCCAGGTGCACCTCCCGCTCCGGCCCCAGGGAGGTATGGAGTTGTCCCATGGCCTCGATGATCCCCAGCCCGGCCCGCACTGCTCGCTGGGCGTCATCTTCGTGCGCCAGGGGGTAGCCAAAGTAGACCAGGAGCCCATCGCCGAGGTACTGGGCGATATGCCCCTCAAAGCGGGCAATCACTTTGGCACAGGTGGCTTGATAGGCCTGCACCACCTGGCGCAGCTCTTCCGGGTCGAGCTGGCTCGCCAGGCGCGTCGAGTCCACCAGATCACAGAACAGGACGGTGAGCTGGCGGCGTTCGGCCTCCGGAGGCGGCGGTGCGGTTGAGAGGGTTGCAGCTTCCACGAGGGGGGCATCCTGGGTGGTGTGCTGAGACGTCGGTGGGGGAGGGTGAGGGGCGGCGGTCGGGGGAGGGGGCGCTGCTCCCGTCCACACCAGCATGGTGCCATCCTGGTCCACCGCGAGCTGTTTGACCTCAATCAGCTCCACCTTGAGGTCTGCCAGATACTCGTCATCGAGGGCGAACTGGCGCTTGAGCGCGCGATAGGAGGTACGGCCCTCCCGTTGGAGGAGCTCGATGACGCGGGCGAGCACGGCATAGAAGTCCATCACCGCTCCTCCGCCTGCGCGAGCACTGCCTCCACCTGCGGCAGCCAGAAGGTCATTGCCATGGCCCGGTAGAGGTCGAGTGCCGCGCCCAGCTCTGGGCGCGCCTGCTCCCATTGGCCACACCTGGCATGGAGCGTGCCCAGGCCCCGGCGACAGTGGGCCTGGAGCGGGCGCATGCCGAGTGCGTCGGCCAGCGTGAGGGCCTGGCGGTAGTGGGCTACGGCGGGCTCGCCCTCCGGGGGATTGCGCCGCGCCGCAATATCGCCGAGGAGGCGTAGGGCATACGCCTGGTGGCCTCGTTCCTGGTGCTCGCGGGCGAGCGCCAGCGCCCGATCGGCGAGGGCCTGCGCCTCCTCTAGGCGGCCAGCCAGTAGCTGCGCCTCTCCCAGGGAGAGACCACAGAGCGCCTGATAGAGTATCGTCTCCATTGTCATGGTTTGTTCCGTCGCGTGGGTGAGTAGCGGTACGGCGTCAGCAACGCATCCGCCCAGGGTGTATGCCGCACCCAAGGCCTCAGCCATCCTGGGGAACCAGAGCGGGAAGTCCGCATCTTGACAGATGCCTACGGCGCGTTCGAGCAGGGGGAGGGCCCTGGGCAGGTCGCCCTGGCGGAGGGCTAGCCGACCAATCCCCCACGAGGCAAACATGAGGCTCGCGGACTGAGCCACCGTCTCGGCAATCTGGAGCCCCTCTTCCCCCAGGGCCCTACCCTCGACGAACATACCAAGCTCGGCATGGCACGAGGCGCCAAAGGCATGGGAGTACACAGCGGGCGGGACTGGTATGCCGAAGCGCTCGAAGTGCCGCGCCTCGCCGAGGGACGCCACAGTCTGCCCGAAACAGTCGATCGCCCGATGATAGTCGCCCTGGGCATAGTAGGCGAAGCCGAGGTATAAGTTCGCCAGCGCGCCCAAGACGACATCTCCGCTGGCTGTGGCGAGCGCGAGGGCGCGCTGGGCGGCGGGGATGGCCTGATCATACGCGCCCCTGAAGTAGAAATGGAGTGACAGAAAGACAGAAACCTGTCCCAGTCGACGAGAGTCGTCGATGGCCGCCGCGAGGGTCTCGGCGTCGCGTAGCAACGCCAGGATACGCCCAGAGTTGCCAGACGGGGTGAGTGCGTGGCGCAGGGCGAGCCGGAGATCGATGGCCTGCTCGCGTGTCTCGTGCGTCTCCGGCAGATGCGAAAGGGCACGGAGCGCCTGCTCGCAATACTCCACGGCCTCAGGGTGGGCCGACCGAGCCATCGCTTTCTCTCCGGCCTGCCGGGAGTACACCAGGGCCTTGCCCCACACCTCCCCCCGCAGGGCATGGTGGGCCAGGCGGTCCACCTGCTCGGCCACCCGCTCCCCGGCGAGAGCCTCCATGGCCTCTACAATGCGGGCGTGGAGCACACGCCGCCGCTCCAGCAGGAGGCTGCTGTAGGCGACCTCGTGGGTGAGGGCGTGCTTAAAGGTGTAGATACGTTCCGGGAAGAGGTGCGTCTCGTAGAGGAACTCGGCGCTCTGCAAGGCGGTCAGGTGACGCTGGAGCACCGCCTCGGGCCATTCGGCAATCGCGTGCAGCAGCGGCCAGGGCACCTCCGTGCCCAGCACGGCCGCCGTCTGCAGGAGGCGCTTCTCCTCGGCTGGCAACCGGTCGATGCGGGCCGCCAGCACGGCCTGCACGGTGGCGGGGACCTGGATGCCCGACAGGGCCTGCCCCAGGCGATAGGCCGCACGCGCGCCGACGAGGACCCCCGTCTCTGCCAGGGTGCGCACGCTCTCTTCCAGGAAGAAGGGATTACCCTCCGTGCGCGCAATGAGCAGGTCGGTGAGCGGCTTCAGACGCGGGTCGTCCCCCAGCAAGGCCTGTAAGAACTCCTCAGCGCGCACGGGCGGCAACGCGTCCAGCCGCAATTGCGTGTAGTAGGTCTTGCTGCCCCAGCCGTGCTGGTACTCCGGACGATAGTTCACCAGGAGCAGCAGTCGGGCGGTCGGCAGGCTCTCGACCAGGCTACTGAGGAGAGCCTGCGTCTCCGCATCAATCCAGTGCAGATCCTCGAACACCAGCAGGAGGGGCTGCTCCTGGCTCTCGCGCAGGACCACCCGCTTGAGGGCGTCGAGCGTGCGCTGGCGCCGCTGCGGCGGATCGAACTTCAGGAACGGGCTGTCCTCTGGTAAGGCGTCCAGGAGTGACAGCAACGCCGGGAGCGTGTCTTGGAGGGTCTCGTCCAGTGTCAACACCTGCCCGGTCAGCTTGGCCCGGATGGTGCGCGTGTCATCGTGGTCCTCGATATGGCCATAGCGTTTGAGCAGGTCGATCACCGGGAAATAGGGCGTCGCCTTGCCGTAGGACACCGAGGCGCTCTCGAGGACCGACCACCCTGGCGTCTGGTGGGAATGGATGAACTCATAGACCAGGCGCGACTTCCCCACGCCTGCCTCGCCGACCAGCGCCACCACCTGACCATGACCCGCCCCGGCCCGCTCCAGCGCCTGCTGCAGCGCCGTCAACTCCTGCTGTCGTCCCACGAAGCGGGTGAGCCCGCGCGCCGCGCTGGCCTGCAGGCGCCGGCGAATGGCACTGGCTCCGACCAGCTCAAAGACCTCCACCGGCTCGGCGAGTCCTTTGACCGGAAACTCTCCCAGGGCATTGACCTGGACGAGTCCCTCGGCTAGCCTGAGAGTCGCCGCAGTCAGCCGAATACTGCCCGGGGTGGCGAGCTGCTCCACCCGTGCCGCCAGGTGGGTGGTCTGGCCCACGGCGGAGTAGTCCATGTGCAGGTCGTTGCCAATAGACCGCACCACGACTTCGCCGGAATGGAGCCCCACCCGCGCTGGCATCTCCAGGCCGTGGGAGCGGCGCACCTCTTCAGCATAGCGGCGCATGGCCGCCTGCATGGCCAGGGCGGCGTAACAGGCCCGCACGGCGTGATCCTCGTGGGCCACTGGAGCCCCGAAGAGCGCCATGATGCCGTCCCCGAGCACCTGGTTCACGGTACCTTCGTAGCGGTGCACGGCATCCATCATCACGTGCAGCGCAGGGTCCAGGAGCCTACGGGCCTCTTCTGGATCGAGACCCTCGATCAACTCGGTGGAGCCCTTGAGGTCGGCAAAGAGCACCGTCACCTGTTTGCGCTCGCCTTCCAGAGCGGCGCGAGACGTGAAAATTTTCTTGGCCAGATAGGGCGGCGTGTAGGTCAGTGGAGCCCGGACGGGGTCTGGCGTGGGGGGGAGGCAGGGACAGCGGCGGGGGCTGGGTCTCCGGTCCAGACCAACATCGTCCCCTCCTGGTCCCGGCCAAGCTGGTGCACCGCGACGATTTCCTCCTTGAGGATCTCCAGCAGGTCATCGTCCAGGTGGAATTGGACCTTGAGCGCACGATACGAGACACGTCCGCGACGCCGCAACATGTCGAGGGCCTGGTCCAGGATCTCCTCAAAGGTCATGCGCGCTCCTCTACCGTGCTATTGTCGGGGGATGATAGCCGCCTTCCGCCCAGCGCTGCCGCGCCACAACAATGGCTGGACGGTTCATCTTCAGCCGCGTAGCCGTTGCACGTCCTATTGGACTCAAACCACGTACGCGCGTCCCACCGTCAATCCATGCAAAATGTTCGGACCAGACCCGCGTGCGGGGATTGAACAGCGGCACGCGCGCTCCCGTTTCCGGGTCGGCGACCAGCGTTGCCTTATGCTTGCTGCTATTGCAATTCCAGCAGGACAGACACAGATTTTCCAGCACGTCGCCCCCTTGGGGATCAATATTGTCCACCTGCATCGTCTGCCCGCTATTTGCTTCACAGGTCTGGCAGTATTCGCCGCAGCCGTTGGCGCGTTCATAGACGAACTGCCTGAGGGCGTTCCACGACCATTCACCCATGCTGCGGCAGGAAGTCCTTTTGCGTAAACGTGTGTCCCCTCTTCCTCAGCATGGCGGCGGCTTGCGCCTTCCGCAGCATGAGGCGATCTCCACGCTCAACCAATGTTTCGAGCTCAACGTGTTCCTCGTCGGTCATGACACCGCGAGACTTCTTGTCCATCAGGGTGTGTGCGCGCGCCTGCACATCTTCCGGTACCTGTTCGCGGGCAATGGTCCACAGCGCGTCGTCGGACAGATGTTGGAGGGCATCGAGTTCCGCCTGCGTATCGGGCGGCAGCACTGGTAACGGCGCGGCGAGCGTCTTCAAATGGTCGAGCAAGAGCTGTTCGACAGGCTGCGCGACTGTCTCCGCAACCTGGCGGGCGTGGGCAACAATGTCTTCGGGCACCTTCAGGATAATCAGGTCAGCCATACCGCAAACTCCTCACTATTGTAGTGCTGTCATTGTACTTGATGTTCCTGTTATCCTCATCTACAGCACCTGAGCACTGAGCGTTACCGTCTGGCGTGTGAGGTACTCGATCACCTCCTGCTGTCGCTCTTGCAATTGGAGCAGATAGGGGGCGGCCAAGCGCTGATAGTCAAGCGGTGCATGCGTGGCGCGGGCCGCTTCCAGGAAACGCCATAGGGTTTGGATGTCAGACTGAGCCTGATGTAGCTGTGCGTCACTGGTGATCATACAGTCACCTCTACAATGGGTTGGAGGGTGCCATGGCGATCATGGGAAAAAACCGCTAGCATGGCCTCTATGTGTTCTCTCCCCACCACCTCAGTCACCCAGAACACGTCTGCATGGTAGTATAACCGACACAAGTCGTGCTGGAAGACGTCAAGGAGATGCGCCGGCAGGTTCGCCGTGGTAAATCCCGCTGCCATGACCGCCAAGCAATCAAGGTCGCCAGGAGTCGGTTTGGCCGTCGTGAAGCTGCCGAACAGGTACAGGTGACGCAAGGAGCCTGTCTCAGAGAGTAACCGGGTCACTGTTTGCAAACGACGAAATAAAAATTGTCGCCGCGGGGTGCTTTCGCCATATTGCCGTCGGATCTCTTCGAGAGTGCAGCGAGCAAACCCTGCTTCGCCCATTTCACGCTAACTCTTCTAGCAGTGCCTTGGCCTCCTGGAGATCGGCGGTGTCAAAGCCTTCGGTAAACCAACCATAGATCGGCGCTAAGAGCTCATAGGCTTCGACACGTTTGGCCTGTTGCTGCCACAGCCGGGCCAGGCTCATGGCGGCGCGCAGCTCCAGCGATTTCGCCTGCTGATGGCGGGCGACGTCCAGGGCCCGCTGCAACCAGGTTTCCGCCTCCGCCTGCGGCGTCTCCGGCTGCCGCAGGAGCATGACGCCCCGGAGGCGCGAGACTTCCGCTTCCCACCAACGTTCCTCATGCTGCTCCACCAGGGTGTGGGCCTCGACCAGCGCCTGGAGGCCGTCGGCCGTGCGGCCAGATGGTCACAGACGTCCGCTAGCACGGTGTAAAAGTATGGGATAAACACCGCTGCCCCGGTGGCCCGAAAGGAAGCGATCCCCTGGCGGACCTGGGCCATCCCCTCCTCGCCCTGACCTTGCATGGCCAGCGCCCACCCCCGCAGGCATGTTCCCCAGGCCGCCCAGAGTGGAAAGCCCTGCTCGGTCGCGAGCGCGACTGCGGCCTCTGCGTGCTCGTGGACGGCCGGCACGTCGCGGCGAAGCTGAGAGACCAAGGCCACCCAACACCGCGCCCAGGCCAGAGTATAGGGATGCGACAGGGCGCGCGCCAACGTCAGGGCCTCGTGGAGGTGGGCCAGGGCTCGATCCGGGTACCCCAGTAACCAGAGGGTCGGAGCGGCAAAGGCTCGGCAGCCAACACCCGGATCGAGGCCCATGCGGAACACCGGCGAATGGCGCTGGTCTGGTGTGTAGCGGGCGATGCCTGCCTCCAGATGCGTGCGGGCAGCGGGCAACGCGCCAAGCCACAACCGCACATGCCCGAGAGCATAGTGGGCGATGACCGCGAGGGCAGGGCCGTAGGCACGTTGCGCCAGGCGCATCAACGTGTCGCCGAGCTCGCGTGCCGTGTGTAACTGTGGCCGTAAAAGATAAAACCGCCACAGCCCAAACAGCACCGGGACCAGCTCTGGCGTCTCGCCTACCTGCTGACACAACGCATAGGCCTGGGTGTACGCGTGCTCCACCTCGGGCGCTGTGTGCCCTTTGGTCACCTGCAGGGCCGCGCCGAGGGCGATGTAGAGGGTCACGGCGTGCTGGGTCCGCTCGGGTGTCTCTGGCAGCGTCTTCAGCAGCTCAATCCCGGTCGTCAAGTGGCTGATGGCTTCCAGATAGGCCGAGCGGTCGCTGGCCTGTTGACCCGCCCGCTGCCAGTAGCCGATGGCCTGCTCTAGGAGCCCAGCCTCGGTATAGTGATGGGCCAGCAGCTCGGGCTGCGTCTCGCAGCGCTCGGGAAATTGTGCCTCCAACACCTGGGCAATGCGCTGATGGTGCTGCTGTCGGGTGCTCCGCAGCAAGGACTGATAGGCCGTTTCCTGGATTAGGGCGTGTTTAAAGCGGTAGGTCGCCTCCGGCGGCAGACCCTGCTGATACAGGAACTCCGCTTCCACCAACTGGTGTAGCCCACGCCGCAAGGTCCCCTCATCCCACGGCGAGACCGCCTGCAGCAGGGCGTAGGAGAACTCGCGTCCCAGCGTCGCCCCGAGTTGCGCCAGGCCCTTCACGGTCGCCAGGCGATCCAGCCGTGCCATCAGGGAGTCGTGCAGCGTGGTGGGAATCGCCAGCGGGGGCAAGGGACCGGTCAGCTCATAGCGCTCCTCCCGCTCCTGGAGCAGACCAGACTCCAGCACCATCTTGGTCAACTCCTCGACAAACAGTGGCACCCCATCGGTCCTGGCCACCACCTGCTCCATGACCTCCGCCGGGAGCGTCTTGCTGTGCGCGACCCGGCCGGCCATCTCTGCCGCCTGGCGCCGTGGTAAGCGGGGCAGCGTCACCTGGGTAAGGTGCGCGCGCCCGGTCCAGGGCGGGCTGAAGTCGGGCCGAAAGGTCCACAGCGCCAGGATGCGGGCGGTGGGGCCTTGATCGACCAGCAGGCTGAGCAGTTCCAGCGTGGTCGGATCAATCCAGTGCAGGTCTTCCATGACAAAGAGCACGGGTTGCTGGGCGGCGATGCGCAGGAAGATTGCTAGGAAGGCTTGGAGCGTCTTCTGCTTCTGCTGGGCGGGCGATACGGTGAAAGGTGCATAGTCGGCGCCCAGTGGGATGGAGAGGAGGGCGGCGAAGAGGGGCACGGCCTCCGCCAGCGGCAGGCCGTACTGCACCACGAACCCCTCCAGTTTGCGGAGCTTCTGCTCGGGGGACTCCTCCCGCTCCAAGCGCAGCGCCACCCGCCCCAGCAGGTCGATCATGGGATACAACGCGGTATGCTGGTAATAGGGCGAACACTGGCACGGCGTCAGCCAGGTCTGCGGCTCGGCCGCTACGTGTTCGGTCAGCACCTGCACCAGGCGCGATTTGCCGATGCCGGCTTCGCCGCTAAGCAGCACCACCTGCCCAACGCCCTCCTTGACCTGTGCCCAGCGCTCCAGCAGCAGCCCGATTTCCTGCTCCCGACCCACCAGTGGGGTCAAGCCGGTGCGGCCGGCCGCTTCCAGGCGACTGCGGGCCGTACTCTCGTACAATACCTGATAGACCTCTACCGGCTGGGCGAAACCTTTCAGCAAATGTGCGCCTAAGGACTGGCAGGCAAAGAAGCCGCCGAGCAGGGATAAGGTCGCGGCGCTAATCACCAGGGTATTGGGCGCCGCCATGCCTTGCAGGCGGGCGGCGAGGTTGGGCGTCTCGCCCAGCGCCAACTGCTCCTGACGCGTGCCTCCCCCCACGTCGCCTACTACCACCAACCCGGTATGGATGCCCAGGCGCACGGCCAGGGACACCCCTCGCGCCTGGGTCAGGCGCCCATTGAGTTGGCCCATGGCCTCCACGACGCCCAGCCCGGCCCGCACCGCCCGCTGGGCATCATCCTCATGGGCAGAGGGGTAGCCGAAGTAGACGAGCAGACCATCGCCGAGATATTGCGCGATATGCCCCTCATAGCGGGCAATCACCTTGGCACAGGTGTCTTGATACGCCCGCACCACCTCGCGCCACTCTTCCGGGTCGAGCTGGCTCGCCAGCACCGTCGAGTCCACCAGATCACAGAACAACACCGTGAGCTGGCGGCGTTCGGCCTCTGGTGCACGCGGTTCGGCCGGTGGCCGGTCGGCGTGTGAGGCGTCCTCGGTCTCGGGCCGAGGCGGTGGAGCAGTGTGCTCCGATAGTGGCGCGGTCTCCCCAGTCCAGACCAGGCCTTGGTCATGATCCTCCTCGATCGGATAGTGCGCATAGCGCAGTTCAGCCGTGAGGTCTGCGAGCAGCTCATCATCCAGGGCAAATTGTCGCTTCAGCGCGCGATAGGACACCCGCCCGCGGCTGCGCAGCAGAGCGACCACCTGATCAAGCACCGCATAAAAGTCCATCACCGCCCCTCCACCTGCGCGCCCACCGCCTCCATTTGGGGCAGCCAGAAGGTCATCTCCATGGCGCGGTACAGGACCATGGTGGTGGAGAGCTCGGCGCGGGCATGTTCCAGCCGGCCTATCTTGGCATACAGGGTACCGAGGCCGAGATGGCAGTGGGCGGCGAGGGGACGCATGCCGAGTTCGGAGGCTAGGGCCATGGCGGCGCCGAAGTGCCCTTCGGCCATCGCCACGTCGGGACGGTCACGATGTGAGGCCATCTCGCCCAGCAGGCGTAGGGCCCACGCCTCATGGCCGCGTTCACCACGCTCGCGGGTGAGCCTCACGGCGCGGTCGGCGCAGGCGCGGGCGTCCTCGACCTGGTCCGCGAGCAAGTATGCCTCGCCGAGCTGCACGACACTGAGCGAGTAGAAGATTCCGATCCTCGCGGACTCGTAGGCTGCCAGGGCCTGCTGCACCACGGAGACGCTCTCCCCGATGCATCCCGACCACGCGTACACGTGACCCAGAGACGCCATCGCGATCGGAGTGTAGAACGTGATGTTCCACTCGCGGCACTGCGCGATCGCGCGTTCGAGCAGGCGGGCGGCCTGGCTCAGTTCCCCTCGGACGCTGTTGAGATATGCGAGCCCCAGACATGCCCAGATGAGGCTATACGGGTGATCGAGCGCTTCCGCAATCCGGATGGCTTCGTGTCCGTGAGCATCTCCCTCGTCGAACACGCCGCGGTCGTCGATGGCGAAATAGCTCTTAAGGAGATCGATCACCGGGAGATAAGACGTCGCCTTCCCGTATGAGACCGAGCCGGCCTGGAGGACGAGCCAGCCGTGGACGCGGGGCGAGTGAGTGACTTCCCAGACCAGGCGCGACTTGCCCACACCGGGTTCTCCCACCACCACCACCTGCCCATGGCCGCCGCTGGCACGGCCCAGTGCGTGATGGAGCTGGTCCAGCTCGCCCGCGCGTCCCACGAAGCGGGTCAAGCCGCGCGCTGCCGCCGCGGCGTGCAGCCGCAAGCGCAGGGGCCCGGCCCGCCGCAGCTCGTAGACCGCGATCGGCTCCTGGAGCCCCTTCACCGGCACCGCCCCCAGAGGGTTGACCTCGACAGAGCCCTCCACCAGCCGCAGGGTGTCGCCGGTCAGCAGGGTGGTCCCAGGTCGGGCGAGCTGTTCCAGGCGCGCCGCCAGATGCGTCGTCTGCCCCACCGCCGTGTAGTCCATGTGCAGGTCGCTGCCGATGGACCGCACGACCACCGCGCCGGAGTTCAATCCGACCCGGATCTGTACATCGAGCCCCTGTCGTTGGCGCAGCTCCGCGGCATAGCGGCCGATGGCGTCCTGCATGCGCAACGCCGCATAGCACGCGCGCACGGCATGATCATCATGAGCCAGCGGCGCCCCAAACAGGGCCATAATTCCATCGCCCATGACCTGATTGACCGTCTCTTCATAGTGGTGGACCGCGTCCATCATCAGCGTCAGGACCGGGTCGAGCAGCTGCCGCGCCTCCTCGGCGTCGCGGTCGGCCAGCAACTCCATGGAGCCCTTCAAGTCCGCGAACAACACCGTGACTTGCTTGCGCTCGCCTTCCAGGGCGCTTTTGGAGGTCAGGATCTTCTCGGCGAGATGGCTCGGAGTGTAGGAGAGTGGGGCACGCGCCTGGTCGATGGCCGGGGGAGATCCTGGCGTCGAGGTCGGACCGGCTTCTCCGGTCCAGATCAGGCCACGGCCGTCGTCATCGACCACGTGGGGGTGTGCGTAGAGAATTTCGTCCTTGAGCGCCTCCAGGTGGTCGTCGTCCAGACTGAACTGCAGCGTGAGGGCACGGTAGGTCACGCGGCCTCGGCGTTGGAGCATCGCCATCGCTTGATCGAGCATCTCCTCGAAGGTCATGGCCGCCCCTCTACCACGCTGGCGATGATACCAGGGGAGAGCAAAGTCCGTCACGGTGGGATCTCTATGGAACGCGCACCGCGAGTATACCAAGAATATGGAGGCGCGGCCGGAGAAATTGCCCTGCTCTGCAGAGACACTGGCATGGGAGCTATAGGCAAAAGGCGCACCAGTTCCCAATGAACCGAAGGGCACGCCGCCCTCGGTGACCTTGTTCGAGAGGGGATGTGCCGTTTATCTTTGACCCCTGACCATCAGCGGCACGAGGCACGCCAATCCATTGCCGGCTAGCCAGAACCGGTCGAACATCCCCCCGGGAATCCACCGCACATCGCCGTAATACCACGTATCCCACAACAGATGGCTGGCCAGTCCGACCCCGTAGCCAAGCACCGCGGCTTGCAGGATGACACTTTGATGCCTCACCAACCACCACAGTACAAAAAAAGACAGGCTGCTATGAAACAATGGGTTGCGATGCGCGCCGATACCCAGGAGAGTGATGTCCAGGTCAGGGAAGACAGTGCCCAGATAACACGGAATGAGCGCCAGCAGAAAGAACGTCGCCGCCCCGAGGCGTGTCTCTCGTGTATCGATAAAACGCGACACGTACGCCATCAGGAAGATGATCCCAATCAGACTGTGCTTGGCCCGCTCGGCACTCTTTTGGCCGAAGAGAGTGAGAATCCCCCAATTGAGTAGGAGAGCTATCCCGACAGAGATCCCAAGCGCGATCAAGAGCTGCCGCCACTGAACCCGATCGAGACTCTTCATGGCAAGCGATGTCTTCGGTCCATGGGTATCTGCTCCCCGGCCCCCATCCTGTTACCCACCCCAGGAACTTGGGAGTCGTTCTTTCCCAAACAGCGAGGTCAGAGACGTTAGCTCACCTGATAACGCTTGATGACGTTTTGATCGAACTTCAGTCCCAGTCCGGGTTTCTGCGGCACCACGAGCTTTCCATCCTCGATCTTCGGGGTCTCCTCAAACAGCCGCAGCGTCCAGGGCATATA
>Ga0137403_10007656_pt1 | contig 12158 bp, 12 predicted proteins | sample CZOMad2_1_16fung_FD_122057 | JGI IMG/M metagenome (GOLD analysis project Ga0137403, IMG submission 122057) | Vadose zone soil fungal communities from Angelo Coast Range Reserve, California, USA - CZOMad2_1_16fungal (Hybrid Assembly) | ecosystem: Environmental > Terrestrial > Soil > Vadose zone...
TACTCGGTTGTCAGCGAGAACGATCAGGTACGGATTCTGAAAGTGCACTACGGCCCGCACGAGAAGTCAGTGATGCACAGCCATCCCGACACTGTTGCAGTGTTCCTTACGGATGCAAAGGGGCAGTTTACTTTTCCCGACGGGAAAAAGCAGGAATTCACGGTCAAGGCAGGCGATGCACAATACAGCGCGGCCGCTACCCATTTGCCGGAAAATACCGGCGATAAGGATATGGAACTAATCGTTACTGAGTTGAAAGGCAAGACAGCCAAGGCGGCGAAAGCGGAGCCGGCCCAGCCAGCGAAAAAGTAATTTCAGTCACTAAAGAATCGCAATCATCTGTTTTTCGATGACTTGTGTATGTCAACTTTCATAATGGCGCTCCACAGGTTGTGCGGAGCGCCATTTTTGCGGCTAGTCTCCCAATGGCATTGAATTGCGTCACAGTTTCCCAGGAACGTCCTGGGCAAATCATGCGAAAGCCTTTCAATGGTGGCTATGGTCTTCCTCCAGTCGCTTCCATTCCAGGTGCTCATGGCCCCATGCTCGGACAGCCTGGAGAATAGGACGCACTGTTTCTCCGTGATCGGAGATACGGTATTCAACCCGCGGAGGGACTTCGGCATAAACCGTGCGAACTGATCAGGCCCTCGTTCTCCACTGGTAATTTGCACCTCCATCCCTTTCAATGGCACAATAAATGGTGACGATTCAGCGGGTTGACGGCAGGGATAATTTTGCGTCGAAGCGTGGCTGAAGGTCATCAAAAACACTAGTAAGACTGCGGGCTTCAACAACCCCGCAGGTCGGGCACGATATGTGCAGTGGACCTGCTGGAGCCTGTGGATGCTTTCAACATCTCCGTTCCGTGGCTAAACCGCGGGACTGAAGGCGGAATAAATGTCGACTACGGTTGCTCCTTTGGAAGAGCGAGGCGTCAGTTGCTCGCTCGATAACTACCTTGTACTCCCCGATAACACCATGGATGCGCGGATTGCGGCGGCCAGACGAGAACTTGGCTCACGCGCGGTGATTCTTGGCCATCATTACCAGCGGGATGAAGTCATCCGCTTTGCCGATTTTCGCGGCGACTCTTACAAGCTGGCCCAGGAAGCAGCACGCACCAGAGCGGAATACATTGTCTTTTGCGGCGTACATTTTATGGCGGAAAGCGCAGATGTTTTAGCGCAGAAGGGCCAGCAGGTGATCCTGCCGGATTTAAATGCCGGTTGCTCCATGGCGGACATGGCCGAAATTGGCCAGGTGGAAAGCTGCTGGGAGCAACTGGTTTCCCTGGGTCTGACCGATGATGCGGGCCGGGGCATCACGCCGCTGACTTACATGAACTCCACGGCGGCGATCAAGGCATTTTGCGGCGAGCGCGGCGGTCTGGTGTGCACATCGTCGAATGCCCCGGCAGCTTTCAAGTGGGCGTTTGAGCGCAACGAGAAAATCCTTTTCCTTCCTGACCAGCATCTAGGCCGCAACACGGCGTTTGCCATGGGCATTCCGCTGGACCAGTGCGTGGTGTGGGACCCATTCATGATTGGCGGCGGAGTCGATCCGCAACGGTTGCGTCGGGCGAAGGTGATTTTGTGGAAGGGCCACTGCTCGGTGCACCAGCGCTTCCTCCCAGAGCACGTCGACCGGGTTCGTGCGCTGCATCCGGGGATCAAGGTGATCGTTCATCCCGAATGCCGCTGGGAAGTTTGCCAGAAGGCCGATGGCGTGGGCTCGACTGAAAGCTTGATCAAAATGATTGCGGCCGCGCCTGCGGGCAGCAAGTTCGCCGTGGGCACGGAGATTCACCTGGTGAACCGTATGGGCAAGGAGTTTGCCAATGAGCGTAAGATGGTAATTACCCTGGATGAATCGGGCTGCCTCTGCACTACCATGTTTCGTATATCGCCGCAGCACCTGTGCTGGGCGCTGGAAAACCTGACGGATGGAAACGTAGTGAACCACATACAAGTGCCGGACGACGTAAAGCACTGGTCACGTGTGGCGCTGGACAGGATGCTGGAGATACGGTGAAGCGGCGTCGAGTAAGAAGATAAGCAAGCTATGGCAAAACAAAAAACGTTTACCCTGGAAGAGGCGCACTCGCTGCTGCCGGTATTGCGGTCACTGATCAAACGCGCCATGGACGACAAGGGCGTGATTGAAGCCGTGGAAAAAGAACTACAGGACCTCAAACACCGCATCCTGCTCAGCGGCGGGCTTTTTGTCGATGTCCCAACGGTAGCGCGGCGGCGCGCCGAACGCGACAAAGCGTTCCAGGACATCAAAGACACGCTGGCGGAAATCGACGCCATTGGCGTGCAGGTAAAAGACCTCGATATTGGCCTGCTGGATTTCCCCTGCGTCGTGGAGGATGAGATTGTCCTGCTGTGCTGGAAGTATGGTGAAGAAAAAATCGAATTCTGGCACGGCATGGAAGAAGGCTTCAAAGGCCGCAAGCCTATCGATGAGCGTATCCTGCGCGGGAAGAAGCGAGAGAAACCAAACTAGTAATTTGGTAATTGAGTAATTGAGTAATTTTTCAAACGGCCCATTCCGCGGACAGTTTTCGGTTCCTTAGCGGGCGCGAATCCCACTCTCCTGCCCCTCTTGCACGTTGTTTTAAAAATGGTTTCTAGGGGAAATCATTTTGGCTCAAGTGTTTTTGGTGTGTCGCACCTACGGTGCTCCCCCATTTCTTCCATCCTTTCCCAGGGCTAGGGCGCTGGCTAACTTCGCAACGTGCTTTACAGCTCTTTAGTTAGAAATAAACTCATTCCCAGACGGTTCCAGTAAGGCGCGTTCCTAAATGGTTAGGAAATCGCCCAAAGGCAGGAGTTTCAGGAAAGTAGAGGAAAGTACTTGCTAAAGGCGAACAAAAGACGATATAATTGCCCATCGTAATAGCCAGCGGCCCAGGCCGGGATTGCAGCTTGATCTTTGAAAACTCTAATGGACAGATTGACTCCAGGGCGTTGTTTAAGTTCTGGGAAGTGGAAAGCCGTGGATGGCGAACAATGGCGGGAACGAAACGTGCGCCAAATGGGATGAATGAGATAAACCTATTGTTTGCAATAGTTGGGGATACATGGGATGAATCGCTTAAGTCCTTTAGAAATGGGGATCAAGGGAGGGGGTAGGGGTATAGCCCGGTTCCCCCATATGTATGACTACACATTCCTATGGACTTCTAATGGACCGTATCCAAAAGGTAGGGCCCCCCTCGCTGCGCTCGTGGTAAAGAAAAACTACGGCTTCTTTCCCTCCACCCACTCCGGCTTGAATTCGGAATTGGCCAGCCACTCTACCGGGCCGAGCATGGAATGGATGGCTTCCTCCATGTGGGCGAAGTCAATGTGGGCAATGTCGTCACCGGGACGGTGGTAGTCAGAGTGAAGGCCAAAACTCGACACGGTATGGGCGACGACGCCTTGTTTGGCCAGGGCGTAATTGTCCGAGCGCTGAAAGAAGTTCTGTTTGGGATGCGGATCCGCCACCAGCCTGGCGCCATGTTTTGCTAGTTCGGGGCCGAGATTGCTGCGGTCAAAGCCGGTGAGCCAAAGTTCGTCGGGTTTAACAGCAGAGTCTGGGCGGCCGATCATTTCAAATTCCAGGTTGGCGATAATGTTTTTGAGCGGCACCGGCGGATGTTCAAGGAAATACCGGTTGCCCTGGCCTCCGGTCTCCTCGCTGCCGAAGAACACAAAGAAAACAGTGCGTTTTGGCGGCTTTTTGTGCGCCAGGGCCCGCGCCAATTGCAGCACGGCGACGCATCCGGAAGCGTCATCGTCGGCGCCATTGTAAATGTTGTCTCCGTTGACCGGCTCGCGGACGCCAAGGTGGTCCATATGCGCCGTGAGAAGAATGACCTGGTCCTTCAATTTCTCGTCACGGCCCGTGATTCTGCCGATCACGTTGCGGGTGGTCCACTGTTTCTTGCCTTCGCGATAAAAGTTGAATTCTCCGGAGACGTTCTGAATATAAGCACCCTCGTCGCCGGCAGGTTCGACGCCGATTTCACGCAGTTGCGAGGCGAGATAAGTGGCGGCTAACAGTTCGTCATGGGAGCCACTGGCGCGTCCCTGCATGGCGTCACTGGCAAGAAATTCCATTTCGGCACGGATCAGAGCTTGATCAATGTTGGATTGCTGGGCTGAAATTACCGTCAGGAAACAAAAAAGATTGCAGAATAAAAACAGTTTTATACGGGTTGCCATTCTTCTCCTCGATTGAGCAGTATACCTTGCAGAGTTGCGGGAATCGGCAGCGTGGAGAGCAAGTAGCGTTAGACACTGTTGCTGACGTTTGCCGGATTTGCCGCGGGGGCCCTACGTGGAAGTTCGGCAGCAACCTGGCGCAGCCAGAGCAATTCAGCGCGAAATTGCTCGATCATGAGCTTGACGATCCAGACTGCTTCATGAAAACTGTGGCCTACTTCTTTTTCAACCGCGCGCAACGTTGCCTGTTCCTTGGCAAGCTCGGCCTCAAGGAATTTCTCGCGACGCTGGAGCTGTTTCAAGAATGTGCCGGGAGAGGCTTGCCAGGAGAGCGCCATCCAGGTGACAAAGGGGGGGCGATCGCGCTGATTGGTCCAATCCTCGCGTTCAAGAGAAGCAGCGAGAGCTGCGCGGCCTTTCGCCGTGGTGGAAAAGATGCGTCGTTCGGGACCAAGAGCGGGTTCACGGTCGCCGGCCTCTGTGATCAGCGCAAGCCTCGCGAGCTTTTCCAGGGAGTAATAAATCTGCGGCCGGGAAATGCCGGCCCAGTCATGGACCTGTCGTCGCTCCAGTTCCAGGTTGGCCTGATAGCCGTGCATGGGCTGCTCCGCAAGCAGACTCAGGACGACCAGGTCCGGCATAGTGAGTCCGCGCTTTTTAGCTGCGGGCATTACTGGCCCTTCGCTGGCGACTCCAGTACCACCATTGGCACTGCTCGGCGGGAAGCAGAGGATTGCGGGCCTGGGCCACGGCGGCGGAGAAGGTGTCCAGGCAGCAGATATCGACCCGCGTGCCCGTGGCGCGGCAGAGTTTCTGGTAGAGCCTGGCCGGATTTTGCCGGGCAAGCTGCTTTACGCTGCGGATGCCGAGAAGCTCAAAATCCCGGAGCGTGGCTGGTCCGATAGAGATCAAATCCTGTAAAAGACGCTGCTGAATTGACATAAAAACTCCCATTGACATCGTAAGGCTGATGTCGTACTCTATGGCTAGTCTAAATTAGACTAGATTGCTTTGCAAGGAGAATTTCGATGCGATCACATATTTTAGGACTGGCGTTGCTGAGCCTGACGCTTGTCCCGGTTTTCGCAATTTCAATATCGGAGAAAACTATGAAGCCCACAGAAGTGAAAAAAATCACGACCATCCTGTTTGCAGAGGAGCTTGAACCGTGTATCAAGTTCTGGACCGAGCGCCTGGGTTTCCAGAAGACGATGGAAGTGCCCGAGGGAAACAAGATCGGCTTTGCCATTGTGGAGAAGAATGGGCTGGAATTGATGTACCAGAGTTTTGCCAGCGCGGACAAGGATAATGCTGCAACCGGCGCCGCGGCGCGCCGGGGACCGAGCTTTCTGTATATCGACGTGGCCGACCTGGATGCAGCGCTGGAAGCCACGAAAGGAGCGCCGATCACGATGCCAGTGCGGACGACGTTCTATCACTCCAGGGAATTCGGAATTAAAGATCCAGCAGGGCATTTTCTGATCTTCGCCCAGCAGGGAGCAGCGCCGGGGAACTAATCGCTACCGCAAACTACGCGCGCTTGGAAGGCGGAACACGTTCAGATGGCCACGGCGTTGATCGCGTCTGTCATGCGCGGCGGAGGGCTGCTATATTTGTCGTTAAAGGCGATGAGTAAATTTTGATCACGGGTCTGATCCGAATTCAAAGGCGCGTCACGCTAGCGGCAGTGTTTTTGGCCGCCGCCTTGCTATGCCTGCTGGCAGGGTGCAGCGGCAAAGGCGGCATGTCTGATCGTGCGGAATACGCCTACGTGGCCGTGACTGAAGCCGGGCTTCGCGACCATGTTGCAACTTTTTACAACAAAACCGGCGTGGTGCATAACGGAGAGCGAGTGCAGATCCTGGAGCGAATGCAGAGCAAGCGCTTCCTGCGTGTGCGCTCTCCGCGTGGGGAGGAGGGCTGGGTGCAGGAACGCTACTTGGCCGACCAACCTACTTTCGACCAGTTTCAACGGCTGGCGGAGCAATTTAAGTCCGCTCCGGCCCAGGCCACGTCGACGACGGAAGAGCAAGTCAAGGTACATGTGCTGCCGGGAAGGAAGACTGCCTACCTCTATCTGCTGAACGAAAAGCAGAAGGTGGATATGCTGCAGCGCCTGCCGGTGGACCGGAACGCTCCGCCACTGCAACTGAAGGACGAGAATCAGAAAGATGCCGACGACGCCCCGGATGAGGACAAGGTAAAAAGCGATAATGCGGCACCGCCGGCCGTCCGCGAAGACTGGTGGCTGGTGCGGGATTCGCAAATGCGTGTGGGATGGGTGCTGGGCAGAACGCTTTACCTGACAGTGCCGGAGGAGATCGCGCAGTATTCCGAAGGACAGCGCATCGTGGCCGCTTACACGCTGGATGAAGTCCAGGACGAAAACAAGAAGGTTCCAGAATACCTGGTCCTGTTCACTGAAAAGGAAGGTCTGGCTTATGATTTCAGCCAGGCCAGGGTGTTTACCTGGAACGCGCGCAAGCACCGCTATGAAACCGCCTATCGGGAGCGCGAATTGGCAGGCGTGTTGCCGGTCACGCTGGGAAGGAAAGATTTCGAAAAAGAAGGAAACCTGCGCACATTTATCCTTCGGGTGAAAGAAGATGACGGAAGTGTGCGCGAACGTACTTACAAGTTCAACCCGCCATTGGTGCATCGGGTGTTGGCGCCCGGCGAAGAGCCACCGGCGCGGCATCGCAAAGGAACCAAATCCAGCAGCAAGGGAAAATCTAAACCTTAAGACTGTGGCATCCAGAGAGCTTTATTCGCCGTCCAACAGGGTATGGCGGAAAAGGTAAAAGAACTACATCTGGAACGTGACTACAAGAAGTATTTGTACTTTGTTGATGGCAGCGGCAACGTAAGCCGCAAATCCAAATCCGGTGAAGGTGAAACCGAGGTGCTGGTGCCCAACGCAATTGAACGGGACAACCAGTATCTTTACTTCGTCGATAAAGAAGGCGATGTGGCACGGTCGCCACGCGCTGTCCGTAGAACGGCCAAGAAAGTAGCCTGACGAGTACCAATGAGCGGTATGAATCTGCTGGTCTTTCGCGAAGACCAGCGGCGTGCGAGCGGGCAAGAACTGAAGACGGCAGTCACTGCTCAGTTAGAGCAGGTGTGCGGCCATTGCTCGCAGGAAGCTGTTTTGGACGCTCTGCTGCTTGCCGGCGAACTTGAGTGCGGCGTTGCGGATGGCGATTGCGAAGCGGCGCGCACTTGCGAACTACTCACTGATCGTATTGCGGACGCACTGCTGCCTGCCGCGCCAGAGGCGTCTGTTAATAACCCTGATTTTCAAAAGCCTGATTTTAAAAACCTTTTCGAGGCCGCGCAAGCCCTTCCCACTTTTGAGCAACTCAGCATCTCCACTCCGGAAGGCTTCGCCTATTACGCGCTCCATCCATTAGCTTACGCCGATGTCATGCGGGAAATTCCTGTGTGCGAAAGTTTGCTGGTCGTGGGCATCAGGAGCATTGGTACAACGCTGAGTGCGATGGCCGCTGCTACCGCACGTGCTCGCGGGATCAGCGTCGAGCGCATTACGGTACGTCCGCAAGGGCATCCTTACAATCGCAGCGCAGAATTCACGTCGGACCAGATGATAGCAGTGGGAAAAGCAATTTCGTGCGGCGCGAACTTTGCTGTGGTGGATGAAGGTCCGGGATTGAGTGGATCGTCATTTCTGGCCGTGGCAGAAGCGCTGGAGCGGGCGGGAGCGCCAGCCGGCAAAATCATATTGGTCAGCAGCCATCCGCCGAATGTCGAGGCACTGTGCGCAAACGACGTAGCGCGTCGATGGCGGCGGTTTCGCTGCGTACCGGTTGCAGGCGAGGCGCGCCGGCCAGCGGCGGCAGTAGATTTTGTCGGCGGAGGCCATTGGCGCGACCGCCTGATCGCAAATGAGTTTGCGTGGCCTTCTTCATGGACAAGCTTTGAGAGGCTGAAGTATCTTTCCCCGGCTGAACGCGATCAGCGCAGAATGTTCAAGTTTGCCGGTCTAGGCCATTACGGTGAAGTGGTCTTTGAGCGCGAATGGAGAATTGGCGCCGCTGGATTCGGACCTATGCCTCGCGCGGAAAGCGATGGCTTTGTTTCTTATCCGTGGATTGAAGGCAGGCCCTTATCCGCGAGTGGCTTGTCTTCGGAAATATTGATCCGGCTTGCTGAGTACTGCGCGTTCCGGCAGCATGCATTCGCCGTCGATCTATCTGATCTTAACGTTCTGCAACAAATGGTGGACCACAACCTCCATGAACTTGGACTGGACTCGGCCGTTGAGCTTTGCCTGAAGCATCCAGTAATTGTCGATGGAAGAATGCAGCCACACGAATGGTTGTTGAGTAAAGAAGGCAAGTTGCTGAAGACTGATTCCGGCAGCCACGGCGACGACCATTTCTTTCCCGGACCAACGGACATTGCATGGGACCTGGCTGGCGCGATTATAGAGTGGCAAATGAATGAGGAACAAACGATGGAGTTCCTGGATCACTATTGCCACGTCAGCAGAGACGATGCCAGCGCCAGGATCGACGGCTTCATCAAAGCCTATGCAGCTTTTCGCTCGGCTTATTGCCTCATGGCAGCGAATGCCATGAGCGGATCGGACGAGCAGACGCGTCTGCAGCGCGCAGCGAACGGCTATCGAGCGGTGTTGGCGAAGATGCAGGCGCGCAGCATGGTTGCTCTACAGGCAACTAGCTGACGGATGTTACGAATAAAACTCCGCGATCGAATCCACCACATGTCGCTGCTCGTCTTCCTCAAGTTCGGGAAAGATAGGCAAAGCAAGCACGTCGAGCGCGGCGCGTTCGGCTTCCGGCAAATCGCCCGCAGCGTAGCCGAAATAGGCGAAACACTTCTGCAGATGCAGCGGAATCGGATAATAAATCTCTGACCCGACGCCGCGTTCGCCCAGAAAGGTACGCAGCTTATCGCGGTCGCGCACGCGAATCACATACTGGTGATAGATGTGATGGGCTCCGGCAAGCGTCTTCAACAGGACAACTGGAGCAGCCGAGTTGGCGCCTATTTTAGTCAGGCCTGCGCTGCTGAGCAGACGGCCATATGTTCGGGCACGTTCGCGGCGGGCTTCGTTCCACTTGGCCAGGTGCGGCATTTTCACGCGCAGCACTGCCGCCTGTATGGAATCAAGCCGGCTGTTGGCGCCCACTTCATCATGGTAATAGCGCTGCTTGCCGCCGTGGTTGCGAAGCGAGCGCATGCGCTCAGCCAACGCGGCATCGCTGGTGGTAACGGCGCCAGCGTCGCCGAACGCACTGAGGTTTTTTGTAGGATAGAAGCTGAATGCAGCTGCCAGTCCCAGTGATCCCGCGTGCTTGCCGTGCCAGGTCGCTCCCACCGCCTGGGCCGCATCTTCCACTACATATACTTTGAATTCGGCGGAAAGCCGGGCGAAGGCATCCATGTCTGCGCATTGGCCGTAGAGATGCACCGGCATCAGCGCGCGCATGCCCCTCGGTGAGCTCTTCAGGCGATCTTCTACTTTCGTAGGATCCAGGTTGAGCGTTCCTGGGTCCACGTCAACAAAAACCGGCTTAGCTCCCGCGCGTAAAATCGAACTGGCGGTGGCAAAGAAACTGAAAGGCGTGGTAATCACAGAGTCGCCGGGACCAATACCAGCCGCGGCCAGAGCCAGCCAGAGGGCATCTGTGCCGGAGGCGCAGCCGACCGAGTCGGCGGTGGCGCACAGAGCCGCGAATTCGCGCTCAAAAGCGACCACTTCCTCGCCCAGGATATAGCGTTGCGAGTCACAGACACGGGCAACGGCGGCCAGGACTTCATCGCGAATGGAGGCGTACTGGCGCGAGAGGTCAAGCATGGGGACGTCCGCTGCGGCTTTGTGGCCTGCGTTCTTCATTATGAAATACGGCTTATAAAATTCTAGCATTGCCGGTGCCAATGTCCGGCGCAGACACTTTTTGCCCCGGAACGCCTTGAAAAGCTACAATAACTGGGAAACGCCACCAAGGTAGTTCCGCGTCCTATGCAAACACAGGAGAAAGATCGGCAGATGGAAAATAAGCCGGCACAAAACATACAGGACTCGTTTCTGAATACCGCGCGCAAAGACAAGAGTCAGATCACCATTTATCTGCTTAGCGGGGTGAAGCTGACAGGCCGTATCCGGTCCTTTGACAAATATTCAGTCGTCCTTGAAACCAACAATCAGGAACAGCTCATTTTCAAGCACGCCATCTCAACCGTCGTTATGGCAAAAGGCAGCCACTTCGAGGGCCGCCAGCACGGCTCGGCGGCAGAGGGCGAAAGCACCACCGGCAAGTCGGAGGGCTAATTTATTCCTGGGCAGCGTTCCCGCCGTTTTCAACCGTCGGCCGGGATCAAGACTGGTCGTGACGGTCCCGAGCGGGCATTCCTCGTAGCTCTGGAGTTCCGTTATCGTTCCCGTTCCGACCGTGACCTGCAGCTGCCGCACAGCGCCGTACTGGCGCGCAATGTCGCGTCTGACCGAGCCGAGGGGGGCAGTGTCTCCCGTATTGGTGTTGAAGAATCGCTGGCCGAGTTCCGCGAGCTTGTGGCGTCTGCCGGCGCGGAGATTGCCGGCGAATTCGTGCAGCATCGCGACCGTCCTGACCCGGCCACTCTGATCGGCAAGGGCAAGCTCCAGGAAATCGCCGGGGTAGTGGCCTCCGTGGACGCCGATCTGGTGCTCATCGACCACGAGCTTTCTCCTTCCCAGCAGCGCAACATAGAAAAAGAAGTAAACGCCCGGGTGATTGATCGCACCCAGCTTATTCTGGATATTTTTGCCCGGCATGCCCGCAGCCGTGAAGGTCAGTTACAAGTGGAACTGGCACAATTGGAATACATGCTGCCGCGACTGGCCGGAAGAGGGATTGAGATGTCGCAGCTGGGCGGCGGCATCGGAACACGCGGTCCAGGTGAAACGCAGCTTGAGACCGACCGCCGAAAAATCTATCGCCGCATCCGGCACATCAAGCAGCAGCTTGAAGACGTGAAGCGCATACGCCGCCAGCAGCGCCAGCGGCGCGAATCTGTGCCATTGCCCACGGTGGCGCTAGTCGGTTATACCAATGCGGGAAAGTCGACATTGTTTAATGTCCTGACCGGAGCGGGCGTGCTGGAGTCCGCCAAGATGTTTGCTACGCTTGATCCCACGGTGCGCGGAGTTATGCTGCCGAGTAAGCGCACGGTTCTTCTTTCCGACACCGTAGGATTTATCCGCAGTCTGCCTACGACGCTGGTCTCGGCTTTCCGTGCGACGCTGGAAGAAGTTCAGCGCGCCGCGTTGCTCCTGCATGTGGCGGATGTCACCAGCCTTTCCGCTCACGATCAACAAAACCAGGTGGAAAGCGTGCTGAAAGATCTTGAGGTAATGGATCGCCCGCAGATACGCGTGATGAACAAAATCGACCTTGTGCCGCAAGCGCAACGGCGCGAGCTGACGAACACCGAGAATACGGTTTATATCTCCGCGCAAAAGCAACTTGGCCTGGACAATCTGCTCTCCGCGATTGATGGCCACCTGGAAATTGATGCACTGCAAAAAATGCGTATTCGCGTTCCTCAAAGCGAAGGCAAACTGCTGGCCCAGATTGCTGCCCGGACGCATATCCTGAAACGCTCGTATCGCGACAGCAAAGTCCACATGGATGTGGAAGCGCCAGAATCTTTGGCGCGGACGCTGCGGAAGTATGAGGTAAGGCCCAGGAGTCGCTAGTTGAGCCGATTTGCGGGCGTGAGCCTCGGGGTCCCCAACGCGCCGCACTTGCGTGTTGGGGTGAGAGTCCGCGGGCGAAATCCTGAGCGAAGCGAAGGATCTGCTGAAATCCCGAACGCCGAAGGCGGAGGGATCCCTATCCGCTTTTACGACCCCTCTGCTTGTTCGCTTTCTGCCCTGTGGATTTCACCCAATTTCGTGCCTATTCCGCGTCG